>Ga0207647_10002966_pt1 | contig 12765 bp, 15 predicted proteins | sample KBSCornC2_FD_184295 | JGI IMG/M metagenome (GOLD analysis project Ga0207647, IMG submission 184295) | Corn rhizosphere microbial communities from Kellogg Biological Station, Michigan, USA - C2 (SPAdes) (version 2) | ecosystem: Host-associated > Plants > Roots > Rhizosphere ...
AATTTGCTGCCGATCGAAATAGTTGCGTGCGTCGAGTGCGCTGTTGCGCAGGAACTCATATGCCGTGCCATGCAACCGATTTGTGCCGCTGGCAGTAACGATACTGATCTGTGCGCCCTGGCGTTTGCCGAATCCGGCGGAGTACGTGTTGCTGGAGACATTGAATTCGCGCACCGCGTCAACGCCGAGCAACTGGCCGCTGGTACCGCCGGGAGTGACATTGATAAGTGACGCGCCGGTGTACTCGATGCCATTGAGCAGGAAGAGATTGTCCTGCGGGCGCCTTCCCGAGATGGAGAACATATTGCCGACGGATGAATTCGAGGTCCCGATGCTGCCCGAGCGCTGTGCCGTGTAGTTCACGACGGCGGGATTGAGAGTGAGAAGCTGGTCATAGGAGCGGCCATTGAGCGGAAGAGTTTTTACCTGGCGTTCGTCGACGAGGCCACTGGTTTGTTGCGTTGTGAGGTTGATCGTAGGGGGCTTGTCCGTCACTTCAATTTGCTGAGTGACGGCACTTGCGGAGAGCGTGAGATTCGCTCGGATAGCTTGCCCGACGGTGATGACAATGCCGTCCCTTTGCTGCGTCGCGAATCCATCCTTGCTGGCGGAGACGCTGTAACTACCAACTGAGACAGATGGCGCGTTGTAAAGGCCGCTGCCGTCGGTGGTGAGCTGGCGCTGGCTGCCAGTCTCCTGGTTGCGAATGATCACGGTGGCGCCCGGCATGGCAGCTCCCGAAGAATCGGTTACCGCGCCGTTGATCGACCCCCCGACTACCTGCGCAGGCGAAGGCATGGAGGTGAATACGAGTGTTGCGAAGATGCCGGCGATGGTCCGCCATGTGATGGAACGCATTGCGCTTATCTCCAAGTCACGTGATGAAAACGACGTCCTTGTGGAGGAGCCCTTTAGAACAGATCAGTGCGACTATTATCCCAATGCGGAGGTTGACAACAACAGACGCAACAACTCGCAAGGCAACAACAGGCAGTACGCACAATCTCGAGTGGAGTTCTCGGTCGAAATGGTGAGGGCAGATGCATTGGATTCCTGATCCTTTTGACTTCGCTACTGCAATGGAGAGGAAGCTATCTGCAAAAGAGCAGACGATATCTCAGCCGGAGAGCCGGCGCGCGCTCAACAACAACAACAGCATGCGGGCTGGGCGAGATAGTTCATCTGTGAGGAGCAGAGTAACATGATTCGCTGCCAGAACCAAAGCTGCCTTCGAAGGAACCTCCCGTACCTGCAACGTCACCTAAGCGACAAAGTGATGGATACACTGATGCCATGAGATGCCGGTATGTTGCGCCTTTTCTTCTCGGTATTTTGATGTTCGCATTCATCGCTCCTATCCATGCGCAGAATGCCGGCGCGCCGCGTCTGGAGAAACGTGGCGAGACTACGCAACTCATCGTAGATGGCAAGCCATACCTGATACTCGGCGCCGAGGTACATAACTCAAGTTCGTCGAGCCTGAATTACATGCAGGCGGAGTGGCCACGCCTTGCGGCGATGGGGCTAAACACAGTGTTGACGCCCGTGAGCTGGGAGCTTATCGAGCCAACTGAGGGTAAATTCGACTTCACCCTGGTGGACGGCCTGCTCGCCGCGGCACACCAACAGCATCTGCACCTTGTCTTGCTATGGTTGGCGTCCTGGAAGAACGGAATGTCGAGCTATCCGCCGGTATGGGTAAAGCAGGATACGAAGCGCTTTCCGCGCGTGGTGGAGGACGGGCGGCCGGTGAATATCCTGAGCACCTTCGGCGCAGAGACGCTGGCTGCAGATGAGCGCGCCTTCGCGGCGTTGATGCGACATTTGCGTGAAGTGGACGGGCACGAACGAACCGTGCTGATGATGCAGGTAGAGAACGAGGTTGGCGTGCTGGGCAGCGCTCGCGATCACTCCGACGTGGCGAACCGCGCATTCGCCGGGCCGGTTCCTGGCCTGTTGCTGCGCTATCTCGACGAACACCGCGCAATGCTGGATCCCGACCTCCACGCACTGTGGAACGAGCACGGCACCAAGACCTCCGGCACCTGGACTGAGGTGTTTGGCGACACGCCGCGAACGGCTGAGATCTTCATGGCGTGGCAGTATGCGAGATTCGTTCAGGCCGTGGCGGCGAAGGGCAAGGAGGCATATGACCTGCCGATGTATGTGAATGCGTGGCTGGGCGGCGAGGATGTTGTTCCCGGCGATTACCCGAGCGGCGGACCGCAACCACGGGTGATGGATGTGTGGAAGGCAGCAGGATTTGCGATCGACATCTACGCCCCGGATTTGTATTCGCCAGATTTGTATGGGTGGGCACATCGCTATCATCGCCCCGATAATCCGTTGTTTCTCCCGGAGACGCGTGACGGCGAGGCGGGCGCGGCGAACGTCTTCTACATCCTGGGCGAACATGCGGCAATTGGCTTTTCACCCTTCGGCATCGACAACTGGGCAACGCCGGCGACGGGTGAGATGGCCGAGAAGGAGAAGCGCGGCGAGGATGCTCTGCGGGTGAGTTATAACGCGATTGCCTCCATCGAGCCAATGCTGCTCGAGGCACAGAGCAAGGGCAAGGTGCATGGCTTCGTGCTCGACAAGCAACGCTCATCCGTGACCTTTGTGATGCAGGGCTACGATGTGGAAGTGAGCCTGGATGAGATCTTCGGAAACCGCGCGGAGAATGGCTTCGGCATGATTCTCGAAACGGGATCGGATGCGTTTCTCGGCATCGGCAAGGGTTTTCGTGTGAAGTTTACGCCGCGGGATTCGGGTGCAAAACACGTCGGAATCGGCACCATCGAAGAAGGACGGTTCGAGAAGGGGAACTGGATTGCGGGGCGGTGGCTGAATGGCGACGAGAACGACCAGGGCGAGTACTGGCGCTTCGATCCGCGCGAGTTGCGCTTGGAGAAGGTAACGCTCTACCACTTCGATTAAGTTCCGCAGCGTTCAGACTTCCAGGCGGATACTCAGCATGCCGTCGGCCGCAAGGGTTGCAGTAACCTGCTCGAGCGAAGCGACGAACCAGTCGGCTCCGATCAGTTCGGCTCGTGAGTGAGATGAGAGCACAGCGAGCACCTTACACCCTGCGGCCCGGCCGGAAGCGACGCCAGCGGGTGAGTCTTCAATCACGAGGCAATCGGCAGGCATCAGGCCTAGGAACTTAGCACCGGTGAGATAAGGCTCCGGGTGCGGCTTGCCGTTGGCGACCTTGTCTGCGGAGACGAGCACTGCCGGCACGGGGAGAGCAGCGAAATTGAGCCGCCCTTCGAGCAGACGCACAGTAGCCGAAGTGACGATGGTCCAGCGATCCGCGGGCAGCGATGCGAGCAACTTTTGGACGCCCGGGAGGATGATGAGACCGCTGTGATCTTCTGCGTCGTAGTCTTCAAGGCGCCGCTGTTCAATGACAGGATCGAGGTCGGGGCGTATCGCACGCAACGTGTCGAGCGCACGCCGGCCATGCGTGGACTGCAGGGAGAATGCACCTTCCATTTTGTGATGTTTGGCCCAACGCAGCCAGCAGCGCTCATCGGCAGCAGTGGAACTGATGAGAACGCCATCCATATCGAAGAGAATGCCGCGAACGGATATTGTGTGAGAAGGCATCTTATTGATCATGGCATGCGAGAGGATGCAGCGCATTCATCCGGCGATGCAGCAGATCCGTATCGGCGGTAATCTCTACATATGTTCCGTTGAGGAGGACCCCACCTATGGAACGCCGTGATTTTCTGAAGCAGAGCGCCTTCACCGCAGCCGCTGCCGCGAGTGCGCGGCTCGCATCGGCCACGCCCACGCAACCCATCGCGCACCGACGGCTCGGAAGGACAGAGGAACACCTTTCCATCATTGGCTTTGGCGGCATCGTGGTCATGGATGAAACTCCGGGGCAGTCGAAGAACATCGTGGCCGAGGCAGTGGACCGGGGCATCAACTACTTCGACATCGCACCGAGCTACGGAAATGCGCAGGAGCGACTGGGACCGGCTCTGGCTCCCTATCGCAAGAACTGCTTTCTCGCATGCAAGACTGAGGGTCGCATGAAGGGCGACTCTCGGAAGCAGCTTGAAGAGTCATTGCGGCTGCTGAAGACCGACCACGTCGATCTGTACCAGTTCCATGCGCTGACGAAGATGTCCGACCTGGACAAAGTGCTGGGGCCGGGTGGCGCGATGGAAACCATGGAAGCAGCAAAGAAGGAAGGCAAGATCCGGTACATCGGCTTTTCGGTGCATTCGGCAGAGACTGCAGTGGCGGCGATGGACCGCTATAACTTTGACACGGTGCTGTTCCCAGTGAACTACGTACTGTTCTCACAGGCGAAATTCGGACCGCAGATTCTGAAGAAAGCCCAGGAGAAGGGTATGGGTATTCTGGCCCTGAAGGCGATGGCCAAGACCACGTGGCCTGCGAGCGAGAAGAAAAACCATCCTGAGCCGAAGTGCTGGTATCAACCGGCGGCGTATCCGAATGAGGCAGCCCTGGGATTGCGCTGGACGCTGGGACACCCGATCACCGCGGCGCTGCCGCCCGGAGACGAGAAGTACTTCCGGCTAGCGATGGACGTGGCGCAAAACTATAAGCCGCTGGAGCCGCATGAGGAGACGGCATTGCTATCCGGCGCCGCAGGTGCGGAACCGATCTTTCGCCTGGGAAACGATGTATAGCGCGTGATGTCTGCCCCTCGATGCAGGGCAGGCATCATCGCTCAGCATGAGAAGGTTTGCGAAGGCTTCGCGCCCAAGCCTTGCTTCGACTGAATATACAGAGCTGTATCCTTTTCCTGTGGAGCTCGCGCTACTTCGCGCGCGAGGTATCGGACGTCAGTTATTGAAATCACCGGTGACATACGATTCCCTTCCAACCAGAAGAGGAGTGAGCTGGCCATTTCGTGGACCTGTTTCGCAACTTCTGCTAATCCTTCCATCACCATGCGTTCAAAGCTTTGTTGCGGACCAGTTATGCGGTGTGATCGGGAGTCAGAGGCACGGAGCTCGAAGAGCTGGATTGCTTCCTTCTCATTCCGAAGTACCGTCAGAGCGTGACCCGCATTTCTCTCAAAGAGAGCGATGATGCAGAGGCGCATCGAGGCATTCACGGTTTGTCCCAACTTCTCAAGTGGCAAACGCTTCTCGATCCCGCTGGTTTCGAGAAGGCGTATTGTGCCTTGCGCGATCTCTGCAGCTGTGGAATATGTGACACGAAGAGAGGCAGCGACGCTTAACGCCGCGAATGCGAAGCGGAAATCGGAAATATTCGGAATGCCGCCGTTCACCGCTTCGCGGCACAACTCCCTGATACGACGATAATGCTGCTCCAACTCCTCATTTGCCGTGCCAACCTGGCGGGCGAAATCAAGATTGCGTAATTCGTATCCTTTGACTGAATAGTCGAGGGCACGTTGTGACAACCTCGACATTGCGAGCAATTGCACTCGTAGGGCGTGAATATACACTTGCGAATTCATTTTTCGTTACATCCTTCACTCAGATATTGGAGTCCACGGTTCAGGGAAATATTCAATAAATAAAATGGTTTTTCCCCGTAAAGCTGGAGACCTTAAACAAGCGTTTAAGTAAACGAGTTTCGGAAGAACGGGAAGTGTTACGCCACAGCCTTTTGCCGTCTAACGACGCGCGGCAGTGGTTGGGTCGATGGTTCTGCTGATTTCCGTTACTGTCGAAGCAGGAAATCCGCTGATCTGCGCATGCTGATGGATCAGTGCCTCGTCTTCGGCCAGATAGACGCAGAACATCTTGTCCGCCGCGAGGAATGATTCAACCCACTGGATATCCGGGCCGAGTTGACGCAACACCTGGTTGGATTTGGATGCGGCCTCACGCAATTGTTCATGTTCCAAGGTGCCAACCTTCGGGATTTCACGCTCAATAAGATACTTCTTCATACATGTTCCTCCATCACCATTCGGGTACACAGGTTGTTAGTGTCTATCTCCAAAATGGGTGGAGCCCTATCAAGATGGCGGACAGATCGTCTCTAGCTTCTGTTCCACCATTCATGCATTAAGCTGTTTTACCCATTTTAGGGAAGTTATCAACGGCAAATGTCACGATCTTGTTACTCGATCAATTTTTTCTTCTCTGTCACGATGCCCAGTGGAGATGGTTCTCCGTATCTGAACGGGGAGGCCTGCAGACGTCTCTCCGGGCCCCTTGACAAGGATCGATCTATCTCACCGCGGCCACTGTCTGCTCAGCGCTGAGGAGCCTGGCTAGTCGGATTTGAACCTGTTTCTCCAGCTTTGAGGCAGGCAGCGCGGAGTTAATAACCGGGGCGTCGCAGAGAACTTCGCGCAGGAAGTACTGGTCGCCATACTTGGTGAATACCAGCCTGGCATCGTTTCCTGGTCCGTTATTGTCGGCGTGAGTCGCGATTGTCTCCATAATGGGCTTATCCTGGGTCCCAATTTGGACGAAATTACTTCCGACAGAACTTATCCGGTAAGTGCCGGCCGGGAGCACGTGTTTTTGCACTACAAAGGCGAACGGGATTTTCGCCTCCAGGGTTGTGGCCTGTGCCGCTGCACCGCCGAGTGTGATGAAGGTTGCTGTAGAAACCAGCGCGATTGCTGTAATTCGATTCATGATGCATATCTCCTGTTTAGGACATCCTCTAGCGTCTCCTTGCGATTGTTCTGCAACCAAGTTGCTTTCGGTTCTTTTAGGTTAGGCAGCGAATAGTCTTGCCTCAAGATGGCAGATATGCCATCCTTCATAGGCAATCCGGCCATTTGTTGGAGTTATCTATGACAAATGTCACAGTCTTGTTTCTCGATCAGACTTTCTCATCCACCGCGACCGGACCGATGGAGGTCTTCCGTCATACAGGCACGCTGTGGAACAACTTCACGGGACACAAACCGATTTGTCACTTCCACGTGACCACGGCATCGGTGGATGGGCGCGCAGTGCATTGCGACGGGCCTATCGATATACAACCAGCCGTGGCGCTGAAGGATATTCGCAAGACGGACCTTATTTTCATTCCTTCGACAGGACTCGGGATTGACGACGTAGTCGAGCGCAATGCGCCGGTAGTGCCATGGTTGTTACGGTGGCACAAGCGGGGTGCGGCCATCGCCAGTGTCTGTTCCGGTGTCGGATTGGTGGCGGCAACCGGCCTACTCGACGGAAAGCGCGCCACCACGCACTGGAGCCTCGGCGAACGGTTCCGCGAGAAATACCCGAAGGTCCGCTGGATGCCGGAGTTGATGGTGACGGAGGACAACGGCTTTTACTGCGGCGGCGGCGTGAACGCTTCGCTCGATCTCGCCTTATACCTGGTGGCACAATTCTGCGGCCACGAGGTTGCGATGCAAAGCGCCAAAGCACTGCTGATAGAAATGCCACGCGCGTGGCAGGCGGGCTTCGCAATCGTTCCCTTGAAGACGGAACATGCCGATGAGAGCATCTCCGCCGCACAGGAATGGCTGCATCAAAATTTTCACCAGAGTTTCCCGCTCGAGGCGCCGGCAGAGCGCGTAAACATGAGCCTGCGCAATTTCGTTCGCCGCTTTAAACAAGCTACAGGCGACAGCCCATTGATCTATCTGCAGAAGCTCCGGGTGGCCGCAGCGAAACGCCTGCTGGAGAATGACCGTCGCAGTATGCAGGAGATCAGCGACGCTGTCGGGTATCAAGATCCAGTCTTCTTCCGCCAAATTTTTCAGCGGCATACCGGAGTTTCGCCCAGCGCTTATCGGCAGAAGTTCGGCGTGGAATCACAAGCGGGGTTGCGGAGTCCGGTTTGACACCGTTTCCCCGGCGGCCTAGCGTAACAAGTACGATGACTAGGGCTGGTTCACCCATGCGTGCCTGTTGCTGCTGCCACTGCGGCCGGGCGCGGGTGCGCTGTTTGACGGGCATCGGATAAGTTTTCGATAATCGCGACGCAACTCCCAGACCCACCCGCAGATGCTGCCGGTGGGTCTTGCCATTTCCGGGAGCAATATTCATTCCCGAAGCGACGAAAGGTTGAGACCATCATGAGCAGTGTTATAGAGACGACAACCGAGACGGCCCGGCTACCCCGCTTGGGTGAAACGGCTCCAGACTTTACCGCCAAGAGCACGCACGGCGACATACGGCTGAGCGACTACACATCGAAGGGTAAGTGGGTCCTGCTCTTCTCCCACCCCTCGGATTTCACGCCTGTCTGCACTACCGAGTTTGTCGAGTTCGGCCGGCGATGGCCGGAGTTCGATGCTCTGAACGTGCAGTTGATTGGCGTATCAGTCGACAGCATTTACTCGCACATTGCCTGGGTGCGGGACATCGAACAACAGGCTGCGATCGACGTGAAGTTCCCAGTTGTGGCGGATCTGGATCAGCGAGTGGCCCGGCTCTACGGCATGGTTCACGAAGCGACAGCCGATACCGCGACAGTGCGGGCAGTGTTCGTCATCGATCCGAAGCAGAAGGTACGGACGGTGCTCTACTACCCGATGCAGCTTGGCCGCAGCATCGACGAGCTTCTGCGCGTTGTTCATGGCCTGCAGACGGTAGACACGAACGGCGTGAGCTGCCCGGCAGACTGGAAGCCGGGTGAGCCCGTAATTGTGCCAGCGCCCGCGACTCAGGCCGACGCCGCAAAGCGCACCAACGGTGGCGCGACCGGATTGGACGTGAAGACCTGGTATTTGTCCAAGAAGGAGTTGGAAGTGAAGCCGCTGGCCGGCTCAAAGAATTAGGACTGGCCGTAGACGCGAGCGGCGGGGATGCGGTTTGCTCCCGACTGATCCTTCACAGCGAAGGGCAACCGCTTTCGGGCACTTCATTGGGAAGAGATGCTGCGATGCGGCTTCGCTCTTTTGGCTTCTGCGAATTTCCCATGGCTAACGTAAATGGCGCGACGCGCGTCAGAGATTGCAGGGAGTGGTATGTTCCGTCGAAGCTCCAGCTCGTTGCGGCTACTGGTTGCAGTCCTCTTCGGAGTCAATGCGCTGTGCTTGGCGAGCGTGGCTCACGGTCGCCAGAAAGTCCCGCAGTTGAGTCTGACTTCCCGCGCACCAGCCTCTGGAAGTGAATCGTTGCAGTACTTTCGGGCGGCCTCGGTTCCAACATGGGACCTCAACCCGGTCGTCGCCGGTACACGCTCGTATGTCTTCGACGCCCCCGGTCATCTCCGCCATGCGCCTGGTTCCCAAATGGCGCGGTTGTTGCGGCATGCATCAGCTCCTGGGCCTTTATTCAGAGAGGCCCGGGTTGCCATTGCAAATATCGTTGAGACGCTGCCCGTACGAGAGAGCGCGCTTCCGCTGGGCGATGCTCCGCGGGCGCGTGGCCCCAGTCGCGCACCTCCCGTCGCATAACTCTCCCAGCAAGCGATGAGGATGATGGCGCGGGATCTGTATTTCACAGCAGTGTCCTGCCAGCGGAGATCCGCATATCGGAGAGTCCGCACGCTTGGAAGCGGCATGCACCGCCCCTCCTGAACTGCCACTCGCCCTTATGCCTTCAAGGTGTGTTGCCGGAGCGCAGACGATGCGCATCCAGGAGGTTTCGTATGCGGCAATTGCTCGCAGGCTATAGCAGGTTCCGATCTAAGGTCTTCGCACAACATTCGCGGCAGTTTGCCCAGCTGGCGCGGTGTCATGAGCCGGAGGCGCTCTTTATCACATGCTCCGATTCCCGGGTGATGCCGGAAATGATCACACAATGTTCTCCGGGGCAGTTGCTCTGCTGCCGCAATCCGGGGAACCTGGTACCGCCGCCGGAGGAGACGTCGAGCGGAGTTGCGGCCACGGTGGAGTACGCGGTACGCGTGCTGCGAGTACCGAATATCATCTTGTGTGGCCATTCCGACTGCGGAGAGATGCGGGCTCTGCTCGACGAAGGCCAATTGCGAGACCTGCCTTTTCTCCGTTCCTGGCTGGGATATGCGGGACCGATGTCTCACGCATTCCGCGGGGTGATGCAGGACCCGCGCGTATGGCCGGCGGAGGATCGCTTGCGCGTCCTAACGGAGCTTAACGTCATCGCTCAGCTTCAGAGTCTCCGTGCACACCCCTGGGTCGCAAGAGGACTCAAGCGAGGAAATCTGGATGTTCACGGTTGGATATATGACATTGCAAGCGGAGAAGTCCGCTGCCTCGATCCGTCGACCGGCAGTTTCCGTCCGCTGCTCCTGCAACCCACGGAAGTCGAGACTTCCATCGAGGAGCCGATCGTCGCCTGAGTGCATCAGTCATCGCGGGTGAGTTGCGCAGGAGGGGCAGCGGGGTAAGATAACGCTGCTCCTTCGATTTTTTCTGCAGATGACAAGATGATCGTCCGTTCGAAATCCAACTGGTGGACTCTGCTGTTCGTGTGGCGCGCCTCCATGATGAAGCAGATGCTGCCGCAAATGCTGATTGTGGCCGCGCTGAGCGTGTTCGCGGTCTGGTCCGAGGGCACGATTTTCAAGCACAAGGTGCCGCTGAATGCGACGCCGTTCACGCTGGTTGGCGTGGCGCTGGCGCTGTTCCTCGGTTTCCGCAACAGCTCCTCGTACGACCGCTGGTGGGAGGGGCGTAAGCTGTGGGGCGCGCTGGTGAACATCACGCGGGCGTTGACGGTGCAGGTGCTTACCATGACGGACGATGCGCCCGGCAGATGCACAAAGGAGAAGCGCGCTTTCCTGAACATGCTGGTGGCTTTCACCTACGCGATGCGCGACCAGTTGCGCGGCGACGTTTTTGCGCGCAGTGCCGAACTATTACCGCCGGCTCTGGCGGCGGAGGTAGACCGCGCGCGCTATAAGCCGTTCATCATCCTGCGAGCGATGGGCGAGTGGGCCACACAACGGCAGAGAGAGGGAGGGTTCGGTGAGATTTCGAAGACGATGCTCGATCGCAATCTCATCGAGCTCTCGTCGATACTGGGAGGCTGCGAGCGCATCGCATCGACGCCAGTTCCCTTCGGCTACGCAGTGATGATCCATCGCGTCGTGTACTTCTATTGCGCGATGCTGCCCTTCGGACTGGTAGATGGGATCGCGTGGATGACGCCGGTGGTCACGCTGGTGATGGCGTACTCGTTTATCGCGCTCGATCTCCTGGCGGCGGAGCTGGAGATGCCCTTCGGCCGGGATGAGAACGACTTGGCGCTGGACGCGATCTCGCTGAATATTGAGCTGAGCATCCGAGAGTTGAGTGGGGAGCCCATGGAGAAAAAGCCGTTGCAGCCGGTGGACTATGTACTGCACTAGCGAGTCAGCTGAGAGCGCGGCGGAAAGCGGCTGATTAACCAGAAAGCAAAAGGGACGCCCGAAGCCGTCCCTTTTTGCGATGATGCGCTGTGGTTTAGAGAGGCTGAACGTTCTCTGCCTGCCAGCCCTTGGGGCCCTTCACCACGTTGAACTGAACTGCCTGACCCTCTTGGAGGGTGCGGAAGCCCTGTGCCTGAATGGCGGTGTGATGGACGAAGACATCTTCGCCGCTCTGGCGGCTGATGAATCCAAAACCCTTGGCGTCGTTAAACCACTTCACTGTTCCCTGTTCCATATTGCATAAGTCCTTTACTGCTGAGTTGTGACGCTGAATTCAAGATCGGTCTCGGCAAGTAGAGAACTGCAGATACAGAACTAGCAAAACCTGTCCAATTCGAACGCTCCCTAAGTATACAACGGACGGGGCGGAGTTGCTGGTTACTTTCGTAAGGGAAGCGGGGTACCGTTTTCTGTGACGACCCGTATGAAATTAGTCCTCCGGGGCCACGGCGTAGTAGCCCTTGCGGGCCTGCACCTTCAATGCCTCCTCGCGCTGGCGACAGTCGATATCGACTTTGCGGTAAGTCCCGTCTGTCTTGGAGTTTGTGGGAGTATAGCTGGCCACGTACTGGGTGCGCAGCTCGTCTTCGATCTGCTGGAAGGCAGCCTCGAGCTTCTTGCCGCTGTTGCCGACATTGATGAGCCGGCCGCCGGTGGCATCGGCGAGTTTCTTCATGACGTAGTCGCCCGAATATCCGATGGAGTACATGCCGCCGCCGTAGAATCCGCGGTCCGCGATGAGCAGCACGTAGACCATGGAATTGGCCTTTTGCGCAGCTTCGATGGCATCCTCGAGTTTGGCGCGTGAGCCCTGGTCCTGCCCATCTGTGAGGACGATCATCGCCTTGCGTCCAGTCTCGCCGGATAGCTTGTCGCGCGATGCTTCCACCACAGCGTCATAAAGCAATGTGCCGCGCGGCGTGCCGGTAGGCAGGGGGCCAGTCGTCACGCCACCGGTGCCGGTGTTGATCTGCGCCTTTTGCATGTCGCGCTCCAGCACGCTGGCGTTTGAGGTGAAATCCGAGAGCAGGTCGATATCAACGTCAAAGGAGACGAGAAAGGCCTGGTCCTTCTGACGCAGGATGCGTTTGAGGAATTCCGAGCCGGTCTCCTGCTCCATCGGCAGCACATTTTGCTGGGAACCCGACGTGTCGAGCAGGATGCCCAACGTGAGGGGCTGATCGACTTCGGCGGCGAAGTTCTTAAGCTTCTGCGGCTGCTTGTCTTCAAAGACCTGGCAGTCATCGCGAGTCAGGTGCGGGATCAGCAGGTTCTTCTTGTCCCGGACGTCGAAGTAGAGCGAGACGAGATTGACGTTCTGGCGGAAGGTGGCCACGGACTCTGAGGTGTCGTCGTTGCCATTGGGATCGCCGGGCAGGCCTTGGGGGGCGGCACCGGGCGAAGGAGCTTCCTGGGCGTGAAGACGTGCCGCCGGCATGGCAAATGCGGCACAGAGGAGCAGGAGCAAGGAAATACGGAGCATAATCGTTT
>Ga0207647_10002967_pt1 | contig 12763 bp, 12 predicted proteins | sample KBSCornC2_FD_184295 | JGI IMG/M metagenome (GOLD analysis project Ga0207647, IMG submission 184295) | Corn rhizosphere microbial communities from Kellogg Biological Station, Michigan, USA - C2 (SPAdes) (version 2) | ecosystem: Host-associated > Plants > Roots > Rhizosphere ...
CGCGCCGCTCCGGCGGCGTGATGTCGGCGATATAGGCAAAGGCGGTCGAAATGCTCGCCGAGGTGATGCCCGAGATCACGCGGCCGATGAACAACCAGAGCAGCGACGGCGCGAGCGCCATCAGCACATAGTCGGCGGCGAGCCCGAAATTCGACAGCAGCACCACCGGCCGCCGTCCGAAGCGATCCGACAGCGCGCCGAGCACCGGCGAGAACACGAACTGCATCAGCGCCCAGGCGGTGCCGAACAGGCCGAAGATGCGGGCCGCATGCGCGGTGTCGTTGTCGACGAAGCTCTCGATCAGCTTCGGCAGGATCGGCATGATCACGCCGAGCGCGAGCATGTCGAGCAGGATGGTGACGAAGATGAAGGCGACCGCGCCGCGCCGGACCGGCGCAGCGCCCTGCGCCATGGCCTCGCCGGCATCGCTGCTCACGACGGCCGCTTGCGCTTGTGGGCGAAGGGGTTGGCCTTCTCGCGCAAGGTGATGCGCACGGGCGTGCCCGGCAGATCGAAAGTCTCGCGCATGGAATTGGTCAGGTAGCGCAAGTACGACTGCGGCACCGCGTCGGCCCGCGAGCAGAACAGCACGAAGCTCGGCGGCCGCGCCTTGGTTTGCGTGATGTAGTTCAGCTTCAGCCTGCGGCCGGACACGGCGGGCGGCGGATTGGCCTGGACCGCCTGCTCGAACCAGCGATTGAGCGCGGACGTCGACACGCGTCTGTTCCAGACCGCGTAGGCGTCCTGGATCGCCTGCATCAGGCGATCGATGCCCTCGCCCATCAGGCCCGATACCGCGACGATCGGCACGCCCTTGACCTGCGGCAGCCAGTGGTCGGCGTCGCGGCTCAGGCCCGAGATCGCGCCGCCGCCCTTGGTCTCCATCAGGTCCCATTTGTTGGCGGCAAGCACGAGCGCGCGGCCCTCGCGCTCGACCAGATCGGCAATGCGCAGATCCTGCTCCTCGAAGCGGTTCTGCGTATCCATCATCAGCACGACGACTTCGGCAAAGCGCACCGCGCGCAGCGCGTCGGCGACCGAGAGCTTTTCGAGCTTCTCCTCGATGCGCGAGCGACGCCGCAGGCCGGCGGTGTCGAACACGCGAAAATCGCGGCCCTTCCAGTTGATCTCGACCGCGATGGAATCGCGCGTGGTGCCTGCCTCCGGGCTCGTCAGCAGGCGCTCCTCGCCGAGCAAATGGTTGATCAGCGTCGACTTGCCGGCATTTGGCCGGCCGACGATGGCGACCCGGATCGGGCGCGTCGCGGCCTCTTCCTCGGAGAGCGGCGCGTCGTCCTCGTCCTCATCTTCGTCGACGGGCTCGGGCATCAGCTTGGCGAGGGCGTCATAAAGCTCGCCCATCCCCTCGCCGTGCTCGGCCGAGATCTGGATGGGATCGCCAAGACCAAGCGCGAAGGCTTCCATCGCGCCGGCATCGCCATGCTTGCCTTCGCTCTTGTTGGCGACCAGCAGCACCGGCTTGTTGGCCTTGCGGGCGAAATCGGCGAAGGCGCGGTCGGTCGGCGTGAGGCCGATGCGGGCATCGACGACGAAGAACAGCGCGTCGGCCTGCGCGATCGCGGCCTCGGTCTGCTCCTGCATCCGCGCGGTCAGCGAGCCCTTGGCGCCCTCGTCGAGGCCGGCGGTGTCGATGATGGTGAATTCGAGGTCGCCAAGCCTGGCCTCACCCTCGCGGCGGTCGCGGGTGACGCCCGGCAGGTCATCGACGAGCGCGAGCTTTTGCCCAACCAGGCGGTTGAACAGCGTCGATTTGCCGACATTGGGCCGGCCGATAATGGCGATCGTGAAGGACATCGGTCATTCGTGCGCTGCGAAGGCCGCGCCTGTCAATGCAATGAAATTATTAAAGCGCGATGAGGCCGGGATGAATCCCCATCGCGCTTCAGCTTGTTGTTTAAGCATGATCTCCGCGCAAACGCTTTCCGCATTTGTCGCGAGGGAAAACCGCTTCGCTCTTTTCCGGGTCATGCTCTAGCGCGAGAAGCTGCCGCTCGGCAGCGGCGCCGGGAAGCCGCCCTGCTGCGATTGCTGCTGCGTGGTCTGGGTCGGTTGGGCCTGCTGGACGGGCTGATCGGGCGGCGGCGCGGTGGTGCGCTTGCGCACGATCTTCTGCTTGGGCGGCGGCGCGGCGGCGGGCGGCGCGGCCTCCGGCTGGACCTCGCCATCGACTTCGCCGGCAGGCGCATCGGCGGGCGCGGCCGCGCCGGCAGCCGGCTGTCTGGTCTTCTTCGCCTTGGCACCCTTGCCCGGCTTGGCCTGTTCAGGCGGCGGCTCCGCGGGCAAAGCCGCAACGGCAGGCGCATTCGGATCGGGCTGCTGCTGCGCGCCCTTGTACAGATCCTTCGGCACACCCTGCTCGAGGCCCGGCACGCCCTCCGGGAAGACCGGCTTGCGGTCACCCGGCAGCTTCTTCTTGGTGTCGAGGAAATCGAGCAGGTCGGTCGGATCGAAGCTGGAGCAGCCGCCCAGGACGCCCGTGAAGGCGATCAGGACGGCGGCTGCGATCAGGCGAGGCGTGCGGCGCATATCGGTGTCTCGTCAGCTCTCGGGACCGTCAGCTTTTGGCGACGGGCGGCAGCAGTGCCTGGAGCGACTCGGCGCGCGAGCGCAGGCTCGCCGGCGTTTCGCCGTCCTCGGCGATCGCGTCGAGCCATTTGCGGGCGGCGGTCGTGTCGTTGTTGCGCCAGGCCGACAGCGCCAGCATCTCACGGGCGCTGTGGCGGAAAGTCGATTTGGGCGCGGCGGAAGCCTCCAGCCGCTGCTGGATGTCGGCGTAGCTGGCGCTGTCGATCAGCAGGCCTGCGGCGCGCATCTTCGCCAGATCCTGCCACTCGCTGCCGACGCCGCGGTCGGCGGCAATGTCGTCGTACATCTTGGCGGCCGCCTTGGGATCGCGGCTAGCGGCCTCGGCCGCAGCACGCAGCCGCGCCAGGGTGCGATAGCCCGACGGAGCCTTGGCGGCGAGCTCAGTGAAGGCCGTCTCCGCCTCCGCATGCTTGTCCCGCTCGGACAACTCGACGGCCTTCTCGAAGGCGGCGCCGGCCTCAGCGGCCTTCTTGGCCTCCAGATATTGGTAGCCGCGCCAACCGCCGACGGCGGCCACGATCAGCACCATCAGGGCGATGAAGTAGATCGAATATTTATCCCACAGCTTCTTGAGCTGTTCGCGACGTACTTCCTCGTCGACTTCGTCAAATAATTCAGACACTTATGCTAATCCCATGCCCGTCCGGGTGCGCGCGCCTCAGCGTTCGCGTCAGGAATCCCGTCCCCCACGTGGCGGCGAGGTAGCCTAACGATATGGCGGTGGCAAGGCAAAGCGAGCCCGATCAAGGCGTTAACCACCCGGAAGAGCCCGGAGGAAGCGCCTGCCCGGCTCAGGTTCCCAAGGGCTCCCGCAATTGCCGCTTCAGCACCTTGCCATTGGCGTTGCGCGGCAGCGGCTCGGTGGTGATCGCCATGGTTTCGGGGACCTTGTAGTCGGACAGCCGCTCCGCGCACCAGGCCTGCAGGGCGTCGGCGGCGACCGGGGTCCGCGTCACCACCACGGCATGGACGCGCTCGCCCAGCACCGGGCATGCCCTGGCGATGATCGCGCTCTCGATTACCGCGGGATGGCCCGCCAGCACGGATTCGACCTCGGCCGAATAGATCTTCATGCCGCCGCGATTGATCATGTCCTTCTGCCGGTCGAACACGCGGACGAAACCGTCCGCATCCACGGACCCCAGATCGCCCGAGTGCCAGAATCCACTGGTGAAACTTTCGGCCGTCGCCTTCGGGTTGCTCCAGTAGCCCTTGATGACGGAGGCGCTCTGGATCCAGAGCTCGCCGATCTCGCCATGAGGCAGCTCGCGCCCATCCGGTCCCATCGCGACGATGCGGGCACCGGGACACGGCAGGCCGACGCTGTCGATATGGCTTGCCGTCAGCTCGCCAGGCATGATCGTCGAGGGCGATGTCGTCTCGGTCGAGCCGTAGCAGTTCATCAGCTTCAGGCCGGGAATCGTCGCCTTGAGCTTCTCGATGGTCGCGACCGGCATCGGCGCGCCGCCGAAACCGCCGATGCGCCAGCTCAACAGATCATAGCTGTCGAAATCGGGCTGGAGCAGGCAGAGATTGTACATCGCCGGCACCATCACCGTGTAGGTGACGCGCTCGCGCGCGGCGAGCTTGAGATAATCGGCGGCCTTGAATTCCGGCATGATGATCAGCGCGCCGCCGCAGCGGATCATGGTCGTGATGTTGGCGACGACACCGGTGACGTGACCGAGCGGCACCGCGGCGATCGAACGGTCCCTTTCCGTCAATTGCAGGCAGGACACGAACACCATCGAGGAATGGACGATGTTGCAATGGGCCAGCATCGCGCCCTTGGGCTTGCCTGTCGTGCCCGAGGTGTAGAGGATCATCGCGGTGTCCTCTTCGTCCAGGTCGACTGGCGCGGCGGCCGCGGCGTTGTCTGCGAGCACCGCGAAGCGCGACACATCCGGGTCGTCGTCGACGGCAACGCGGTGGATCACATCGGGGACATCAAGCGCATCCGGTAGCCGCCCGGCGAGCCCGGCCTCGTGGATCAGGATCTTGGCGCCGCAATCGGCGAGCACATAGGCGATCTCCGGCTTCTGCTGGCGCGTGCTGAGCAGCACCGTGACGAGGCCCTCATGCGCGGCGGCGAACAGCAGCAGCGGAAACTCGATGCGGTTGCCGAGCAGGATCGCGACACGATCGCCGCGCTGCAAGCCGAGCTTGCGAAAGCCCGTCGCGATCCGCGCGGCCTGCTCCACCGCCTGCCGCCAGCTCAGCCGGACATTGCCTGAGATCAGCGCTTCGCCGTCGCCGTTGCGTGCGCGGGCCTCTGCGATCATCGCCCAGAGACTGGCCGGCCTGTCGCAGAACGCCGGGACAACCCGATCGCCAAAGCGCGCCTCGAACCGCATCGGCGGGATCTGAGATTGCGACCAGTCCATCGGAATGTCCTAAGCTTGTTGCTCTTGTTACTTCCGCGCATGGACATGCGGGTCCTGTCTTGTGCCGATCGGCTAGACCCCCACGACGGGAACTCCGATCACGACAGGATGGAACGCAAACGCCAGCGCCAGATACGCAACCACGCCGACGGCAACCGCGATCAGGTCGTTGGTGACGCCGCCCACCGGAATCGGCGGGCCGCCACTGTCGGTGCGATGCTTCAGCGAAATGCGGTCATACACCGCCCAGCCCAGGAACGAGCCGAACAGGATGATGGAGCCGAGATCGCCATTGGCGAGGAGATGCGCGGCCGCCCACAGCTTGATGCCGGCCAGCATCGGATGTTTCAGCGTCGCATAGATGCGGCCGCGCAGATAAGAGGCGACCACCAGGATCACCGCGGGCAGCATCAGCACGAGCGTGATGTGCTTCATCGCCTTCGGCGGATACCAGACGTCGATCCAGCCGGCCGCACGGTAATGACCAAAGCCCCAGATGATCAGCGCGAGCCCCGCAAGCGAGACGAGCGAATAGACGATCTTGTAGGTCCCCTCGCCCAGCCTTGCGATCGCCTGCGCGCGCGTCTCGCGTTTCGTCGTGAAAACATGGGCCGCGAAAAACAGCACCAGCCCCAGGATCATGACCAGCAGACCCACGACATCCTCCCCTCAACAGCCCCGCCCATGGCGTATCATCGATTGGCCGCCGGTCGCAACCGATGCGCTACTTGCCCAGCTCGCGATTATCGACATAGCGGATCGCGATCGGCCGCCCCGCCAGGGCGCCGCCGAGACCGCTGGTGAATTTCAGCGGCAGGCAGGCCTTCAGCGATGCATTGATGGCGTTCAGATAGGTCGTGCGGGTGTCGGCCGGAACGCCCGCGGTGGCGTATGTGAGGCGTGGCGGGCCGATCAGGCCGCCCGCCTTGTTGAAGCTGAAGCGCACCGACATCTGCATGCCCGCCCGCGCATTGTCCGATGGCGGCGACCAGCAGGTGCGCAGTGCGGCGAAGAGATCGCCGATCGTGTCGAGATCGTGATCCGGCTTCTGGTATTTGGCGCGGTCGGTCTCGGACGGCATGCTCTCGATCGTGAGCTGGAGATTCTGGCCGTAGGGGTAGTCGATCTCGGGAATGCAGGGGCCGGGTTCGAGCGGACTACAATAGGACGGCGTGCAGGGCCGATAGTCGAGCACGCTGCACGGCTCATGCGCAAACGGGATCGGATTGATCTGCCGGGGCCGTTCGTCGGCGGCGGCGACCGTCGATATCGCCAGCAGTAAAAAAACGAGAATGCCGCGCCACATGATGCGAGCTCGCGATGTCACATACCGGGAACGTGGCATTGCTCCCGATAGCGTCAACCCTGCCGACGTTCACATGCTCGCGTTCAAGGACGGGTGTCGTCGCCCGGCTTGCCGACTTCGCTAAAGCTACGCCGGCCCAACACCGAAAGCCCGGCGAAGCCCTTGGCGGAGCCGGGACCGGGCGACCCAGTATTCCAGAGACGTTTGTGATTAAGCCGATGGGCCGCGGCGTACCGGATGCCCCGGTCAAGCCGGGGCATGACAGCGGAGGAAGTGGCTACAGAGTGGGCGAAACGGGCGCCCTCACCCCTTCTTCTTGACGTCCTTGACGTTGGTGAACTCGATGCCCTCGGCGCGTTCCCTGGTGTAGCCGAGATAGAACTCGTTCCTCGCCAGATATACGGGATCGCCGTCAACGTCGTCGGCGATGCTCGAGGTGTTGGCGGCGATGAAGGTGTCGAGCTTCTTGCGATCGTCTGACGAGACCCATCGCGCGAGCTGGAACTCGCTGACCTCGAACTCGACCGGAAGGGAATATTCCGCCTCCAGCCGTGCCTTCAGCACGTCGAGCTGGAGCGCACCGACCACGCCGACCAGCGCCGGCGCGCCGTCGCGCGGGCGGAACACCTGCACGACGCCCTCTTCCGACATCTGCTGAAGCGCTTCCTTCAGCTTCTTCGCCTTCATCGCGTCGGTGAGACGGACGCGGCGGACGATTTCCGGCGCAAAGCTCGGCACCCCTACGAAGTTGAAATCCTCACCCTCGGTCAGCGTGTCGCCGATGCGCAGCGTGCCGTGATTGGGAATGCCGACAACATCGCCGGCAAAGGCCTCGTCCGCCACCGAGCGGTCCTGCGCGAAGAAGAATTGCGGGCTCGACAGCGGCATGCTCTTGCCGGTGCGCACCAGCTTTGCCTTCATGCCGCGGCTGAGCTTGCCCGAGCACAGGCGCGCGAAGGCGATGCGGTCGCGGTGGTTCGGGTCCATGTTCGCCTGGATCTTGAACACGAAGGCGCTCATGCGCGGATCGGTCGCCTCGACCTTGCGCTGGTCGCTCTCCTGCGCACGCGGCTCGGGCGCGAACTTGCCGAGGCCCTCGAGGAGATCGCCGACGCCGAAATTACGCAGCGCGCTGCCGAAATAGACCGGCGTCAGATGGCCCTCGCGAAACGCCTCCAGCTCGAACGGTTTGGACGCCTCGGTGACGAGCTCGAGCTCGTCCTTCACCGCGGAGACGTCGAGATTGGCGTTGAGCTTGGCGAGCTCCTCGATCTCGATCTGCTGCGCCGCGCCGGTCTTGGCGCCGCCGCCTTCGAGCAGGCGCACGCCACCATTGACGACGTCATAGGTGCCGAGGAAGTCGCGGCCGCGGCCGACCGGCCAGGTCATCGGCGTGGTGTCGAGCGCCAGCGTCTTCTCGATCTCGTCCAGCAGCTCGAAGACGTCGCGGCTCTCGCGGTCCATCTTGTTGATGAAGGTGATGATCGGAATGTCGCGCAGGCGGCAGACCTCGAACAGTTTTCGGGTGCGCGCCTCGATGCCCTTGGCGGCGTCGATGACCATGACGGCGGAGTCGACGGCCGTCAGCGTGCGATAGGTGTCTTCCGAAAAGTCCTCGTGGCCCGGCGTGTCCAACAGGTTGAACACGAGGCCCTCGAACTCGAAGGTCATCACCGAGGTCACGACCGAGATACCGCGCTCGCGCTCGATTTTCATCCAGTCCGAGCGCGTGTTGCGCCGCTCGCCCTTGGCCTTGACCTGACCGGCGAGGTTGATGGCGCCGCCGAACAGCAGCAGCTTTTCGGTCAGCGTGGTCTTGCCGGCGTCGGGGTGGGAGATGATCGCAAAGGTCCGCCGCCGCGCCACTTCAGCGGCAAGCGGGGAACGGGCCGGCGATTCGGCTGGAATGGCGATGTCGGACATGGCGGGAGCGTTTGGCAGGGAAAATGGGCCTGATCAAGCCTCATTTGGTGATTGCGGAGCCCTTCGGCCAGCCCCATATCGCCCCTGGGGAGGACGGCCTTCCTTTTCATCAGCATATCAGCCGCGGGGACGACCCTGCCTTGCACGGAGGGTCGTCATGGCCTGGAGCATCCTGTTCGTCGCCGGTCTGCTCGAGATTACCTGGGCGATCGGCCTGAAATATACTGAGGGTTTTACCAGGCTTGTTCCGTCCGTCATCACGCTCGCGGCGATGGCCGGCAGCGTCATCCTGCTCGGACTCGCCCTCAAATCGCTGCCCGTCGGAACCGCCTATGCGGTGTGGACCGGCATCGGCGCGGTCGGCACCGCGACACTTGGCATCATCCTGTTCGGCGAGCCGGCCACGGCGTTCCGGCTTGCCAGCATCGGGCTGATCGTCGCCGGCATCGCCGGGCTGAAATTCGTCACCTGACGAAGATCTTGACCGCCCACCAGGTCAGCGCCGCCACGATCGCGGAGGCCGGGATCGTGATCACCCAGGCATAGACGATCGAGCTGGCGACGTTCCAGCGCACCGCGGAGACCCGGCGGGCCGCGCCAACGCCCACGATCGCGCCGGTGATGGTGTGGGTGGTCGAGACGGGAACCCCGAGGAAGGTCGCCATGAACAGGGTCACGGCGCCGCCGGTTTCGGCACAAAAGCCCTGCATCGGGGTCAGCTTGGTGATGCGCAGGCCCATGGTGCGGACGATGCGCCAGCCGCCCATCAGCGTGCCCAGCGCCATCGCCGCCTGGCAGGACAGCACCACCCAGAACGGCACCGAGAATTCGCTGCCAAGATGGCCCTGCGAATAGAGCAGCACGGCGATGATGCCCATGGTCTTCTGCGCGTCATTGCCGCCATGGCCGAGCGAATAGAGCGAGGCGGAGGCGAATTGCAGGATGCGGAAAGCGCGGTCGACCGCGAACGGCGTCGAGCGCACCGAGGCCCAGGACACGATCGCAACCAGCATCATCGCCAGCAGGAAGCCGACCAGCGGCGACAGCACGATGGCGAGCACGGTCTTGGTCAATCCGCTCCAGACCGCCGCCGAAATCCCCGCTTTGGCCATGCCGCCGCCGATCAGGCCGCCGATGAGCGCGTGGGACGACGAGGACGGAATGCCGAGCGCCCAGGTCACGAGGTTCCAGACGATGGCGCCGACGAGGGCCGCGAAGATCACCTGGGCATCGACGATCGAGGGATCGATGATGCCGGTGCCGATGGTCTGGGCGACGTGCAGCCCGAACACCATGAAGGCGACGAAATTGAAGAACGCGGCCCAGACCACCGCGAACTGCGGCCGCAGCACGCGGGTCGAGACGATGGTCGCGATCGAATTGGCGGCGTCGTGCAGGCCGTTCAGGAAGTCGAACAGCAGCGCGACGGCGATCAGTCCGACCAGGACGGGAAGACCCAACGCAGCATCCACGGCGAGGCCCCTGCCCTAAACTTGCTCGATGACGATGCTGTTGATTTCGTTTGCGACGTCGTCGAAGCGATCGGCGACCTTTTCGAGATGGTCGTAGATCTCGACGCCGACGATGAAATCCATCGCGTTGCCGTCGCGATGCTTGAGGAACAGCTCCTTCATCCCGATGTCGTGGAGATCGTCGACCCGGCCCTCGAGCTTGGTCAGCTCTTCGGTGATCGCTGTCAGCATGGCGACGTTCTTGCCGATCTGCTGCATCAGGGGCAGCGCACGGCCGACCAGATTGGCGCATTCGATCAGCAGCGCGCCGATCTCGCGCATCGGCGGCTCGAAGGCGCGGACCTCGAACAGCATCACGGCCTTGGCGGTCTGCTGCATCTGGTCGATGGCGTCGTCCATCGAGGTGATGAGGTTCTTGATGTCGCCGCGGTCGAACGGCGTGATGAAGGTGCGGCGCACCGCCGTCAGCACCTCACGGGTGATGTTGTCGGCATCGTTCTCGAACTGGTTGACGCGCTGGCAATAGACCGGCGTCTCTTCGCCCCCGTTGAGCATGCCCTGGAGCGCGATCGAGCCCTGGATCACGGTCTGGGCATGGCGGTCGAACAGGTCGAAGAACCGTTCTTCCTTGGGCAGGAAAGCGCGAAACCATCGCATCATGGGGATAGACTACCGGTTGGAAATGGCCCGGCCCGGGAGGGCCGTCACGAAACTGTCATAGACCATTTTCGATCCGCGCGCGCACTACCTCACGCCCGCGGAACCGGGATCATCCACCGCTTTCACTCAACCAGTAAACTGACGTTAAATCAATTACTTAGAGCGAACGCCGGAAGTAATGCGCGATTTCGCCGATGACGCCGCGGCGGAAGGTGAGCACGCAGATCACGAAGATCGAGCCCTGGATCACCGTCACCCACTGGCCGAAGCTCGCCAGATATTGCTGCATGGCGATGATCACGAACGCACCGACCACCGGTCCGAAGATGGTGCCGAGCCCCCCGACCAGCGTCATCAGCACGACTTCGCCCGACATTGACCAGTGCACGTCGGTGAGCGAGGCATTCTGCGCCACGAACACCTTCAGCGATCCGGCGAAGCCGGCCAGCGTGCCCGACAGGACGAAGGCCAGGAACTTGTACTGGTCGGTCCGGTAGCCGAGCGAGATCGCGCGCTGCTCGTTCTCGCGGATCGACTTCAGCACCTCGCCGAACGGCGAGTTGATGATGCGGAAGATCAACAGGAAGCCGGCGAGGAAGCCGACCAGCACGACATAGTACAGGACCGTCGGCTTGGTGAGATCGAGGACGCCGAACATGCGCCCCTGCGGAATGCCCTGGATGCCGTCCTCACCATGGGTGAACGGCGCCTGGAGGTAGATGAAGTACAGCAGCTGCGACAGCGCCAGCGTGATCATCGAGAAATAGATGCCCTGGCGGCGGATCGAGATGTAGCCGGTGATGATCGAGAGCACGAAAGCCGCGGCGATACCGACGAGGATGCCGAGCTCCGGCGGCAACGCCCACACCTTCAGCGCATGCGCGCTGCAATAGCCCGCCGTCCCCAGGAACATCGCGTGGCCGAACGACAACAGGCCGCCATAGCCGATCAGAAGGTTGAAGGCGCAGGCGAGCAACGCGAAGCACAGCGCCTGCATCACGAAGAACGGATAGACCCCCGTGAACGGCACCGACGCCAGCAGCAGCGCCATCACCACAAACACGATCATCTCGTCACGCATCGCGCGCGGGGTCGCCCGCAGCGTATCGTCCGTCAAGGCTGTCATATCAGGCCGCCCTTCCCGTCAATCCCGTTGGCTTCACCAAGAGCACCAGCACCATCAGCACGAACACGACGGTGTTGGAGGCCTCGGGGTAGAAATACTTGGTCAGGCCCTCGATCACGCCGAGCGCGAAACCGGTGATGATCGAGCCCATGATCGATCCCATGCCGCCGATCACCACCACGGCGAACACGACGATGATGAGGTCGGCGCCCATCAGCGGCCGGACCTGGTTGATCGGCGCCGAGAGCACGCCCGCGAGTGCGGCAAGGCCGACGCCGAGACCGTAAGTCAGCGTGATCATGCGCGGCACGTTGATGCCGAAGGCGCGGACCAGCGTCGGATTTTCGGTGGCGGCGCGCAGGTAGGCGCCGAGCCGCGTCTTCTCGATCAGGAACCAGGTCGCCAGGCACACGACCAGCGAGAAGACGACGACCCAGCCGCGATAGATCGGCAGGAACATGAAGCCGAGATTCATGCCGCCCTTGAGCTGGTCCGGAATGGCGTAAGGCAGGCCGGAGGAGCCGAAATAGTTCTGGAACACGCCCTGCACGATCAGCGCGATGCCGAAGGTCAGCAGCAGGCCGTAGAGATGGTCGAGCCCGGTCAGCCATTGCAGCATGGTCCGCTCCAGGATCATGCCGAAGATGCCGACGATGATCGGCGCCAGCAGCAATGCCCACCAGTAGTTGATGCCGCCGAGGTTCAGCAGGAAATAGGCGACGAAAGCGCCCATCATGTAGAGTGCGCCGTGGGCGAAATTGATGATGTTGAGCATGCCGAAGATCACGGCAAGCCCGAGACTGAGCAGCGCGTAGAACGAGCCGTTGATCAGTCCCACCAGTAGCTGAGCGTAAAGAGCCTGCATCGATCCCGCACCCGGTCCCTTCGGCCTTCCCCTGAAAGTCGCCCGCAGGCCTCGAGGCCTGCGGGCCGTTATCTCACTTCTTCAACAGCGCGCACTTGCTTTCGGAGAGCGGTGTGAAGGCCTGATCGCCCGGCACCGAACCGACCAGCTTGTAGAAGTCCCACGGTCCCTTGGACTCCGAGGGCTTCTTCACCTCGAACAGATAGGCGCTGTGGATGGTGCGGCCGTTCGGCTGGATCTCGCCCTTGCCGAACAGATCGTCCTCCGTCGGCATCGACTTCATCTTCTCGACGACCTTGACGCCGTCATGAGGATTGCCGCCGAGTGCGTCCAGCGCCTTGAGATAGTGACGCACGCCCGCATAGACGCCGGCCTGCACCATGGTGGGCGGCGCGTTGTTCTTCATTTTCCCGGCAAAGC
>Ga0207647_10002968_pt1 | contig 12759 bp, 12 predicted proteins | sample KBSCornC2_FD_184295 | JGI IMG/M metagenome (GOLD analysis project Ga0207647, IMG submission 184295) | Corn rhizosphere microbial communities from Kellogg Biological Station, Michigan, USA - C2 (SPAdes) (version 2) | ecosystem: Host-associated > Plants > Roots > Rhizosphere ...
ATCTGGGCGCGATGCCGATCATCGGCCTGTCCGCGCTGGTGTCGCCGGCGGCGATCGAGCGCGGCCGTCAGGCCGGCTTCCACGACTATGTCGCCAAGTTCGACCGTCCCGGTCTGATCGCGGCGCTGAAGGAACAGACCGCGGGCGCCGCCGGCGCCTCCGAGCTGAGCCGGGCCGCGGCGTAACCAGCGGGATCAGGAGATAGGCTTATGGCCAACAAGATGCAGACCACCGAAGGCGCCATGGTCGAATACGTCACCGCGATGATCGGCGGCCAGCTGTTCGGCCTGCCGATCTCCCGCGTCCAGGACGTGTTCATGCCCGAACGCGTCACCCGCGTTCCCTTGTCCTCGCGCGAGATCGCCGGCGTCCTCAACCTGCGCGGCCGCATCGTCACCGTGGTCGACATGCGCGCCCGTCTCGGCCTGCCCAGGCCCGAGGACGGCAAGGCGCCGATGGCGGTCGGTGTCGACCTGCGCGGCGAATCCTATGGCCTGCTGATCGACCAGATCGGCGAGGTGCTGCGCCTGCCCGAGGACGGCAAGGAAGAGAACCCCGTCAACCTCGACCCCCGCATGGCCAAGCTCGCCGGCGGTGTCCACCGTCTCGACGGCCAGCTCATGGTCGTCCTCGACGTCGATCGCGTCCTCGAGCTCGAAACCAAAGTGCAAATTGCTGCGTGAGCCAACGAAAACATCGAAGCCGGGAGAACCGAAATGAAAACGTGTTTGGTGGTCGATGATTCCAGCGTGGTGCGCAAGATCGCGCGCCGGATCCTGGAAGGCCTTGAATTCCAGGTGACCGAGGCCGAGGACGGCTCGAAGGCGCTGGAGATCTGCCAGCGGCAACTGCCCGACGCGGTGCTGCTGGACTGGAACATGCCCGTGATGGACGGCTTCGAGTTCATGGGCCACATGCGCCGCCTGCCCGGCGGCGACCAGCCCAAGGTGGTGTTCTGCACCACCGAGAACAACGTGGCTCACATCGCCCAGGCGCTCAGCGGCGGCGCCAACGAGTACATCATGAAGCCCTTCGACAAAGACATTATCGCCGACAAGTTCGCTGAAGTCGGCTTGATCCCGGTCGGACAAGCCATGGTCTGAGTGTGTCTGGCCCGAGTGTTTCGGCCAGAGTGTTTTCAGTACAGCTTTCGAGAGGCCATCCGTGACCCCGACCGAGTATGAGTATCTGCGCAAGTTCCTGAAGGACAATTCCGGTCTCGATCTGTCCGCAGACAAGCAATATCTGATCGAAAGCCGTCTCTTGCCGCTCGCCCGCAAGGCCGGGCTCTCCGGCATCCCCGAGCTCGTGCAGAAACTGCAAGGCGGCTCGCGCGCGCTCATCACCGACGTGGTCGAAGCCATGACCACCAACGAGACCTTCTTCTTCCGCGACAAGGTCCCGTTCGATCATTTCCGCGACACCATCATGCCCGAGGTCATCAAGGCGCGCGCGGCGCGTCGGAGCGTGCGCATCTGGTGCGCCGCCGGCTCGACCGGGCAGGAGCCCTATTCGCTGGCGATGTGCCTGAAGGAGATGGGTGCAGCCCTCACCGGCTGGCGCGTCGAGATCATCGCGACCGATCTGTCGCAGGAGGTGCTGGAGAAGGCCAAGGCCGGCATCTACAGCCAGTTCGAGGTGCAGCGCGGCCTGCCGATCCAGATGCTGGTGAAATATTTCAAGCAGACCGGCGAGACCTGGCAGATCAATCCCGAATTGCGGGCGATGATCCAGCACCGCCAGCTCAACCTGCTGCACGATTTCGCCCAGCTCGGTACGTTCGACGTCATCTTCTGCCGCAACGTGCTGATCTATTTCGACCAGGAGACCAAGATCAACATCTTCAACCGGCTGGCGCGCCAGATCGAGCCCGACGGCTTCCTGGTGCTGGGGGCCGCCGAAACCGTGGTCGGACTGACCGATACGTTCAGGCCGATTCCCGACCGGCGCGGCCTCTACAAGCCGAACGATCCGCGTGCCGCCGCGGCCAAGCCGGCCCTTGCCGGCGTGGCGCCGCGCATGGCGGTGATGGCAGGACGATAGGCATGGCCGAGGATGGAAAAGGCGCGGAGCGCGTGACGTTCAGTCGCGGCTATGATGTCTGCATCATGGCCATCGACGGCACCTGGCGCCGTGACTGCAAACTCAACGCCATTTCCGACACCGACGCCATCCTCACGGTTGAAGGCTCGATCCAGGGGCTGAACCTGAAAGAGTTCTTCCTGCTGTTGTCGTCCACCGGCCTTGCCTACCGCCGCTGCGAGCTGGTGCGCGTCAACGGCGCCGAAATGGACATCCAGTTCCTGCGCGGCAAGAACCGGAAGAAGCGCGGCGCGGCCGGCGGCCACGACGCGGCAGCCTGACCGGCGCGTGGCGGCGCCGGCGCTTTCCGCCACGTTGCTTTACATTTGCTGAAACATCCGGACGAATTTGTCGCGGCGGCTTTACGTGGCCGAAGCCCGCGCCGTGTATCCATTGCCCGTCTCAATCTCAGGAATACGGCAATGCCCAGAAGTTCCCTCTCCCCCGTCCCGTCAAACCTGCCCGACGTCGCCGAGCGGCGTGCGCTCCAGCTCCTGGTGGTCGATGACGACGCCACGCAGCGCAGCCTGATCACGGTCGCCGCCAAGCAGGCCGGCCACGAAGTCACCGTGGCGCCGTCCGTGGCGGAAGCGATCGAGAAGCTCCGCGCCGCGCGCTTCGACTGCGTGACGCTCGATCTCGTGCTGGAGGATGGCGACGGCATCGACGTGTTGCGCGAGATGGCGAAGGCCAAGTTCGCCGGTGCCGTGATCGTCATCAGCGGCATGGACGGCAAGCGCCGCAGCGCCGCCCGCAGCTTTGCCCGTTCCGTCGGGATTGAGCTCCAGAGCCTGCCGAAGCCGCTCGATCTGGCGGCCCTGCGCATCAGCCTCGCCAACCTCGGCAAGACCGCGATGGGGCTGCCGGCGATCCACACCTGGGGTGGTGTCGCCAGCGACGCGATCGTGGAACGGCACCGCACCTGACGCGCGGAGCTGCCATGCAATCGGGCGCGGCCGCCGCCGCGCCGATCGCGACCTATAGCGGGTCGTCGGAATCCGACAGGTATTGAAGGGCGCGGCCAGGACCCGCCCGACAGACGTTGAGGGCGGCGCTCGCCGTGGCATAACGCGGCGTGACGTCGTCGAGCACCAAAATGTCGATGGAACCCGCCCGATCGCCGCTGTCGTCCCGCTCCAGGCCTGCGTCGATCATGGCTGCGTCGATCAGGCGCATGCTGCTCTGGATCTGCGCGATCAGGCAGCGAAGGTCGGCCGCGATCAACTGACGGCTGTCGGCCTCGGGCGTCGTGACGAGAAGTGGCGTGCCAGCCGAATTTAGCATGGATATTCTCCGTCCCCCGCAATTAGGCGCCATGCCGCTACTTGTGCGTTAAGTCCATGTCCCGTACAAATACGGGTGGGCCGAATCCGCGCCGAACGCCATAAGGGTTGGCGCGGACGCGAGTCCTCAATGCCGAATGGACTCTAATGCCAATTGGACATGGCACATGGCCGAACAAACCTCTCGCGGTGAAATCTTCGTAGTCGACGACGACCCGGCCGTTCGCGACACCTTGTCGATGGTGTTGAAGGCGGCGGGCTATGAGGTGATCTGTTTTGCGGACGGCGCAGCGCTGCTCTCCGTCGCGCGAAACCGCACACCGGCTGCGATCCTGCTCGACGTGCACATTCCCGGAAAGTCGGGTCTCGACATTCTGAAGGAGCTGCACGGTGAGGATTATCCGGCGCCGATCTTCATGATCTCCGGCCAGGGCGACATCACGATGGCGGTGGGCGCCATCAAGAGCGGCGCGCTCGACTTCATCGAGAAGCCGTTCCGCGGCAGCGAGATCGTCGGCCGCCTCGACGAGGCGATCGGCGCCTATGCGCGCAGGCAGGCGGAGAACGCAGCGCCGAAATTCGGCTCGCTGCATTTCCCCGGACGCGAGCCGTTGACGCGGCGTGAGCGCGAGGTGCTCGAGCAGTTCGCCGCCGGTGCGTCCAACAAGGAAGCCGGCCGCACGCTCGGCATCAGCCCGCGCACCATCGAGGACCACCGCGCCAACATCATGAAGAAGCTCGGTGCGCGCAATGCGGCCGACCTGATCCGGATCGTGATGACCGCGGCGCAGCGCGCGTCGTAAGTCTTTCGGTTGAGCTTTCGTAGCCCGGGTGAGCCAACGGGTCGGCGCGAAGCGCCGCCCGATGACAGGCTCCGCGACACCCGGGAACACTGCCGCAGAGTCCCGGATGTCGCTTCGCTCATCCGGGCTACAGCACGGCGTGCTACCCCAGCAGCGCCTTGCGGATGATCCGCGCGAGATCCGATTTGCGGTAGGGCTTCGCGAGCAGCAGAACGCCCGAATCCAGCCGGCCGTGATGGATGATCGCGTTCTCTGTATAGCCCGACGTGTAGACCACTTTGAGATCGGGGCGCGTCTTCATCAGCTCGTCGGCGAGCTGCCGTCCGTTCATCTTGCCGGGCATGATGACGTCGGTGAACAGCAGGTCGAACGGCTTTCCGGCGGCGACGATCGCGAGCGCTTCCGCGGCGTTCGCAGCCTGCAAGGTGACGTAGCCCAGCGCGTGCAGTTGCGCCAGCACGTAGTCGCGCACCAGCCGGTCGTCCTCGACCACCAGGATTGTCTCGTGTCCGCCCTCGATCGTCGCGGGAATCACGCCGTCGCCGACCGCCGTCGCCGTCTTGCCGGGCGGCAGGTACATCTTGATCGTGGTGCCGTGGCCTTCCTCGCTGTAGATCTTGATGTGGCCCGCGGACTGCTTGATGAAGCCGTAGACCATCGAAAGCCCGAGTCCGGTGCCCTTGCCCGGTCCCTTCGAGGTGAAGAAGGGATCGAACACCCTGGCGAGCATGTTGGATGGAATGCCGGTTCCGGTGTCGCTCACGGCGATCAGCACATAGTGTCCGGGCCGGACGTCGTTGACGCTGGCATAGACCTCGTCGAGATAGGCGGCGCCCGTCTCAACGATCAGCTTGCCGCCGCCGGGCATGGCGTCGCGGGCGTTGAGTGCGAGGTTGAGGATCGCCGTGGTGAGCTGGTTGGGATCGACGATCGCAACGCAGCTCTCCCCCTCGAACACGGATTCGATCTGGATCTGCTCGCCCAGCGTCGGCCGCAGCAGCTTTGCGGTGTCGACGATCAGCGAGTTGATGTCGATCTCGCGCGGCTGGAGCGGCTGCTTGCGCGCGAACGCGAGCAGGTGCTGGGTCAGCTCGGCGCCGCGTCCAGCGGCCTCGTCGATCATCCTGGTGATCGCCGCAAGCTCGGGCTCCTTGGCCACTGCGTCGCTGAGGATTTCGATCGTCCCGGTGATCACGGTGAGGATGTTGTTGAAGTCGTGCGCCACGCCGCCGGTGAGCTGGCCGACCGCCTCCATCTTCTCGGCGTGGCGGATGCGCTCCTCGGACGCGATCTTGTCGGTGAGGTCGCGGTAGAAGACGTTGAACAGGATGCCCTCGCGGCGCTTCAGCGCCGTGACGCTCAGCTCGGCCTTGAATTCCTTGCCGTCGCGACGGCGAACCATGAGCTCACGGCGGCGGTTGAGCCTCCGGCCATCCGCGGACTGCAGGAAGTGCGCGAGGCCGGCCGTGACCCGCCGGCGCTCACTCTGTGCGACGATCAGATCGACCGCATTCTTGCCCAGCGCCTCGTCGCGCCGCCAGCCGAACAGCTCTTCGGCCCGCGAGCTCCAGTTCAGGATGATGCTGCGATCGTCGGTCTGGACGAAGGCGTCGAGCGCGGTCTCGACGATGTTGCGGGCCAGCTGCTCGCTTTCGCGCAGGGACTCCTCCGCGAGCCTGGCCTCGGTCATGTCGCGCCCGACGAGGAAGAAGCGCTTGGCCTGATCCGACCAGTTGCCGAGCCAGGACAGCCAGACCTCGCGTCCGTCCTTGTGGATGCAGCGGGTGTCGGCGAGCTTCGGGTGCCCGCCGCGCCGGAGCGAGCGCATCTCCTCGCGGGATTGCTCGAGGTGGTCGGGGTGGATGAAATCGACGCCGCTGCGGCCGATCATCTCGTCCGGCCCGTAGCCGAGAACGGTCTCGCTGCTCGGGCTGACCTGAACGATGTGGCCCCGCGTGTCCATGATCATGATCAGATCCTGCGAGGCGTCGAACAGCTGCCGCCGCTCCTCCAGTTGCTGCTGGAGCGCCCGCTCGGCCTGCCGTGCCTCGGTGAGGCTGCGCGCGGACCCGGAAGCACCGATGATCTCGCCCGACGGTCCCCTGATCGGCGAGAGGTTCACGGATATCTCGACCGGGCTGCCATCCTTGCGCATGCGCACGGTCTCGAAGTTCTCGATCCGCTCGCCGCGGGCGATCCGCCGCAAATAATCCTTGCCCTGCTCGCGGCGGTCGGGAGGCACAATGATCGAGGTGGACTTGCCGATCGCCTCGTCCGCCGAATAGCCATAGAGGCGCTCTGCCGCCGGATTCCAGCCCGTGATGATGGTGTCGAGCGATTGCATGATGATCGCATCATCGGACGACTCGACCGCCGCGCTGAACAGGTTCTCGCGGGCGGCATGATGGCTTCGCGCGGCCTCGGTACGGCGATGTTCGAGAACCTCGCGTTCGAGAGCCGCGGTTTTTGCCTGCACCTCTGCGACCATTCGTGCGAAGGACCGGGCCAGCGCGCCGGTTTCGCCCGGCGCATCGACCGGAATGGCGATCTCGCCGTCTCTGCCGATTCTCTCGACGGCGCGGGTCAGTTGCGTAATAGGCCGTGTCAGTGTTCGGGCGAGCAGGATCGCCAGGACTGCCGCGCCGAGCACGGCAATCAATCCGACCGACAGCGTCGTGCGCTGGATGGCCGTGGCGAAACGGGCAAATGTCGAATTGGGAGCGATCTGGATGATTCCAAGCCACTCCTTTCCTGCGAGCAGCGCCGGCGCGAACGCTGCGCCGCCATTGTGGCCTCGCGCATCCTTGATGACTTGAGCAGAACCTTTGCTTGCCCCCATCAGCCCCGCAAAATAGGGAAAATCATCGGCCCAATTGTTGGGCTTGCCGCGCATCAGGCCGAACTCGCGGTTGCGGTCGGGATGCACGACGTAGTCGCCGCGCGCGTTCACGACATAGAGCTGCTCGCCCGGGCGGATCAGCGAGCGGAGACGCTCCAGCCCCGGACGCATATCGATGTTCACCAGGATGATTCCGAACGGCTTGCCATCCGGTGTGAACAGCGGCGAGCCCACGCGTAATGTCGGTGTATGGGCTGTCGTCGTACCGCCCCGAACGCTTGCCGGTTCGAGCGTCGAGACATAGAGCTCGCCCGGGGCAAGCCCGATCGTTTCCTGGAAGTACTGGCGCTCGCCTTTGCGCTGCAGTTCGTCATCGGAAGCAATTCGCGCCGTTCCGTTTGGACCGGTTCGGTCCACCCGGACCAACTCCGGCTCGCCATCTCCAGCACCGATGATGCGAAACTGGGCGTAAGCCGGCTTGGAGTCGATCTCGGCGGCGAGGCGCGTCGCGATACGCTCGCGCCACGTCTGCTCGGAGACACCGTCCTGCGCGTCGATCCCGCCGGCAAGACGGGCGCGGATCAGTCCATTGAGAGAAGCGGCCGCGCGGTAGCCGGCGATATCGCCCCGCGCTCCGGCGACGTAGCCTTCGAGATCGGATGCAATCAACCGCGAATGGGTTTCGAGGCGGTCGAGGACCCGCGGCAAGACGGCCTGCTCGACGCTCCAGTAGCTCAGCCATCCGACGGCAGCCACGGCTATCGCAACCAGTAAGATCATGGCAATGGCGAGCCGCGTCGCCAAAGTCATGTAGCGCCTTTCGTCGTTTCGGGCACGGTTCCGCTCGTCCTGGCGTGCAGCCGAACTGGTGTGCCCGTCATCGGCGGCCGGTACTGACATCGGGCTCCTCCGGCTTGCCCGCGTCGAGGCAGCCGTTGACCGCGGCGAGCAGCGCGTCTGCCCGGAACGGCTTCTGAAGGCTTGCCACTGCGCCGAGCTTGGTCGCCATCTTCAGGAAATCCGGCTCCGCGTAGGCGTCCGGCGTGGTCGATCGGCCGGAGATGACGATGATCGGAATCGCCGGCTGCTGCGCCCGGATGTGGCGCATCGTCTCCAGCCCGTCCATGCCGGGCATGAAGATGTCGAGAAACAGGAGGTCGAACTGGCTGGCCTCGAACAATGCAAGTCCCTTGTGGCCGTCGCCGGCGACGGTGACGTGATGACCGGCCCTCTCCAGAAGCAGCCGGATGGTGATCTGCACGGCCGGGTCGTCATCCACGATCAGGATGTTGGCCACGTCTGAATTCCTCCGGGTCGGCTGGGACGTTCCAGTGACCGCAAATCAAAGCATCAAAAACGAAATTGTTGCGCGGATTCTATCCGCCCCGCAAGCGGCTTGCGTTTGGGTGCGATTGACCCGGCCGGCGCGCAAAAGGGGGGCGATGCCATTGCAGTTTGTACGCACGCTTGCGTGCATATGAGCCAATGGTCTCGCCGTAGTTGTACGGAGCCCGGATTTCACCATGAGTTAAAGGCGAGTGACCACAATCCCCCTCAGTTTCGGTACCCGCATTTTGCGCATTTCATTGTCCACATTCTGGCCTCTGCCCCACGCCGGCCGATCAACCGACCATCAGCACGAGATCTTTCATGTTCAAATCAATTGCGAACACCGGAATTCGGACCCGGCTGCTCGGCGGCTTTGCGCTGATCTGCGTTCTGCTCGCCGCGACCGTAATCTACACCGTCGCCGCCGTCTCGGATATCTCGTCGCGCATCAAGACGGTCGTGGATCAGCGAGCGCCGGTCGCGGTCGCAAGCACGGAGCTCGTCGGCAATCTCTATTCCACGCTCTCGGTGCTGCGCGGCTATCTGCTCACCGGCGATGCGCAGGGCAAGCGTGACCGGGCGGCGGTCTGGGCCGACCTGGATCGCACCGCCGCTGCGGTCGACCGCATGGCGGAGGGTTTCTCCAGTCCGCAGAACAAGACCACCTGGAGCGAAGCCAAGGCACTGATCGCAGAATTCCGCCAGGCCCAGGACAAGGCCGAGCTCACCGCCTTCACCCCGTCGGCCTATCCTGCGAGCGAGCTCCTGGCAAAGGAGGCCGCGCCGCTGATCGCGACCATGTTCGCCGAGATCACCGCGATGATCGACGAGGAGGAGGCGCTGGAGGCGACGCCGCAGCGCAAGCGCCTGCTCAAGACCTTCGCCGACGTGCGCGGCAATCTCGCCGCGGCGGGATCGCAATTGCGGCTCTACGTCGCCTCGGGCGAGGCGGCCGACCGTGACAAGTTCGAAAAGCCGCTCGCGACCTTCAGGGCCGCGCTCGCATCCGTCGGGACCCAGGCGGATCTGCTCACCGAAAGGCAGGCGACCGCCTACCGGGCCATCGCCAGGGCGAACGAGGCCTTCACACCGTTGCCGCAGAAGATCTTCGCGATCCGCCAGACGCCGCAATGGAACATGCCGGTCTTCATCCTGTCCACCGAGGCCGCTCCGCGCGCGGCCCGGATACTTGATCTTCTCGACGGCAGGAAGGACGCTGAGGGCAAGCGCGCGGGCGGCCTCAAGAGTGACCAGCAGTCCAAGCTTGCCGAGGACGCCCGCAGCGTGGCCGACGAGGTTGAGAGACTGCTTCTGCTGCAATGGATCCTGCTCGCCGCGGGGCTGGCGCTCGGAACGGCGATTGCGATCCTGGTCGCGCGCTCCATCACCCGTCCGATCGTCGAGCTGGTCGGCGATTCCGCGCGCCTGTCCGGCGGCGACACCAGTGTCGAATTCAGGACGGCCGAGCGCGGCGACGAGATCGGGGTGGTCTCGCAGGCGGTGGCCAAATTCCGCGACAACGTAATCGCCCAGCAGCAGGCGGCGGCGGAGCTCGCGCGCGAAGCGGAGGCGCGCGAGGCGGCCAACCGCAACACGGAGCGCGCGGTCGAGGAATTTCGTGCGACCTCGCGCGACCTGCTCGCGCTGGTCGACGAGAATGCGGGGACCATGCGGCAGACCGCGGAGAGCCTCGGCGGCATCGCGCACCATGCGACGAGCCAGGCCGCTTCCGCGGCGAGCGCGTCCGAGCAGACGGCGGTCAACGTCCAGACCGTCGCCGCGGCGGCCGAGCAGCTTGCGAGCTCCATCGTCGAGATCGGCCGGCAGATCGAACTGTCGAACAAGACCGTGCGGTCCGCGGGCGAGGTGACCGCGCGCTCCGAGGCCGAGATCGAAGGTCTCGCGCACGCGGCCCAGAGCATCAGCTCGGTGGTCGACCTGATCCAGGCGATCGCGGCCCAGACCAACCTCCTGGCGCTCAACGCCACCATCGAGGCGGCGCGCGCCGGTGAAACCGGCCGCGGCTTTGCTGTGGTGGCCTCCGAGGTCAAGGCGCTGGCCGACCAGACCCGCAATGCGACGCAGGAGATCACCCAGCACATTGCCGCGATCCAGAATTCGACCGGCAGCGCGGTCGCCTCCGTCAAGGAGGTCGCAACCGCCATGCGCCGGATCGACGAGGTGACCGCGGCGATTGCCAGCGCCGTGGAGGAGCAGGGCGCGGCAACGCGGGAGATCTCGCAGAACGTCCAGATGGCGGCGTCGGGAACGCAGACGCTCGCCACCAGCATCGGGACCGTCTCCGGCGCCATCGCGGAAACCAACCGCTCGGCCGACGACGTGATGGGCGCCGCGAACCACGTTTCGGGCGCGGCCGAACGCCTCGCCGCCGAGGTCCAGGCCTTCTTCGTCAAGCTGCGCAGCGGTCCGATGGACCGCCGCAGCAGCGACGATGCCGATTATCGCGGGCCGGAGCAGCGCACCGCCGCCTGACTAGTCCGTCAGGTATTCGGGGTGGTGGCTCCGGATCTCGTCGAGCTCGCTTAGCGTGCCCGACAAATGCTTGCGCAGATGCTGTTGCGCGGCATCGGCGTCTGCCGCCTCGATCGCGCGGGTGATCAGTCTGTGGTGGCGCACGATGTTCTGGGCCTTGCCGGGCGAGGGCAGGTGCAACCGGCGCAGGCGGTCGATATGTCCGCTGCGACTGCGCACCAGCGCCCAAAGCTCCTGCTTGTCGGCGGCTGCATAAAGCTGCGCATGAAAATCATTGTCGCCGGCGATGAAGCTCTCGAAGTCCCCGGCCTTGGCGAATTGCTGCTGGAGCGCGATCGCGTGGTCGAGGCGGATGACCAGGGCCTGGTCATGTTGCTCCGCGAGCATCCGGACGATTTCGAGCTCAAGCGCCTGGCGCAGGAAATGGGCTTGCTCGGCGCGGCCGACGTCGACCCGGCTGACCACGGTCGCGTGCTGCGGAAACACGTCGACGAGCCCTTCCTCCTCCAGCCGCATCAGCGCGTCTCGGATCGGCGTCGAGCTGACACCGAATTGCGCGGCGAGATCGGTACGCGACAGCGGTGAGCCCGGCGGCAGTTCGAGCGCGAGAATGGCGTTGCGCAGCCGCTCGAACACCTGCGGCGCGGCCTGGCGGCCGCGATCGAGCCGGGCGGCCGTGCGGGGCGCGGGATGGGCTGTTTCCATGACTGCGACTCCGGCGGACTTGCCTTTGATGCACTAATGCATTAGTGCATTAGCAAGGTCTCCCGTCAATGGCGGCCAGAGGAAACGAACAACAATGATGACGCAATTCCAGCGCGGCTGTGCCGCCATGGCCCTGATCGCCGCAACACTCCTGCCGGTATCCGCGGCGCATGCCCAGCAGAAATCCGAGATCTCGCTGTCGCGCCAGCCCGGCATTTTCTACATGCCGAGCCACATCATGGAGAAGCAGAAGCTGATCGAGAAACATGCTGCTTCGCTCGGGGTATCAGGCGTCACCACCAAATGGGTCACCTTCTCCGGCGGTGGCGCGCAGACCGATGCGCTGCTCGCCGGCGGCGTCGACATCCTCAACACCGGCACCGGCAATCTCCTCTTGCTGTGGGACCGCACCCGCGGCGGCGTGAAGGGTATCGTCGCGACCTCGGCGCAGCCGATGACGTTGATCAGCCGCGACGCCAACATCAAGTCGATTAGGGATTTCGGCCCCGGCGACAAGATCGCGGTGCCGACCGTCAAGGTCTCGACCCAGGCGATCGTGCTTCAGATCGCGGCGGCCGAGGCCTTTGGTGCCGATCAATGGTCCAAGCTCGACGCCAATACCGTGCAGCTCGGCCATCCCGACGCCTATGCGGCGCTCGCCAATCCCAAGCACGAGGTGCACACCCACTTCTCGATCCCGCCGTTCACGTTCCTGGAGCTGAAGAACGTGCCGGGCGCGCATGTCGTGCTGTCGTCGCCCGACGTGATGGGCGGCCCGCTCAGCCAGGCGCAATTCTTCACCACGACCAAATTCGCCGACGCCAATCCCAAGATCATCCAGGCGGTGCGCGACGCCACCAAGGAAGCGCAGGACCTGATCCGCAGCGACACCAAACAGGCCGTCGAGATCTACAAGGAGATCACCGGCGACAAGACCTCGGTGGAGGAGCTGCTCGATCTCCTGAAGGAGCCCGGCATGATGGAATGGAATCTCGAGCCACAGGGCACGATGAAATTCGCCGCCCATCTCTACAAGACCGGCACGCTGAAGAACCAGCCCAAGGCCTGGACCGACTATTATCTCCCCGTCGCGCACGACCTGAAGGGCAACTGATGGCGCTGCTCGATGTCAGCGGGGTGACGCTGCGCTACAAGACCTCCAGCGCCGTCGTCACCGCCACCGAGAGGGTGAGCTTCACCGTCGACAGGTCCGACCGCTTCGTGC
>Ga0207647_10002970_pt1 | contig 12756 bp, 5 predicted proteins | sample KBSCornC2_FD_184295 | JGI IMG/M metagenome (GOLD analysis project Ga0207647, IMG submission 184295) | Corn rhizosphere microbial communities from Kellogg Biological Station, Michigan, USA - C2 (SPAdes) (version 2) | ecosystem: Host-associated > Plants > Roots > Rhizosphere ...
ATCAACAGCGCGGTTCTCAACAGCGTCAACGCCGACCCTAAAATTCTCACGTCCGAATATCTCAAGAAGGTCGCCGCGGTCGCCGATGTGCTGCGGCCGTACGGAATCCGGGTCTATCTGAGCGCAAGATTCAGTAGCCCGGTGGAGATCGGAAACCTCAAGACTGCCGATCCGCTCGATCCGACAGTGCAGGCCTGGTGGCGTACGAAGGCCGATGAGGTCTATCGCCTAATCCCGGACTTTGGCGGATTCCTCATCAAGGCGAACAGCGAGGGGGAGCCGGGCCCGTGGGATTATCACCGCACTCAGGCGGACGGCGCCAATGTCATCGCAGACGCGCTGCGGCCGCACGGCGGCACGGTCCTTTGGCGCGCCTTCGTCTATGCAGCGACCAAGGAGGATCGTGCCAAGCAGGCGTATGACGAGTTTCGCCCGCTCGACCGCAAGTTCCGCGACAATGTCATCGTCCAGGTCAAGAACGGGCCGATCGATTTCCAGCCGCGCGAGCCCTTTTCACCTTTGTTCGGGCAACTGCCGCGAACCAAGGTCGCGCTCGAAGTGCAGCTCACCCGCGAATATCTCGGCGGCACCGATGGAATTGTCTTCCTCGCGCCGATGTGGACAGAAGTGCTCAATTCAGACACCTGCTCGCCACGTTGCAGCACGCCGGTAAAGAACACCATCGTCGCGATGGCCGGCGTGTCGAACGTCGGCAGCGACCGTGATTGGACCGGATCCAATTTCAACCAAGCGAACTGGTACGCGTTCGGGCGCCTGGCCTGGAATCCGTCGCTTTCGGCGCAACAAATCGCCGACGAATGGACCCGGATGACCTGGAGCGACGATCCGCGCGCGATGAAGCCGATTGCGGCGATGATGCTCGGCTCGCGTGAAGCGGTGGTCGATTACATGACTCCGCTCGGTCTCGCGCACCAGTTCCAGAACGATCATCACTATGGGCCCGCGCCGTGGTCGTGCAGTTTCGCCCAGACAAACTGGAACCCCTGTTATTACAACAACGCGGACTCGCGCGGCATCGGCTTCGACCGGACGAAGGCCGGAAGCGATGCGGTCGATCAATATGCGCCACCGGTCGCCCGCACGTTCGCGAGCCTGGCACGGATCCCTGATGAGTATCTTCTATGGTTCCACCACGTGCCGTGGACCTACAGGTTGCGATCCGGGCAAACCCTTTGGACATCCCTCGTCGATCATTATGACGGCGGTGTCGGCGAGGTCGAAGCGAACCGGCGCGAATGGCTGTCGCTTCGGCCATTCATCGATCCGGAGCGCTTTGCCGCCGTCAGCGACGATCTCGACCGGCAAGTCCTCGAGGCGCGCTGGTGGCGAGATGCTTCGATCGCTTATTGGCAAAGCCTGTCCAAGCTTCCGCTGCCCCCCCGCCATCCGTCGCCGGCGCATTCCCTCGCTTGGTACAAGGCGATCCATTTCTCGGAGGTTCCCGGGTTCAAGATCCCTCGGATCGATTTTCGAACCTTGTGCATAGCGGGAAGAGAGCGCGCTAACTGCGCCCATTGATCACGAGACCGGCGGCCTCCTGAAAGCAGAAGCCCCTCCGGGGTGGGAGGGGCTTCGACTTTTTCAGCTTCCGCGTTCCGGTGCCGCTGCAGGAGGCGGCGGTGGTGGCGGCGGAGCGGGCGGTGCCGGACAGGTCGCCGTTGCCGCGATCACCGTTCCGTTCGGACACGTCTGCGTTTCCGGAAGCGGCGGTGGCATGGGCGGCGGTGGCGGCGGAGGAGCACTGGTGTGGCCTCCGAACGTGCCGCGCAGGATGAACGAGTAACGGCGATCCTGCATCACGTCCGATCGCGGCCCCAGCAACCCGCCTATCGTGAACATTTGCTCCGTTTCCGTTACGGAATTGGTGAGGTTCTGCGCCTGGACGCCAACCTTGAGGAATGGCGTGATCGTGTAGAAGGCCGAGGCATCCAGCGTCCCATAGGCCTTCTGGAAAATCGGGAAGTACGGGAAGATGACGTCAGATTCCGTCAGCAGGAACTTCGACCGCCAGTTGTACGCCAGCCGGATCGAAATCGGTCCCTTCTCGTAGAACGGCTCGATGTTGATCGTGTGCTTGGACAATTGCGCGAGCGGCAGGTTGAACCCTGAGCCGATCGGTGCAGTGTTCACGCCGCCGCCGTTATTCAGGAACGAGTTCGGGATGCCCCTGCTCTTCACGTACGCATAGTTCGCGCTGAGGCCTAAGCCGCTGAGCGGGCCAGGCAAGAAGTCGTATGTCTGCGTATACGAGATCTCAAAGCCCTTGACCTTGCCGGTGCCGGTGAAGTTGGCGGGCCCACGGATAGCGACCGTTTCGGTCACGCCATTGCTCGTGATGTCGCGTGGGATCGTACTCGAGAAGATGTAGTTGTGAATGTTCTTCATGAATACGTCGGCGGTAATTGAGCCGACGCGGCTCCCTCCGAAATACCATTCCACTGTCGCGTCGAAATTGTCCGACGTGATCGGCTTCAGGAATGGATTGCCGGCGCTCGAAGTCGGGTTGCCATTCGCATCAAGCCCGATCGTGATGAAGTTGCGGATATCCGCAAGCGACGGACGGGCGAAATCCCTGCTCGCCGCCAGCCGCAGGATCAGGTCGCGGGTGAGGCCGAACTTCAGGTTCAGACTTGGCAGCCAGTAGCTGTATTTGTTGACGGCGGTCTGCTGCGTCGTCAGGCCGGTCGCGAACTGCTGCAGCTGGGCATAGGCGGCCGGGCCGATGTTGCAGATGCCGCCCGGAATGGTCGGCGGCGTACCTGGAGGAGAGCCCGGGGGCGGGCCCGTAACGGCGCAGCGCACGCTGAACGGCTGGGTAATATTCAGCTGTTGCTGCGAGGGAACGCCGATCGACCCCGAAGAGGTGAGATTGTCGTGAACGTAGCGGACGCCGATGTTGCCATCGAGACGGACGCCGCCGAATATCGGTTCGTCCTGCCCGAACTTGAGCATCGCGTAAGCATCCTCGGTCTTCTGACCAACGGGCTGGATGTCGCTCGGCAGGAACGGAGTTCCGGCAATGACTCCCGGCCGTTCCGAAAGCGGGACCCAACCGGACACAGACGGACATCCGGTTTGAGCCGCACCAGAAGCTGCCTGCACAGCCCTGCACTGGGCTTGCTCGTACGCCTGAACAGCCTTGGCGAACGCGATGGCGTCAGCATAATTGTCGGTCAGGTTGCCGCCGTAGAAGAGGGACGGAGGTGGCGCCTGCGTGTCGCCCCTGAAGAATCCGTCCCAGTTGTAAGTCTGAACAGCACCCTGCGGAACGCCGACCTGATCAAGGAATGTCGCTGAAGCCACACCCGACCAGACTTCGCTCAGCGAGCCCCAGTTGTAGGTCGTATATTTGATGTTCTGCTGGCGGTCGGCGTAGCGCGCGCCGAACTTCAGCTGCTTCAGGAATGGAACCGTGTCGAGGAAATTGTAGGCAACGTCGCCGGCGAATGCCCATTCGTGGCCGCGGCTATGCTCGATGTGGTCCATCGCGTTGCGCCAGAAGGTGAAGCGCGGGTCAGCAAAATATTGAGAGTCGGAATCGGCAACCATCGCCGGGTTCGGCGCTGCCCATGTCGCGCTCAGCGTATTCGGCTTGTGCGGAATTGCGATCGGGAACTGACTGGTCAGGTTGACCTGCTGGTCGGCGAAGTTCGAGCTCGAAATCTCCATGTCGAGCGTGTCGTGCTTTGCCTTCACATACTGGCCGTCGAGGTTGATGTCCCAGTGCGGAGTTGGGCTGAACTTGAAGTTCAGCGATGCGTCCTGGACGACGTTCTTGTCGTTGACCTGGCGTGCATCGAGCGACTGCTGCATGCCGCCGGTCGGCACGCGCGTCGTCGAGCTTCCACTCCCACCGGGGACACCCGCAGGACATACATTCCCAGGGTTCACACCGCATCCCGTGCGCCAGCCGGTACCGGGCAGCGTGATGTAGCCGTTCTCGAAAACGTTGTTCGAATCATACTGGTAGTTCGGGAAGTCTCGGCCCGCCAATGGGTTATAGTTCTGGCCCTCGGCATTGTTGCCGAAGAAGAAATTGCCGGAACTGTCGATGCGGCACTGCGCTCTCGGACGGCCGCCCGGATTGTTTCCGTTCTGCATGCAGCCGAGCGGAAAGGTGTTGTACTCAGAAAGGTCGGAGCCCACGCCCATCGTGTGCTCGCCCCATGACTCGGTCGCCCTGGAGTTCAGGAACTGTGCAGTCAACAACGCGCGACGGTCGCTGCTTTGCCACTGCGCGGCGGCCGCAATGCCGCGACGCTTGCGGTCGTGGGTTTCGGTCTGCCACTGGGCGCCGACCGGAGCATAGTAATTGCCCGACAGGAAATCCGCGAAGCCGTTCGCACCCGCTGGCGCAGCGCCGTAGCAGGGGGCGTCCTGAGTCGTGTTTGTCAAAATGGGCGGGAAGCCATTGGTATCCGAGTTGGACGGCAAGGGCGCACGGCACACACCCGCGCCCGTCCCGGATGAATTATTGTTCGAATAGGTGCCGTTGCGCGTCTGGAAGTTGGAGACGCGGACCGAATCCGAGCGGCTGAAGAGCTGCGAATAAGAAACGGCGCCGAGAAGGCCGATCCGGCCGATGCCCGTGTCCCACGTGTCGCTGACGAGGAGCGAACCAACTGGCGACCACTTCTTGTCGAGGTCGGCATAGTTGGCCTCGATGTCGTAGCCGACGTGGAAACCCTTGTTGTCGAACGGCAGACGCAGGTTCATGTTGACCGTGCCGGAAAGGCCGCCTTCGATCCTGTCAGCGGTCGTTTCCTTGTAGACTTCGACCGAGCCGAGCAGCTCAGCCGGCACGTCCTGGAAGTTGATGCCCTGGCCATAAACGCCGGTCGAGAAGGTGTCGCGGCCGTTGAATTGCGAAGCAACGAAGGTCAGGCCGCGGATGGTGACTCCAGACCCTTCCACCGAGAAGTGGTCCGGATCGCTGGTACCGGAGAAACGGTTGATCGCGACGCCGGGAACGCGCTGCAGCGCCTCGGTGACCGAACGGTCGGGGAGAGCGCCGATGTCCTGCGCAGTGATCGCGTCGACGACGGTGTCGGAGTTGCGCTTGATTTCCTGCGAGTTGCGAAGGCTCTGGCGGATCCCGGTGATGATGATCGCGCCACCCTGGCCGGCGCGGGGATTCGTCGAGTTGGAGACGCTGGTCGAGCCGTTGGCGTTGCCCTGGACCTGTCCAGCCCCGGCCACCGGCTGAGTCGTCGTCGGTGGCGGGTTGGTCTGCGTGTCCTGCGCAACCGCGGGTGCCGCAGCTCCGAATGCGCAGATCGCAATCAGCGATGCGCCGCTCCTGAGCAATGCGGAATTGCGCGCGCCCATGTGCTCTTTTGCGCGAAGAAGCATTCGCGTCCCCTCCTGTTTTTTCTGGTAGCGCTAACAACCGCGACCAGACTCTCTCCTCGACCTCATCGCATAACGCAGCTGTTTAGGCCCGGCAAGCCAGCTACTGGGGGTGCGGAAACACGAATGTTCCCACCTGTGGCACGTTTGCAATATGAGGGGGCGCAAGGGGGCGGGGCTGGCGCTGGGCATAACAACCGCTAGTCTCTTGATCGGCCGCGCAAAGTCTCAATCATGCGCACGCGCAATGGTGCACGGCTTGCGGGCGAACACATGGTCAATGATTCACGTCTGAGGGTGGTCGTTGTGGGCGGCGGGACCGCGGGCTGGATGACGGCTGCCGCGCTCACCAAGCTGCTGCCGTCGCGCTGCCATGTGCACCTGGTCGAATCGGAAGCGATTGGAATTGTCGGAGTCGGCGAAGCCACCCTGCCGCACATTCGAGGGTTCAACGAAAAGCTCGGGATCGACGAGGCCGACTTCATGGCGAGCACCAGGGCGACGTTCAAGCTCGGGATCGAGTTCCGCGACTGGGCGCGGGTTGGCGACAGCTACATCCATCCTTTCGGAACCTTCGGAACCGGCCAGGGAGAACTCGACTTTCACCATTATTGGAATCGCGCTCGGCAGGAGGGGCAGCCGGTCGCCCCGATCGACGATTTCTCAATGGCCGTGACCATGGCCTATCTGAATCGTTTCGCCATTCCCAATCCCGATCCGTCGACCATCGAATCGACCTTCAACTATGCCTACCAGTTCGACGCGACGCTGTTCGCGCCGTACCTGCGCCGGCTCGCCGAACAGATGGGAGCGGTGCGCACCGAGGGCCGGATCGTGGACGTGGAACTCGACAACGAGACCGGCAACGTTGCGGCGGTCCGCCTCGAAAGCGGCGAGCGCATCGAGGGGGACCTGTTCGTCGACTGCTCCGGGTTCGTCTCGCTGATCATGGGCAACGCCTTGGGCGAGCCGTTCGAGGAATGGACCAAATGGCTGCCATGCGATCGCGCGGTCGCCGTGCCGTGCCAGACGCGCACCGCTCTTTCGCCTTACACCAGCGCAATCGCGATGCCGGCCGGATGGCGTTGGCGGATTCCGCTCCAGCACCGCACCGGCAACGGTTACGTCTATTCGTCGGCGTTTACGACTGACGAGGACGCGCGGGCGGCGCTGGTCGGGGTGGTCGAGGGTGAGCCAATTGCCGAGCCGCGCGTGCTGAAGTTCAAGGCGGGGCGCCGAAGCCGCAGCTGGGTGCGGAACTGCATTGCCGTCGGATTGTCGAGCGGTTTTCTCGAGCCGCTGGAATCGACCAGCATCTACCTCATACAGGCGGCGATCACGGGCTTGGTGGAGCTGTTTCCGGAGCGAGAGATTTCGCCCGTCGACCGCGACGAGTTCAACCGGCTGATCGACGCAGAATATGACTGGATCCGCGACTTCTTGATCCTTCACTATCACGCGACCGAGCGCTCCGATACGCCGTTCTGGGACTATGTCCGGACCATGAGCGTCCCGGACTCACTTGAAGAGAAGATGGAGCTATTCCGGCGCCGCGGCCGTATCGTCAAACATCGCGAAGGCCTGTTCCTGGATGCGAGCTGGGTCGCGGTTTACATTGGCCAGCGCGTTCTGCCGGAAGGACATGACCCGCGCGCCGATCTTCCGCCGCTCCCGGCGCTGATGCAGAACATTGAGGACCTTCATGCGCAGATCAGGTCGAGCGCGGAGCGCATGCCCGACCACCGGTCCCATATCGAGCGCTACTGCCCGATGATGGACGCAGCGTGACCCTCGATCGATCGATCAGCAAGGTTGTGGTCGCCGGGGGCGGTCTTGCCGGCTGGTCGACGGCGGCCGCGTTGAAGCGCCGCATTCCCATGCTCGCCATCGAAATCGTCAGCAGCCCGCCGCCGGCGGACTCGATCGTCGACCGAGTGATCAGCACCTTGCCCTCGATCATGGATTTCCACGCCGACATCGGCCTTACCGAGGCCGACACGATTGTCCGGGCGCAAAGCGGGCTGAGGGCCGGGACACTATTGGATGGTTGGGCCGCTGGTCGGCCTGCCTATGTCCACGCGTACGGCAATTATGGGCACGCGATCGACGGGACGCCCTTCCATCAACAATGGCTTCGCGCGCGCAAAGCTGGCGAGGTCGAACCGTTCGACCGCTTCTCGCCGGCAGCAGAACTCGGCCGCGCCGCGCGCGTGGCCGGCACAGATTCGGCGGTCGCACCCGAGATCGGCTACGGCCTGCACCTCACGCTTGAACGCTACCTCCAGCTGATGCGGGCCTATGCGCTTCATCTCGGCGTGACTGAACGGCCGGCCGAAATTTCGGGCGTCGAGCTGCGCGGCGAGGTGGGCTTCGTCGACAAGCTATTGTTGAGCGACGGCCAGGCGATCCGCGCCGATCTGTTCGTGGATTGTACCGGCCCCTCAGCGAAAATCAGATCGCAACTCGGCGGCGAATTCATCGGGTGGCATCGCTGGTTGCCGTGCGATCGCCTTCTCTTTGCGACGAGTGCGCCCGAGGGGGACGCGCAGCTCCTGGATCGGGTGAGCGCGACGGCGTGGGGCTGGCAATGGCGAGCGTCGTCGCCCGCATCCGGCTCGATCGGCGCTTCTTATTCGTCCGCCCATGCCGGACGCGGCGAAGTCATCGCCACGCTTCCACCGTCATTAGAGTTCGCGGAAATACCCTTGCGCCAGGGGCGCTGGGCGCAGCCCTGGATCGGCAATTGCGTTCCGATTGGCGACGCAGCGGTTGCGATCGAGCCGCTCGAATGGACCAATCTCCATCTCGTGCACAGCCACGTCGACCGCCTTGTCTCGATGATGTGCGGAAGCGACTTCGCGCCGGTCGAGCTGTTCGAATACAACCGACAGTCCGGCGCCGAGGCGGATCGGATCCGCGATTTCGCCTGTCTTCACTACATCGCCGCGCGACGCCCCGAGCCGTTTTGGAAAGAGGCGTCCAGCATCGAACCGCCGGAGTCGCTTGTCCATTCGGTGTCGCTGTTCGCCGAACGCGGGCGGCTGCCCTATTACGAAGAAGAGACCTTTACGCGCGACAGTTGGCTCGCCGTCCTGCTCGGGCAGGGCTTGGAACCGCGCCGAACCGATCCGCTTGCGGATATCGTTCCCATGGGCGAAGCGACCCAGTCGATTGCCAAGTATCGCGACGCCGTTAAGACCTTCGTCGATTCCCAGCCGGGATATCAGCAATCATTCTCGAGCCTTGGTCAACACGCATGAACGAGCACAGCATCCGTGAGGTCGTGATTGTCGGCGGCGGCACCGCCGGATGGATGGCGGCTGCCGCGCTCTCGCGCTACCTCAACAACGGCTACACCAATGTGAGGCTGATCGAATCCGAGGAGATCGGAACCATCGGGGTGGGTGAGGCAACGATCCCGCCGCTGATCGCCTTCAACGGCCTGCTCGGAATCAACGAAGACGATTTCGTGCGCGCTACGCAGGCGACGTTCAAGCTCGGCATCGAATTCGTGAACTGGGGCCGGATTGGGCAGCGCTATATCCACCCGTTTGGCGAGCTCGGCCGAGACCTCCAGGGCATCCCGTTCCACCAACTCTATCTTCGTGAGCGCGAGCGGCATCCGGTGCCGGATATCACGTCCTGGTCGATGAGCGCGGTCGCCGCGCTCAGCGGCAAGTTCGCGCGGCCCCCACCGCAGGCGGAATTCCCGCTCAACACGATGCGCTATGCATTCCACCTCGACGCGAACCTTTACGCGCGGTTCCTTCGTGCGTTCGCCGAGGCGGGTAACGTCCAGCGGATCGAGGGCAAGATCGTCGACGTCAAGCTGCGAAGCGAGGATGGGAACGTCGAATCTGTAACTCTGAGTGATGGGCGAACCGTCGCCGGCGAGCTGTTCATCGACTGCTCGGGCTTTCGCGGGTTGCTGATCGAGCAGGCGCTCAAAACCGGGTACGAGGATTGGACCAAGTGGCTGCCTTGCGACCGGGCGATCGCCGCCGCCTGCAGCTACGCGGGCAACCCCGACCCGTTCACGCGCGCGACCGCCCACCAGAGCGGATGGCAGTGGCGAATCCCGCTCCAGCACCGGATGGGCAACGGGCACGTCTACTGCAGCAGCTTCATCTCCGATGATGAAGCAGAACGCGTGCTCGTCTCCAACCTCGAAGGCGAGCTCCAGGGTGATCCGCGGCGGCTGTCGTTCACGACTGGCCGGCGGAAGCTGGCGTGGAACCGCAACGTCGTGTCCCTCGGACTCTCGACCGGCTTCGTGGAGCCGCTCGAATCGACCAGCATCCATCTCGTCCAGGCGGGAATCGCGCGGCTCATCGCAATGTTCCCCGACCTGCGCTTCAACCCCCTCGAACGAGACGAGTACAATCGTCAAATGCAGGCGCAGTTCGAATGGGTGCGCGACTTCGTGATCCTGCACTACAAGGCGATGCAGCAGCGCGACGATTCCGAGTTCTGGAAGCAATGCGCCTCGATGGAAATTCCATCGACCCTGACGGAGAAAATCGAGCAGTTCCGCAACAAGGCGCGGTTCTTCGCCGATGGATTTGAGCTTTTCCCGCGGCAGAGCTGGGTGGCCGTCATGCTCGGCCAGAACGTCATGCCCGACGATTACGAACCGGTCGTCGATGGGCTTGACGAAGACAAGGTTGCACAGGCCCTCGAGCATCTGAGGGCCGTGATCCAGGACACTGCCAAGCGCATGCCATTGCATGGCGACTTCGTCCGGCAGTGCTGTGGCGCAGTGAACCCGGCGCCGCGGACGGAGTTCGCTTTTTGACGGGCGAGCGCATTGAAAAGATCGTCATCGTCGGCGGCGGGACAGCCGGCTGGATGGCTGCCGCCGCAATCTCGAAGATCATGGGCGCGATGCCCGACCTTTCGATCGAGCTCATTGAATCCGACGAGATAGGAACGGTAGGCGTCGGCGAAGCGACGATTCCCCAGATCAACCTTTTCAACGCGCTCCTCGAAATCGACGAACGCGACTTCGTCCGCGCGACTAACGCGACCTACAAGTTGGGTATCGAGTTCCGCGACTGGACCCGCATCGGCCATCGCTACGTCCATCCGTTCGGCTTCTACGGCCTCGATATGCTTGGCGTCGAGTTTCACCACCACTGGCTGAAGGGTCGCGCCGCAGGCGATAAAACGCCCCTGGACGCCTACTCGCTCGGAATCGTCGCTGGGCTGGAGGGCCGCTTCACCCATCCGCGATTCGACCAGCCGAATTCTCCGCTCGCGCGCATCGGCTACGCGTTCCAGTTCGACGCGTCGCTCTACGCGAGATATCTGCGGCAGCTGTCCGAAAGTTTCGGGGTCACGCGCACCGAAGGCCGCATCATCGACGTCGTGCAGAACGGCGAAACCGGCTTCGTTGAAGCCCTCGTCCTGCAGGACGGCCGGCAGGTTTCGGGCGATCTCTTCATCGACTGCTCAGGGTTTCGCGGGCTGCTCATCGAACAGAAGTTCGAGGCCGGATTCGAAGACTGGTCGAAGTGGCTCCCGTGCGACCGCGCCATGGCCGTGGCGTGCGAGAGCAGCGACGACCAGCAGCCGCTCACGCGTTCGACCGCTCAGAGCGCCGGCTGGCAATGGCGCATCCCGCTGCAGCACCGGACCGGCAACGGCTATGTCTATTCGAGCGCTCACATCAGCGATGATGAAGCGGCGGGCGTCCTGCTTTCGAACCTCGACGGCGCGCCGCTGTCGGATCCGCGCCCGCTTCGGTTCAAGGCCGGGCACCGTAAGAAGTCGTGGGTCAAGAACGTCGTCGCTCTGGGCCTCGCCAGCGGCTTCCTCGAGCCCCTGGAATCGACGAGCATCCACATGGTCCAGAGCGGCATCGCCAGGCTCATGACTCTGTTCCCGAGCCGGCGCTTCGACGAGCTCGAGATCGAGCGCTACAACGAGCTGACGGTCCAGGAATATGTCGACATCCGCGACTTCCTCATTCTCCACTACAATGCGGTCGAGCGCGACGATTCAGACTTCTGGAACTACTGCCGGACCATGAGCGTGCCCGAAGCGCTCACCTACAAGACCGACATGTTCCGGCGGAACGGCCGTGTGCTCCGCGAGCATAACGAGCTTTTCACCGAGACCAGCTGGCTGGCGGTGATGGTCGGCCAGGGAATCGAGGCATGCGATTATCATCCGGCTGCCGACATCCTTCCGGATGCGGAGACAGTGGAGCGGCTCGCGCACATCCGCGAAGTGGTCGCGAACACCGCGCAACTGATGCCGATGCAGCGAGATTATCTGGAGCAGATGGGAGCGAATAGCGACCTCAGGCTCAAACGGACGGTCCCCGCCTGATCATTTCTTCGCGGGCGTACACGGACTCTTGCGGCTCCAGATGCGCGCCGCCCAGTCGAGGAACATCGGCCAATTGGGTCCGGTCGTGTGGCCCTGGTCATGCTCGCGAAAGGCGATGCAGCCGTCGGATCGAGTTTCGTCGATCGCCGGAGTCGCATCGCCGACGAGACCTGGCTCGCCGAGCAGCCGATAAACGGGCGACGCTTCCTTTGCCGCGAGGAAGCTCCCGTGTGGATCGACCCAACCATCTTCCTTCAAATTGCCGGCGCTGATGAATAACGGCCGGGGCGCCGCGAGCGCCATCAACTCATGCGCGTCGACCGGCAAGTCGTTGACGGTGAGGGGACCGCCGTACCGGAGAAACTCGGGCGCGAACCAATGATACTCGCCCGATGCGGTGAGGTTCTCGATCCTTTCGCCGAAATCGCGGCGGAGCGGCTTTGCGCCGCCCGCGCCCGACGAGCCGATGAAGCCGATCGAGAAGCGCGGATCGAACGCCATGGTGACCAGCGCCGCCTTGCCGTAGCGCGACAGGCCTTCAATCGCGACGCGCTTCGGATCGACCTGCGGCTGGCTGCTGAACAGGTCGAGTGCGCGACTGGCGCCCCACGCCCAGGCGCGCAGCGCTCCCCAGTCGTGAAGTCCGCGGGGCTTGCCCTGGGCAGCGATGCCGATCACGCCTTCCTTGAGGCCCGCGCCATCGTCCGGCTGAACTGTGTAGGGAACGATGATCGCATAAGCCCAGCCGCGACGGAGCACCTGCGCAGTCCACGGATCGGTCGGCGCCGGCGCGCCCGGAAAGCGGAAGCCTTCGGGAAAGCCGAGCTCGAGGATCAGCGGGGTGTGCCGAGTGCCTTGCGGTAGCGTTTCGCTGAGATCGATCGCCAGCGAGCTGCCCTTCGCCGTACCCCGATAGTGCCGCTCGATTACGGCGATCCCATTCTTCGTCGCCTGCTGTTCGGACACGAGCTGCCATTCGATTTTCGGCGCGTTCGGTGGAACGCGGCCGTACATCTCGTCCTCGAACAGCCGAACGAGCTGTGGGCGACGGAC
>Ga0207647_10002972_pt1 | contig 12749 bp, 8 predicted proteins | sample KBSCornC2_FD_184295 | JGI IMG/M metagenome (GOLD analysis project Ga0207647, IMG submission 184295) | Corn rhizosphere microbial communities from Kellogg Biological Station, Michigan, USA - C2 (SPAdes) (version 2) | ecosystem: Host-associated > Plants > Roots > Rhizosphere ...
GAGGTCGCGCCGACCCGGGCGCACCCGTCCTCGCCCCACACCGGGATGGCCGGCCGGCTGGCGCACCGGATGTGGCGGATGGCCGACGCCGCCTGGGACAGCGCCGAGGGACGGGTCATACCGACGAAGTACCACGCTCACCCCAAGCGCGACTCCGCGCTCTCGCACTACCTGTACGGCACGCCGATGCCGCACGAGGAGGAGCACGAGTAGAGCCCGGCCCCGGCGGATGCCTCCGCCAGGACCGGGCCCGGTTGCCGACCGTCACTGCGCCTGGTTGTGGGGCCGGCTGGGCCCCGTCCCCGCTGCGCCTGAGGTGCGGAGCCGGGGCCCTGCGTCCTCCCCCGCTGCGCCTGGTGTGCGGGGGAGGACGGTCCGTGAGCCTGGGTACCGCAACAGCTACCGGTACCCAGGACTGGTTATTTGAGTCCGTCGAGCGCCTTCTTCGCCCCCGGGTGCAGCGGCACCGGGTCGGTCTTCGTCGCGTTCTCCAGCGTGATGCCCTTCGCCGCCGCGTTCACCGCGACCAGGGCGCCCATGTTCTCGTACAGCGTCTTCGTCAGCTGCTCGGCCAGCTCGTCCTTCATGTCCTTGCGGACCAGCAGCACGTTCGGTACGACGATCGTCGCCACGTCGGCCGGCTGCTTGTAGGTCGCCGCCGGGATCGGGGCCTGCGAGTAGACCGCGCCGTACTTGTCGAACATCTTCGGCAGCAGGTCCGCGATCGGCAGCAGCTTCACGCCCTTGCCCATGCTGGTGGTCAGGTCGGTGATGCCGCCGGTCGGCAACCCGCCGGACCAGACCAGCGCGTCGATCGACCCGGACTTCATCGCGTCCACCGACTCCGGCAGGCCGAGCCGCTGCGCAGTCACGTCACTGGCCGGGTCGAGCCCCGCCGCCTCGAGCAGCCGGCGCGCGATCACCTCGGTGCCCGAGTTCGGCGAACCGGTCGAGACCCGCTTGCCCTTCAGGTCCGCGATCGAGTTGATGTTCGCCGAGGCGCGGACGGCGACCTGCGTGTAGTTGTTGTACAGCCGGGTCAGCGCGACCACGTCCTGCTTGGTCTTGAAGCTGTTCTCGCCGTTCACCGCGTCCGCCGCCGAGTCGCCGAGCGAGAACGCGATGTCGTAGTTCCCGCCGACCAGGCCCTGGATGTTCTGCACCGAGGCGCCGGTTTCGCTCGCGGTCGCCCGGTAGCCGGACATCTTCTGCGAGATCACCGAGGCCAGCGCACCGCCGAGCTGGTAGTACACGCCGGTCGTGTTGCCGGTGGCGATCGTCAGCCGGCCGCCGGACTCCGAACCGGATCCGGACGGTTCGCGCTGGCCCCCGCAGGCGGCCAGCGACACCACGGTGACAAGTGCCACTGCAACAGATCGGAGTCTCATCAGGCAACGGTTCCTTCCTCGGCAGCGGCCTGGCGTTGCCGCCGGACCAGATTGATGACGACGGCAACAAGTAGCAAACAGATTCCGGCCGTGATGGTTACGGGCGCGAGGTACAGCAGCAACGCCGCGGCCGGCACACAGACCGCCCGCTCGAGCCAGGTCGCCCGGACGAAGACCCACCCGCCGGTCACGACAGCGAGCGCGGCGACGGCGAGCATCGACCCCAGCGTGGTCCAGACCATCCCGATCAACGATCCCTGACCGAGCAGGTGCGCGCCGTTGTCGGTGAGCACGAACGCGAACGGCACCAGGAACGCCGGCAGCGTGTACTTCCAGGCCTGCCACATCGTCGGCATCACCTTGCCGCCGGTGATCGCGGCGGTCGCGACCGCGGCCAGTGCGGTCGGCGGCGACACCTCGGACAGGACCGCGTAGTAGAAGATGAACATGTACGCCTCGGGCTGCGTCACGCCGAGGTTCACCAGGGCCGGCGAGATGATCACCGCGGCGATGATGAACGACGCGGTCACCGGCACCGCCAGGCCGAGGACCAGCACGGCGAACGCGGACAGCACCACGGTCAGGATCAGGACTACGGTGTGGTTGTCGGTCAGCCCGCGGGCCGCGTTGACGATGATCTCCGCGAGGTTCAGCCCCAGGCCGGTCTGGGTCGTGACCGCGACGATCACACCGGCCGTCGCACAGGTCGCCGCCACCGGCAGCACCGAACGGGTGCCCTGGGCAAGCGCCTTGAACAGCGGCTTCCCGGTCAGCCGGTGCTCGCGGTCCAGGAACGACAACCCGAACTGCACGATCACCGCGTAGACCACGGCCTTGAACGGCGGCACGTCGACCGCCATGAAGCCGATGATCACGAACAACGACAGGAAGTGGTACCCGAATCGCAGGAACAGCCGCCACGCCGACCGGTCGGACACCTCGGTCGACGTCGTCCCGTGCTTGCGGGCGTCGATCTCGATCGCGAGCAGGATGCCCAGGTAGTACAGGATCGTCGGGATCACGGCGAACCCGAGGACCTTCAGGTACGAGACCTGGAGGAACTCGGCGATGATGAACGCGGCCGCACCGAGGGTCGGCGGGGACAGGATCGCGCCGATCCCGGACGCGGCGAGCATTCCGCCTGCCGGTTCGGGCGGGTAGCCGGCCCGGCGCAGGATCGGCCACGAGACGGTGCCCAGCGACACCGCGGTCGCCGTCCCCGACCCGGACACACTGCCGAGCAGGAAGCCCGCCAGCGTGACCGTGCGGCCAGGTGCGGTGCGGCTGCGCCGGAAGGCGGCGAACGACAGGTCGATGAAGAACTTGCCCGCGCCCGAGTAGTCGAGCACCGCGCCGTAGATGGTGAAGAGCACGATGTACGACGCGGCGACGTTCAACGGGGTCCCGTAGAACCCCGCCGTACCCATCGTGAACTGGGCAATGATCGCGTCGAAGTTGAAGCCTTGGTGCGCGAGCGACCAGGTGTAAGGAAGGTAGCCGCCGTAGTAGGCGTAGGCGATGAAGACCAGGCTGAACACCGGGAGCACCCAGCCGGTCGTCCGACGGCACGCTTCGAGCAGCAGCACCAGCAAGACAGCACCGGCGACCACGTCCATCGCCGACGGAGCCTGCCGGCGCTCGAGGTAGCCGTCGAAGTCGAGAAGCGGATAGACGCACACCGCCAACGCCACCAGCGCGAGGACCCAGTCCGCCACGCCGGGGTCGTCATGGGCGCGGGCCCGGAACGGATTGACGACCGCCGGCACCTTCCAGCCCCGGTAACACAGCAGCGTGATCGGCAGAACCGCTGCGAGAAAGATCACCAAGTAGAACTGCGTGCCTTGTGGTAATGGGAAGAAAACCTGTGCAAGCACGCCGAGGCTGACGATTGCGCACCAGATCGAGACAACCAGGTCCAGGGCAGGCCTGAGCCGCCGAGCGGGGCGTTCCTGCTCATACTCGGCCAGGTCTTCCTCGGAGGGCGTGGTCACGCTTCCCCCGGTACGAACACCGACAGTCATCTACCGGTTCCCTCCTGTGGTCGGAAGGCTAATGTTGCCGAACACTGCGTGGAGTCGCGTGATTACGTCTTTACCAAGATCTGACACATCAGACCGTGACCTGGCCTACGATCACCGCATGAGTGGCGCGGTCCGGATTCTGCTGGTCGAGGACGATCTCGATATCGCCAATGCACTGATACCCGCCTTGCGGCGTTACGGCCTGATGGTCACGCACGTCCGCACGGCCGCCGACGCCCTGGCGGCCGACCCCGGCGACCTGGTCCTGCTGGACCTGGGACTGCCGGACGGGGACGGTATCAACGTGTGCCGGCAGATCCGCACGGTCTCGGACGTGCCGGTGATCGCGGTGACGGCGCGCGGCGAAGCCGCCGACCGGGTCCGCGGCCTGCGCAGCGGCGCCGACGACTATGTGGTGAAACCGTTCGCGATTTCCGAGCTGCTGGCCCGTATCGATGCTGTACTTCGTCGTACCGGCCTCTTGCAGCCCCGCCCCCGGGTGACCGTCGGCGACCTGACCGTGGACATCGAGGCCCGGACGGTTCAGGTGGCCGACAAGCCCATCAGTCTGACCCGCAAGGAGTTCGACGTGCTCGCAGTGCTGGCCGCGCACCACGGCCGGGTGGTTCCCCGTGAACAGGTCGCGCTGTACGCCTGGCAGTCGGTGTTCGAGGCGTCGTCGCGCACCATGGACGTACACGTCGCCAGCCTGCGCGCCAAGCTCGGCCGGCCCGAGCTGGTGCAGACCATCCGCGGCGTCGGTTACCGCCTGGGCTCGGACTGACCCTTGCGCCGTCGACTACTGCAGTCCCTCGTCCCGATGGTCGTCGCCCTGGCGATCGTCGCTGTGATCCCGCTGGCGAACTTCATCGCCACGAGTACGTCGCGCACGCTCTTCCTGTCCCGCAGCAACGACGCCGACTGGTTCGCCGCGATGGCCGAGTCGCCGTTGCAGACCGGCGACATCGCGAACCTGCGTGAGCTCGCGGTCCGGTACCAAGAGCTCTACAACACCCCGGTCTTCGTCGTCGACGTCGACTCCCGCGTCGTGGCCACCTCGGTGTCCGGTGTGGACGTGAAGGAGGAGGACATCTCGGCCGCCCTGCACAGCACGCTGGCCGGCCGGCTGCCGGCCGAGCCGCCGCCGCTGTGGCCGTGGCGCTCCGGCGAGATGGTCGTGTCCCGCCCGGTCGTCAACAACGGCAGTGTGCTCGGTGCCGCCGTCCTGCGGGTGCCGACCGACAAGGCCCGCGACCAGGTGCAGAGCGGACTGCTGCTGCTCCTCGGCGGCCTGCTGATCAGCATCGGCGCGATCATCATCGGTATCGTCCGGCCGATCACCCGCTGGGTGCTGCGGCCGCTGCAGGACCTCGACAACGCGACCCACCAGATCACCCGCGGCGCGCTCGACACCCGGGTGTCGACCGACGGACGCGCACCGGAGCTCCGCCGGCTGGGCGACAGCTTCAACTCGATGGCGCTGAGCCTGCACCAGGCACGGCAGCGTGAGCGTGAGTTCGTCGCGGACGCGTCGCACCAGCTGCGGACGCCGCTGACGTCGGCCCGGATCCACATCGAGGGCCTGTCCCGGCTGTCGCCGACCGCGCGGTTCGCGCTCAGCGACATCGACCGGCTCGGCCGGATCGTCCAGCGGCTGTCCCGGCTGGCCGGCTCGGACCGCCCGTCGGGCGATGCCGAGGGCAACGAAGAGCCGCTGGACCTGGCCCAGGCGGTGAAGGAGCGCCTGGTCGGCTGGAAGGCCGTGTACTCCGCCGACGACCTGGAGCTGATCGTCGGCGAGATGGTGCCGGGCGGGGTCGCCCCGGAGCTCGAGGTCGACGACATCCTCGACGTCCTGCTCGACAACGCCTCGAAGTACGGCGCGCCGCCGGTGGAGGTCTCGGTCACCCGGGACGGCACCGAGGTGGTGATGTCGGTCCGCGACCACGGTCTGGGACTCGGCTCCCGGGACCTGAAGAAGGTCGGCGAGCGGTTCTGGCGCAGCGCGCACCACCGCGAAATGCCGGGCACCGGCCTCGGTCTGGCGATCGTCCGCTCCGAGGCGGCCCGCGTCGGCGGCCGGGTCGTGGCCCGCCCGCCGATCGGCGGCGGCCTGGTCATCGAGGTCCGCGTCCCGCTGATCGACGACTACGACGCCTGATACGACGCCTGAGGAGTCACCCGGGTCGCCCCGGGTGACTCAGATGTGGTTCTGGCGGTACCAGCGCTCGGCGGCGGGGTGCAACGGCACCGGCATCGTGGCGATCGCGGAGCGCGGGTCCAGCGCACCGGCTTCGGGGTGACCGCCGGTCCCCGGGCTGGCTCCGGGCGACGGCGTGCCCTTGATCAGGTCGTTCTGCCGGCGGAACAGGGTGTTGACCGTCCACCAGGCCCAGGAGTCCGACAGGTTCGGCTTCGCGATCAGGTAGTTCGGGATCGCCAGCGTCGGCACCGACTGGGCCAGCCCGTACTGCGAGGGCGGGATCGCCGACACCATGAACCCGCCGAACTCCTTCAGGGCGATCGCCTCCGCGACGCCGCCGATGTCCAGCAGCCGGAACCCGATGGTCTTCTGCAGCGCGACGATCGGATCGGTCGGCACACCGCCGCTCCAGACGAACGCGTCGATCGACCCTTTGGCGGCACCGGGCCTGGGCTGCAGCGCGGTGACCATCTCTCCCAGCGTCAGGTTCTTCCGGGTGACGGCGACCGTGGCCGGGTCCAGCGTCGGGTTCTTCTGGATCACGTCGGCGCGGGCCTTGTCCAGGATCAGGTTCGCGACGATCTCGGTCCCGGAGTTCTTGGGGCCGACACCGACGACCGTCCGCCGCGTCGGATTGTCCTTGCTCGGGAACAGGTCGTCCAGGCTCTTCGCCTTCGACGCCATCGGTACGACGACGTGCACGTAGTTGTCGTACACCCGGGCCAGCGCGGTGAAGCGCAGCGCGCCGGTGCTGAACTCGCCGGTGCCCTCGTACGCCGCGAGCGCGGAGTCCGACGTACACAGTCCGAGGTCGGCTTTGCGGCCGGAGACCCGGTACAGGTTGTCCACCGACCCGTCGGTCACGATCGGCTTCAGCTCCATGCCGGTGACCTCGCTCACCAGCCCGCTGAGCGCCGTCCCGAACGTGTTGTAGACGCCGTTCAGGTTGCCGGTCGCGAAGATCCCCGCCTCCGAGGGCGCCGGCTCGTCGGCGCGACCGCGCGAGCAGCCCGGCAGCAGCAGTCCGGACGCCGCGGCGGCGCCGAAACCGAGGAAACCGCGGCGGGTCAGCCCGGTCGGCCGGGCAGGGGTCAGCAGGCGGGGGCGATCCATGCAGGACAACCTAGACAACAATGAGGCCTTGCGGGTAGCCGCGGCGGCGGCCCGCAACCCAACCGCTACGCACAGAGATTCCACACAGCGAGAGACAAACTGCGTCTGGACGCGGCCGGGGTCGGTGTGACAGCGTTGTCATCTGCGGCCTGCTCGGCCGCGTGAGGATCCTTTCCCGGAGGCTGATTTCGTGCACGACGACCGTCAACTCATCGAGGAGCGGCTCAAGCGCGCCCTGCGGGAGCGACTCCGCCCCGCGATCTACGGCGCGGCGGTCCCGCTGGACATCGAGGTGTGGCACGCACCCGGTGAGCCGGTGTCCCCCGCCGAGGCGCTCGCCCAGACCTACGAGCCGGCCGCGATCGGCCTGCCGTGGGGCCCGGCTTGGGGCACCGCCTGGTTCAAGTTCAGCGGCCAGGTGCCTGCCGAGTGGGCCGGCCGTGAGATCGAGGCGGTCATCGACCTCGGCTTCAGCGGCGGCCCCGGCTTCTCCGCGGAGGGCCTGGTGCACACCACCTCGGGCCGGCCGCTGAAGGGCCTGCACCCGCGGCAGACCTACGCCCCGCTGTCGATCCTCGGCCCGGACGGTACGGCGGCCTCGCCCGGCGACCGGATCGAGTTCTACGTCGAGGGCGCCGCGAACCCGGAGATCCCGCTCGACAACGCCTACGCGAAGGTCGACATCGGCGCCAAGCTCGGTGAGACGCCGATCTATCAGCTCACCCGCGCCGACCTGGCCGTGTTCAACGCCGAGGTGTGGGACCTGATCCTGGACCTCGAGGCGCTCGACGGCCTGCAGCGCGAGCTGTCCCTGCAGGACCCGCGCCGCCGGGAGATCCTGCGGGCGCTCAGCCGCTCGCTGGACGCGCTGGACTACGAGGACGTGGCCGGCACGGCCGCGGACGCCCGCGCTCAGCTGACCGAGGTCCTGAGCCGGCCCGCGCACGCCAGCGCGCACCAGCTGTCGGCGGTCGGCCACGCGCACATCGACTCCGCGTGGCTGTGGCCGCTGCGGGAGACTCGCCGCAAGGTGGCCCGGACGGTGTCCAACGTTGCCACCCTGGCCGAGGAGTACCCGGAGCTGGTCTTCGCGTTCTCGCAGGCCCAGCAGCACGCCTGGGTGAAGGAGAACTACCCGGAGGTCTGGGAGCGGCTGAAGAAGGCCGTCGCCGAGGGGCACATCGTCCCGGTGGGTGGCATGTGGGTCGAGTCCGACACCAACCTGCCCGGCAGCGAGGCGCTGGCCCGGCAGTTCGTGCACGGCAAGAAGTTCTTCCTGGACGAGTACGGGATCGACACCCAGGAGGTCTGGCTGCCGGACTCGTTCGGCTACACCGCGGCGCTGCCGCAGCTGGTGAAGCTGTCCGGCTCGAAGTGGTTCCTGACCCAGAAGATCTCCTGGAACAAGGAGAACAAGTTCCCGCACCACACCTTCTGGTGGGAGGGCCTGGACGGGACCCGGGTGTTCACCCACTTCCCGCCGATCGACACCTACAACTCCGACCTGTCCGGGCGCGAACTCGCGCACGCGCAGCGCAACTTCCAGGAGAACGGCGCCGCGACCCGCTCGCTGGTCCCGTTCGGGTACGGCGACGGCGGTGGCGGCCCCACCCGCGAGTTCGTCGCGACCGCGCGCCGGGTGGCGAACCTGGAGTCCTCGCCGCAGGTGACGATCGAGTCGCCGACGGAGTTCTTCAGCGCCGCCGAGGACGAGTACAGCGAGCACGCGCCGGTCTGGTCCGGTGAGCTCTACCTCGAGATCCACCGGGCGACGTACACGTCGCAGGCCAAGACCAAGCAGGGCAACCGGCGGACCGAGCACCTGCTCCGCGAGGCCGAGCTGTGGAGCGCCGCGGCGGTCGTCGCGGGCAAGCTCGACGCGTACCCGTACGAGGACCTCGACCGGCTGTGGAAGGTCGCGCTGCTGCACCAGTTCCACGACATCCTGCCGGGCTCCTCGATCTCGTGGGTGCACCGCGAGGCGGAGCGGACCTACGCGAAGATCGCCGACGAGCTGGACGCGATCATCTCCCGGGCGCAGCAGGCGCTGGCCGGCGAGGGTTCGGAGCAGATCGTCTTCAACGCCGCGCCGCACGGCCGTAACGGGGTCGCCGGCCTCGGCGCGGGCGTCGCGACCGCCGCGGGCCAGGCGGTCACCGTCGAGAACGGCGTGATCGACAACGGCCTGATCCGGGTCACGATCGACGAGCGCGGCCTGATCACCTCGCTGTACGACGTCGAGGCGCAGCGCGAGGTCATCGCACCGGGCACCGCAGGCAACCTCCTGCAGCTGCACGTGGACACCCCGAACCACTGGGACGCGTGGGACGTCGACTCGTTCTACAAGAACAACGTCCGGGACGTGACCGAGGTCGACAGCGTCGACTTCAGCACCGCCGACGACGAGGCGATCGTGGTCGTCAAGAGGTCCTTCGGCCGGTCCACCGTCACCCAGACGCTGCGGGTCGTGCCGGGCGCCAAGCGGGTCGACATCGAGACCGAGATGGACTGGCACGAGACCGAGAAGTTCCTCAAGGCGGCGTACCCGGTCGACGTGCACGCGGACCGCTCGGCGTCCGAGACGCAGTTCGGGCACATCTTCCGGCCGACCCACCAGAACACCTCGTGGGACGCGGCGAAGTTCGAGATCGCGGCGCACCGCTGGGTGCACGTCGGCGAGCCCGGGTACGGCGTTGCCGTGGTCAACGACTCGACGTACGGCCACGACATCAACCGGACCGCGCGCGAGGACGGTGGCACCACGACCACCATCCGGACGTCACTGATCCGGGCGCCGCGGTTCCCCGACCCGCAGACCGACCAGGGCGTGCACGTCGTGAACCACGCGCTGGTGGTCGGCGCCGGGATCGGTGAGGCGATCGAGGAGGGCTACCGGATCAACCTGCCGGAGCGCCTGGTCACCGGTGCCGCCGGCGTCGAGCCGATCGTTGCCGTCGACAACGACAGCGTGATCGTCGAGGCGCTCAAGCTGGCCGACGACCAGTCCGGCGACGTGGTCGTCCGGCTGTACGAGTCGAGCGGCGGCCGCTCGCGGGCGACGGTCACCCCGTCGTTCCAGGCGGCCTCCGTCACCGAGGTCGACCTCCTCGAGCGCCACCTGGCGGACCGGGACCTGCAGGACAACGGAGTCAGCTTCGAACTCCGCCCCTTCCAGATCCTCACCCTCCGCTTCAAGCGTTCCTGACCCGGGCCCCCGGCCTCCACCCCTCCCCCCACCCCGGAGGCCGGCCCCACCCCAGGAGGTTCCACCTCCTCCCGCGCCCGGCGCCGCACAGCGGTGCCGGGCGCGGGTGTCTCGGATCGTCGCAGCACTTGTGGCGTTCGATGCCCGGCGTTCACCCGGCTGACGTAGCGTGAAAAGCATGGCTCCGACACCCTTGCTCGGTTCCCGCACGCTCGACCGTCAGACCGCCCGCACGCTGCCGCCCGGCCCGAAGCTGCCGACGCTCGCCCAGACCGTGCTGTTCGCGAGTCATCGCCGCACGTTCTTCCCACGGATGCGGGAGAGGTACGGCGACGTGTTCACGATCCGCCTGGTGCCGTCGAGCCGCGTCTGCGTCGTGCTGAGCCGCCCGGAGCACATCCGGGAGGTGTTCGGCAGCCCGCCGTCGGTCATGCACGCCGGCGAGGGCAACACCGTGCTCGAACCGATCATGGGCTCGCACTCCCTGCTGCTGCTCGACGACGAGGACCACGTGCGGATGCGGAAGCAGCTGATGCCGGCGTTCTCCGGCGCCGCGCTGCGCGGGTACGCCGCGATGGTGCTCGACCTGGCCCGCGCCGAGGTGGCGAAATGGCCGGTCGGTGAGCCGTTCAGGATGCACCAGCGGATGCGGAACCTGACGCTGGAGATCATCCTGCAGGTGATCTTCGGCGTCACCGACTTCGACCGGCTGAACACGCTGCGCCCGCTGCTGGACAAGATCGTGTCGGTGTCGCCGGTGATCATGCTCGGCGGCTTCTACCCGCAACTGCTCCGCGTCCGGCCGTGGAAGACGTACCTGGACACCCAGCGGCAGGTCGACGAGATCCTGTACGACGAGATCGCCGCGCGCCGCGAGACGTTCGCCGGGCGCACCGACGTCCTCTCGCGGTTGCTTGCTGCCGGCAACTGGTCGGACGTGGAGCTGCGCGACCAGCTGGTGACCTTGCTGCTGGCCGGGCACGAGACGACGGCGACCGCGCTGGCCTGGACGTTCCACGAGCTGGCCCGGCGGCCGGCCGAGCTGGCGTTCGGGCAGCGCGCCGCCGACGCCGGGGCCGACGACGAGCTGGAGGCGATCGTCAAGGAGGCGATGCGGCTGCACCCGGTCGTCTACCAGGTCGGCCGGCGGCTGACCGAGACCGCGGACATCGCCGGCTACCGGCTGCCGCGCGGGACGACGATCATGGCTGCGATCGGCCTGGTGCACCGCGACGGCGAGCACTTCCCGATGCCGCAGGACTTCCGCCCGCAGCGCTTCCTGTCCGACGATCCGCCCGCGCCCGGCACCTGGATCCCGTTCGGCGGCGGCGCCCGGCGCTGCATCGGCGCCGGCTTCTCGCTGATGGAAGGCACCGAGATCGTCCGCGCCGCCCTGGCCGCGTACGACTTCCACGCGCCACACCCCAGGCCGGAGCCGCCTCAGGCCAAGAACGTCACCCTCGTCCCGCGCCACGGCGCGGAGGTCTCGGTCACTCGCCGCTGACCCGCGGCGGTCAGTCCTCCAGGTCGCCGACGTCGCCCAGGTCGACGTCGCGGTAGCTTTCGAGGTCCTGGTCGTCGTCGTCCTCGAGCTCGAAGTCGTCCTCGTCGTCGACGACGTGCACGGCCGCCTCCTCCGCGCCGGCGGCGGCGCCGTCGATGCCGACGTCCTCGGCGTACAGCTCGCTGTCGTCGTCACTGTGCGCGCCCTCGTCGGAGGCGACCAGGCGGCCCGAGCGTTCCGTGCCGACCTGCGGGCCGCCGACGTCCTCGCCGTCCTCGGCGTACGGGTCGACGTCCGGGACCTCCTGCGCGATCCGCTGGTCCAGGGACTCGCCCTGCAGCGCCTCGTCCGCGGTCGTCCCGAAGCCTTCGCCCGCGGACCACTTCTCCGGCGGCGAGTAGCCCTCGTCGAGCAGATCCGCCACGCCCCGGTCGTCGAGCGTGTCCTCCGCCTGCAGCTGGTCCTCGTCGTCGACGGAGTAGCTGCCGTAGTCCTCACGGTTGTTCTCGGTCATGGCCCAACATTGGCCCTCACAGCCCGCGTGAATCAAGCTGGGCGCTCACATCCCGCAGAATGGGGCGCGTGGATCCGGTCAGGCTGACGTTGGACCAGTTGCGGGAGCTGCGCGACGACATCGCGCCGCAGGCCGCGCGGCGGTCCCGCGCCTCGATCGACCGCCGGATCGAACGCTGGCGCAGCCGGGTGTTCTTCATCGCCCAGTGCGCGCTCGCGGCCGGCGTCGCGTGGACCCTCGCGCGCTATGTCATGGGTCACAAGCAACCGTTCTTCGCGCCGGTCGCCGCGATGGTCTGCCTCGGTTTCAGCTTCGGTCAGCGGCTGCGCCGGGTCGCCGAGGTGATGGTCGGCGTGGCGGTCGGCGTCGGCGTCGGCGACCTGTTCGTCAAGGTCTTCGGGACCGGCATCCTGCAACTGGTGTTCGTGATCGCGCTCGCGATGAGCGTCGCCGTCCTGCTCGGCGCCGGCAACCTGATGACCACCCAGGCGGGCGTCCAGGCCGCGATCGTCACAACGTTGCTGCCCAACCCCGGCGCCGGCTTCAGCCGCTGGCAGGACGCGGCGCTCGGCGGGCTGGTCGCGCTGGCCGCGGCCACCATCGCACCCGCGGCGGCGATCCGGCGCCCGCGGCAACAGGCGTCCGGGGTGCTGAACGAGCTGGCCGAGATTCTGGTCGAGACCGCCGACGGTCTGCGGACCCGCGACGAAGAGGCGGTCACCGACGCGCTCCGCCGGGCGCGGGCCAGCGAGTCACGGCTCGACGACCTGCGCAGCGCCGCCGACGAGGGGGTCGCGGTCG
>Ga0207647_10002974_pt1 | contig 12748 bp, 10 predicted proteins | sample KBSCornC2_FD_184295 | JGI IMG/M metagenome (GOLD analysis project Ga0207647, IMG submission 184295) | Corn rhizosphere microbial communities from Kellogg Biological Station, Michigan, USA - C2 (SPAdes) (version 2) | ecosystem: Host-associated > Plants > Roots > Rhizosphere ...
GACGCCCATCACCGCGGCCTTCATCTTCGTGTAGTCCTCTTCCGAGTCGCCCGTGTATTCCTGGATCTGCGCCGAGCCGAGATTCGACGTCATCACGATCACGGTATTGCGGAAGTCGACCGTGCGACCCTGACCGTCAGTCAGGCGTCCGTCGTCGAGCACCTGCAGCAGCACATTGAACACATCGTGATGCGCTTTCTCGACCTCGTCGAGCAGGATTACGCTGTACGGGCGTCGGCGCACGGCCTCGGTGAGATAACCACCCTCTTCGTAGCCGACATAACCCGGCGGCGCGCCGATCAGGCGCGCGACGCTGTGCTTCTCCATGAACTCGCTCATGTCGATGCGCACGAGCGCTTCGGTCGAGTCGAACAGGAATTCGGCGAGCGCCTTGCACAACTCGGTCTTGCCGACGCCGGTGGGGCCGAGGAACAGGAACGATCCATTCGGCCGGTTCGGATCGGACAGCCCCGCGCGCGAGCGCCGGATCGCGTCGGCAACCGCATGCACGGCTTCGTCCTGCCCGACGACGCGGTTGTGCAGCGCGTCTTCCATGCGCAGCAGCTTGTCGCGCTCGCCTTCGAGCATCTTTGACACCGGGATGCCGGTCCAGCGGCTGACGACCTCGGCGATTTCCTCCGCGGTCACGCGCTGCTGCAGCAGCTTGAAACCCTTGGCTTCGGTCTCCTGTGCCGCCTGCAGCTGTTTTTCCAATTGTGGAATTTTCCCATATTGGATTTCGGCGACCTTGGCGAGATCGCCGTGCCGCTGCGAGGTTTCGATTTCCGCGCGCGCCGCTTCGATCTGCTCCTTGATCTTGCTCGTACCCTGCACCGCCGCCTTCTCCGCTTTCCAGACTTCGTTGAGATCGGAGAACTCGCGGTCGAGCTTGGCGATGTCGGTTTCCAGATCGGCAAGGCGCTGTTTCGATTCTTTGTCCTTCTCCTTCTTCAACGCTTCGCGCTGGATCTTGAGCTGGATCAGACGACGTTCAAGACGATCGAGCTCCTCAGGCTTGGAGTCGATCTCCATGCGGATGCGCGAAGCGGCCTCGTCCATCAGGTCGATGGCCTTGTCGGGCAGCTGGCGATCGGCGATGTAGCGGTGCGACAGCGTCGCCGCCGCGACGATCGCCGGATCGGTGATCTCCACGCCGTGATGCACGGCGTAGCGTTCCTTCAAGCCGCGCAGGATCGCGATCGTGTCTTCCACGCTCGGCTCGCCGACGAACACTTTCTGGAAGCGGCGTTCGAGAGCGGCGTCTTTCTCGACGTATTTGCGGTACTCGTCGAGCGTGGTGGCGCCGATGCAATGCAGCTCGCCGCGCGCGAGCGCCGGTTTGAGCATGTTGCCGGCGTCCATCGAGCCTTCCGCCTTGCCGGCGCCGACCATCGTGTGCAGTTCGTCGATGAACAGGATGATGTTGCCTTCTTCCTTGGCGAGATCCTTGAGCACGGCTTTCAGGCGCTCCTCGAATTCGCCGCGGAACTTCGCGCCGGCAATCAGCGCGCCCATGTCGAGCGACAGCACGCGGCGGTCGCGCAGTCCCTCCGGAACTTCGCCGTTGACGATGCGCTGCGCCAGGCCTTCGACGATCGCGGTCTTGCCGACGCCGGGCTCGCCGATCAGCACCGGATTGTTCTTCGTGCGCCGCTGCAGCACCTGGATCACGCGGCGGATTTCCTCGTCGCGGCCGATCACGGGATCGAGCTTGGACTTTTCCGCGCGTGCGGTCAGATCGATCGTGTATTTCTCCAGCGCCTGGCGCTGCTCCTCGGCGCTCGCCTCCTGCACTTTTTCGCCGCCGCGCATTTTGTCGATGGCTTCTTGCAGCCGGGCCTTGTGCGCGCCGCTGTCTTTCAGCGCGTGACCGAGTTCGCCCTTGTCGTCGAGCGCGGCGAGCACGAACAATTCGCTGGCGATGAACGCGTCGCCGCGTTGCTGCGCGAGCTTGTCGGTGAGATTGAGCAAACGCGTCAGATCATTGCCGACATTGATGTGGCCCTCCTGACCGGAGACTTTCGGCAATTTGTCGAGCATCTGCCCAAGCCGGGTGCGCAAGGCTGCAACGTTGACGCCGGCCTGCCCGAGCAGCGGCGCAGTCGAGCCGCCTTGGCTGTCGAGCAGCGCGACCATGACGTGTACCGGCTCGAGCAAGTTGTGATCGCGCCCTACGGCGAGCGACTGCGCGTCGGCCAGCGCCTGCTGGAACCGGCTCGTTAATTTGTCCATTCGCATATCTAGTCCTCAGTCTGTCTGCTTCTGTCCGTCCGCAGAGCGAACTCTCGGTCGGCTTCCTCACGTTCAGTCGATACGCGCGAATCAGTCTCGACCATTCTCATGTTCATGCCATGCGTGATGGCTGCAAATCGCCGCAAGATGCGCGATTCATGCGGCCTGTCGCGGCGAATTCAAGCGATTTTGGCTTGCATTCATCTTGCCGGCCGCAAACTGGCCGCAGGAATTTTTCGACCAGGGAGGAACGCTCACATGGTCGCAGAAGTGGCGGAACGTCTCCTGCCTGCGCCACCGGTGCCCGATGCAGCGGGAATCGCGTTGTTCGTGGACCTTGACGGTACCGTATTCGAATTCGCGCCAACGCCGGATGCGGTCACGATCGATGCGCAGCTGCCGGCGACGCTGCGGCGCCTGAGCACGACATTGGATGGGGCGCTGGCGGTAATCAGCGGGCGTCCGCTCGCCGCAATCGATACCCTGCTGCAATGGCCGCAGCTCATCGCCGCCGGTCAGCACGGCGCGGAGTTGCGCCGCGCCGACGGACATATCGATCAAGCGCCGATCAACGTCGCCGCGCTCGATGCAGCACGCACGCTGCTGCATACACGCCCCGCGCGCGCGGACGATGTGCGCATCGAGGACAAGGGCATCGCGTTGGCAATCCACTACCGCGAGTTTCCGCGTGCAGAACCGTTCGCGCGCGAACTCGCCGCCGCCGCGCTACATGCGGCCGGGCCTGGATTCGAGTTGCAGCACGGTTCGTTCGTCGTCGAGCTGAAATCCACGCGCGTCGACAAGGGCCGAGCCCTTGCGATGTTGATGACGCAGCCGCCATTCATCGGCCGCCAACCGTGGGTGCTTGGTGACGACTACGCCGACGAGCACGCATTTGCGATGGCGCAATCGATCGGCGGCGCAGGCGTTGTGGTCGGCATGCGCACCGACAGCGTCGCGCACTATCAGCTCGCCGATCCTGCCGCAGCGCGCTCCTGGCTCGCCCGAATCCTGCGCCAGCACGAGTCAGCGGCATGAGTGCACCGGCTGCGGACCTCAATCTCGGCATCATCGGCAATGGCAGCGTCAATGCACTGATCGATGCGCGTGGCCGCATTGTCTGGTGCTGCCTGCCCTCGTTCGACGGCGATCCGGCATTTTGTTCGCTGCTGTCGCCCAAGCTCGGCGATTTCGGTTTCTTCGACGTATCGCTCGACGGAGTCGCAGCGCACAAGCAGCACTACGTCGAGAACAACGCGGTGCTGGTGACCACCCTGCTCGGCGGCGACGGCAGCGCAGTGGAGATCATCGATTTCGCGCCACGCTACAAGCAGCACGGCCGCATTTTCCATCCGATGAGTCTGGTGCGCACCCTGCGCCCTCTCGCCGGCACGCCGCGTGTCACCTTGCGCCTGCGCCCCCTGTGCGATTACGGCGCGCGCCGGCCGGAACGCACGTTCGGCTCAAATCATCTGCGCTTTCTGCTCGGTGATGTCGTGCTGCGCGCGACAACAGATGCGCCTTTGCCGATGCTGCGCGATGAACTGCCGTTCCTGCTCGATCGCGAAGTCACGATCATCCTCGGCGCCGATGAAACCCTGGTCGAAGCGCCGCGGCATGTCGCGCACGAATCACTGGAGTCCACGCTCGACTACTGGCGCGAGTGGGTGCGCTTTCTTTCGATTCCCGCCGAATGGCAGGACGTGGTAATCCGCGCCGCGATCACGCTCAAGATGTGTCAGTACGAAGGCACCGGCGCGATCATCGCCGCGACGACGACGTCGATTCCTGAATTCGCCGACAGCACGCGCAACTGGGACTACAGGTACTGCTGGTTGCGCGACGCGGCGTTCGTGGTGCGCGCGCTCAATCGTCTCGGTGCCACGCGCAGCATGGAAGAATACTTGCGCTACATTTTCAATCTGGCAGCTTCAGCCGCCGGCGAATTGGCGCCCGTGTACGGCATCCATTTCGAAAGCGAGCTGCTCGAACACGAAGCCGAAGGCCTGGCTGGCTATCGCGGCATGGGTCCGGTGCGCATCGGCAACGATGCCTGGCGGCAACAGCAACACGACGCCTGCGGCAGCGTGATTCTCGCCGCGACGCAACTGTTTTTCGATCATCGCCTGCTCGTGCGCGGTGACGCTGGAGTATTTTCGCGTCTGGAGAAACTCGGCGAAACCGCGTACCGCACGCGTGACCAGCCCGACGCCGGACTGTGGGAATTCCGCGGGCGCAAGGACGTGCACACATATTCCAGCGCGATGAGCTGGGCCGGCTGCGACCGCCTCGCACGCATCGCGCAGCGCCTGGGACTGACGGAGCGCACGGCACTGTGGAAACAACGCGCCGAGGAGATTCGCGCACTGATCCTCAAGCGCGGCGTGCATCCGCAGCACGGCTATTTCGTCGATGCGTTCGATGGTGATCGCATCGACGCCAGCGCCCTGCTGCTGGAAAGCATGGGTTTTGTGGAAGCTGACGATCCGCGCTACCAAGCCACGATCGAAGCGGTAGGCCGGGAACTGCGCCGTGGCGATCACCTGTTCCGCTATAACGCACCGGATGATTTCGGCGCGCCGCAAACGAGCTTCATCATCTGCACATTTTGGTATATCGACGCGCTGGCAGTGAGCGGCAAAATCGAACAGGCGCGTGCGTTGTTCGAAAATCTGCTGGCGCGGCGCAACGCGCTCGGCCTGCTGTCGGAAGACCTCGACACCACCAGCGGTGAGCTGTGGGGAAATTTCCCGCAGACGTATTCGCTGGTCGGCTTGATCAACTCGGCGATGCTGCTGTCGTGCGACTGGGAGGACCTGCTGTGAGTCGCCTCGTCGTCGTTTCCAACCGGGTCGCGCTGCCGAAGAAGGTGCCGGCCGGCGGTCTGGCCGCAGCGATGCAAGCCACGCTCAATGAACGCGGCGGTCTGTGGTTCGGCTGGAGCGGGCGCGTCGTGCCGGAGCGCAGGCGCGAGCTGCACCAGCTGCATTCTGGCCGCGTCGACTACGCACTGCTCGATCTCACGCGCGAGGAACACGACGACTACTACACCGGTTTCGCGAATCGAACGCTGTGGCCCTTGCTGCACTTCCGGCCGTCACTCATCGACTACAGCCGCGCGCAATTCACCGGTTACCGGCGCGTCAATGCGCTGTTTGCCGAGCGCCTCGTGCGCCTGTTGCGGCCGGACGATCTGATCTGGATCAACGACTACCATTTGATTCCGCTCGGCGCCGAACTGCGCGCGCGCGGCGTGGCAGCACGCATCGGCTTCTTCCTGCACGTGCCGCTGCCGCCGGCGGAGATGCTGGTGACCTTGCCGCATCACGAACACTTGTTCCGCAGCTTGTCCGACTACGACCTCGTCGGCATGCAGACACGCCGCGACGTGGCGGCATTGCAGGATTATCTGCAACGCGAACGCGGCGCCTCGATCGGAGCCGACGGAGAAATCACATTCGGCAACGGCCGTCGTTTTCGCGTCGCTGCATTTCCGGTCGGCATCGATACCGAATTCATCGCCGGCGAAGCGCAGCGAGCCGCGTCCACTCCGCAGGTCTTGAAACTGGTCAAGAATCTGGAAGGGTGCCGCCTCGCGATCGGTGTGGACCGCCTGGACTATTCCAAAGGTCTGCCGCAGCGCTTTATCGGCTTCGGCGCGTTTCTCGCCGAACATCCGGAGTGGCGCTCGCGCCTGTCGTTGCTGCAGATCGCGCCGCCGACGCGCGAGGAAGTGCCTGAATACGGCGAACTGCGCGAGCGCCTCGAACGCGAATCCGGCGCCACGAACGGACGCTACGCACAGCCGGATTGGGTGCCGATCCGCTACGTCAACCGCAGTTTCCAGCAAGCCACGCTGGCCGGTTTTTATCGCATCGCCGACGTCGGCCTCGTCACGCCGCTGCGCGACGGCATGAATCTCGTCGCCAAGGAATACGTGGCCGCGCAGCCGCCCGACGATCCGGGCGTGCTCGTACTGTCACGCTTCGCCGGCGCCGCCGACGAGCTGCCGCAAGCGATCATCATCAATCCACTCGATCCGCTGGATACGGTGGAAAGCCTGTACGCGGCGCTGACCATGCCGCTGACCGAACGCAAGCAGCGCTGGCAGGCGATGTACGAACACCTGCGCGAACACAACGTGCATCGCTGGCGCGCGGAATACGTGCGCGCGCTGGCCGGCGAGACCCCGCCTCAGCCGGAACGGCAAGCGGAGAAGGCGTACTGGGCGCCGAGCGGACACCAGCGCAGCGAAGCCTCGAGTCCGCGCAGTGCGGAAAGTGCTTTCGGAAAAAACAGCATGTAATCGCGGCGCGGATCAGACAATCCCGCTGCCGCAAGATACCCAGCGGATTCGCGCGGCCACAACAGCACCGCATCATCGTCGAATTCGCAATGAGCGACGACCCAACGCGTCAGCGGATTGAACGGGTTGTGTTCGATCACGAGCAGGCGGCCACCAACGGCCAGGCGCGCTGCCAAATCCTGGATCGTGGCGCGACGCGTATCCACCGGAATATGGTGCATCACGTTGGAAAGAACGATCAGTCCGTAATCGCGATGCAGCTCGTCGAGACTGTCCGTGAACACTCCGCGCTCGCGCAGCGCCGGCGCGACCTGATCCAGACTGAGCGCGGAGACATCGTAGCCGTGGATCACGTCATGCGGACGCCGTTGCGCCAGTTCGGCCGACAGCGCACCGACGCCGCAGCCGAAATCCAGAATCTTGGCCGGCGCGGCACCGAGCAGACGATCGATATAGGCGGCCTTGTAGCCGGTGAAATACTCGGACGATTCCCCGCCGAGCGCGACACTGCGGTCGAGTACCGATTTGTAATTCGAAGCGAATTGATCGAATTCCGCCACGTCGTTTCCATCCTGCGATGCCGCGCGATGGTAGCGCAAATGGAAGGCTGTCGTTACCATGCCGGGAACTGAAAGACTTGCGAGCGCGATGCGCAATGCAACCCTGATTCTTGGCGGCGGCGGCTTCATTGGCAAGCGTCTGAGCGCCGCGCTGCGCCGTTCCGGGCAGTCCGTCGCCGTACTCGGGCACGGACTCGAAGATGTCGTGGGCGCAGATTTCGTGCAGCGTCGCGGCAGTGTCGAGGATGCCGGTTTGCTGCGCGAACTGCTCGAAGCCAGCGCGTGCGTCGTCTATCTGGCCAGCGTGACCACGCCGAGCGCATCGGCGCGCGAACCGGGACTGGAAGTGACCGGCAACCTGCTGCCGCTGGCGCGATTCATGGAAATCGCGCAGAGCGTTGCGCCACGCAAGCTCGTATTCATTTCATCGGCCGGCGCGGTTTACGGAGATCAGGCAGATGGCGTCACGGAAAACGTCGCCCTGCGACCGCGCTCGTTCTACGGCGCTGGCAAAGCCGCGGCGGAAGCGATGCTGCATGCGTTCACGGTGAATTCCGGCTGGTCGACTGTCGTGCTGCGGCCGACGAATGTCTACGGTCCCGGACAACTGCCGATCAAAGGTTTTGCGATTGTGCCGACGATATTTCGGCATCTGCGCGATCGCAGCGTGTTCGAGATATGGGGCGACGGTTCCGTGGTGCGCGATTATCTGTTCGTGGATGACCTGTGTTCGCTTATTGCGCGCAGCATTGCCAGCAATGCGCGCACGTACCGCGTATACAACGCAGGCTCCGGTACAGCCGTATCGATTCTCGAACTCGTGCGCCGTTGCGAGCAGGCTGCCGGCATGAAGCTGGAAACTGCGCTGCGACCAGCGCGCGCGGTCGACGTGCCGCGCGCCGTCCCCAACATCGATGCCGTTGCCAACGACTATGATTGGCACGCCGCGACCGCACTGGATGCGGGGCTCTCACAAACCTGGCAATGGCTGCGCACCGTGTTCCCCTCACAATGACCGAATCGATGCCTCCAACCCCATCGAGCGGACCGATCGACGTTTCCATAGTCGTGCCGGTCTATAACGGCACGCAGGCGCTGCCGGAACTGCAGCGGCGCCTTGCGGAAACGATGCGCGCGCTCGCGCTTCGCCATGAATTGATATTGGTCGACGATCGCGGTCGCGCCGACGCCTGGCCGACAATCGAGCGACTTTCCAGGGAACATGCGGAAGTGACTGGTGTGCGCCTGACGCGCAACTTCGGTCAGCACGCCGCAACCGTCTGCGGCATCGGCGTTGCGCGCGGCGAATGGGTGGTCACAATGGATGACGACCTTGAACATCCGCCGGAACAGTTGCCCGCACTATTGGCGGAGGCCGACGTGGACCATCCGCTCGTCTACGCGGTGTTCGAACACCGCACGCATTCGCTGTTCCGCAATTTGTCCTCCGAACTGATGCGCGCGATATTCAAGCGCGCCTTTCCCGAGCTCAATCAGGATTACAGCTCGTTCCGCGTGATGCACCGGTCGCTGGCACAACGTCTCAATGAATTCGGGCTGCACCGACCCTACATCGACGGTTATCTTTCGTGGATGACTTCGTCGGTGGCGACCGTGCCGGTCCAGCACGAAAGCCGGCGCCACGGCGACAGCGGATACACGTTGCCGAAACTGCTCGCGCACGCTGTCAACAATTTCGTCACGTTCTCGCACCTGCCGTTGCGCACGGCAACGTACACGGGAACATTGCTCGCGTCCGGCAGTTTCCTGTATCTGCTCTACATTGTTTACGGCAAGTTGACCGGACAGATTCCCTATGCCGGCTACACCTCGCTGATGTCAGTCATGCTGTTCGCCTGCGGCGTGCAGCTGCTGATTCTCGGCATCATCGGCGAATACATCGGGCGTCTGATGAGCGCGGCCTATCGGCGGCCGGTCTACATCATCGAGGAAATAGCGCGCAACACTGCACCGAAATGAGTGCGCCCAGGTTCCGGATCTACGCAGCTGGCAGCGCCCACGTTTTGCAGTTCACGCGTTTTCTCGCCACCGGACTCGTCAATACCGCGGTCGGTTACGGTGCTTACCTCGGCTTGTTGCGCTGGACCAGCTACGAAATCGCCTACGCCGCCGCTTATGTCATCGGCATCGTCGTGGCCTATGTGCTCAATTCGCTGTTCGTGTTTCGCAGCCCGATCGGGTTGCGCACTGCGCTGCGCTATCCGTTCGTATACCTGGCGCAATACCTGTTCGGTGCCGGCCTGCTGTATGCAATGGTCGGCTGGCTCGGTTTCGACCGCCGCTGGGCCGCGTTGGTCGCCCTGGCGCTCAGCGTGCCTTTGTCGTTCTTGTTGAACCGCATTGCGTTGTCGCAGCGCGCGTCGTCTCAGGAATGATTGGCTTGCCAAATCAGCGTCGCCTGGCGGCCGCTGTGCATGCCGTCGCGCCGGTATGAGTAGAAGCGGGAATCGACCAGCGTGTCGAAGCCGCCACCGAAAACATGCGTGACGCCGAGCAGTGCCAGCCGGCGTCGCGCCAGTGCGTACAAATCGCAATGCCAGTGTCCAGGCCTCGTCACCACGAATGCGTGGGCCGCGCCGGCGTCGGCGTCGACGAAGGCCGAGCGGACGTCATCGCCGACTTCGTAGGAATTCGGCCCGATCGCCGGCCCAAGCCATGCCAGCAGGCGTTCGCGCGGCGTAAGCAAGCGCGTGATGCATGATTCGATCACGCCTGCGCAGAGACCGCGCCAGCCGGCATGGATCGTGGCAAATTCCGCACCGTCATCCGCACAGACCAGAATCGGCAGACAATCGGCGGTGAGGATTGCGAGCACGATGCCGGGTTGCGTGGTGAACGCGGCGTCGGCCTCAGGCTCCCCTGCCAGCACTTCCTCGGTCAGACGCAAGCTGCGGTTGCCATGCACCTGATGCAACCAGCGCGGCGTCGACGGCAGCGCCAAACTGCGCCCGAGCAAGTCGCGATTCGCGCGCACGATGGCTTCGTTCTCACCGCTGCGCAGGCCGAGGTTGAACGCTTCGTACGGCGGGAGCGAATTGCCGGGCATGTGTCGCGTCGTTACGAGCGCGTGCACGCCCGCGGGCGCAGGCCAGTCCGGCTTGATCCACGCGTCGCACGGGTTCAACGCTGGGCCGCTTGACTGCTATCGGCGCGCAAAGCCTTGAGCAATGCCTGCATGTCTGCGGGCATTTCCACTTCCACGCTGACGAGTTTCCCGCCCACCGGATGGGCAAACTCCAGCTTTTCCGCATGCAGGGCCTGGCGCTTGAATGCGCGCATTGTTTCAGTCAGTTCCGGTGTCGCGCCTTTCGGCAGTTTCAATCCCTGACCGTAAAGTTGATCACCGACCAGCGGATGCCGCACGTGCGCCATATGCACGCGGATTTGGTGCGTGCGTCCGGTTTCAAGACGACACTCGATCAGCGTGTGCGCGCGAAAACGCTCGCGCACCCGGTAGTGAGTGACGGCTGGTTTACCGGTCGGGCCGTCGACCACGGCTTGGCGCAATCGATCGCGCGGATGACGCCCGATCGGTGAATCGACGCTGCCGCCTGCGATCATCGTGCCGTAGACAACGGCGACATATTGCCGGTGCACGTCGCGCGCCTGCAGCGCCGCCACAAGCGCCGCGTGCGCGCGCAAGGATCGCGCGACGAACATCACGCCGGAAGTGTCCTTGTCGAGCCGATGCACAATGCCGGCGCGCGGAATCCCGGCGAGTTTCGCATCATGATGCAGCAGCGCGTTCTGCAGCGTGCCGCCCGGCTGGCCGGCGCCCGGATGCACGGTCAGGCCGGCGGGCTTGTTGATCACGAGCAGGTCGGCGTCTTCGAAGCGGATGTCCAGCGCGATCGATTCGGGTGCGAGCGGCACTTCCTGCGTCGGCTGCGCGCGCAGTGTGATCACCTCGCCGCCGCGCACGATTTGGCGCGGAATGGCTACGACGCCGTCAACGAGCACATCGCCGGATTTGATCCACGCGGTCAGGCGCGAACGCGAATACTCGGAGAACAGCTCGGCCAGCGCCTGGTCGAGGCGACGGCCGGCAAATTCGGCCGGCATGCGGGAATCGGAAGCTGTGGCGGATGGATCCATGCTGAATAACCTGCCCTGTTCTTAGCAAAACCTTGCGGCCTTTTCCGCTATTATCGCGGTTCTGTCCGTCAAACGCGTCCTCCCCATGCGCTTTCCCGTTCTGCTCAAGGTTTTCCCGCTCCTGCTCGTTGTACTCGTTGCCGGCTGCCATCGCGGCGACAAAAAAGGCGATGAAGTCGAATATCTGCCGGTCGAGAAGATGTACGAAATCGGCAAGACCGCGCTCGACGACCACAACTACGGCAAGGTCATCAAATACGACGAACGCCTGATTGCGCGCTTTCCTTTCGGCGCCTACACCGAACAGGCGACGCTGGATCTGGCCTACGCGCAGTACAAGACCGGCAAACCGGAAGATGCGTATTCGACGATCAACCGCTTCATCAAGACCTATCCGACCCACAAGCACGCCGATTACGCGTACTACCTGCGCGGCATCATCAATTTCGACCGCGACAAGGGTTTTCTCGACCGCTACGCCAACCAGGACATGACCAAGCGCGACCAGGGCAATACACTGCAGTCGTTCGAGGATTTCAACGACCTGGTCACGCGCTACCCGAACAGCCGCTATGCCGCTGACGCGCGCCAGCGCATGATCTACCTGCGCGACAATCTCGCGCGCGGCGACATCAACGTGGCTGAATTCTATCTGCGCCGCGGCGCCTACGTCGCCGCGATCAACCGCAGCAAGGGCATTCTCGAAAAATACCAGCGCACGCCGGCTGCCGGCGATGCGCTCGCGATCATGACCGTATCGTACAAGTCGCTGGGCCAGGACAAACTGGCCGAAGACTCCGAGCGCGTGCTCAAGCTCAACTATCCGGACCACGCCTATTTCAGCGGCCACTTCCCGAAATATCCACACTGGTGGATGCGGATGGTGCCGTTTAGAAGCTGATTTTCAGCGCCATCCCGAACTGATCGGATAGCGCCGGTCGCGTCCGAACGCACGCGTTGAAATCTTCGGGCCCGGCGCCGCTTGGCGGCGCTTGTATTCGCTGGCGAGCACGAGTTTCGCTACGCGACGCACGACCGCTTCGTCGAAACCCGCCGCGACAATCTCGGCCTGCGATTGCTCGGCTTCGATGAAACGCTCGAGAATTGCGTCAAGCACCTCGTACGGGGGTAGTGAATCCTGATCGGTCTGGTTCTCGCGAAGCTCCGCTGACGGGGCGCGCTCGATTATCGCCGAGGGAATAACTTCGCCGCCGCGATTGCGCCAGCGCGCCAGCGCGTACACGAGCTGCTTGTAGCAATCCTTGATCGGCGCGTAGCCGCCGCACATGTCGCCGTAAATCGTCGCGTAACCCACTGCATATTCGCTCTTGTTGCCCGTTGTCAGCAGCATGCGGCCCAGCTTGTTCGACAACGCCATCAGCGTGACGCCGCGACAGCGCGATTGCAGATTCTCTTCGGTGAGGTCAGAGGCGTGGCCGCGAAAGGCAGGTTCCAGCGCAGTCAGGAAACCCTGGAACGGCAGCTCGATCGGAATCGTCAGCAACTCCACGCCTAGCGTCTTGGCCTGCTCTTC
>Ga0207647_10002978_pt1 | contig 12744 bp, 8 predicted proteins | sample KBSCornC2_FD_184295 | JGI IMG/M metagenome (GOLD analysis project Ga0207647, IMG submission 184295) | Corn rhizosphere microbial communities from Kellogg Biological Station, Michigan, USA - C2 (SPAdes) (version 2) | ecosystem: Host-associated > Plants > Roots > Rhizosphere ...
CCAAAACCACGGGCGGTCACGGAGGGCCGCCCCTACAGTACGTTGCGTGGCATTTTGCCTCAGTTGACTTTCATCAACGTGAGGAATATTTTCTCTTTGTTCTCACGAGTGTTAAGTGGAATTTCGAATCGCCCAGACCTCCCTTTCACAAAACCTCGTTAAGCCCTTAGACCCCCGGCGTCTCAGTGGTCACGTGTGTTTGTTTTCTATGGATCACAGGGTGCAAGCGGTTCTGGACCTTCTGGGCGAGTCACTCAGCAGCACGCCATCAGTGAAGGAGTTAGCTGATGCGGTCAACCTGTCTCCGTCGCATCTGCGTCGCCTATTCAAAACCGAGACCGGCACTCCTCTCAATCAATATGTGAAGTCGCTTCGTCTCGAAAAATCGAAAGAGCTCATGGAGCAGACTTTCCTCAACATGAAACAGATCATGTTTGCAGTTGGAGTCAAAGATAAATCGCAGTTTGCGAGAGACTTTAAAAGGAACACGGGCTTCACACCAACTCAGTACACCGCACGCTATCGCTCAACAGAGAATCTGAAGACGAATATTTTGTCTCACAAATGATCAGATCTGCTTCCCAAAACACTCTTGCAATGAGTCTTGCAATCTTGTAAATATTTTCACGCTTAGAACAAGTACGTGGGAGACGTAACCCGACTGCGTTTTCCAGGAGAACTCACGGGTGTAAGAACATAATGGGTGCAGTTGCATTTCCGACAGTGCCATCACCTCATTCGATCACCTGAAACAATTAAGGTTTTTGGCTTCTGGACCCTTTGAGTCCGAGGACCTGGACAGCCTATGCCGTGTCCAACGAGTCCCCTGGGAGAGGTGTATCATGCAGAAGGTCTTCAGTAAAAAACTGCTTCCTTGCCGGCAAACCGATTCATTTTCAATTCTTCATTTAGGCGAGCGCAAAGTATTTTTCAATCCATCCGGCACCAGGATTTGGAATCTGATCGACGGTGCTAAGACGGCTGATGAAATAGCCTTGAGTGTGGCCCATGAGCTCGACGCACCCGCCGAAAAAGTTATCGAAAAAGTAACTACTTTCCTCGATCGTCTCTACGATCGCGGACTGCTCTGGCTCGCACAAGACGGCGGCTTCAAAAGCGTATCAACTGCACCAGGTAGATCTGCTAATGCATTAGCAGACGCAGACGTCAGCTCTCCGCCTGCGGCTACGACTCCACGACCAGCTCAGGAAGTTTGTATGACGCCCAAGTTCGAAGCGGGCGCGGCAGCGAGTGTCGAGGAGCAAGTCAATAAACTCTATTGGGAGCACCACTACATTCAAAAAATGCACGTCGAGTTGACGTATCGCTGCAACTTCAGATGCGTGCATTGTTACAACACGACGCATGGTGGCGCCGCGACGGAGTTGACGACTGAACAGTGGTTCGACGCATTCGACCAGTTAGCCGAAATGGGTTGCTACCTGCTGACACTCACCGGCGGTGAGGTGTTTGTTCGCAAGGATGTAGTGCCGATCATTCAGCATGCCTGCGATCGTAAGTTCAGTCTTCGATTCAATACAAATGGTTCGTTGATCGACGAGAAGATGTTGCAGAAGCTTGAGCCGATGCGGCCGTTTTTGCAGTCATTCGACGTGAGTTTTTACGGAGCCGACCCTCAACAGCACGACACGCTCGCCCAGCGACCCGGATCTTATAACAACACCCTGCGCGCGATCCGATTGTTGAGTGAAGCGAACTTCAATCTGGTGGCGAAGTACGTGACTATGCGGGATAACTTCGACGGCATACAGAAGTTCGAAGACGACATGACCAGGTTGGGCGTGCGTCATGCGGTTCATACCGGGTCGTTGATCCCGCAGACTGACCGAGATACCAAGCCACTGGTCCAAATACTGACTGACACTCAGTATCGAAAACTGCTCTCAACGCGAGGTTCAACGGATTCCTCAAGTCCCGGCACTTGTAAACCCGGACATGTGCGGGGAGCTATCACACCCGACGGCCACATCAGTCCGTGCGAATGGCTGACTGATTTCAAATATGGAAACCTGAGAGAACAATCGCTGCGAGACATCTGGTACTCGCCTGGATTTCTGGACTTTCGCAAGGTCTTCGAAGAGGAAAGCGAGTGTCCGCCGTGTAGTTTGCGGCCCGGATGCAATCGCTGTCCGGCACACTCTTACCTCGAGACCGGAAGTCTACTCAAGTGCGCGCCTATTCAACGTCACAATGCACAAATCTTCCAAGAGGTCGTGGGAGTTTAGGGAGGATCAGTCATGGAAAACATCACGTCAGTGCAACTCCGGCCCCACGTGGGAACACGGCTTATGGGCAAGAAACTCTGTCTTATTAATCAAAAGACCAGAGAGATATGGCTCTGCGGCGGAATCAGCCCACGCATCTGGGAACGACTTCAAAAAGGCCAGAGCGTCTCTCAGATTAATGAAGAGCTGAGCGCGAAGTACCGTGTGCCGGTGGAAAGAGTTGGGGATGACGTCAACACGTTCCTGGAACAACTGTGGCAGCGACGCATTGTTGATCTGCCTCATCGCGATCACATTAGTGACGAAGAGCGCGCCGCGATGTTGACTGAAGAAGCACACAACATCAACAGCCGGCTATATCGGGAAGCAACGGAAGCGAATACGATGTTCCGCGTCTGGCTGGATCTGCTGATTCCGTGCAACCTGCGTTGTCGCCATTGTTATCTCGACTTCAGCGAGAAAGACATCGTGCCGTTCCCTGAAGTCTGTAATTGGATGGACCAACTGGTCGAGCATGGTTGTCCCGAACTCGTCCTCACCGGCGGAGAGATATTCCTCAGAAAAGATCTTTTAGACATTGTGGCTTACGCGGAGAGCAAGGGGTTTCTTTTCGATCTTTATACCAATGCCAACTTCATCGATGAGAAGAAAGCCGATCAACTCGCTAAACATCTCATCCAGACAGTCCAGATCAGCATCTACGGCACCAGTGCCCCGATCCACGAAGCAGTAACAAAAAAGGCCGGCACCTTCGAGAAGAGCATCACCGCGGCGAAGCTGCTCATCGAACGCGGCGTTCCGGTCCGGCTCGAATATCACATTCAGAGGGATAACTTCGAGGATGCCTTCAAATTTCCGGAGTTCGCGACCGCGATGGGCGCTGACTACAAGTTCGATACCAAGCTGGTTCCAAACCGCAATGGCGACGATGAACTTTTGAAGTACAGCGTGACTGTCCAACAACAGGCCGAAATATACAAAGCCGGACTGATGAACCGAAAGACGAACTTTATCTGCACGGCCGCTATTTCCAAGGCCAGGATTAACGCGCAGGGCGACATCTATCCGTGCGAGCTTATCAACACCGCGGTCGTAGGCAACTTGAAGAAAAACACACTAAAGGAGATTTGGGATTCGAAATGGCGCACCAGCCTGCGCGAGAAGATCCTCGATTACAAACCAAACCGCTGTGGTGGCTGCAATCACGTTTCGGATTGTGAGCCGTGTGCGGCGATGAGGGGATTTTTCTTGCATGAAGGCCACATGGAAGATCCAGTTTCAGAAGCCTGCATGTTAACAACAGCCGCCCTGATGTCTAAAGGCAAAGAGTTGGCAGAGAACTCACCATTTAAAAAGTTTACCGGTGAGCCTTCCTGTGTTTCGACTATTTTGTCGCAGACGCAGCAACCGGGCCGAAGAGCTTCACTCCCGGTATTACGAGGAGTGTGAGTATCTCAAGGCAGGACACCAAGGTTTTTGTTCCATTATCTTTTTAAGAAAGGAGGCACGCACATGGAAAACTATAACGATGATGTCTATCTCGAACCGACAGTCGAGCTCAGCTCAGATACCGCAACGGCCGTTGGCCAAGCACAGGAAATTAAAGTAGTTATCTGTGAGGGTGGGTGTTAATTGCCCCCAGACCCACAGCTTTTCGGATGGGGTAAATGAATAGAGCCACAGACTTCTTTCATTACCCCATCTGATACCAGTTTCAACCGCCCCTGCCCGGTTCGAAATAGACGAATAGAATAATATGCCGAAGTCTCGAAATTCTCAAAATTCTAATCTAGCGATTATCAAACGTTTTGTTCCGTTTACACGGCCGTACTATAAAAAATACGCGCTGGCGATTCTGCTTTTAATCACTACATCCTTACTTTCACTGCTGCCGCCATATCTGCTGAAGATCATTATTGACGACGCGATAAAGAACGGCCAGGCGCATCTGCTAAACCTGGTCACACTCATCATGGCTGCGGCCATCATCGCCGCCAGCACGTCACGAGGCGTGATGGAGTACATCCACGAATGGGTTAGCGCCAGGTTTGTTTTCGATCTGCGCCGGCACTTGTTCAACCATATCCAAAGCCAGTCGATGGATTTCTTTTCCAGCGTGAAGGTCGGCGACATCCTGGGTCGCTTGCGAGTAGACATTACCGCTGTCTATGGAGTGTTGGTCAATACTCTGTTGGGTGCTGTCAGCGAGGTTGTTCAGATTGTCGGAATCACATTTGTACTGGTCTATCTGGACGTGAAGCTGGCACTCATCGCGATCTCATTCATACCTCCGCTCTACGTTATTCTCACGTACACCGGCAAACGTCTGCGACAGCTGAGCCTCGTCACACGCGATAAGGATGTAGGCCTACTCGACTTCTTCCAGGAACGAATTGCGAATATCAACGTCATTAAGATCTTTCATCGTGAGCGACACGAAGATTCCCGCCACACAGAACTCAGCGAGGATTTCATCCAGGCGACGCTTGCAAGACTGAGGTACAAGTTTACCTCGATGTTTCTGATCGCAGCTCTCACCTCACTCGCAAGTGTGGTGGTGCTCTGGTACGGCGGACACCTCGTGATAAACGGTGCGCTCTCCTTCGGCAGTCTGATCGCTTTTTACCTCTATGTTGTTCGTCTGTATGGCCCAATCCAGTCGCTGGCAAATCGTGGGATTGATATCTACAACGGCATGGCATCGGCCGACAGGTTGGTCGAGTACATGGATTTGAAACCGACCGTCCGCGAATCTGAACGGGCGGTACACCTCAGCAGCGCACACGGTGACATACGTTTCGACCATGTGTCGTTCACGTATCCAAACAGCACTAAGCCCGTCATCAGGGATCTGTCATTGGAGATACCCGCAGGCCAGAAGGTGGCACTGGTGGGTTCGAGCGGCGCCGGCAAAACGACTCTCGTGAATCTTCTGTGTCGTTTATACGAAGTCGACTCGGGAAGCATCAGCGTCGACGGTCACGATATCAGGAATCTTGCGTTCGAGAGTCTCTACGAGTCGCTGGGCGTCGTGTCGCAGGACACTTTCCTTTTCAACTCGACGATCGAAGAGAACATCAGATTCGGACGGGTTGATGCTACTCACGAAGAAGTAGTTGAAGCGGCGAAAAAAGCTCACTTGCACGACTTTATTATCGGCTTGCCTGCCGGATACAGCACCATCGTCGGCTCACGCGGAATGAAGTTGTCGGGCGGTCAGCGCCAGCGTTTGGCGATCGCCCGGATGCTTTTGAAAGACGCGAAGATTTGGATCCTGGACGAATTTACCTCGTCTCTGGACTCCTCTTCTGAGAGCATCGTGTATCAAAACCTCGAATCGTTGCTGCAAAACAAGACCACTCTGATTATTGCGCATCGCTTCTCAACCATTCTTTCCGCGGATCGAGTAGTTGTTATAAACGAGGGTCGCATCATCGAAACCGGCACTCACGCTGATCTATATCGTCTGGACGGTCTGTACAGGAAGTTGTTCGACACGCAATTTCGCCACAACGGCGTGTTTATGGATATCGACCAGATGCACGATTCTTTCATGACCGCAGGAGTACCATCAGCATGAGTTCGTTGTACAACATCAGCAAAGAAGCGACGCCGCCGGCAGCACTGAACCTCACTCTCCCTGCAAGCGATCCTATCGCTTTGCTCTACATGCCGTGGGGTTCAGCGACTCGTGGTTCAATCGCCATCGGCATCCTCAAGGAATGCGCCAAACAGATCGGCGTTAAGACCGACGTTCACTACCTGAACATTAAGTTTGCCGAGAAGATCGGCCTCGAACTGTATGAATCAATTTCGGAGGCTTCCGCTTTTTTCCCGGAATGGTTCTTTTCCTCGGTGCTCTTTGGGCCGCAGGGGCTCGGTCTGCTGAAGAATTCCTGGGAAGACCTTCTCAGCACGGAACTGGGCAGCAGGATGGCCGAGCGATTGAAAGAGTTGACCAATGGTTCCGAAGAATTATGTCTGAAGATCGTCAACGACTATGTGCCGGAGTACATCGATGAAATTCTCACGAGCGTCGACTGGTCGCAGTATCGAGTGATCGGTTTCTCCGTGACGTTTGCCCAAACGCTTGCCTCGTTGCTGCTCGCCAAACGGATCAAAGATCGTCATCCGGACACGAGGATCGTGCTCGGCGGCGCCAATGTGGATGCGGAGATGGGTTTCGAAGTCATCAAGGCCTGCGACTGGGTTGACTACGTGGTGCACGGCGAAGCTGAACGAAGTTTTCCGCAGTTGCTGAAGAACATTTACAACGACGACGATTCAGAGAAGATACCGGGAGTGTCAGTGCGTCGTGGCTGTGAGATCGTTCCGGGCTTTTCGGATGCGCAACTGATACACAACCTCAACGAATCTCCGATGCCCGATTACTCGGATTTCATGAAAGAAGCGAAGCGGGCGAACATCGATAAGCGGTTTCCTATCAGACTCTCCTTTGAATCATCTCGCGGCTGCTGGTGGGGCGCGAAAGCTCATTGCACGTTCTGCGGTTTGAACGGTCAGAACATGGCCTTCCGCAAAAAAGAGCCCGAACGAGTTTACGACGAGGTTCTGAAGCTGGCGGGAGAGTACCGCTGTCTTCAGTTAAATGCCACCGACAACATTCTGGACATGGGTTATTTCAAGCAGTTGCTGCCGCGTTTGGCTGAGGCAAACTTTGACCTTTCGCTCTTTTATGAAGTCAAGGCTAACCTCACGCGCGAGCAAGTTCGGAAGCTTGCAGCATCCGGCATAACGCAAATACAACCCGGCATCGAAAGCTTTGACACTGAGTTGTTGCGCATGATGCGCAAAGGCGTCACTGCTATTCAAAATATTCAATTGCTAAAGTGGTGTTACGAGGACGGCATCGATCCTTACTGGAACATTTTGTACGGCTTTCCCGGCGAGCGTCCCGAGCAATACAAAGATCTGCCGCGACTGCTCCGCTTGCTGTCTCACCTGCGACCCCCTAGTGGATTAGCAGCGGTGATCTTCGAACGTTTTAGCCCGTACCACTTTGATAAGGATAAGTTCAAACTTACACTCACCCCGTTTCCGCTCTACCCGATGCTTTACCCATCGCCGGTGGACTACGACAAAATCGCGTACTATTTCGATGGCAAGTGGGAAGGTCAAACAGCGGATCCGGCGGAGTACATTAAACCATCCCTGGAAGTTCAGCAGGAGTGGCGTGCTCGCTGGGAAGAGGGCAGGACCGTTTTCTATTACGAGAAAGGACCGAGGTTTCTCACTCTCTACGACAACCGGCCGTTGGTGAAAGGCGCGGGCCTCACGTTTCGGCGGCAAAACCTGAATGAGAAACAGGCCCGGGTATACCTCTTCTGTGACGAGAAGCGCTCATTCAAAGCCATCCATCAGATGTTGAATGAAGGAAGTGAGAAACCGCTTCCGGAGGAAAAGCTTCGCATCATGCTGGATCAGTTTGTCGAGCACGGGTTCATGTTTGCGGAGAATGATTCTTACTTATCGCTTGCGGTAAAGAAGAGCGCGATAAAGAGTCACGTTCGCGCGAGCGCCGAGGGCAACGCGTGATTGTGGAGTGTGGCAAAATGCCCGGCTTGTCACGTGGATCTTGAGTGACTATTATTACTTCAGTCCAACGAGAACGAACCACGTAAGGGGATGTTTTGAATGCAGTTTTTGGCTCAGGATCTTCGTTATGCCTTAAGAATGTTCAGAAGAAATTGGGGCTTCACTCTCACCGCCCTCATCGTGATGGCCCTTAGCATCTGCGCCACTGTCGCGATCTTCAGTGCAGTAAACACCATCGTTCTACGGCCTTTGCCTTATCAGAATCCCGATCGTCTTGCAGTTGTCTGGGGTACTCAAGCGAAGAATGCAAGGGTGCCTGCTTCACCAGCAGATTTCCTGGACTGGGGGAGGCAGACGACAACCCTCGAAGGCCTGACTGCTTACAGTGGACAGAGCTTCAATCTTACGGGCGCGGGCGATCCGGAACGCTTAGAAGGCGCCATAGTTTCCCCAAACTTCTTCCAACTCCTCGAAATGCCGCCACTCATCGGGCGGGCTTTCAACGAAACGGACCAACAGGGTAGCGGCAATCGCCTGGCTGTTATCAGCGAAGGATTATGGCGCCGGCGTTTTGGCGGACAGAACAGCATCATCGGATCGAAGTTAACACTCAATGATGAGAGCTTCCAGATTGTCGGAGTGATGCCGCGCGATTTTCAATTTCCGGAGCGCGTGGATCTTTGGGTTGGTCCAAAACAACAGGTTCCGGAACCTCCTATTTCGCTGCCTGGCAACGTACTCGAGTTGCGCGCCGTTCGCTATCTCGGAACAGTGGCGCGGCTCAAGCCTGGTATCAAACTCGAGCAGGCCCAGGTTGATATGGGCGCGATCGCGGATCGCCTGGCCCAAGAATATCCGGATAGCAACGAAGACCACCATCTCCGGCTCGTTCCCTTAAAGGAGGAGATCGTTGGAAACGTCAAGCCGGTGTTGTTGATGTTACTCGGCGCCACGGCGCTCGTTTTGCTGACCGCGTGTTCGAACGTTGGCAATCTTCTACTCGGTCGAGCTATCACGCGGCGAAAAGAAATCAGCACGCGGCTCGCTTTGGGCGCCAGTCGTCTACGAATCGCTCAACAGGTGCTGACTGAAAGTGTGCTGCTGTCACTGGTTGCTGGTGCCATCGGATTGTTGCTCGCGAAATTTGCCATCAAGGCTTTGATCGCGATCGGTCCGGCAACGATTCCTCGCGCCGCACAGATCAGCATCGACAGTACCGTGCTGTGGGTCACCCTCCTGATTTCGATACTAACGGGCATCAGTTTCGGACTCGCGCCCGCATTGCAAAGCCGGACTACAAATCTCACTGACGCTCTCAACGAAGGAGCACGTGGCTCCAGTGCTGGTCCAGGTCAGCATCGCCTTCGTAGCGCGCTTGTTATCTCACAGGTCGCTTTGAGTTTCGCTCTATTGATCTGTGGCGGGTTGATGTTCAAAAGCTTCTACCGGCTGCAGAATGTCAACCTGGGCTTCGACCCGGACAGTGTTTTGACGATGCAGATCTCTCTGCCGCGATCGAAATATGCCGACCGGAAACAGGTGATTGAGTTTTACAAGGAAACTGTGCAAAGGGTCGGAGCGCTTCCAGGGGTGAAGAGTGTCGGCGCAACCAATAAGTTGCCGTTGACGGGAACCGGAATCAGTGGCGGAGTTGTGATTGAAGGGCGCCCGGACAATCCATCTGAGCAGCTCATGATGGACCGTCGAATAATCACTGAAGATTACTTCAAGACGATGGGTATTCCGCTGAAGCAAGGTAGACTCTTTGCGGCGAGCGATTGGGGAAATCCCAATGTCGTTGTAATCAACGAAACCGGCGCCAAACGATACTGGAATGGCGAGAGTCCCGTGGGCCGCCGGCTGCGCTTCGAAGAAGCCGAGGACAGTTGGGTGGAGATCGTCGGCGTCGTCGGCGACGTTCGGCAGGCAAACATTGAAGCCGAGCCCAAGCCTGAATTGTACATTCCGTATTTTCAGAGACCATCACACAACATGACTGTGGTCGCGAAACTGAATTCTGCAACGACTCCTTCTGCAGCTTCCTTTCGCAGCGAAGTCACGGCTGTTGATAAGAGCCAACCGGTTTACAACATCAGAACGATGGGCGAGGTCGTTGACGAAGCACTCGCGCAGGCTCGTTTCAGCGTGGTGTTGCTGGGCATCTTTGCTGCGACCGGACTGCTGCTGGCAGCCGTTGGTCTATATGGAGTGATGACCACATCGGTCGCGAATCGAACTCACGAAATCGGGATTCGCATCGCTGTCGGCGCCCGACCGTCTACGATCATTAAGATGATACTGGTTCAGGGGGCTGTGCCCGTTTTGATCGGACTCGGACTGGGACTCTTCCTCGCGTTTGCATTGACGCGAAGCCTCGGGAGTCTCCTATTCATGGTGCCTTCGGCGGATCTCAGCACGTATTTGATCGCTTCCGCGTTCTTTGTGCTGCTGATGTTTGTAGCAAGTCTGATCCCTGCGTGGCGTGCGAGTAAGTTGAGTCCAACGCTGGCAATTCGAGAGCAATGATTACCGGTTCACGCCGAGCGCGAGGAGTTTTCCATTCATTGATAGCAGAACTTTGCAGGTGAGCAGACGATCGACCGCGCTGCTCATCTCCGCTGTGGGTTTCTGCGCGGAGTCGCACATGCGGTAGACGTCCGCCTCCAGTCCCTCGACCGTCCAGTCTCGCTGGATCGCGCAGGGGCGGGTGTCGAAGAATCGTAAGCGCTCGCCATCGTCGTGAACCTCTAGCACTGGCTTCGAAGTGCGCCAGAGCTCGTTCCATTCCGTGACGACCATCTGCAACAGCTGTTGACCCGGCTCGTCTGAAAAGGCGCGATGCATGTGTCGCGGCCGCTTGTTGTCTTCAAACGAATAGGCGAGACGCATCAACGATTCTTTTCCGAGTGGATAGACGTAAGGGTAAGTGCGACTCGGTTCGAGCGATAGATCGAAATCACGCGGCCGCATGTGATACGGACTGAACCGATCGTATCTGACGCGGCTCACACCAGTCGGCGGCTGCAGATGAAAGATTGCCGGCAACCAATCGGCCATCTGTGCGTACCAATCGTCCGACTCGCCGGGAATTCCGCTAAGCAAGTTCCACGAAACATCGATGTCCAATTCGCAGCACCATTTCAGAAGCTGCAGGTTCATCAACGTCGAATTTCCTTTTTCCAACAGCTTGAGCGCTCGGTCGTCGAGACTCTCGATGCCGGGTTGAATGTATTTCACACCTGCCCGGGCTAGTAACTCGACCTGGTCGCGTTTGAGATTGGCTTTCGTCTCATAAAAGATCGAGAACTTTTCCTCGGATTCCGCGAGCTTCGGCAAAACCGTTTTGAAGTACGACATGTCGAGAATGTTGTCGACGAACTGAATGCTCTCGATGCCGTATAGTCTCTTCAGCTCCGACAATTCATCGAGTACTCGCTCGGGTGATTTCAAGCGATACTGCATTCCGACTCCGTTCAGACCGCAGAAGGTGCAGTGAAACTTTTCTCCCCACCAACAGCCTCGTGAGCTCTCAGCCAACAGACCCGGCGTGATGAGATTAGTTAAGGTAGACGCGTTCAGTGCCTGAAAATAATGTCGATAATCAGGCAGCGGCAGAGAGTCCATGTTGTGAATGAGCGAACGCGGTGGCTGAACTGGTTGTTGCGAGAGGATGCGAAACGGATTCTTCAACTGCCGTTGCGTGACGGCGCCATCCGGAATTGAAGCTGGCTCGGCATCACGTCCCTCGTCCAACAGCAGTTTGCACAGTTCCGGAAACAGGGCGTCAGCCTCGCCCGAGACGATACAGTCAACCCATGGAAACGACTCGAGCGTTTGCACACCCATCTCGCCTTCACAGTTTGCACCGCCCATCAACAGGATGAGCTCTGGATCCAGCTCGTGAATTCGCTTCAGCAGAGCCAGAGAAGCACAGTGTTGTTGGAACACCGAACTGCAGCCAACGAGCTTTGGTTTCTTTGCGACGATCTTGCCGGCAAGCCAATCGACGTAGGCGAGACACTGGCGGCGAACCCAATACAGCTGATCTTTTCTTTGTTCGAGTTCGACAGGGAAACCTGCGCAACGCACTTCAAGAACGAGATCGAGATATTCCTCGTCTTTCACTTCGTCGATCGGAAAGAGATAACCGGCGAAACACCATTCACCCAGCAGGTGATCGGTCGGCGCCAGTTGCATCGCCTGGTAAGCCACGAGTCCGATGCGTTCCGCCAGACCGAAGTTTCCGTAAACAACTTCGCTCTGGATATCCGTATCGGTAAGTGACGCATGCAGAAGGCTCAGCGCTATCGACGGTCGCTGGACCTCTGCAAACGGCATGGAGACAAGAACAACATCCATGATGGTGTGGATTCTCTGTGCAACCTCCGAGAACACAAAGGTTGCACAGAGAGGATCCTTGTTAGGCAACACCGCACAAAGCTACGCGGCTTGAATTCCGGCGGCCTCGCGATCGCCTTCGTAAAAGGTCCAGGTCTTTTCAAATGATCCGGCCGGACCTGGTATGGAACTGTGATCCTCGTGTACCCACTCGTAGTACTTAACCACTTCGTTGACCAGGCGTGACTCTTCTCGCTTTTCGTGTTCGGTAAGTCCGTCCAGATAACTCGGGTCCCGCTCGAGTATTGAGAGTGGTGTTTCCTCGATGTGGTCGATCGCGCAACGCAACGTGTAGCACGCAACGCGATTACAAATCGCAGTCAGGTAATGCAGGTAATCCTGCTGGGGCTGCGAAACTCGATTCGACGAGGGTAATCTGAGATGCGCTTCGAAGAGCAGACCTCGCAGGATGTGACACAATCCTTGATTCGTAAAATTACGCTCGTAGAACGTCTTCACCATCCAGTCGTAGAAAAGATCGAGTTTTGGATCGAGGAATTTGTAGTCCGGATCGAATGAAGTGCCGAGCATGCGGCCTTCCGAC
>Ga0207647_10002979_pt1 | contig 12743 bp, 9 predicted proteins | sample KBSCornC2_FD_184295 | JGI IMG/M metagenome (GOLD analysis project Ga0207647, IMG submission 184295) | Corn rhizosphere microbial communities from Kellogg Biological Station, Michigan, USA - C2 (SPAdes) (version 2) | ecosystem: Host-associated > Plants > Roots > Rhizosphere ...
TTGGCAGTAACCGGCATGGCACCTAAATTAAGGGCGGTCAGCCGGGGCCTCCCTCGCGACGACCGAGGACGACACCGCCAAGGAGCAGGCCGCGATCCGCGCGGCCACGAAGGAAGACCAATGAACGCCAATCTGCGCAATTTCGCCCTCTGGGTCATTATCGTTTTGCTGCTGTTGGCATTATTCACCCTTTTCCAGAATCCCGGACAGCGGACCTCGTCGCAGGATATTCCGTTCTCGCAGCTTTTGACCGAGATCGATCAGAACCGCGTGCGCGATGTCGTGATTCAGGGGCCGGAAATTCACGGCACTTTCACCAATGGCACCACCTTCCAGACCTATGCGCCGAACGATCCGACTCTTGTGACGCGTCTGTACAATGGCAAGGTGTCGATCACCGCGAAGCCGCCGGGCGATAATGTTCCGTGGTTTGTGTCGCTGGTGGTGGGCTGGCTGCCGTTCATCGCCCTGATCGGCGTATGGATATTCTTGTCGCGGCAGATGCAAGGCGGTGCCGGAAAGGCGATGGGCTTCGGCAAGTCGCGCGCCAAGATGCTGACCGAGGCGCATGGCCGGGTGACGTTCGAGGATGTCGCCGGCGTCGATGAAGCCAAGCAGGACCTCCAGGAAATCGTGGAATTCCTCCGTGACCCCGGAAAATTCCAGCGGCTGGGCGGTCGGATTCCGCGCGGCGTGCTGCTGGTAGGCCCACCCGGCACCGGCAAGACGCTGATCGCGCGCGCGGTGGCTGGTGAAGCCAACGTGCCGTTCTTCACGATTTCGGGCTCCGACTTTGTCGAGATGTTCGTCGGCGTCGGCGCCAGCCGCGTCCGCGACATGTTCGAGCAGGCCAAGAAGAACGCGCCTTGCATCATCTTCATCGACGAAATCGATGCGGTGGGTCGTCATCGCGGCGCCGGTCTTGGCGGTGGCAACGATGAGCGTGAACAGACCCTCAACCAGCTGCTGGTCGAGATGGATGGCTTTGAGGCCAATGAAGGCGTAATCCTGATCGCCGCCACCAACCGGCCTGACGTGCTGGATCCGGCGCTCTTGCGTCCTGGTCGTTTCGACCGTCAGGTGGTGGTGCCCAATCCCGACGTTGTCGGTCGCGAACAGATTCTCAAGGTGCATGTCCGCAAGGTGCCGCTGGCGCCGGACATCAACCTCAAGACGATTGCGCGCGGCACGCCGGGCTTCTCCGGCGCCGACCTGATGAACCTCGTCAACGAGGCGGCATTGACCGCGGCTCGCCGCAACAAGCGCATGGTCACCCAGGCTGAGTTCGAGGAGGCCAAGGACAAGGTGATGATGGGCGCCGAGCGCAAGTCGCTGGTCATGACCGAGGAAGAGAAACTGCTGACGGCGTATCACGAGGGCGGTCATGCCATTGTCGGCCTGAACGTCGTCGCCACTGATCCGATACACAAGGCCACCATCATCCCGCGCGGAAGAGCGCTCGGCATGGTGATGCAACTGCCGGAGCGGGACAAATTGTCGATGTCGCTCGAGCAGATGACCTCGCGCCTTGCCATCATGATGGGCGGACGTGTGGCCGAAGAGCTGGTCTTTGGCCGGGAAAAGGTGACCTCGGGCGCGGCCTCCGACATCGAGCAGGCGACCCGGCTGGCGCGCATGATGGTGACTCGCTGGGGACTGTCGGAAGAACTCGGCACCGTTTCCTATGGCGAAAACCAGGACGAGGTTTTCCTTGGCATGTCGGTGTCGCGGACTCAGAACGCCTCGGAAGCCACCGTGCAGAAGATCGACAGCGAAATCCGTCGTCTGGTCGAGCAGGGCTATAATGAGGCGACGCGCATTTTGACCGAAAAGCGCGCCGACCTGGAGACGCTCGCCAAAGGCTTGCTTGAGTTCGAGACGCTGACGGGCGACGAAATCCAGGATCTCCTGAAGGGCAAGAAGCCAAATCGCGAGTCGGTGCTTGAACCATCCGCTCCCCGGACTTCAGCCGTCCCGCCGGCTGGCAAGCCACGGCCGCGGCCCGACGCCGACCCCGGGCTGGAACCTCAGCCGCAGGCTTAAATTGAGTTGAAACGATTGAGTTGGAAAACGCGGCGGAGACGCCGCGTTTTTTGTGCCCGGGCGGAACGGATCGGAATTTAAGGTTTCCTAAGGTCATCAAAGCATGATGCGGAAGATAGCTCCGGTCTGCGGGGCGGCGTCTTTCATCGCGGCATCGCTTTTTTCAGGGAACGCACGAAGCGCGAATAAGGATACCGCATGACCGCGCCATCGCTCACCCCGAACTTGACGACAACGTCTGCTTCCAAGTCCGATCTACCGGCATCACTGGTCAGCGTCTGCTTTGTGCTGCTCATCATCAACACGGCCTTTTTCCCGGCCGGTTATTTCGCGCATTGGTGGATTTATGACGCCCACGGCCACGGCATTCCCACCGATTTCATCAATGTCTGGTCGGCTGGCCGGCTGGCGCTGGAAGGTCATCCAGCGCAGGCCTATGATTGGGATATCCAGAAGCAGCTTCAGGTCGCGGTCCTCGGCCAAGATTATCCCGGAAACTTCGCCTGGCACTATCCGCCACCGTTTCTGTTTGTCGCGGCTCTTCTCGCCCTGTTTCCCTATGGGATTTCCTATGTCGGCTGGGCGCTCGTCAGCCTCCTGCCTTATCTCGCAATCATGCGCGCACTTGTTGGACGCCCCTTCGGATGGCTGTTGGGGGCTGCCTTTCCGGTGGTGCTGACCAATATTCTCGTGGGCCAGAATGGTTTTCTGACCGCCTCGTTGATCGGCGCGACGCTTTATTTCCTCCCGGTGCGGCCGGTCATCGCCGGGATTTGCCTCGGACTGCTTAGCTACAAGCCGCAATACGGCCTGCTGTTTCCTCTGGTGCTGATCGCGACATGGCAGTGGAGAACTTTCATGGCCGCCGCTGCCGTAGCGATGGCGCTTGCGGCTTTGTCGTGGCTGGCATTCGGGACCGAGAGTTGGCAGGCCTTCGTGCACTGGATGCCTATGTTCTCCCAGGCCTTCCTCACCGAAGGTCGCGCGCCCTGGGGCAAGATGCAGAGCATCTTCGCTCTGGTTCGTTTCTTCGGCGGCAGTGAACCTTTGGGCTGGGCTTTCCAGTGGGCCATGACCGCCGCGGTGGCGCTCGGGCTGATTTCGATCTGGCGCAGCCGGATTAATTACGCGCTCAAGGCTGCCGCATTGGCGACTGGCACGCTCTTGGTGACGCCTTATCTGTTTCTGTATGACCTCATGGTCCTGGCCATCGCCGTTGCGCTGTTGGTTCAGATCGGCCTCGAGCAGGGCTTCAAACCTTTCGAACTTCCCGCGCTCGGTTTGGCTGCGGCTTGTTTGTTCTTTTTTCCGGTCCTCGCCGCCCCCACGGGCTTTGCCGCGACGCTGATTGTGGCCGCGTTGATTTTGCGGCGAGCCGGACGATGGTGGCGGACTGATCTCGTTCCCACAAACCAGATCTCACTTGCCACAGCCGGTGTTTAAAGTCCGCCGGTGTTTTAGCCCGGGGCTTCGGCAATACACCCCTCAGCGCAGCAGCGTGTAGCTTGTTATTTTTACTGAATTGGTGTTCATCTTTTCACTCTGAAAACAAGCACGAGGGAGGGACGCGGTTCGAATAGCCGCGCGGGACTCGTGGAATGAGAAGCCCATGGTCTATCGGCGAACCCATCAGGTAGTGAAGCGGCTGGCGGCGCGCCGGACCGCCATTTTGGCCGCGGCGCGCGAAGCGGCGGCCGAAGGCGGCATCGCGGCCGTGCAGATCGCGCCTGTCGCGGTCCGCGCCAAGGTCGCGGCAGGTACGGTCTATCGTTATTTTCCCTCCAAGGCCGAACTGATCTCCGAATTGATTGCGGAAGTTTCTCGCGATGAACTGGCGGCAATCCGGCGCGCGGCGGATGCGGCCCCCGGTCCCTCATCGGCGCTCGCTGCGGCCGTTACCACGGTCGCCGTTCATGTGCTCTCAAATCGCAGGCTGGCTTGGGGGATTCTCGCCGAGCCCGTCGATGTGGATGTGACAGCCTCGCGGCTGGCGAGCCGCCGCGAGATCGCCTATGAAATTGCGGCCCGAATCGAGGCGGCGATCCGCGCGGGCCATCTGCCGGCGCAGGATACGTCGACCGCAGCGGCGGCACTGCTCGGCGCCCTGCATGAGGCCCTGGTTGGGCCTCTGGCGCCTGACGTTCGCGATGACCCAGCCAAACTGCGCGACGCCGTGCAGACCGTCACACTGCTGGCGTTGCGCGCGGTGGGTGTCATGGATGCGCGCGCCCGAGGCCTAGTCGTTCAGGCGGTACTGCCCGCCAAGACGCTGATCGGGGCCTAGCTGCGTAGACGTTTGCCTGAAAACGATCTCACATATTGGCGTCATCTTCCGATCCGACATAGGCGATGCGAACCATATTGGTGGCCCCTGGCGTGCCCAAGGGGACGCCGGCCACGATGATGACGCGCTGTCCTGCGCGCGCAAAACCGTCACGAAATGCGATGCGTCCCGCTCGGTCGACCATGTCGTCCTGGTCATGCGCGTCCTCGGCGACCACGCAATGCACACCCCAGACCAGCGACAGCTTCCGCCCCGTCGCAAGATTGGGTGTGATGGCGACCACCGGGGGACGGGGTCGCTCGCGCGCCACGCGGATGGCGGTGGATCCAGAACTGGTCCAGCAGATGATGGCGGCGAGATCGAGGGTTTCGGCAATTTGCCGGGCGGCGTTGGCGATGGCGTCGCCAGCCGTGGCTTCAGGCGCTGGGCGCTGCGCGGTCGCGACTTCGCGGAAAATCGGATCGCGTTCAACCTCCTCGCCGATCCGGTTCATCGTCGAAACCGACTCGATCGGAAATTTGCCGGCGGCGGATTCCGCCGAAAGCATGATGGCGTCCACACCTTCATAGATCGCGGTCGCGACATCGGAGACTTCGGCGCGCGTCGGCACTGGCGCCTGGATCATGGACTCCAGCATTTGCGTTGCGACCACCACCGGTTTGCCCGCGCGCCGCGCCATCCGTGTCATCTGCTTTTGCAGACTGGGTACGCGTTCCAGCGGCAGTTCGACGCCGAGATCGCCGCGCGCCACCATCAGCGCGTCGGAAACCTCGATGATCTCCGCCAGCCGATCGATCGCCTGGGGCTTCTCGATCTTGGCCATCACGGCGGCGCGGCCCCGCACCAGCCTCTTGGTCTCGCTCACGTCCTCCGGCCGCTGTACGAAGGACAGCGCAATCCAGTCCACTCCGCTGGCGGCGGCGGCTTCCAGATCGGCGCGGTCCTTGGCCGTCATCGCCGAAACCGGCAGATCGGTATCCGGCAGGCTGACGCCCTTGCGATTCGACATCCTGCCGCCGATCACCACGCGGGTAACCGCCCGTTCGGGAGAGGTCTCTTCGGCGATCAGCCGGACCTTGCCATCGTCGAGCAGCAGCACATGGCCGGGCCGCAGCGCCGCCAGGATTTCGGCATGAGGCAGCTGCACGCGGGTCTTGTCGCCGGGCGTCTTTTCCAGATCGAGCACAAAGCGGTCGCCATTGTTGAGCTGGATCGCGCCTTCCGCAAATGAGCCGATGCGAAGCTTCGGGCCTTGCAGATCGACCAGGATACCGATCGGTCGTCCGTAGCTTGCCTCGACATTGCGGATGGTGGCGACCAGATCGCGCATCGCCTCATGCGAGGTGTGGCTCATATTGATCCGGAAAATGTCCGCGCCAGCTTCAAACAGCCGTCGGATCATCGACGCATCCGACGACACCGGGCCAAGCGTGGCCAGAATCTTGATGCGACGCTGCCGCCTCATGGCTTGCTATCGGTTGGGGCGGCTGGCGGGCTCGGTGTCACCGGTGGCTTGCGGACCGGCGAGGCCGGCTGCCCACCTCCCGGCAAACCGGTGACGTTGGGAAGACCGCCCGGACCCACGGTCCCCGGAATCCCGGGGATGCGCTGGGCCGGCTGTTCGTTGGATTCAGTCAATTGCACCGTCCAGGCACGCTGCTCGCCGGTATCGACCTCAAAAAAGCCGGTGCGATCGAAGCCGCGCGCCAGGCAATTCTCGGTCCCCTTAATCGTGAACTCCTTGTCACGCGAACACATGAAGGCTTGGCCGGACCATTCGCCGCCCCGGTCGTAGTCCAGCGCGTAGATATAGTAATACCGCGCGATCAGCGTCCCCTTGAGCAGGGTTTCGCAGGAGCGCGAGGACACGTTCCACCAGCCCTCGGTAGTCCATCCGTCGGCATCCTTATATCCCAGGGCGATTCCGACCCGGCTCGAGGTATTGTTGCAGAGCCGAAAATCGGCGGCCGCCGGGGTCGTCCACAGGCAGGGGATCGCGAATGCAAGCCAAACCAGTGCCGCGGCAAGGCCACGACGGGAAAGGTGGGGAAGTTGCGGCGAATATGGAATCATGAGGCGAGGCTATCTCAATTTATTAACGATTTCGCGTGGCGACGTCCCGATGGCCCTTGCCGGAATCTCCCGGACGCTGGCACGCCTGGATACCAGCCTTCGTTCCTGAACGTTGATGTGGCAAAATCTGTGACAATTCCCATTTTTAAGGCAACGCTCCCACCTGGCAGGACGTGATTGCAATGACAACGATGGATCAACAGACCCGAACCGAACTGGAAGCCGCCGTCTTCAGGCGGCTTGTGGAGCATCTGCGCGGTCGCACCGACGTCCAGAACATCGATCTGATGAACTTGGCCGGTTTCTGCCGGAACTGCCTGTCCAACTGGCTGAAGGATGCGGCCGATGCCAAGGGCGTCGCGATGAGCCGCGAGGAAAGTCGGGAAGCGGTTTACGGGATGCCTTACGAAACCTGGAAGGCCAGCTATCAGCGAGAAGCAAGTCCTGAGCAACTGGCGGCGATGAAACGTCAGGGCGGCCATTAGCCTTTTGAGCATATTGCGCCGTCTGGTCGGTGCAGCGAAACGGAACTGCATTTTCTCCTGTGGGCGCGCTGTGGATGGAGGCGATGTTGCCTTGACGGGGAGGTCTCCTCTCTGGAGGGTCATTTGCAAGAAGACGGGGCAGCGCCTGCGCCATTCCGTTCTATCTTCCTTCCTCCATTCTCAACTCTTCCGTTCTCCAGGAGTACCTGATGGCTACCTCAGCCGCCGCCGTTGCCGACGCGCCCGCCACCAAATTCGCCAAGGATCAACTCCGGGCGATCATCGAGCGCATCGAGCGACTGGAAGAAGAAAAGAAAGCCATCTCGGATGACATTCGTGACGTCTATGCAGAGGCAAAGGGCAACGGCTACGACGTCAAGGCTCTCCGCACCATCGTGCGCCTGCGCAAGCAGGACGCCAACGAGCGGGCGGAACAGGAAACCATTCTCGAAACCTATATGCAGGCGCTCGGTATGCTGTGAGGGCGACCCGCCTTGGCGCGAGGTCAAATTCAGTTTGCGACGAGTGCGTAGTGAATTCAGCGCAGCGCCGCGGTGCGCATCGCCAACGATTGCATGGCGAGGGGTGCCGTCGCAGACCCGGTAAACCGATCACAGACAAGCCCCATCAGCGGGTCCTCGGAAAAAGTCATGGCGATGGCGGCCTGCGGCTTGGCGAAATGGGTTCGCAGCAGGGTCATGTCAGCGTCCCCGAAAACCGTCGCGGACATCGAGCCGCTGGTGCTCGGAGTGAGGATCATCGCTCGCAGCCAGACATCACTGGCTTGTGCTGCTACAAGGCGCGTGACCTGGGTGACGCCGGTTTGCCCTTTTGTTTTCCTTTCCATTGCGTCAGCGCTGGCTGAGCGGCTGTTGCCGGCTTCATTTGGGCCCGAGGCGATCGCCCGGCGGTCGGGGGTGGAATCGGATCGTGGCGCATAGGCCAGAGCCTGAAGCGGAGGCGAAACGCTGGCGGTGGCTTGCGGGTCGGCTGCTTCCGAAACCGCGCGGCGCGCATTATTGGCGGCAGCGCGGATAGCGGCGGCTTGGTCTGAATTCGCCTGTCGAGGCGATCCCGGGAACTCATCCCAGAAGCCGCGGCTGTTGATGATGTCGGCCGGAGTCTGCGGCTTGACCTCTGAAGAACTCGGCCGACGATCCTGGCCAGGGGCGGCAACAGCCTTGCTGACCGCGGCGTCCGGCGTGGCGGCCGATGCCAGCTGCAACGCCAACACCGGCTTGGCGCGTGGTATTGGGACAGGAGCCGCCGCAGCCATGGTGATGGCAGGAGCTGCCTTCCCCTCGTCGGCTTCGCTTGCGCCTGTTTCGTCGTCGTCGTCCGCCGATTGGGTGCTTCTGAATAGCGCAGCGAACAAGCTTTGGCTGGGGCGGGTAGCGGCCTCGTCGCCATTGCCGCGTTTCTCGATGTCGGCGCGCGCCAGTTGATAGCCAGACAGCGGATTGCCGTCGGAGGGGATGTGCACGGTTCGGCCATCCGGGAATACTCTCGCCAACTCATCATGCGTCATCCGCGGCCAGTGGCGGATGCTGCCAGTATCGAGATGGACAAAGGGCGAGCCGGAGGTCGGATAAAAGCCCACGCCGCCCCGTTGCAGTCGCAACCCGGCGAACCGGATTTGCTCCAGCGGCACGTCCGGGATGTAGAAATCCATCGCATGACCGAGCATATGCTGGCTGTGGCGCGCCACGCCGGAGGAGCGTCGTCGCAGCATGGCGTTGGTTGCAGGCGAGCGGTAGGCGGAGATAATCTGAATGGGCTTCTTGGCGTCGACGTCCTGGGAAACCTCCCACAGGATGTCGAACAGATGGCGGTCCATCGTGGTCTCACCCTGGGTACGCCAGTCCCGCAGAAAATGGTTGAGCTGTTTCAGGGCTTCTTCATCGTAACGGCCGTTACGCTTGAAGGTGACCGTGAGGTCTTCGTTGGAATGGGTGTGATGGAAGGAGAGGGTGCGGGTTTGGTTGAGCGCGGTCGCGTCCTGCACGGAGCCGGCGGCGCCGAGGAACAGCAGGGACGCGAGGCTGGCTCGGCAGCCCGCTTTGGCAAACAACGATGTCTTGCGTTGGCGTGCGAAACCAGCCAGCACGAATGAACCCACCCCAGAGGCGCGATACGACGCCTGATTCAAACCAAAAAGCCCGTAACCCCCAGGCCCTTACCCTGATGTGACGAAAGCGGGTAAAGGCAACCTTAACGCGGAGTGGATGAAGGCCCCAGCCGTTCACCCAAAACCAACCTTAACTAACCCGTCGAGTATGGCGAAAACTAGCCCGCCAGTTTCCGGCCCCTGGGGGAATGGTTAGCGGCCAAGGGCCGCGTGCGTCACACGAGGCCCCGGAGCACGACTTTTACCCGGGCTAATATTAGCGGGTAAAGACCCGACGCTGCTGCAGTCGACGGCTGGGAACCGGCGCAGGAGCCACGCTCGGCCCGCCGAACAGCCGCTCAAAGAATGAGGGGCCGGAATTGTCGCTGGCAAAGCTCACATTCGCCGGCAGGGCGCCCGCCGGAGGACGGCCGTAGCTCGGCTGCGAATGTGCCACCACCGTTTCGAGGTCCTTGTTGCGGCCGTTCCGCAAGAGCGAGAGCATGGCAGCGTCGCGGCCATACACGTCCTTGCGCAATTGCAGCTTGCCGGCCTCATCCACGAAGGCGGTCTGGTAGGTGATGTTGACAGGGATCGGCGTCGGGAATTTCAGGTCGATCTCGCTATGGCCATACATCGCCCGGATCTTCTCCGGCGTATATCGATTGCTCTGCTCAGTGATGTTGAGCAGGATCGAGGCGTATTGATCGGGATTCTGTACCCGCATGCAGCCATGGCTGAACGGACGTTCCTCACGGGCAAACAGTTGTTTGTCCGGCGTGTCGTGCTGATAGACCAGGAATTTGTTCGGGAAGTTGAAACGGATTCGTCCCAACGCATTCCCCTCGCCGGGAGGCTGCGAAATATGGATGCTGCCGTCGCGGTTATGCTCCAGCCGCAAGCCCATGCGCTGCAGGACCGTCGGATCCTGCTGTAAGGCCGGCAGATATTCATTGTAGATGATCGATGGCGGCACGTTCCAGGTCGGGTTGACGGTGATGAATTTCATCGTCTCGGTCAAAAGCGGGGTGGCGTGCACGCCGGGCTGGCCGGTCACGACCCTGGTGGTCCAGACCTGGGCACCGTTCTGCATCACCTTCAACGTATAATCGGGGATATTGAGGATGACATAGGCGTCCCCGAGCGAGGGCGCGCCCAACTGCCGGGGCAGCCAGCGCCAGCGTTCCATGTTGACGATGACGGTGTCGATCTGGCGATCGCGTTTTGGGCTGTTCATCGCCTTGATGGTGCGATCATCCAGCACGCCGGTCGGTTTGAGGTCGGCGCCTTCCTGGAACTTTCGAACGGCGGCCGCGACCTTGGCGTCGTAATGGGTATCTTCGGCGTTTTCCGAGAGCCCGAGCTTGGCCCGCAGCTGCGGCACGCGAGGATCTTCCATCAGGATTTCCGACTGCTTCTTGCGGGCGGGGGTGTATTTCAGCGCAGGCCCATCGGCGATCTGGATCACGGGCCCATCGCCCTGGCCGCGCAGTTCGGCAAGCTTTGCCTTCAGTTCGCGGTAGAGCTTATGCGGCGGGTTGTAGCTGTCGAGCGCGGCCGAGGCGTCCTTGGCAGTGGTGACGTTTGCCAGCACTTCGGCCGGATCGATCGGATGTTCGGGATATTGGATATCGGCGCTCACCTGCGACCAGTGCATCCGGCCGCTTTGGGCCTGGCGAGCGTAATCGAGCATGCTCTCCGTGAACTTCATGTCGGCGTCAGCCAGCGCCTCCGGTGTCGTGGCGGTGGCGAAATCCGGCACCGGATAATCGGCGGCGCTCAAGCCTTCGGAATCGGCGTCCTTCAGGCGGGCGATGACACCCTTGGCGGTCTCATTGATCGCGCCGCCTTGCGTCCACAGCGGCGCGAATTCGCGCGCGGTGTAGAATTTCTCTACCGCTGCCCGTTCGTTCTTTCGATCGAAATAGCGTGCCAACCGGGTTGCGATCAGATCGCGCAATTTGTCGGCGATCGGCTGGTCGACGGCCGCTACACGGCTTGCCGCCTTGGGGGGATCGGCCGCGGGCGCGCTGGCTGCGCTGTCATTTTTCGCGGCATCGATTTTGGCAGCATCGATTTTGGCGGCATCGATTTTGGCAGCATCGGCTTTGGCAGCGTCGGCTTTAGCGGCATCCGCCTTCGGCGCATCGTTGCCGTCGGATTTCTGGGCTTCCTTCGGTGCGGTGGCGGAGGGCGACGCTTCGACCGGCTTGCTGTCCGCGGGCTTAGCTTCAGAGGGTTTGGCATCGGCCGCCGTTTCAGCCGGCTTCACCTCGGCCGGCTTGATCTCGACCGCCTTGTTTTCAGTTGGCTTGTCGGCGTTCGTTGGATCGGCACTGGTTGCCGCGGCAGCAGCATCCGGCTTGAAATCATTGATGGTGGGGGGAGGTACGTTCGCAGGCTCAGGGCGAGGGACCGCGGCGTCGATGGCGAGTTCGGCCGCGTTGTTGCGCGCCGGATCTGACTGCGTCGAGCTAGCCTGGGCCGTATTTGCCTGGGCCGTATTTACCTGGGCCAGGGCTTCCTGGGCCATGGCCGCCTGGGTCAAGACGGCGGTCGCCGAGACCGTCAGGAAAGTCGCTGTAACCGCTACCAAGACGCGGTCAAATCCTCCACGGCTCCTCAAACAGTCCGACATCATTCATTCCCCGGCGACTGGTTGTCATTGACCACAGCTTGCGCTGTGCCTTCATAGGTAAGTTGCTTTGGGCGTTTTTAGTTTCCGCGTTCCCGTGAAGCGCCTTCAGAAATCGAAACGGATTTCCCCTGGTCATCCCCACCCGAACACCGGCAACCTCGACACCCGGCACGCCTGCACGCGTCACTTTTGCGCGCCTTGATTCCCGGAGAGACGTTACACGGGTGCCTTGAAAGCAACCAGCGGCGGCGCTGGCACCTCACGACAAACTGACCGTAAAACCCAGTCCGGAGCAGTCACTTGCGCGCTTTTGCCACGTGCTCGACCCTTTGTCTGTCACCTCCAGGCAACGGTTCAACACCATGAGTCGCTTTGGTGCGGGAGATCGCCGGACGCGCCACGACATCCTGGCTCAGCCGGCGATTTCCGCGCCGCCCTCCGAGGTGCGGTCGTGAGCGGCGGCCTCATCCAGCTTTCGATAGAGGGTTGAGCGGCCGATTTTCAGCCGGCGCGCGACCTCCGACATCTGGCCCCGGTGGTGGGCGATCGCGAAACGAATGATTTCGGCTTCCATTTCCTCCAGCGGCCGCACATCGCCTCCGCTCGTGAGCATCGACAGCGTCCCGATGGGAGCCGATGGTGCGATCGGTATTTCATTACCGGGAACGGTGGCCGGCGCTGAGGAGAGTTCTTCGGTGAGAACCAATGGTTCGGGCGGGGCCTGCATGGATAAAGGTTCCAGCTCGGCTTGCGCACCGACGTGAGGGAAGTCGGCCACGCTGAGTTCGTCATGGTCGCTCATGACCACTGCCCGATAAACCGTATTCTCCAACTGTCGAATGTTGCCGGGCCAACTGAGCTGCGAGAGCAACATCATCGCTTCGCCGCTGATGCCCGTGATCGAGCGATTCTCCTCCGCGCAGAACCGCGCCAGGAAATGCCGCAACAAATGCGGGATGTCTTCACGACGCATCCGCAGTGGCGGAATGGTCAGCGGCAGCACGTGGAGCCGGTAAAACAGGTCTTCCCGAAACTGTCCTGCTTTGACGTGATTCAGAAGGTTGCGGTTGGTGGCGGAAATGATGCGGACGTCGACCTTGATCGGCTTGCGGC
>Ga0207647_10002984_pt1 | contig 12739 bp, 13 predicted proteins | sample KBSCornC2_FD_184295 | JGI IMG/M metagenome (GOLD analysis project Ga0207647, IMG submission 184295) | Corn rhizosphere microbial communities from Kellogg Biological Station, Michigan, USA - C2 (SPAdes) (version 2) | ecosystem: Host-associated > Plants > Roots > Rhizosphere ...
GACCTTTGCCTCCTCTGACGCCTCCTGGCTGTGGTGGGTTCAGGCCACCGCAGCTGGAGCTCTGTAGCACCCGCCGTTCGCCATCAGCGCCCAGACGGTACGTGCGATCTTGTTAGCCACGGCAACGGTCACGAGCATGCGAGGTTTTCGCGCCAGCATGCCGGCCAACCAGCGATTGGCGCGTGAGGGGTCACGCGCTGCGACTTTGGTCACGGCACTCGCGCCCAAGATCAACAGCCGCCTCAGACTGCGCTCACCCATCCTGGTTGTTCGCCCTAACCGCTCCTTGCCTCCACTGGAGTGCTGGCGTGGCGTTAGCCCCAACCATGCAGCAAAATCACGTCCCCGCCGGAACGTGCTTGCCGCAGGCGCAAGCGCCACCAGCGCAGTCGCGGCCACCGGACCCACGCCAGGTATGGTCATCAGCCGCCTCGCAGTCTCGTCTGCCTTCGCGCGGATTGCGATCTCACGATCGAGTAGCGAGATCTTCGCCTGCATCACGCCTAGCGCCTCGGCCATAACAGCGAGAACAGTCCGCGCCTCTGGCGGGACATCAGAGGATGGATCTTTGATCAGCTCCACCAACTTGGCTGCATGCCCAGCCCCTTGCCGCACTACATAGCCGAACTCGGCTAAGTGACCGCGCATCGCATTGATCAGCTGTGTCCGCTGGCGCACAAGAAGATCCCGCGTTCGGAACACGACCGCCGCTGCTTGTGCATCAGCACTCTTGGGTTGAACGAAGCGCATCGTCGGACGCTGAGCCGCCTCACAGATCGCCTCCGCATCCGCCATGTCGTTCTTCTGACGCTTGACGAAGGGCTTAACGTGGGCGGGCGGGATCAGCCTAACCTCGTGGCCTGCCGCCATGATTTCCCGCGCCCAATAGTGCGCGCTCGCACACGCCTCCATCGCCACGACGCACGGCCCAAGCCCCGCAAAGAAAGCTCGCACCTGGTCACGACGCAGCTTCTTTCGCAGCACAACTGCTCCACGCTCATCTGCGCCATGCACCTGAAAAACCGACTTGGCCAAATCCAGGCCAACCATGCTAATCTCGCTCACGGACGCCTCCCTTGCAGTGGTGTTTCAACACCTCCACTTTGGCACATCGATGCCGTCAGGGGGCGTCCATCCCATCGCTTTTGGGATCAGCCGCGGCGTCTCTGAACGGCCGCGATTAGGGCGCAAAGCCGTCGTCACTTTGGCGTTTCCGACTGTCGTACGCCGACGCGCGACCCGATCTGCGTCAATTTAGAACGAGGATAGTTCTCGAAGCACTGCCGGGAGCATATTCCGCGCCGCCAGATCGATCCCAGCGGCGTTAGGATGCACCTTGTCGGCAAGGCTGTATCGGGGCTGCCCTAGGACCTCCGTTGGGAAAAACGGGTGTGACGGCACCCGATATTTCTCGGCAACATCCCGGTAGATCGTCGAGTAAGCTTGACCGAAGCTCGCCAGCAACGGGGGTGGCGCCAGTGTCGCTAGCAACACCGGGATGCAGCAGCGTTCGAGTTCTTCCACGATCATCGCCAAGTCGCTTCGGGTCCGAGCCGGCGGAACGTCTTGCAGAAGATCGTTCGCTCCGACCTCAACAATGGCGAGATCCGGTCTGTGGCTCAGCGATCCTACAACGCTTGGCAGACGGCGCAGGGCGTCGCCCGCGGTGTCTCCCGAGGCGCTGGCGTCGTGAACCGAGGCCAGCGGAAAGTGCTCCCTCAAAAGCTGCTCCAGACGCGCGACGAACGAGGTATCACGCGGAAGACCGTGTCCGGCGGTCAGACTGTCGCCCAAAGCGAGAACGAACGGCCGCGGCGCGGGCGCGCCGGCAGAGCGCGCCTTCATCGCCTCGGCGCTCGAGCGCCGCGTTATTCTTATGTCATTCACGGGCGGGTAGCGATCGTGGCGATCGCCCTGCTCCGAGCCACATTGGTCGTCGAGGGATGGCGCACATCCTGAGTGAGGGGACGGCTGACGTCGACCACGTCATCAAATCGACCTCGCGGCCGCGTCCCACGTAAGCACTTTTCGTTTCCGGTCCCGGTCAATCCATGCTTCGACATGCTCGCATTCCACAACGACAATGGAGGAAGAACGAGCGATTGACTCCAGGGCTCCGCAGCCCGACGCGATCCCGTAACATTTTCCAGAATCTGGCTGGTATCGCAGCCGATGGTTCGGGGCTGCCAGAGACCCAAGAAGGGTCTACTCGGCGCCTGCGGTAAAGTGTTACGGTTCGGCCGCAGGAAGAACGTCAATGACTCTCCCGAGCGCACCGGTCCGCCTCAACTGCCGAACGATCCCATTGAAAGCGGCGGCACGGCCTTGCGACCGGCCGATGTCGTTGTCGGCCCGCCCCGTACGCTGAAAGGGCGAGGTGCCGTCGACAAGTTGTTCCTGATGCAGCGACTCGCGGCGGTCCCAAAAGGTCGTGATCAGCGAGGCTGCGAAGCTTCCGCTGGTGATGCGGGCGAAGTTCGACATGCCGCTCGCCAGAGGGATGCGGTCGGGCGGGATGCCGTCGAGGGAGATGGTGACGAGCGGCACGAAGAACATGCTCATCGCCAAGCCCTGCAACGTCACGGCAGCGCCAATACCAGAAAGCTCGCATCCGGCGTGTAGAGCGAACGCATATGGTAAGACGCCCCGAAGGCGATGAACGAGGCGGTCGCCAGCAGCCTGGCACCAAGGACATGGGCCTATCAACCGCCGCCGATTATGATGGGTTTCTCCACTGCGGTTCTAATTGTGTCTCTTAGTCGCGCCATTGCCGCCGGTTCATCTCCCGGACAAACCGGCCCCGCTGATCTTCTCTCCAGAATTCGTTCAACTCTAAGGGTTGAGCCTGCCAGGGTGTAGCGAATGGAAAACCGAAACGGGCCAGACGCTGTCGACAGGCTTCTCAGAGGACGGGTCAGTGTCATACCGGGTGGGAAACTAAAGGAAAACTGCTCATCCAATCGGAATGGTTGACACTGAAAGCGATGGCGATGCGGCTCGCTCCACCGCTTGACAAGGTTGTTGATTGTTTCCGGAGCTAAGCTGTCTGATAGGGGGATTGCCCATGTCCCGCTATCAAGCTTGCCAACAGTTAATTGCTCCCTTTGAAAGGACTTAGGCTGGGGCTCGCTTTTGATGTCGACGGATCCGCGCGCGGTAGATCCATTTAACGCCTCAACGAGCGAAAGAGTTTGAGGAGGCGACAGAGCGCGGGATGCGGCCGCGAGCAAGCTCATCGCACTTCGTTCGCCACCGACGGGCTCCGACACACCGGAAATCACCTCATCTGCGCCGGCGGTCCACGACACGTCGTACGATCCCCGTATACCGGCAGCAAGAGGCTGTCGTGGAAGCGCGATGATCGCACCGTCCGGAATGAGGAGTCCCTGCTTGCCTATATCTTGGAATGCGAGGCCGTTGTCTCCCACCCCGGGAGAGAGGTCCACTATCTGCCCGCTAGAACGGATGTAGGAAACAACATGGTTGAAAGCGGCAGCTGTAGGAACCGATGGCAATTCATAAATCGCGGCTGTGTTGATTAATAGCGGCGAGGCCGGAATACCTTCTGCGGCCAGGAGGGCGTCAAACAGCTCCACCTCCGCTTTGCAGTCACCTTGACGCTTTTGTAAGGTATCGGCGACAGGTTGGGGGCGGTATCGTCCCACCCCAATTCCGTCGTCTACGAAGCGGATATGTGAGCGCATCCATTCGGAGGTGCGCGCCACTCTGGCCGCCGGGTCTTTCACGTTCGCGCTCAGGTCTTGCGCCAATTTCACCACGTTCGGGTCAGCCTCCGCTCGCGCGGGAATGATTGAGGAGTAATCCCGGGCAAGCTCGCCCCAGCTTTTTAAGTTAGTCGCGAAGATGCGGGGGCTGTCCTCCGCGGCGTCGACGTCACCAGCCGTTGAGACGCGCGGCACGAGGCGGCGGGCCGAAAAACTATAGGTAGTCATACCGCCGGATTTGGCCCTCGGCTCCGCTCGCAAGCCTCGGGTATCGAAGCTTAGCCGCACATCGCTTGGTGCGCGGATAACGATTGAGGAAGTGGCAACGGGAACCGGAAAATCCTCGATTTCCGCCAAGGAAATGACACCCGGAAAATCGGGCTTGGGTTGCTCGATCCGGAACTCGACGTGGAGCTTGTCACCAACCGCCACGGACGGAAACTGTATAATCTCCTGAACAATATCGCCCCCCACGACTCGATCGACATTAGCGACTTTGACTGCCGATGGATCGAGGGGAAGGCGTCGCCCGCTGGGCGCCTCTGTATACCCAAATAACAGCGTAAACCGCTGCGTGCCAGCGTGAACCGGCACCGGGATGGTACCCGCGCTAATACCCGCGGAAGTCAAAACCGTCAGATCGACCGTAGTATCCAGTACAAGCCCGCCGTCTTCTCGAAACAAATAGGTCTTCGCAGATCTATCTATCAATGCGGGATATTTTCCGGCGCAATGGGCCACCTGAGGGACAAGCAAGCAGATCAGGGCGGCCCAAACAGTTTCTGAGACAATCAAATTGCACATAACATAAGTCTACTCAATGCCGAGGCATATCAATTACCAAAGCCAAGCGCGTTGCAGCTATGTAGGACAAACCAGCGGAAGCCCAAATCCCAGCGAGACCACCGTAGACCAAAATGTAGCTCGCAAGCACCAACGCAGACGCTATTGCGAACTTGTGCAGTTTACCATAGGCCGCAAAGCCGACAGCCGCCGGATAAGCGGCTCCCGCAATGGCTTTGACGGTCATTTTGAATCCTAGCACAAAGAGCAGGACAACTGCCACAGCGTCTGCGATAGACGTTAACCCACGGTAAGCAATCAGAGATAGGCAAAGCCCGCAAATGGCAGCATGCACCAAGAACGTCTTGCGATAGTTCTGTGCCAACCTATCGTCGCTATCTCGTGACATATTACATCCTCACCCTCGCATCCGTATGCCAGGCCTCGTAGCCATGACTACGCAAATACCGGCAAAGTATATCTCCAAATCCGCAATAATTGTCTTGCCAGATCCCTGACCGAAGGGCTTCCGTCGCCGAATCGAGCAGTTTTGGTTCCAATCCGCTTATCTGCGTGTACTGGGATGCTCCAGTGTGGAGCCACGTTTGGTGCTGCCGACATAGGAACACACCAAAATGCCGCATTACATGGAAGGCGATATGCATGCGTTGATCGGGCGTTCCATGATAAGCGAGCTTTTCTATAGAATCATAGATGCGCATGGCTAGTCCGGCGAGCTCATCGGTGGATGGGGGCGTAGGCCCCCTATCCTCCACCTCTTGAGCTTCCATCTGCAAGCGCTGGAACAGGTTGATATCCCCGTCGGCGAAAACCCCCTTCACGAAGATCGTCGCCATGAAATTGTCGCCGCTTTTTGCAATTTTCGCGAATCGTTCGCGAAAGTGGTATGCGGCTCCTCGAATAATCTGCAGCCTGCGACCGGCATATATCAGGTGTTCGCGCTCAATACGCTCAGTCTGGACCGGGTTCAGTATCAAGATCACGTCCACATCGGATTCCGGCTTCGCCTCGTTGCGCGCTACGGATCCATGGAGCCCCGCCATGACAAAGGGCTGAAGCGTCTCCCTCAGGAAGGACCGAATGAGGAGTATTCCCTCGTCCCGATCTAGCGGTTTCACAGGCGGCTCCGCAGTCCGGGGCGCACCCCGCGCGGGCAGCGCGGGGCGCGTCCCTGTCACGCAAACTTACGCGTATTCGCTGGTGTCGAAACTATCTGCGTAATCATAGTCGTCATAGTATGGATCACCGTATGTTCCGTCGGCGCTGGTGCCATACTGATCATAGTCCCCATCGGTTACATCATTGCTGTCGTAAGTGATGTTATCGGCGACATCCTCGACATCCGCCGAGTAATTCGAAGCCTCAGTATCCGTGTAGGAATCAAAAACATAACTTACATCCTGGACGGCGTCGTTCAGGAAGTTCGTGACATTGGGGTCGTTCTCGTCGGTAACTTTGAACATGTCGGAAAATTCGTCTTGTATTTTGCTTCCGATATAAGATCCCGCGGCGGCTCCGGCGGTAGAGCCGTCGACGTTTCCGATAGAAGCCCCGAGATATGCGCCGATTGCTCCGCAGGAAGCCGCAGCTTCTGGTCCCATCGGGGAGCAAAGGGCAGCGCCGACCAGAGCGCCGAATTCCGAACCTGACATCGTGCCCAGTTTGGAGCCAAGCTGCGCGCCGATAAACCCGCCGATCGACGCTCCGGCGTCACCGCCTGCGCCTACCGACTCCATTTCCGTTCTATTCAAAACCTTGATTGGATTATAGTACACAACATTCTCCTATCATGAGAGTTGTTACGATCACTAACCAAGTAGGATTTGTTACCCGTCAGGCGGGAACATTCGCGGATTGAGCTAATCTATGCAGAATTTTACCTCCTTTCATTGTGTAAATTAAATCAGCGGACTTCAACGTTTCTTCGCGGTGCGCGACCGTGATTCGCGTCAATCGCAGTCCCGCCACTGACGTCGCCACGGCGATTTCAAGATCTCTGTCCAAGCTAGATGTCGCCTCGTCCATCAATAGACAGCTTGGCCGACGATAAAGCGCGCGGGCCAACAGAACGCGCTGGCGCTGACCTCCGGATAGCGAGGTCCCCAGATCGCTTACGATCGTGTCATAACCCATCGCCAGACGGCCAATGTGGTCATGGATATGAGCCAGTCGACAAGCGATCTCGATCTTGTCTTGGTCGGCATAGTCATCGAAAAAGCTGACATTTTCTGCGATGCTGCCGGCAAACAGGGTGTCGTCTTGCATCACTGCAGCGATGCACGAGCGATATGCTGGTAAATTGCTGTCATCTAACACACGTCCGTCGATCAATATGGACCCCGACGTCGGCCGAAGGATGCCCAGCATCAGTTTCAACAGGGTAGTTTTACCGCATCCGGATGGACCGGTGATCGCGACGGAGGCGCCCGGCTCAATCGTGAGGCTTACGCCTGTGAGTATCTCGGGATCTGACGGAGAATAGCGAAAGCGGACGTTGCGCAATTCGATCCTCCCGATCGACGAGAAGGCATGATCTGGGTCAGCCGATGTCTCGACCTCACGGTCGGCCAGAGCAATGTCGCTGATGCGCGACAGCTGGACGTCGAGCATGCGATAATCGGAAAGTTTGGAAGTCACGTTTATCGCAGACGTCAGAAACTGCTGCTTGTAACTTGCCGCGGCAAGAAGCATGCCAATCGTTAGCCGACCATCCATGATCATACGCATCCCAACAAAGATGAAGATCACCGCTTCTAAATTGAGAATGGCGAAGCCCACCGCGTCGAATATCGACTGAATCTTGGCCATGCCAATTTGCGCGTTGGTAACGTCAATACGGCTGTTCTGCCACGTGCGGATTCTGGAGCGCTCTTTGTTAAAAAGTTTTATCGCCGTAATTCCGCGAAGAGTTTCTATAATACTAGTTTGTTCTTTGGCTTGTGCGCGAACAACGCTCGAGTTGCGGCTTCGCATGACTCCGTAGTATGAAACTCGTGCGCAGACATAGATTAGTACACCAGCGACTGACAAGACAGCCAGTGCCGGAGAGTATATGATCAGTATAAGCAGGCATAGAAGCGACAGAACCGCGTCGATTATAGCAGAAATGAATCCCTTGCTTATGAAATCGACGATTGCTTGCGTTGCATTGAAGCGGACCAGTACGTCGCCTACTGAGCGGCGTTCAAACCAAACCGGTTTCAGGAACGAGAGGTGCGTAAAGAGATTTGACGATATGTGATATCCGATCTCGCTTGATGCGACCGCGGTCGCGTTGCCTCGTGCGAGAGTCGCTGCCGCTCCAACCAGCGCAAAGACGCCGAAAGCCGCGGCGATGACCGTGAGCAGGGGTTTGTCTGAGCTCGGCAGGACGGTGTCGATCGCGATCTGCATGAGCGCCGGCGAGGCAAGCTGGTAAAGCTGTATGACGATCGACAGTAATAGAATTACCGTGACAGACCGCGTCAGCCCCTGCGTTCGCGTCCAAAGGCTGGTTACGGAAAGCTTCGACCGCTCCTTTCGTTTACGATATTGCTGGCTCGGCGTAAGCTCGAGCGCAACCCCAGTAAACTGCCTCGATATTTCGGCGGTATTGTAGTTGTGACACCCGGTCGCGGGGTCCAGTATTCTGAAGCGCCCGTGCTGAACCGATGTCAGGACGACATAGTGGCTGAAACCCCAGTGTAGTATGGCCGGCGTACGCAGCTGTTTCAGGTCGTCTACTTCGACCCTCAGCCCTCTGGGGTGAAAACCCAGCACAGCGGCCATATCGGACAATCTCGCCAGGGAGATTCCGTTGGAAGAGCTTGGGAATTGGCGGCGAAGTGATGCGAGGTCAATTTCCGAGCCGTGATAGTTGGCTATCATCGCCAAGCATGCATGGCCACACTCGGCGACCTCGTCCTGCAGCACGAGCATCCGCTCGCTGTCGGCGCGGTGTCGCAAGCGCTGTAGAGCCGCCGTGCTCACCGCCGCGTCACCGCGCGTAGCGGCTCAAGCAGCCAGTCCAAGAAGGTTCGTCTTTCGAGGATAATGTCCCCCGTGAGCGTCATGCCCGGCTGGACCTCGATCGGTCGTCCCGAAGAAAGGGGGGCGCTCTCGCTATCGAGACCAACGATTACGCGAAACACGGGGTCTTGAAGCTTGACGTCAGCGTCGACCTCGTTGGGCGCAAGAATCGAATGGGCGACCGCTGTGACGTGCCCGCCAAAGGTTCCGAATTTCTCGTAGGGGAACGCGTCGTACCTGAGCTTGACCCGTTGGCCAGGCTCGACAAAACCGGCCGCTTTGGTGGGGACGTATAGCACAACCTGACGTTTGCCCCCGCTCGGCACTATCGAGAGCAGGGGAACTCGACCATCGACGAACTGGCCGACTTCGGCTTGTAACCCGGTCACCGTTCCGGATACCGGCGCCACCACCGAGTACAATATATCAGTTTCCTCGAGCTTGTGCTGAGCGATGTCGCTTAGTGAAGAGAGCGAGGTATCGCGCTTGGAGCGGTAGTCCGCCTCTGCGGCTCGTATCTGCTGCTGGACCAATAGAACCCGATCTTTTAATTCGGCTTCTTGTTGACTCAGGGTGGCCCGTTGCTGCTGATACTGCAGCATCGCCTGCCTGCGCTGCTCGACGACCGTTCTGGCAACAAGGCCCTGGGTATCAGCCCCCCGCAGGCGATCGAATGCCTCCTGGCTTGTCGCGACGAGTGCGTCGTCCGCCGTCTCGCTGCGCCTAAGCTGCTGCTCCTGTTTCAGCAGCGCGCCAATTTGGGCTCTATAAGACGCTATGTCCGCATCGCGACGCAGACGATCTCCCGCGAGGTCATCTTCTTCGGCATGCTCCTGCTGATCTAACAGTCGGCCTCGCGCATCTCCGATGAATGTCCCCGCTGACGTGCCCTGTTCCAAGCGGATCATGGCAAGAACTTGGCCTCGGGTGACCGCTTGGCCTTCGCGCGTCCGCACCTCCGTCAATGTCCCAGGTTTTACCGGGACCACCTTAGCAACGCCCAAGGACGATACGACTTGTCCCGTGACTGTCTCGGTATGGTCGTATCGACCCAACGAAACAGCTAGCCCAGCGGCGGCCACCAGCCCAATCAATACGAGCGTTGTGTATTCGATCGGCGCCTGGTGACTAAGGCTGATCGTGCCCTCAATGCGATTTCGACGTGCATCCACGGCTTCCTGTCGAAACAGTTGATTTGCCATAATTGTCCGCGCAACCAGAAGTTCTACATTTTTCAGGCGCATCGGCGTCTGAGCAACGAATCTGGTCGCAACTAGTGCGTGGTAGAAGACAAAGGCGCAAGTATCCAAGGTAGAGAATGGGCCAGAAACGATTTCATTTTGGCAACGCTTTTTGATGCAGAGTCGCTGCCCGCCTGCTTTTTATGGTCCAGGGATTAACGAGGGCCGATTACTGACGTGAAGAGTCGGGGCTATATCGCAACTCAACTGACCATGTGCTGCCGACATTGTGCAAGAACAGCGGCCGCTGCTGCACTATTGATTTGCGTCTGCTGTATTAACACAGCGGCGCATTGCGAAACATTGCAGGAGGTGCTCCTGCGCTTTTACAAGGACGGTGCGACGCTCAAGTCCGCTCGTGAAACTGCCGCGGCCGCGGATGAATCTGTGCCCCAAGCCCGTAGTGCCGAAAGGCCAACCATCGAGGTAGATGCGCGGGACGGATATAGCCAGGACCGCGTGCAGACCGCCGAGCCGTTTCCCGTTCCATCCTCGTCCTTCCAATATCCTAGCAGGTCATACAGCCTTATCGTGACTCAGCCGCTCTACCGTGGCGGTCGCACCAACGCCGAGATACAAGCCGCGACGTATCGAGCCAGATCCGGGCAGGCGAACTTGCGTGCGACGGAAGAGGCAAGCCTAATTAAGGTGATCCAGGACTACCTGGACGTGGCTGAGGCGCAGTCAGATCTTTCAACATATCAACAGGAGACTGACTATTACGCGGATCAACTACGAAAAGCGGAGCAGAGGCTAAAAATCGGCGAAGCTGACCGGTCTGATCTTGAGCTGGCCCAGGCGGCGTATCTCAAGGCCCAGGCGACGGCCGGTCAAGCCTCAGGCAGATTAGATGTAGCTCGCGTTGAGCTCTATAAAGACGCCGGTTTCGCCGTCGAAAGCGCGAGCCTCGATCTTTCCCTTCCTGATTATCCCGATGACCGGCTCGCGGACGAAGATCTGGCGCTAAAGAATGACGCCTCTGTCGCGCAAACGTGGGCCGAAGCGGAGAGAGCCCGGTATAACGTGAAGGATGCAAGGGGCGCGTTGCTACCGACGGTGAGCCTTCAGGGCGTTCTTCAAAGGGATGAGGTGCACGACGGCTCAGATCGAGTGGAAAGCGTTAAATCTGTCGCTGTGCAGCTGCGGGTGCCCCTTTACGACGGGGGGCTGGCCGCCTCCCAAATTCGTCAGGCGAAGGCGACTTATCAAGCAAGGCTGGCAGACGAGCAACAAGCGCGACTTGCGGCACTCGCGGACGCCGATTCTGCATATGCCCAGTGGCTGAGTAGCATGAGGACCTTGACCGCGTTCAAGGCTGCGACCGAAGCCTACGGCCGCGCGCGAGAGACCGTGGAAAAACAAAAGGATCTAGGAGAAAAGTCCGAGCTCGATGTCCTCATTGCCAGGCAGAACGAGTCGGAAAGTACAATCGCGTACATTGGCGCAAAAAAAAGCAACGTTCTTGCCTATTTTGAGCGATCCTATGCGCGTGGCACTCTGTTGAAGGACACCGTCGGAAGCAGTAACGTTTTCGACCCAACGGTCTATTACAAGCAGGTGAACAGGAAGCTATTTTAGGGAAGGTGCATAACGATATGCGAGGGCTTTGCAGGTTGCGGCACGAGGGGCCATTAATACATGACCTCTAGGTGGGCTTGCCCTTCAGTATCCGGGGCCGCCTCCTGCGAACGCCGCCCGACCTTTAACATTGACTGGTGGTCTGGCTATTTGCAGGCTTTCCACTGATGAATTGCCGAGCCCCTCGGCGATCATGGCTCTTTCGAACTCAATTCCCTGAAGAGGATGGCCCTCATCTTTTCAAGAGCCTGATCGGAGAGCCGCACATGGACAATTCGGGCGTCATGTTGATCACGCATTCTTTGCAATAAGCCCCGCTGCTCCATCGTTCGAATATAGCGCAAGGCTGTGGAAATTGGCAGACCTGATGCGGCAGACAAACTGGTCAGCGTCGAATGACGAGGGCTGAATTGCTCGGAATATAGTTCTAAAAGCATGTCCCAAACTGGATCCGACAACAAATCACGGTCGAGATGTTGTGACCTGTAGGCGCGCGACTTGGCTATTTTGCGTGCCGTGGCAATTAGTCTTGTATCTATTGTAGCACCAAGTTCAACTTCGGCCTGGCAGTGAGCGTTCCACGAAAAATCGGCCTTCATACCTGCCCATCCTCAATGCCCCCCCCCAGCTTATCCCCGCAGCGATGGTGTTACGCATCCTGAGCTAACCGGTAAGGATTGAAAAGCAGCACCGAGTCCTTGCAAGTTCAAGCGAAAGCCAAAGGCAATCCATGTCGCATTGCTCCCGAACAATGACGATCAACGAACGATTGCGTAGTCGCCATTTAAATAATGAATAGCGCTACGTCGCCACCTTCTATACTGATCACCGGCAACATGAATGCCGCGTGAATAAAAACTCGAGTCACTTCTTAGCTATTAGCGTCAAAACGGATCCAACCGTGCGACTTACAGAAAAAGGCAATGTATTCTGTGTTTTTATTAAATTTTTATATTGGAGCAATTTCGGCCACGGTGGCCTTGTCGGCCACGAGCTGCGTGCAACGGCCAAGCGTGCTGCGGCAGGCTACGAGGTGAGTCAGCCGAGCCATATGGCGACATATGGCCCATTGGGGCATGGGTGCAGCAGCAGTAGCGGCGCTGGCTCGGGCAGGTCCTGCCCCATACCGTTGATCAGCAGGAGCTCGGCGTTCCGAGTGGAAGCAGCCGTGTCCCGGTCGCGGGCGGGCTCAGCGCGCTATTCAATCGCCGTATCGATCGATAGCGGCTTTGGCTTGGCCGGGTGTGGGACGCCGACCTATCCCTTGGTGCGATGATCCTACCCCACAGGGGCGGGGCGACTAGGAGAGACTGATGGGCACCAGCCGGCGCGATTTCCTGCTTGGATCGACGGCGCTCGCGCTCTCAGCGGCGGTGACGCCCG
>Ga0207647_10002985_pt1 | contig 12738 bp, 12 predicted proteins | sample KBSCornC2_FD_184295 | JGI IMG/M metagenome (GOLD analysis project Ga0207647, IMG submission 184295) | Corn rhizosphere microbial communities from Kellogg Biological Station, Michigan, USA - C2 (SPAdes) (version 2) | ecosystem: Host-associated > Plants > Roots > Rhizosphere ...
CGTCGTGGAGTTTCGTGTCGGAATAGGCTTGGATTCCCTGCCAACGGCGTGTTTCGAATTTAAGATCCTTCAAACTGGGGTCGCCGTTCTGGTGCAAACCGGAACTCAGATAGATAAGACGCTGCGGCCGGTGAATCAGCGCGGTCAGGATGTATGGAGCCAGCGTGTTCACCGCGAACTCCAGCGGTAACCCGTCTTCTGTCACGACGCGCGTCCGCGATTGATATCCCACTCCGGCATTATGAATTACAGCGTCGAATTCGCCGAGTACATTGACCAGCTCGGCTACATTTCGTGTCTGCGCCACGGTGGAGAGGTCGCCGATCACAATCGCCTCAGCTTTTGGCACCAGCTTGCGGGTTTCGTCGGCGCGCCGTTGGTTCCGCGCGTGGAGTACGACGCTATGACCCTGGCTGATCAACAATTCACCTGCCATCCGGCCTAGACCATCCGACGAACCAGTTATGAACACCCGAGACATGCTTTCAGCATACAGAAAACATAAGCTTTAGAAATTCACAGCGTTTGATGTTCACTGATCACATCGGGATTTTACGAATCGGGCGTACTGTTCAGCTAACAGAGTTTTGCCGACCTTCGCTTTCGTCAGGGTCGTTTTATACTTATGCATGTCCTCCGCCGCTGAGTTGCTCTTATCTGACATCAACTACTCTGCCTGGGCTGACCAACGTTTGCTGGAAGCCAGTTCTTCCCTTTCCGCCGCTGAATTGCAGTGCGACCTGCGCCTCTCGCACAGCAGCATTCTCGCTACATTGCGGCATATCTACGATGGAGAACGCGTTTGGCTCGATGGCATCCGCGACACTCCCGACGGGCAAATCTATGTGCTGCCACAAACTCTGGCTCCCGAACTGTCGCTTCATGCCTTGAAGGAGCAATGGCCAAAACTATGGAATGGATATCGCCAATGGATTCGAGGTAGGTCGGGGCTGGATTCTGAAATCATCGTTCAACTTCCGGATAAGGCGCCGCGATTTTCGCGGGGAAAGATTCTGAGGCATACGCTGGATCATTCGCAATTTCATCGCGGACAAATTGTCGCGATGTTCCGCGCCTTGGGACATTGCCCACCGGCGATCAATCGGATGGACTATTTTTCGTGTAATTGATCGGGGTGAAATTTGAATCTTCGAGTTTTTCATGTGTCGCAAAAACGGCGAGACATAGGCACACAGTAGAGACTTAAGCAGTTCTCCGCAGTTCCTCTAACCACTCCAATCCTTGCCGCCACGGCCCATACCCAGAGGCAGCATTGATGTGTCCGGCATTCTCCAGCGTGATCAAACGACTTCCCCAAGACGAGGCGAACAGCTTGGCTCGCTCCAGCGTGACATAGGGATCATCTGTGCTGGTGACCACCACAGATTGAAATGGCAGCTTCTGCAATGGCATGGGAGCAAACCCAGTCGGCCCAACCGGATAATTCGGCCCTTCGGTATCACTCGGGCCTACTAAAAATGCGGCCACCACGCGGCCACCACCGTCTCCATGTTGTGCGGCGTAGTGAGCGACGGTCGCGCAAGCCGAGCTGTGTCCCGCCAGTAACAGTGGGCCATCGATCTTGCGGATGGCATCAGCGAGCGTCCGCACCCAGTCAGAGAGGCGAGGCGTCTCCCAATCTTCTTGTTCAAGGCGCTGATATTCAGGATGCCTGGCGTGCCAGAGGCTCTGCCAGTGTTCAGGGCCGGAGTTGAAAAGGCCGGCGCAGATCAGGACAGACGTTTGCGTGGACATGTAAAAATTTTAAGGGATCTCGAGCATAAGTTCCTCCGTTTTGTAATATTTTTCTTCTATCTTCTGACAAACTCTTATGCGATTGTCTTTGTTAAATGGATTTCTCCGACGTCATCTGATAGATAGAGACAACCGGCTAAGTACCCTCTACAATGTCGCCGTCCGGGCTGCGGAGGAGTGCATGTCCCAAAACACTTACTGATCGTCATCTCATTGTTTATCTGTTCTACCGCCTTCGCAACTGCACAAAACCTTCCTCGAGCAGCCCGCGCCGAAGATGTTGGCTTTTCGGCAGAGCATGGGGCGCGTTACGCGATTTTTCCAGTCTGAAGTGGATAAAGGAGCCATTCCCGGAGTTGTTCTGGTCGTTGCTCGCGACAGCAAAGTCGCATATACCGAGGCGATCGGTTATCAAGTACACAACACCATTATGAACCGATTTGAAAACTTCCTACTCTATTTTGTTTTTCAGCAGATACAAGAACGCCGATTCGTATCGTTATGATCTCAGTTGCTGCATTTTGAGTATAGAACTACTACAGTTTTACTACAGCTTGAAAACATCACTAAGACCGCAGGCTTGTTGACGCCGGGCTACCATCTCGCGGTGCCTAGTCGGCGCATCGACACCCTAGCTTGTTGAAGCTTTCTGATCCCGGCTCTGTTGATTTCTCCCGTCGCGCTTTCACCAAGCTATCTTAACCTGATGGAGATCACGGGCGGGTTGCAGATGGTGATCCCATTCGCTACGAAGGTCGCGGTTCTGTTGCTTGTAACCTGTGGCGCGTCAGAGGCTGGTACGCCCTTCCCTTGATTGAGGGGCGTTCCAACCTCTGCATATTCAAAAATTATGTACTCTCTTTAATTTCCGGTTGAGGTTACGTTAATGCTGGTGCTATACGCGCCGGCACTGTCCCACCCTTTCGCAGTAATTCGATGCTTACCGGCGGAGAGCGAGGTCGCAATGGCGAAGAACTGCGTATCACCGGTGAACCAGAGGATACCGTCTTTATAAATCTGAAGCGCTTTGAAGGTACCCGTCGGCTTTCCGGCGGTGGCGTCTAATGAGAATGTCCCGCTTACGGTCTGGCCATCTCTTGGAAGACAAATCACAACTGTCCGCGTGGATGGCGCGGGGCAGGCGCTATTCGCTGCCAGTATAGTGAGTGTAGCCGACATCGTCCCTAGCGAATCCTTCGCCACAAAACGCCAAGTGTTGTTGCCCGGCGGGACGGAGCTAAGTTCATCTACCCAACCCTTCGGGAAGGATTGTGGCTGTGAGTTTTCCCATTGCACGGTAAAACTGCCGATCTGATTTGGGCTTACCGCGATGGCTTGTATGGGGACGCCGGTGTTTTGGTACGTGACGCCGGATCTCGGATTACAAACGGTGAGGCCACGTCCACCGGGAGCAACATTGGGTTTGCAACTGCCTCCATAGACCCAAACGTTGATGGTTGAACTAAACGCTCCGGAGTCGTCCCAACCCTTTACGGTAATGTGGCGCTTCCCTTCCGCTAGCGTAAGCTGCGTATTGATGGCGAAGTTGGAGGTCTGGAAGGTTAACGTTCCGTCCACATAAACCTGCGTTGCACGGACGTTCTTTCCATTTGCGTTCGCGGTGAGGTGGACCGTTGTTGGTTGCCAATTACTGGGGTTGGGCGTGCAGATGGTTACAGCACGAGCGCTGGAGGCAGGTTGACACGGACCTGAATCGCCACTGATAGTCAAACTGAGCGACTTACTGAATGGACCAGCTGAATCCCAGGCCTTGACGGTGATGCTGTGTGTTCCCGGTGTAATGATGAGACGCGCCGTCAAAGGCGAATCTTGTGTGAGGAATTTCGAGACTCCGTCCACATAAATTCTCATTCCAGTGATGCCTGTTGTTGTCCGCGGATTGGCCCGGAACACAACCGGACTAGTAACGGTCGCACCGCTGGCGGGAGTACATACATTTATAGTGCGGTTTGAGGATGGGTATGCACAACCAATTCCTGCTGTGGTGTTGGTGTAGACAGAGATCGTGGCTTCATCGCCATTACTGGAAACAAAATCCCATCGTCCGTCATTGTTGAAATCAGCGGTAAGCAAGTCGGGAACAACAAGACTCGTATTAAACAATTCGAATTCTCCAAAGGTACCGTCGGGGTTTTGGACATCAAGAAAGATTGCTGGCGTGGTGCTGCCCTGAAAATGGTTGGCAGAGATGATCGCATCTGGAAGACCATCGCCATTGAAGTCGCCAAAGGCCACTGCCTGTGCAGGTCCTTCGCCAGAATCAAACGGTAAACTTACTGTAGTTTTGTGACCGAGTCCTGCTGGATCACCCAGCGCGACGTTTATTCCAGCACAGGGCGTGTGGCACCCGGCGAAGAAAACTGCGAGGTCGGCAATACCGTCATTGTTTGCATTCACAGTTTGGATTTTATAAATGCCCGATGCTCCCCCTTCGAAAACTTCCGAGCCAAATGTCCCATCTCCTTTTCCATAGAAGACGCTGAAGCTTCCTGAAACTACATCAAAGCCGCCTCCGCCTTCACCAATCGCGATGTCAGGGTTGCCATCACCGTTGAAATCTCCCGTCGCGACCGACACCAGATAGTATTCATTTTCGCCGGGCTCAGGAGTTTTACCGATGCCTGTGAACTCTTTTGGATTAGAGAAGCTGGTGCCATCGCCGAAGAATACAGTCAAGTGCTTCTCGTTGGCGCCTTCCGTGTAAGCTACGACTAAGTCTATTTTTCCGTCGCGATTGAAGTCAGCTAAGTCAAAGCCGCGAAAATCGGGGAAGCTGCGCGAGAGTTGAGCCGGGGCACGTAATGTACCATCACCATTCCCATAAAAAATGGAGATATGTCCTGTTCCGTCAGAGTCCACGGTGGAAACAACAACATCAGGATGCGTGTCACTGTTTACATCCGCAATCCTAACTTTGGCGACGTCGCCACCCGCGTTGTAGGAAGCCGGAGCACGGAAAGTGCCATCGCCATTATTCAGGAGCACAAAAACATCCATGTCGCCCGCATTCACTATGTCGGCAAATCCGTCATGATTCAGATCCGCTCCCGCTAACGAAGCTGATTTGGGGGTCGCGGCAGAATAAGGTTTTGTCGTGAAAGTTTGGGCATTACTTGCGAAGGAAAAAAATAGTGGTATAGAGAAAATTGCAAAGAGCAAGCGTAGAGCGCGCAAAGAGCACATGCAATACTCCTGGCCCAACGGCTGAGAGCCTCTATTTGGGGCGCACGTTTGATTGCGGGACGGGAAAACAAGGTTGCACTTGTTGAGGGTGGATATTTCAATGTACGAAGTAATACCGTCAAGCCTGTGGGCGAAAGCCATGCCGGGCTTGATCCATATCGAAACTTGTCTCCGAAAACTTTGGCAATCATGACAGCTGACCAAATTCCGCCCAATGCATCACGTAGTGGGGACATCACAGGTTTGCAGGATATCGCGCCATTCACCGAACTGGGACAAAGCTACGTACTTGGTGTTGCCATCCGTACTCAGGCTGGACAGTCCCCGGTCAGCGGGGCTGTAATGATGGTGCAGATGGACTTTGACCAGTCAGGGCGCTATCGCCGTACTCTCCGCGAGATGGTATACGCCGCGCTCGTGCCATGAGCGGATCAAGCGGTGGCCAGCATCACTCGCGAAGCGACCGGCTGCCAGTGCAGGTCTTTTGGGACGGTAAAGAGCTGCCGGTCCAGAATTTGCCAGAGGAGGCGGATGTACATTTCCGCGCGAGGGCTATCTTCTGGTTCTCTTTCAATGAGCTCACAAAGTACCCGGCAGCGGGTGGAATCATTGGGCATGGTGTCCTCTGGTGAGTCTTTACTGTATTTCGCCTATTTCGATGCAGTTCTATTTCGGAGGTTGTACTGGCGTGCTTTTTTGCTTCTACAGGGAATTCTGTATCCCTGGGTAAAATAAAGTGGCTCCGGGAATTCCGGAGCCACTGAGCCTACAACGGGGCTTTTTTATCGAACCTGCAGAGACGAAATGCGGTTATTCCAAGTATGGCCAGACTTCTGCCGCACGCCGGCTGCGCGTAGGTCCCCAATATCGTTGCGGAAACCGGCATTTGCTCCGCGGAAGTCGCGGTCGTCGAAGACGATCACGCGTGCGCCACCAAAGACTCGGATGGAAGAAATGTCATCGCCGTAGCCTGACAGCGCCGGGCGCTCTTCCCCACGCCGCATACAGAAGTAGCTGCCGCCGAAGTTACGGTCCTTATAAAAACAGGCACCACCTCGGTCCCATCTTCCGCCGTGCCAGTCACCGCGCGGGGGCCAGTTATCTTGGGGGTCGCGATCCCACCAGCCATCGTGATCATTGCCGCCACGATATCCACCGTCATCACGATAGCCACCGCCGCGGCGGTATTGGTTGATGCGGAAGTAAGCGCGGCAGCCGTGATCCACCCACAGGCCGCGGGAATCCACGCCCCAGGTTTGGCCCTGGACGCAGGCCGAGCCGCTGATCTGCCGATCAAGATCGACCCGATTGTTGGCGTAGCTGCCGCAGTATTTGCGGCCACCGTCGTTGCTCTCGCACTTTATCGAATTGTCTTGCGCATGGATAAATGAAACTGCAAACAGCATGAACAGGGAAAACAAAATCGAACGCGTTGCGTGCATTTGGGTTCCTCCTGAAACCTTCTCTCCAGGGCTTTGCGAAGATGACCTAACGATAGCTCAAACACGTTCCCGGGAATTAAGTTTTGAGTGCGGCGGTGTTGACGAGTAAGTGACCGGATCTGGTGGTAGACTACGTTGTTTTTGTTTGCGTCCACAACAAAATAAGATTGGACTCTATGCACCGATTTATGCGCGTGAATGGCTGCTTGGCGGTTTGTTTGGCCTGGCTGTGGATTTCGATTGCTGTGGCTCCTGCTCAAACTTCTACGGTGCCTTGTACTCCCCTTACGCTCACTTCAGAGCAAGACCATCAGCACATGGTGGATGAGATGGGGATTAAAGCGGTGCGTCCGGGCTTCAGCGGAGATGAGTCGGCACCTAATCATGCGAACTATGATCCAGAGAAGGCAAATCCGTTTCCGGATTTGCCTGATCCGTTAACCACCAACGATGGGAAGAAAGGTACGACGCCGGAAATGTGGTGGAAGCAACGGCGTCCGGAAATAGTGGAAGATTACGAGCGCGAAGTCTATGGGCGGTTGCCGAAAAATATTCCTAAGGTTAGTTGGACCGTAACGATTACCGATCCGGAAAGAGTTGGCTTCGTACCTGTGGTTGCCAAGCGGGTGATTGGTCACGTGGACAACTCTGGATGTCCGCAGATCAACGTTGATATTTCCATGACGGTGGTCTTACCTGCGCAAGCTAAGGGGCCTGTACCTGTGCTGATTATGTTCGGGCGGAGCGTCTTCCCTGCTCCCAATCCGCCGAATCAGGAGGAGTTTGAGTTAATTAATAAAAAGTTGAAGCAATTGCTGGCACAAGACGATCCCCAGATCAAAGCTATTTTCGAACAGCATCCAGCATGGAATCCGATTGCCAGACCGACGTTTCCCGCTTTTGCTGGAGAGCGTACGCCAGAGGAAGAATTGGTTGCCGCGGGCTGGGGATATGCGGCAATTGATCCTGCAAGCATTCAGGCTGATAACTCGGTCGGGCTTTCGAAAGGAATCATCGGTCTGGTTAATCAAGGACAGTTGCGCAAGCTGGATGATTGGGGATCGTTGCGAGCATGGGCTTGGGGAGCAGCTCGCGGATTGGATTATCTGGAAACCGATCCGGCCGTCGATGCCAAGCACGTCGGCATTGAAGGAGTGTCGAGATATGGCAAGGCAGCGCTGGTCACGATGGCTTTTGAGCCGCGGTTTTTCGTGGGGCTGATTGGGTCTTCTGGCAAGGGCGGGGCGACGCCACTTCGGCGTAATTGGGGAGAGGCGGTTGAAAACCTCGCAGGCAGCGGCGCGTCTCACTGGGTGGCAGGAAATTTTGTGAAATATTCGGCGTCGGAGGCGAAGTTCGGCAGCAAGACTCCGGGCGATCTTCCGGTGGATTCGAACGAGTTGATCGCTCTCTGTGCGCCACGTTTGATCTTTGTGAGTTACGGGATTCCAGAAAAGGGTGACGCTCGTTGGCTGGATCATCAAGGCAGTTTCATGGCAACGGTGGATGCCGGCCGGGTCTATCGGTTGTTAGGAGCGAACGATCTTGGTGTCACCGAGGACTATCACACAGCAAAGATGCCAGCAGTGAATGCGGGGCTACTCGATGGGGAGTTGGCATGGCGGCAGCATGATGGCGGGCATACCGATGCTCCCAATATGAAGTACTTCATCCAATGGGCGAACAAGTTTATTCATCGGCCAGAACAAAAGGGGCGTTGAAATATCAATGAACGTCCAGCATCGATTTTCCCTGGTTGGGCAGCGCTGCAATCACACATAGACATTGTGAAAAAACCTTCTCCAATATGGGCAGCTCCGGCTTGAGCGAGCAAACTTAGCCTAAAGCTCGAAGTTCGTGCTCACCCGCTTGGGCACATCATTGTTCCCGCAAATGGCGTCCGGTTAGGTTCACGAAAACATCCTCCAAACTTGCCTGGCGGGTAGTGAGCTGTTCGAGCTTCGTGCCATTTTTGCCGACTGCTTCCAGCAACGCTGGGATGGTGTTGTGTGGTTCTTTCACAGTTAAGCAAATGACCCCGTCATCGTGGCGGGCCGCTTCCACTCCGGGAAGCTTGCGCCATTTTTCTAAATCGTTTTCGGAAAAGTCGCTGACTGCGAACTCGACCATATGATGGCCGCCCAGGCGGTTGATTAAATCTTCCGGTGTGCCTTCGGCAATGATTTGTCCATGGTCTACGATGGCGAGGCGGTCGCATAAGCGCTCGGCTTCGTCCATGTAGTGCGTGGTTAACAGGACTGTGCCACCATTTTTCTGAAATGTGCGGATGATGTCCCAAAGCTGGCGTCGACTTTGCGGATCCAGGCCGGTTGTGGGTTCGTCCAAAAATAAAACTTTGGGATTGCCTACCAGCGCTGTGGCTACGGCCAGTCTTTGTTTTTGCCCGCCGGATAACTTCCCGACCCAGGCATCAGCTTTTTCGGTTAGCTGGAGTTTTTCCATTACTTCATCTGGGGAACGCGGTTCGCGGTAGAAGCTGGCGAACAGATTTAGAGTTTCACGGACGCTTAGCTTTTCTGATAAACGCGTTTCTTGCAGAGAAATTCCTAACCATTCGCGGAGGTCGCGGGAGTCTTTTTGCCAGGTGCGACCCAGGATTGTGACCTCGCCTGATGTGGGCGCTAACAGGCCTTCGAGGATTTCAATGGTCGTGGTTTTACCTGCGCCGTTTGGGCCCAGGAGGCCGAAGCATTCTCCCTGCTGGATTTCGAGAGTGAGTCCGCGGACAGCTTCTAGTTTGCCATCGTAGGTCTTGCGGAGATCTCGGCATTGGACGGCTGGCGGCATCTGTAGATTGTATAAGAGCAGTGGCGCTGTCAACGAAAAACGAATTCCTTCCCTGGCGCCGCGCAGCTTGTCGAAATGACAAATTTTTAGTGCGTATGCTACGCGGCGGTTAGTCTTGCGATTTGCACCGTAATGTTGTCTGGGCCGCCTCGTTCTTTGGCGAGAGCAATCAATTTGCGGCAGGACTGATTCAGATCCGTGGAAAGGGCGGATTGGAGTTCCTGTTCGGTGATTAGACTCCAGAGGCCGTCTGTGCAGAGAAGCAGGATGTCGCCTTTTTCCAGAGTGATCGGTTGTTCCAGAACCTCAGGAACGACATCGCTTCCCGCGCCCAACGCTCCCGTCAGAATATTGCGCTGCGGATGTGTAACGGCATCTTCGGGGCGGATGATTCCCTGCTCGACTAATCTTCCGACGTACGATTGATCGCGTGTGAGCGCCATGGTCTTGCCATCACGCGATAAATAAAGTCTGCTGTCCCCGACGTGGGAATAATAAAGATCGTGTCCGATCACGGCGATTGCGGTGCAGGTTGTGCCCATGCCGTGCAGTTCTGGATGTTTTTCTGCGTATTCTTTAATGCGCTGATGTGCTGTGCGAAATGCCGTCACTAAAACGGAATTCACGTCGCCTTCTGCGCCATCGGCATAAATCTGTTCAATGGTTTGAATGGCCAGGTGGCTGGCTTCTTGTCCGCCTTCATAGCCGCCCATGCCGTCGGCAATGCTGATCAGGCGGCCTCTGCGCTGAAAAGCTTCTTCGCTGGCGGGTTCCCAGTAGGAATAGGTGTCTTCGTTGTTCTCACGCTGGCAGCCGGTGTCACTCAAGGCGGCCAATTCAATTCCCGGTCTCATTAGGCTTTCATCCTCGAACGGTGTTTCTCAATCCTACCTTGCTTTTACCCTACCTTTAGCCCGTGACAATTGTCATCCGGAAATCGTGACGGTCCCCACTGGTGCCGCTGTGAGAATTCTCTCATGATCTATATAACGCTGCACTAGCAGCCACGAGGGAAGCATGATTACAGCTTGGAGAGAAAGCACGGAAGTTGTACCGGAGACAAAACGTGCGCAAGGTGTTGTCTGCAGCCTGCAAGGCGTCAGCAAGAACTATGGAACGGTCCATGCCCTGAAAAACGTACGGCTTGCAATTCGCGCGGGAGAGCTAGTGGCTCTGCTGGGCCCAAACGGGGCTGGTAAGACCACGGCGGTAAAGCTGCTTCTAGGCCTGGCTTCGCCCAGCGCTGGGCAGGTCAGCGTGTTTGGAGGTAATCCTGCGCAGCCCGAAGTACGCATGCGGATTGGGGCGATGTTGCAGGTGGCCAAGGTACCGGAGACGTTGAGGGTTCGTGAGCACCTGGATTTGTTCTCCTCCTACTACCTGAATCCGATGCCGATGGACGAGGTTGTGGCCGCCGCGGGTTTGGAGCAGATCAAAGACCGGCGATTCGGTGAGCTTTCCGGCGGGCAAAGACAGCGGGTTTTGTTCGCGCTGGCGATTTGTGGAAATCCGGACATTGTTTTTCTGGATGAGCCGACCGTTGGGTTGGACGTCGAGGCACGACGGATGTTGTGGGAGCAGATCCGCAAGCTGGTTTCTGGTGGGAAAACGATCCTGCTGACTACGCACTACCTGCAAGAGGCGGATGCTTTGGCGGATCGCGTGATCGTCATTAATCAGGGACAGATTATCGCGGAAGGAACTCCCGCGGAGATTAAGGCTCAGACTTCGGGGAAGAAAATTCGCTGCGTCAGCCAGCTGCCGATTGAGGTTGTACGAGCGTTTCCGGGAGTCCTGGAAGTAAAGGTGGATCGAGAGGCGATTGAGATCAAGGCAAAGAATGCGGAAATCGTGGTGCACGAACTTTTGCTGCGCGATGCATCGCTTTCCGGTTTGGAAGTCACCAGCGCGGGATTGGAAGAAGCGTTTTTGGCGTTAACGCAGTCGAACCACTGAAAAACTTTAGGAGAACATGAACATGGCGACTTCTGAGGCAACTCTAACCATGACCCCGATGCGTCCGATGGGAAAGACGCTGGCACTTTATGTCAAGGAGGCGCGGTATGAGTTTTTGAAGTATCTCCGCCTGCCCGTCTATTCGCTCTCTACCGTGCTGTTTCCCGTCATGTTTTATGTATTGTTCGGGCTGGTAATGAACCGTCAAGGTACTATCAACGGCATCAGCGTGGCTACGTATCTGCTGGGGACCTACGGCACGTTCGGCGTGATGGGGGCTTCCCTGTTCGCTAATGGCGCTGGAGTCGCGGCGGAGCGTGGTCTTGGTTGGATGCAGGTGAAGCGGGCTAGCCCGATGCCTCCCTTTGCCAATTTCCTGGCGAAGTTTGTCGTAAGTATGATCTTCAGTTCGATTATCGAGCTTTCGTTGCTGGTCCTGGGAATTGCCTTTGGCGGAGTGCATATCGACCCCATCACCGCCTTGAAGTTAGTGGGGACCCTCGTATTGGGGGCGGTCCCGTTCTGCTCCCTCGGACTGGCCATAGGGTTCTTCGCCGGACCGAACTCGGCTCCGGCGGTGGTCAACATGATTTATCTTCCCCTGTCATTTTTGTCCGGACTGTGGGTGCCGGTGGACATGCTGCCGAAATTTTTGCAGCATATCGCCACTGGACTGCCGCCGTATCATTTGTCGCAACTGGCTTTGAACCTCATTGGTTATGGACACGGTGGCTCGTTCTGGTACCACTGGGAATTCTTGCTGGGCTTTATGTTTATCTCGTTGGGTGTTGCACGAATCGGTTTTCAGCGAGATGAAAAGATGTATGGCTAGCGTTTAAGGCCGTAAAATGAGTGAATCACACAAGAACATGGCCAGTGTTTCTGAGCAGGTTATTGCCAGCAAAAAGATGTCCTCGAAGTGGGTGCCGCTGATCTGGCTCCCGTACTATCTTTTTTTCCTGCTCGAGCCAGTGTTTGACCACGCGCCAGTTTCGCGTTGGATCGCGACAGGAGTCGCGACTGTATTTTTCCTGCTTTTTTACTTTGGAATGTTCTGGGCCAAAAAGCCCATACCCTGGTTCTGTATGTCTGGACTGGTGGCTTTGGGGCTGATCTTTGCGCCCATTAATTCCGGAGCTTCCTGCTTTTTTATCTACTCCGCCGCGTTTGCTCCTTTCATCGCGCAAACGGAAATGTCGGCGTTGAGGGTCATGCTGGCCATTGTCGGGTTGTCGGCCTTGGAAACCTGGATATCTTCCTTGTCCTGGTGGCCATTTCCGCGGATGCCCTGGTGGGCTTTTATCTATTCCGGCGGATTTGCCCTGGTGATCGGCATTGGGAACATTTTCTTCGCACAGCGTAACCGGACCAACTACAAACTTCGCTTGGCGCATGAAGAGATCGAGCACCTGGCTAAAGTGGCAGAGCGCGAGAGGATTGCTCGCGATATGCATGACGTTTTGGGTCACACGTTGTCAGTCATCATTCTGAAATCTGAACTGGCGGGAAAGTTGATTGATAAAGATCCGGAGCGGGCGAAGAATGAGATCCGCGACGTGGAACAGACTTCGCG
>Ga0207647_10002988_pt1 | contig 12724 bp, 10 predicted proteins | sample KBSCornC2_FD_184295 | JGI IMG/M metagenome (GOLD analysis project Ga0207647, IMG submission 184295) | Corn rhizosphere microbial communities from Kellogg Biological Station, Michigan, USA - C2 (SPAdes) (version 2) | ecosystem: Host-associated > Plants > Roots > Rhizosphere ...
CGCCGTGCTTCTGCTGATCCTGATGGCAGTCGGCAAACTCTTCATGGAACCAAAGACACCCGCTGCCGCCTAGAGAGCCTACACACGGGTGCCCCAGGTCCGGGGTCCCCAACGAACTTTGTTCGTTGGGGTGGTGTCCCTCGGGGACCTGGGTATTCGCGCTACGCGCGAACCGTCTTTTTGGATTTAGGTAGTAAGGACGAAAAAAGCGGTCGCGCACAGCACGATACCCCACCCTTCGCGATGAAACCGCGAAGAATGGGGCAACGAGTGTATTGCTACTTACACCCCAGCCGGGTGCCCCATATCTCGGCTCTGCCGAGATGTGGGCTTATCGAGCGAAGCTCGATCCGTCTTTGGAGACAAACGGGATTACTTACACCCCAGCGAACGCCTTCCGCGCCGCCGCAACCGTCTTCTCCACCTCATCCTTGCCATGCGCCAGCCCAACAAACGCAGCCTCAAACTGCGAAGGCGGCAACCACACACCTTCCTCCATCATGGCGCGATGGAACCGTCCAAACGCAGCCGTATCGCTCTTCGCCGCATCCTCAAAGTTCTCCACAGCATCCGCCGTGAAGAACCATGTCCACATGCTTCCCACACGATTCGTCGTCAGCCGGACACCCGCATCCGCCGCCACCTGCGCCACACCTTCGGCCACCTGTCGTGTCGTCTCGTCAATCTGCGGATAGATCGTTCCCGCCTCGCGGATCAGACGGCCTACGGTAGCCGATCCCGCAGCCATGGCCAGAGGATTGCCGCTCAGCGTTCCTGCCTGGTAGACAGGGCCAAGCGGAGCGAGCATGTTCATCACATCCTCACGTCCGCCAAAGACACCGACCGGCAGACCGCCACCGACGATCTTACCCATGGTGGTGAGATCGGGCTTGATACCGAAACGCTGCTGCGCGCCGCCGAGCGCCAGGCGGAAGCCGGTCATCACCTCGTCAAAGATCAGCAGTGCGCCTTCTTCCTCGGTGAGCGACCGCAACGCTTCCAGATAGCCAGCCTTAGGAATCAGTGTCCCGGCATTGCCGACAACCGGCTCCAGAATGATGGCCGCGATATCGCCCTTATGCTTCGCGAATGCGGCTTCAACAGAAGCGATATCGTTGTAGGGCAACGCCAAAGTGAAGTGTGCAACCTCATCCGGAACTCCGGCGCTTCCAGGAATGCCGAAGGTGGCAACGCCGGAGCCAGCCTTCACCAGCAGACCGTCCGCGTGGCCGTGATAGCAGCCCTCGAACTTGATGACGTAGCGGCGCCTTGTAAAACCCCGGGCGACACGAATCGCGGACATCGTCGCTTCTGTCCCGGAACTGACAAAGCGCATGCGCTCCATCGACGGAACCGCCGTGCGGATAAGCTCCCCGAGCTCTGCCTCACCGGCATGTGAGGCGCCAAAGCTGGCGCTGCGGCCGGCAGCATAGCGGATCGCGTCGACAACCTCGGGCACGGCATGGCCCAGAATCATCGGTCCCCAGGAGCCGAAATAGTCGATGTAACGATTGCCATCGGCGTCATACAGATAGGCGCCCTGGGCGCGTTCCAGGAAGGGAGCATCGCCACCCACAGAACGGAAGGCGCGCACCGGCGAGTTCACACCGCCGGGAAAAAGACCTTCGGCGCGACGCTGCAGCGAACGGGACATTTCCAGCACTCGAGTCATCTAATTCAGTATAGAAAGGCGGAAGGAGGCTCGGACGATGACCGCACAGGAACGGGAACGACTCTCGGGCAGGGACATCCTGCTCTACGACGGCGTCTGCGCCCTCTGTAACGGCGTCGTGCATTTTGCCGCCCAGCACGATCGCGCAGGCCGACTCCTCTTTCTACCGCTTGGCTCCCGCCTGGGAGCGGAATTGCTCCAGCGGTATGGCATCACTGCCGCGACCCTGAACTCCGTCGTCGTGCTGGAACATGCCCTCGCCCCGCAAGAGAGGATCTTCCTGCGCACCAGGGCAGTCGCAAGGGTCATGCTGCGACTAACCCGGCCCTGGAGAATCCTGGGACGGATCCTGATGGCGATTCCGTCATGGCTGGGCGACCCTGTCTACCGGCTGGTCGCCCGGATTCGCTACCATCTCGCAGGACGATACGAAATCTGCCCGCTGCCGGAGCCGCGGCTCCGCGAACGCTTCATCGGGCTTGACAGTTGAGATGGAACTACCCCGGAAGCCTCCGCTTCCCGGTCAATCCTGATAAACTCTAGACTTCCTGCTGTTTTATTTTTCCTTTGGAAGGCGCATCTTTGGCTCCAATTCCCGTGAAGTCCTCAGGCCCCATCTCCTACGCCGATGCCGGCGTGGATATCTCCGCAGCAGACCGCTCCAAAGACAAGATCAAGCTGTTAGCTCGCAGGACCTTCAACAAAAACGTCCTGTCAGAGATCGGTTCGTTTGGCGGCCTGTTTGGCCTGGACCTGAGCAAGTTTCCGGATCCGGTGCTGGTCTCCTCCGCCGACGGCGTAGGCACCAAGCTGAAGGTCGCCTTCGAGCTCGGCATTCACCATACCGTAGGCGGCGACCTCGTCAACCATTGCGTAAACGATATCGCTGTACAGGGCGCCACACCGCTGTTCTTCCTGGACTACCTGGCGATGGGCAAGCTGGAAGGCAATGTCGTTGAGAAGATCGTCACCGGTCTCTCCGACGCCTGCAAAGCCAACGGATGTGCCCTGATCGGCGGCGAGACCGCGCAGATGCCTGGCTTCTATCAGCCGGGCGATTACGATCTTGCCGGCTTTATCGTCGGCGCAGTCAGCAAAGACCGCATCATCACCGGTGAGAAGACACAGGTGGGCGACGTGCTCTTCGGCCTGCCCTCGACCGGCCTGCACACCAACGGCTATTCGCTGGCCCGCAAGCTGCTGTTTGAAGTCGCGGGATACACCGCCGACCAGTACGTCGGAGCCATCAAGGAAAAGACCGGCGCTGCCCTGATGAAGACGCACCGCAGCTACCTCGGCATCGTCAGAAAGCTGCACGCAGCCGACTGTGTCTCCGGCATGGCGCACATCACTGGCGGCGGTATCACTGAGAACCTTCCGCGTGTTCTGCCCAAGGGAATGGGCGCACATATCGATCTCACCTCGTGGCAGGTTCCGCCGCTGTTCACGCATCTGCAGGAGCTGGGCCAGGTCGAGCAGGATGAGATGTTCCGCACCTTCAACATGGGTATCGGTCTTATCTGCGTTGTTCCCGCTGACAAGGTAAAGAAGGCCAAGGCCATTCTGAACCGCGCCAATGAGCGCTTCCATGTGATCGGCCGCGTCGTTCGCGGCGACCGCAAGGTTAGCTACGCGTAACGGCAGTACGTCCTCGATGACCAGACTCGGTGTTCTTCTCTCCGGACGGGGATCGAACTTTCTCGCGATCGCGGGAGCCATTAACAATGGCTCCCTGCACGGCTGCAAGATCGTGCTTGTGCTCTCAAACAAGGCGGACGCGCCCGGAATCGATGCCGCCCGGCAACTAGGCCTGGAAGCATACGCGATTCCCTCGAAAGGCATTCCGCGCCAGGAGCACGACCGCCAGATGATTGCGACACTGCAGGAGGCCAAGGTTGACCTCATCTGCCTGGCCGGCTACATGCGCATCATCTCGCCGGAGTTCATCGCAGCCTTCCCGAACCGCATTCTGAATATCCACCCCTCACTGCTGCCCGCCTTCCCCGGCCTGGATGCACAGGGACAGGCGCTGGAGTACGGAGCCAAAGTCGCAGGCTGTACCGTCCACTTCGTGGACGAACAGGTAGACCATGGCACCATCATCGTGCAGCGCACCGTACCGGTGCTCGACAACGACACGCACGACACCCTGGCGGCCCGCATTCTGGAACAGGAACACCAGGCCTACGCGGAAGCCCTTCAGCGCGTCCTCTCCGGCGAATACCGCATCGAAGGGCGCCGCTACATCCGCAAGTAAGCAGGCTTCAAACGCGCCCAAACTCTGGGTGCCCCATATCTGCGAAGCAGATGTGGGAGTATTGGGGTCCCCAGCGAACAAGTTCGCTGGAGTAGTGAAGCGAAGGACCTGCTTTTAAAGACTGTCTCCCCGCCCGGGTGCCCCACCCTCGCAACGCTAGGGTGGGCAAGGACGCCACAAAAGCGAAATACCATCGCGCGCAGCGCGATATCCACTCTTCGCTTTCAGCGAAGAGTGGAGCAACAAGCAGGTCCTTCGCTACGCTCAGGATGACAGCGTAAACCTACCTCTTCCCCCAATTCATCAAAGGCAAAATACTCGAATAATCATCGGTCCACACAGACGCCTTGATCTCCGGAAAACTCGACCGCGCAATCACCACATCCGTCTCCTGCTGAAAATCTTTGCGATTCGTCAGCAGTACCCACGTCGCGCTGTAATACCCCTTCTTCTCATCATTCGGACTGCTGATCAGCACCGCATCCAGACCCGCCGTCTTCGCCAGCGCGGCTACTTCCGGTGCGAGATGCAGATACTGGTTCGAAACATGAAACGCGATAATGCCGCCCGGAGCCATATGCTTCCGGTACAACGCAAGTGCCTGCGTCGTGATCAGATGCAGCGGAATCGCATCGCCGGAAAATGCATCGATCACCAGGATGTCGAAGTTGTTCGGCGCCTCGTGCTGGAGTGAGATGCGCGCATCTCCGGCAACAATAGGAATCTGAATTGGAGCATCGCGGAGATAAGTAAAGAGATTACGAGCAATCGGCTCGACCGCCGGATTGATCTCGTAGAAGCGATAGCGGTCACCGGGCTGCGCATACACCGCCAGAGAACCTGAGCCCAGGCCAATCACACCCACCGACTTGGGCCGGCCAACGCAGCAGTAGCGCATCGCCAGGCCGATGCCAGAGTCGGGCGAGTAATAACTGCCCGGAACACGGGCATGATCGGGAGTAAAGATCTGCGTGCCGTGCTTAATGCTTCCGTTGTAGAGCGTGCGAAGCACACTCGCCGGTGGAAATGCTCCCTGCGTCACGCGCAACGGACCGTAGAAGTTGCGGACCTGGGCCATGCTGCCTGCCTGGAACGCCTGGTACTCCTTCCCGATAAGGAAGAGCAGCAGCACCGACGCCGTCGCCCACAGAAGACGCTGTGCCCAGCCCTCCTGCCACAACGCAATGACGGCGACCGCTGCAGTGACAAAGAAGGAGATCGCCAGATCGTAGTTCGCCGCAAAGACCAGCGGACTCACAATGCCGATAAAGAAGGTTCCCGCGGCTCCGCCGGCCGAGAGCATCAGGTAGAACATCGTCGACTGCTGTGGGTCTTCCGGATGATGCAGATAAAGCTCGGCATGGCAGAAGTAGCAGGCCAGGAACAGCTCGATCAGATAGAAGCTGATGCTGAGCCAGATGGGAAAGGTAGCTCCCTCTTTCGTAAGCGTGTATGCCAACGCCGCTAGAAAGACGACCAGAAAACGAATCACCAGGCCACGTTGATAGAACTGCCCGAATTCAAACGCAACAATGAAACTGAGCAGATAGGCCGAGAGCGGGAGAATCCATAGCAACGGAATCGGTGCAATGTTCTGCGAGAGGTGCGCCGTCACTGCCGCAAGCTGCATGGAGGCGGCGAACGGCAACAGGAACCAGAGCACAAGCTTCCCGGCAGCCGGACGGGTTGCCGACTGGGCCGCCTCCTCCTTAGTCACACCACTACCCTGCGCCGGAACCAGCATCGCGCAGAGCGCCGCATAAACCACGAATCCCACGACCCAGGCGATTCGCTGCGCATGCAGCGACATATGCGGCTCAATCAGGATGGGATATGCCAGCAGCGCCAGCAGGCTGCCGACGTTCGAGAGGGCGAACAAACGGTACCGGACGCCCTCTCGCTCCCTCTTCGCCAGCCATACCTGCAGCAGCGGGCTAGTCGCCGAAAGCAGCAGAAACGGCAGACCGATGCTGCTGCCGAGCGCCAGGAAGATGGTCGTAATGGGGTGCGCAAATGCCGTCGGCGACCCCGGAGCCGTCGAGACAAAGGCCAGCAGCACCGCCGCCGCCAGTAGGCCAAGATGTAGACCACGCTGCATCCGCAGCCGTGTCAGCAGGTGCGCATAGCTGTAGCCGAACAGAAGGAGAAGCTGAAAGACGACCAGGCAGGTGATCCAGACGGCAGAGCTCCCGCCAAGGGCGGGAAGCAGTTGACGGGCGGCCAGGGGCTCCACCAGAAACAGCAGAAAGGCGCCTAGAAAGATGGTGAGGGCAAAGACAGGACGCTTGGTCATGGGACGCGCAGATGGCGTGTCCAAGGCTATCATCCGGGGTCTGGGCGGCCGGACAAGTAAAATAGAGCTGTCATGAAGATAGTCCTCGCCGAAAAAGTCTCGCCTGCTACCCTTGCTGTTTTTCAAGAAGAGCCCAACTGGCAGATCGTAACGCCGGACCAGATCAAGAATGGCCTCGCCGCCGAGCTCGCCGACGCTGATGCTCTCATCGTCCGTAGCGCTGTACAGGCAGACGCCAAGTTGCTGGAGTCCGCTCCGAAGCTGCGCATCATCGGCCGTGCCGGTGTGGGCGTGGACAACATCGACGCCGATGCCGCCACCCATCGCGGCATCGTCGTGATGAACACCCCCGGCGCCAACGCCATCGCCGTGGCTGAGCTGACCATCGGCCTCATGATCACCATGGCGCGCTTCATTCCCCGTGCCAACGCCACCATGCACGCCGGCAAGTGGGACAAGAAGAGCCTGCAAGGTCAGGAATTGCGCGGCAAGACCCTCGGCATCATCGGCCTGGGCCGCATCGGCCAGGAAGTAGCGCGCCGCGCTCGCTCCTTCGGCATGGAGCTGATCGGCTATGATCCCTTCGTCGCTCCCGTCATCGCTCGCGAGAACGGCGTCGGCCTCGCTCCTCTGGACGAAGTCTTCCGCAAGGCTGACTACCTGACGCTGCACGTAGGTCTCACACCGCAGACCGAGGGCCTGATCAACGCCACCTCGTTGGCCACCATGAAGAAGGGCGTTCGCATCGTGAACTGCGCCCGCGGCGAGCTGATCAACGATGCCGCCCTTGCTGAAGCCATTCAGTCCGGCAAGATCGGCGGCGCTGCCCTCGACGTCTTCTCGCAGGAGCCGTTGAAGGAATCCCCGTATCACGGCCTGGAAAACGTCATCCTCTCGCCTCACATCGGCGGATCGACCGACGAAGCCCAGGAAGCCATCGGCATCCAGCTTGCGCAGCAGGTACGCGATTATCTGAAGCTTGGCGTCGTGCAGAACGCAGTCAACTTCCCCTCGCTCACGCATGAGGAGTACCAGCAGGTCGCGCCCTACGTGGAGATGGCCGAGCGCCTCGGAGCCTTTCTCTCGCACGCCACGCCCGGGAACCTGGAGAACATCCAGATCAACTACGCCGGCCGCCTGGCACAGGGCAAGACTGAGCTGGTTCGCAATGCTTCCATCAGTGGCATTCTCGCGGACAGCGACAACGTGAACCGTATCAACGCGGCCGCGGTCGCGCAGGAACGGGGCATCCGCCTGCAGGAAGAGAAGAAGGAGTTCGCCTCCGGCGGCGCCGGCTCAGTGCTGAAACTGACGCTGCACTCAGCCAGTGGAGTCTCCTCCGGTTCCGCAACTGTGCTGCATGGCAGCTCGCCGCGCCTGCTGAGCTTTGATGGCATCGATATCGAGGCTCCGCTCACCGGCACGCTGGTCGTCATCCGCAATCACGACGTCCCCGGCGTGATCGGCCGTATCGGCACCATCCTCGGCGAACACCGCATCAACATCGCGAACTTCGCCCTGGGCCGCAACGTCCGCTCGCAGAGCGTTCCCCAGGGTCAGGCTCTGGCCGTCGTACAGATCGATGTCCCCTCCGCCGCAGCGGCCAATGACGCACTGGCCGCTCTGCGCAAGGTTGAGGCCATCGTCAGCGTTCGCCTGGTGGAGCTGGGTAAAATCTAACTATGCCGCTATACGAATACGAGTGCCAGCAATGCCGCCGGTACGTTGAGAAGATCCAGAAGTTCTCTGACCCGCCGTTGACCGAGTGCTCGCACTGCGGTGGCCGTCTGGAGAAGACCATCACAGCCCCCGCGGTGCAGTTCAAGGGCGGCGGATGGTATGCGGATCTCTACTCTTCGTCCAAGAAGAGTGGCGGCGCAGCGAAGTCTGAGTCCAGCAGCACCACCAGCAGCAGCGACTCCACCTCTTCCACGCCGGCGCCTGCTGCCACAGCAACCTCCGATAAGAAATAAGAAAGCCCGCCTTACCGGCGGGCTTTCTCTTGCAAGACAGGGCTCAGGAACGCTTCTTAGGTACCTTCTTGCCTGCTTTGCGGGCCTTTGAAAGTCCGATCGCAACAGCTTGCTTCCGGCTTGTGACCTTCTTGCCGCTGCGGCCGCTCTTCAGCTTGCCCGCCTTCATAGCGCGCATCTCAGTCTCGACACTCTTACCTGCCGAAGGAGAGTACTTCCGCTTGGAAGACTTCTTTGCAGCCTTCTTCGTTGCCTTCTTCGCCGCGCTCTTCCGTGTCGTGCTCTTCTTTGCGGCCTTCTTGGTACTCTTCTTCGCTGCTTTCTTGGCTGCTTTCTTTGTTGCCTTCTTGCTTGCCTTTTTGGTTGCCATAAGGAAACTATCCTCCCGCGCTATAAGAGTCAGGCAACCTGAAAGAGAGTTGTCTCTCAGTCTTGCATCTTCTGATACCTTCGGTATCCCCACAGCGACAGAATGATCGACGCGATGAAGGCAAGGCCTTCAAGAACCCACTGCCATACACCGGGTGATCGCGTGAGCTCGCCACGCTGATGCCCTGCATGACTGCGCTGCACATCTTCCCGCAAGCCCGGAACAGTGATGCTGCTGAAGTCCGCGGTTGGCAATGATCCAAAGACACGTTCCGGCGCAGGCGCCACACCATCGCGATCTTTTGGAATGGCAGCCATCAACGCATTCACCTCCGCGTCCTTCGCATCGTTGAAGAACTCTATCTGCGCTGTATTAGGAAAGAGCGTTGTCTTTCCCGTCATCTTCAACTCAATCGCGGAGACCACATCCTGGCAAACACCCAACGTGTAGTACCCAGCAAAGGGCAGTTGCGGATTTGCCAGATGCAGCCGCGCATACGCTGCCGTGAAACTGCCCAGCAGGCGGATGACCTCGCGCGCCTGTGCATCCGCGTATTCATGCGCGTGCCGCCCCATCACCCATGGCTGATTCAACAAATCATTGGTGCGAAACTCCGCGCGGCCATCGATACCGAAGTAGAAGGTCACATCCGCATGCAGACGCGGCCCCTCCACCATCAGCTCATACTCCGCATGCGCAACCGGCACCAGGAGATGCCGCCTTCGCTGCCACCAGTGATCGGCAGGCACCAGGAGTTGTGAATCCAGGAAGAAGGGCATCATCACATCCTGCCCCTTGTAATGGAAATGCCCGAAGTTGGCGAAGTAGCGAACGTCTGAGACAGTGACCCGGTATCCGCTCGCTGCCAGCGCGTCGATCAACTCCTCCGGCGTATGCACCGTATGCCCACCGATAGTGGCGACGAAAGGCTGCGCATCATCGAGCCCGTTCAGCGAGAGGCGATTCAACACCTCCGCCAGGCGTTGGCTCTCCGCATGCAACGGAGCAAGCTTCGGATCAGGCCCATCCCCCCGCGTAACCTCCGCTCCAAGGTCGGTGATCTCGGCCTTCAACTGACCACGGTCGGAAGGCTTGTCGAGGTTTTCTGTCTCCGCCGCCTCAAGGGTGTACGGTCCCAGCGTGACCCACTGCGCAAGAGCTCGCGTGGCAGGCTTCAGCTTCTCGCCGAAGATCCGTGTTCCCAGATCGACGGTGCCGTTGACACGGCCAATCGTCCATCCGGGAAAGCGATCAAGACCGCTCCAGTCTTTCCCAAGGATCAGGCTGCGTAGCAGATCGAAGAGCTTCGGCGTCAGGATAGCGCCGGCTTTCTCTCCGCCGTTGATCGCAGCCAGCAGCTTCTCCGTGAAGCCCGGCTGCGCGGAGAGCTCCCGCATCATCTGCGAGAGCGGCACCGTATTCGGCAACGTAGGAGCAGCCATGGTCTGAGCCGCCATTAGCGTACACGAGACAACCGCAAACGCTGCACCGCGTATGAAGGCCACACTGCGCGCGAAAGCCACTCTGCCCGCGAGAGCCATACCTCGAAAGACACGCCGCATACCTGCTTTGGATGCGCGTCTACTGGTTGAGCTTCTTAATCACCAGCTCATTCAGCAACGCAGGATTCGCCTGTCCCTTCGACAAACGCATCACCTGACCGACGAAGAAGGCCGAAACAGTCGTCTTGCCGCCCTTGAACTGCTCCACCTGCTTCGGGTTAGCAGCAATTACCTCATCGATCATCTTCTCGATGACCGACGTATCGGATATCTGCTGCGGCTTCTCACGCTCGTAGACGACCGGGAAGTCCTCACCCTTTTCAAAGCTGATGTCGAGCAACTGTTTCAGCATCTTGCTCGAAAGCTCACCGCTCTCTGCAAGGTCGGCAGCCATCGCCAGGCCCTTCATGCTGACCGGCGACTGCTCCAGTTCCAGACCGGCGGCATTCAAACGGCCGGTCAATTCGCTGGTGATCAGCGCGGCAACGCGCTTCGGGCTCTTCGATGCCTTGGCCGCGGCCTCGAACTGATCGGCAAACGAAGCCGAAGCGGTCAGCGTCTCCGCATCCTTCTCGGTGATGCCATACTCCGCGATCAAACGCGTACGCTTCGCCTCAGGCAGCTCCGGCAGGCCCTTCAGAATCTCGTTCTTCCATTCTTCGCTGATGAGTAAGGGCGGCAGATCCGGCTCCGGGAAGTAGCGGTAATCATGCGCCTGCTCCTTCGACCTCATCGAGTAGGTCACGCCCTCGGCAGAGTTGTAGAGGCGCGTCTCCTGCACCACCTTGCCGCCCGACTCCAGAATCTCCACCTGGCGCTCGATCTCATACTCCAGCGCCGAGCGGATAAAGCGGAACGAGTTGACGTTCTTCACCTCAGCCTTGGTACCGAACTTGTCCGCACCCTTCAGCATGATCGAGACGTTAGCGTCGCAACGCAGCGAACCCTCTTCCATGTTGCAGTCGGAGACGCCAGCATAGAGCAGAATCTCCTTCAGCTTCGTCAGGTAATCAAACGCTTCCTGTGGCGAGCGGAGATCCGGCTCCGAGACGATCTCGATCAACGGCGTGCCGCAGCGGTTCAGATCGATGTAGCTGCGCGTCACCGAATCCGGAAAACCGTCATGAATGCTCTTGCCCGCATCCTCTTCCATATGCGCGCGGGTGATGCCGATGCGCTTCAGGCCACCGTTGCCATCCGGAATATCGAGATAGCCGTGCTCGCACGTCGGCTTATCGTACTGCGAGATCTGGTAACCCTTGGGCGAGTCCGGATAGAAGTAGTTCTTCCGCGCAAAGATGCTGACCGGGTTGATCTTGCAGTTCAGCGCCGCTCCAGTCAGAACAGCAAACTCCACCGCCTGCTCATTCAACACAGGCAGGGCTCCGGGCAAACCGAGGCAGACCGGGCAGATGTGGGTATTGGGCTCGCCACCGTAGAGATTGACGCAGCCGCAGAATGCCTTCGTCTTGGTAAGAAGCTGGACGTGGACCTCAAGCCCGATCACGGGCTGGTACTTGGCGAGAACCTCGGGCGAAAGCGCGCTAGCTGTGGACATCAGAACCAAATTTTATCAATCTTGAGGCTCCCAACGGGCTGGAAAGAGATTGCCCCTGGCCCGCCTGCACACTCCCTTCGGGCCAATTACACTGGAGCAAGAGATGATTCTTCCATTTGTCCGCGAGCTGTTTGCGGAACTGGAACATACTGAGCCGTACGAACGTGTGCGCCGCCATCTGAGTGCCGGTGTGGGGCGTCGTCGTGTCTCCGGGCTCACCTTTACCGCTCGCGCCCTCTATCTACCCTACTTCGTCCGCGCGAGTCACACCCCCTGCCTCGTCATCGTCCCCGACAACAAGGCCGCCGAAGCCCTGCACGGCGCCCTGATCGAAACCTGCGAACTCACCGGAGCACTCGACCCCAAAACCGTTCTCCGCCTGCCCTCGCACGACGTGCTCCCCTTCGAGAACCTCTCGCCGCACGCCGAGATCCAGGAGCAGCGCGCCGCCACCCTCTGGAAGATCGCCAGCGGCACCGCCAAACTGGTCATCGCTCCCATGGAGTCGGCCTGCATGCGCCTCTTCTCCCGCGAGCACTATGCCGGCCTGGCCCTGCATCTGCGCCGCGGCGAAGAACACATCCCGGAGATGCTGCTCGAACACCTGCTCTCCGTCGGCTACACCCGCGTCGACGTCGTCGAGATGCCCGGCCAGGTTACCCATCGCGGCGGCATCATCGACGTCTACTCACCCGAACAGGACCGCCCCGTCCGCATCGACTTCTTCGGCGACGAGATCGAGACCATCCGCAAGTTCGATCCGGAGACACAGCGCAGCTCCACACCGCTGGAAGAAGCCCTGCTTCTTCCCCTGACCGAAACTCCTGTCACCGAAAAGCTCCTCACCGCCATCAACAACCGCCTCACCCGCACAGGCGAAGCCGGAGCAGCCCTGGAAGGCAGCGAGCAGCCCCGCGAGCTCCGCACCACCTACGGCGAAGCCACAGTCTTCCCAGGATGGGAGTTCTACGCCCCGGTCGCCGGAGCCAACAGCGATCTGCTCGCTCTGCTCGGCTCCACCACACGCGTCTTCGTCGAAGAGCCCGCCATGGTCAAAAACCAGGGCGAGCGCTGGTGGAACAAACTGGAGCAGGCACAT
>Ga0207647_10002990_pt1 | contig 12721 bp, 12 predicted proteins | sample KBSCornC2_FD_184295 | JGI IMG/M metagenome (GOLD analysis project Ga0207647, IMG submission 184295) | Corn rhizosphere microbial communities from Kellogg Biological Station, Michigan, USA - C2 (SPAdes) (version 2) | ecosystem: Host-associated > Plants > Roots > Rhizosphere ...
CGGGCACCTTCGCGGATCTACGGATGGGGGCCCGGCGCCCTTCGGGCCGACCTGGGGCCCGCTGGCTGCGGGTCGACCGAAAGCCGTTGTCTACTGAGCCCGGGCCCCACCCGGGTCACACCTCCCCGACCGGCCGGAACGGTCCTCCCGTCGCGGCGCGGGCGCTGAGCCTGGCTCCCAGTGGCGGTGCCCGGTGCGGCACACCGTCCCTGACCCAGCGGCGCTGCGACGAGTGCGCGGAAGTTCCCCGGTCGGGCGTCCGGTGGTGGACTCGGCCGAACCTACCGGCCCCCTGCCATCGGCTGTCAACAGCCGTTTGACCTGCGCATTTTGGATCAATGCCCTGGTCAGGGCGGAGGATACGCAGGTCGTGCGACGCCGTTGAGGGCATCGATCGGCGCCGCGCCACCCCGGGAGATCACTCGCCCGGCCGTACGAACACCGTCCGCCCGCCGACCACGGTGCGCAGACAGACCGGCAGGTCGCGGCCGGGGCTCAGGTCGGGCAGGCCGGGGGTGCCGGAGCGGGGGTCGGTGGACCAGCGGGCGACCCGGTCGTCGGGGGCCTGGACCACCAGCTCGTCGGTGCGCCACACGGCGTAGTCGGCGGGTGCGCCCGGCACCAGGACGCCCGCGTCGTCCCGCCCGATCGCCCGCCAGCCGCCGCGTGTGTGGGCGGTGAAGGCGGCACGCACAGAGACACGGTGCTCGGGCGTGCGGTGGAAGGCGGCGGCGCGGACGGTGCCCCACGGGTCGAGCGGCGTGACCGGGCTGTCGGAGCCGAAGGCGAGCGGGACGCCCGCCCTGAGCAGGGCCGCGAAGGGGTTGAGGGTGCGGGCCCGGTCGGCGCCCAGGCGCTGGGCGTACATGCCGTCCTCGCCGCCCCACAGTGCGTCGAAGGCCGGCTGCACGGAGGCGGTCAGGCCCAGTTCGGCGAAGGCCGCGATCGTCTCGGGGGTGAGCATCTCAGCGTGCTCGACACGGTGGCGGGCGGCGCGGACGCGGGCCGGGCCGACCTTCTCGGCGGCGGCGCGCACACCGTCGACGACCGTGGTCACGGCCGCGTCGCCGATCGCGTGGAAGCCGGCCTGGAGGCCCGCCTCGGTGCAGGCCACCACGTGGGCGGCCACCGCGGCGGCATCCAGGTAGGCGGTGCCCGTGTGGTCGGCGTCGGTGTACGGCGCGTGCAGGCAGGCGGTGTGCGAGCCGAGGGCCCCGTCGACGAAGAGGTCGCCGGCGGCGCCGGCCGCGCCCAGCTCGCGCGCCTTCTCCACGCCCTCTTCGGCCTGTTCCGCCCAGTAGCCGATGACTCGCGGTCCCGGCTCCTCGGCCGCGACCCGGAGCAGGCCGGTGAAGTCGTCCTCGGAGGAGATCTCCGGTCCCGCGCACTCGTGGACGGAGCCGATGCCGAGTGAGGCGGCGTGCGCGAGCGCGGTGCGCTGGGCCTCGGCACGCTGGGCCGGCGTCACGGCTGCGAACGCGGCGGCGCGTACGGCGTGGTGGGCGCCGGCGGTCAGCGGGCCGTCCTCTGCGCCGACCCCCTGGGCCAGGTCGAGCAGGGCCGTGGTGACGACCGCCGAGTGGACGTCGATCCGGGAGAGATAGAGGGGGCGGCCTCCGGTGGCCTCGTCCAGTTCCGCGCGCGTCGGAGGGCGGCCGCCGGGCCAGCGGGCGGCGTCCCAGCCGTGCCCGAGCAGCACCTTGTCCTGCGGGCGGGCCGCGGCGAAGTCCCGCACCAGGGCGAGGGCGGCCTCCAGGGAGGGCGCGTCGGACAGGTCGAGGCCGGTGAGCGCGAGGCCGGTGGAGGTGGTGTGCACATGGGCGTCGGTGAAGGCCGGGGTGACGAGGGCGCCGTCCAGGTCGACCACCTCGTCGACACCGTCCGCGAAGGCGTCCGCGGCACCTTCCGAACCGACCCAGGCGACCTGGCCGCGCTCCACGACCATCGCGGTCGCGAAGGGGTCGGCGGGGCTGTGGACCTCTCCTCGGCGGAGCAGGACGGTCTTCGGCTCGGGGATGCGCTCACTCATGGGGAACAGTCTCGCGCCTCACCGGAGCCGCCCGGTACGCAGGGCGGCCTTCGCCCGGTGTCCTGCCCGTAGGCCGGTCAGATCCTCGGCGGCCGCGCCTCGTACGGCGTGGAAAGGACCACCGTCGTGCGCGTCGAGACGCCCGCCAGCGTGCGCAGGCGCGCCAGCAGCTCCTCCAGCTCGTGCGGCGTGGCCACCCGTACCTTGAGGATGTAGTTCTCGTCGCCCGCGACGCTGTGGCAGGCCTCGATCTCGGGGACCCCGGCCAGGCGGTCCGAGATGTCGTCGGGGGCGCTGGGGTCGAAGGGTTTGACCGAGATGAACGCGGTCATGGGCAGCCCCACGGCCTCGGGGTCGACCACCGCGGCATAGCCGCGGATGACGCCACGCTGTTCCAGCCGGCGCACCCGCTGGTGCACGGCCGACGTGGACAGGCCCGTGGCCTTGCCCAGGTCTGTGTAGCTCATCCGCCCGTCCTTGACGAGCAGCTGCACGATCTGACGGTCCAGCTCCTCCATGACGCAAGAACCTACAGTGCGCTTGATCTCCTCGGATACCTGAGCAGTCCAGGTCATACCCGCTTTGTGATGTGCCCGAGAGCTGTCTGTGAGCCGCCCGAGGGACAAACCGTCCGCCCCGGGCACCTGCGGGCGGCATGTGACGAAGGACACAGCCGTCGAGACGTCTCCGTGATGCTCTCGTGATTACCGCCGAGACGGGGCGGGAAGTGCTTGCTGTGGTCGAGGCCGCAGTGCCCGAACGGCCCACCCGAGGGGGAGAAACCCATGCAGAGTCTTAAGCGCCCTGGTCGTACCGCACCCAAGCGGCTCCAGGCCGTCGTCGAGCCCGAGCCGGAGGGCGTCGAACCCGACGCCTTCGAGGACGAACTCGACGCGTACGACACCTTCGAGATGTACCGGGTGATCTGCCCGGACTGCGCTCAGCCCATCGCCCTGCTGGCGGACGAGCAGGTCCTGCCGGAGCATGCGCTGTGCGCCTCGCCCTGGAACCCGTTCGGTCTCACGGTCTGCGCCGGCACCGGCCGCCGGGCGGCCGAGGCCGGCTCCGCGGACGAGTCGGCCGAGCCCCAAGAACAGGACACGGCCCTCCTGTTGACGCTCCCTCAGGGGCTCGACTGGCGGACGCAGCCGTTCTCGCACGTCGGAGGCCCGGGCTCGCGCCCGATGCGGGTCCCGGCGATGCGCCGTCAGGCCGCCTGAACCGCCTCGCTCAATTCCAGTAGCTGCCCTGCACCATGGCCCGCAGGCTGCCGTGGTGCAGGATCAGCGTGTCCGGATCCGCCGGAACGGCTGCCTCCCCGAAGTGCACCTGCCGGTAGGCGATACGCAGCATGACGATCGCGTGCCGCAGGGCGGCGTACAGGGTGTGGAAGTCCATGTCGCGCGGTGTGTGGCCGGTGAGTTCGGTGTAGCGGGCCTCCACCCGGTCGCGGCGCAGGAAGTCCGGCAGGCCGCGCTGGCCGAAGGCGACCGTGAGGTCCTGGAAGAAGCGGTGCAGATAGACCGTCCAGCCGAGGTCGACCTCGCGCGGGGCGAGGGCAGCCATCTCCCAGTCGAGGACGGCGGCGGGCTCGAAACCGTCGTAGACGACGTTCCCGATGCGCGCGTCGCCCCAGTTGAGCACCGGTGTGCCCGGATCACTCGGCCAGAGCTCCTCCAGCCGGTCGAACGCGGTCTCGATGAGCGGTGATCGGGCGCGTCCGTCCACGACCCAGTCGTAGTATGCGCGTTGGGCCGTGACATGGCGGCGCAGGGCGTCGCCCTCGCCCGGAAGTGCGAGGAACTCCGCGGCCCTCGGCGGCACTTGGTCGTGCAGTCGGGCCAGCAGTCCGATCGATGCCGCCTCCAGGTGCTCGCGCTCGGCTTCGCTCGCCGCGTGCAGCCAGTTGCCCTCGTATGTGTAGGGCATGACGTCGGGTGGCACGCGTCCCTCGACGCGCTCCATCACGAAGAACGGCGCCCCGAGCGGGCCGGGATCCTCCTCCAGCCACAGCACCTTCGGCACGGGCAGGTCCGAGTGCTCCGCCACGACGCGCATGGTGCGGTACTGGCCCGGCATGTCGTACACCGGGAAGACGGTGTACGCCGCCGGGTCCGCCGCGAGCCTCAACGCACAGCGGCGCACGGGTGGTTCGGGGTGCTCGATGTCGAAGAGCAGGGTCTCGCTGGACATGCCGTTGGACTCGGGGACGGTGACGCCGGCCGCCTTCGCCCCAGGCAGGCGGGTGGAGAGCCAGGCGGTGAGGCGGCGGGCCAGCTCCTCCGGGTCGCGCGTGGTCGTGCGGGGGCGGGGTGCAGTGGGTGCCATGTCACATACCACCTACGGTGCGACCGAAGTGAAGTCCGTGAACCCGCTCGGATCGTGCCGCCCGAACGAGCCGTGCTCGAAGATGCCATGTCCGGTCCGGCCGTCCAGCCGGAAGCGGGCGGCATGGTCGGTGACCCCGTAGGCGGCCAGGGCGTGCGGCTGCGTCAGGTCGTAGGTACGGCGGTCCGTCCAGCCGCGGCCGCGCCAGGTGCCGTGCTGCCAGTCGTCGGCGGGCGGGTAGCCGGCCCCGATCGCGAGCGGCGAGGAGGTGAGGATCTCGACCTCAAGCTCCTGCGGTTTGCGCGGGTCGCCGAGGTGGATGAGGGCGCGTTCGGGATGGCGGGTGCCGGGGCGGTAGGTGATTTCGGGGACGGGCCAGCCGAGCTGGCGGTCACGGCGACCCCCAGCGATATGTGACATACCACTGGGATGGACCAGGGTGGCGTCGTTCAGAGTGCGGTAGCCGTCCGCGTCCTCCTGGACGATCACCATCAGGAACCGATCCTCGAAACGCACCGGGCACCACAGCCAGTGGAAGCCCTCGGTCGGGTGCTCCTCCCCCAGGCGGCCGGCCTCCTCCCCCGGTATGGGCCGCACGCCCCAACTGCGGTCGCGGGTGCCGGTCCACCCTCCGGCGGTGACCCGGAACTCCTCGCCCGCGGCACGGATCACGCCCTCCACGCCGCCCGCCTGGACGAAGCGGCGCCCTTCGAGGGTGAGCCGGTCGCCGCGGCGCTGGAGGTGGTGGGGTTCCCACAGGGCGGGGAAGCCGGCGGTCCAGGTGAGGTCGTACGACAGCAGGTCGTCGTCACCCACCAGCCGCAGTCGCCGCAGTGGCTCCTCGACCTCGATCCTGAGCGGGCCGACGGCGAGCCGCATGCGGTCCTCACCGACGGCGTCCGAGGCACGCACCGCGTGCAGCGCGTCCCCGGTCCGCAGGGTCGCGTACGCGTCGATCACACCGAGGTTGGGGTAGACCCCGAGGCCCACGATGAGCAGGGCGCGCCCCGCGTGGTCGAGGACGTGGAAGATGCAGCGGTCGTAGGCGTTCCGGTCCCCGGTCGCCACATACTTCATGGACAGTGGGACCTGGTGCACGGGGTACTCGTCGAGTGGTACGGGGCGGTCGTCGGCCACGCCAAACCTCCCTGGAGACGGCTGAGCTGACGGTACGTCAGACAGCTGGCGGAGGCCAGAGAGGGAGCCGGACGCCCGAGAACTCACGCTCGATTCCGCGGATGGGTGACCTGTCCGCCTACCTCCGCGTTGCCCTGGTATGACCCCCACCTATTCCGTGATCGGGCGTCAGCGCCGCGTGTTCGTTCCGCCGCCCGAAGGAACGGTTGTGCCGGTGCCGCCGCACCTGCAGGATCCGCCGATCTACCGCGATCTGATGCGCGCCTGGGCCGACCGGGGCCGCACCCTGCCGGGCCGCCACGACCCGGAGTGGATCAGGCTGGCGGCCCCGCAGGTCACCAGAGGCCAGTTCAGCGCGTTTCAGGACCCGCAAGGTGACGGGCGATGACCATCCGCTGGATCTGGTTGGTGCCCTCGACGATCTGCAGCACCTTGGCCTCGCGCATATAGCGCTCGACCGGGAAGTCCGCGGTGTAGCCGTATCCGCCGAGGACCTGGACGGCGTCCGTGGTCACCTTCATCGCGGTGTCCGTGCAGTGCAGCTTGGCCATGGCCGCCTGCTTGGCGAACGGCCGCCCCGCGTCGCGCAGCCGCGCAGCCGCCAGATACAGGGCCCGGCCCGCCTCGATCTGGGTGGCCATGTCGGCGAGCATGAAGCGCAGTCCCTGGAAGTCGGCGATGGGCCGCCCGAACTGCTGCCTCCCGGTGGAATACGCGACCGCCTCGTCCAGCGCCGCCTGGGCGAGGCCGATCGCACAGGCGGCGATGCCGAGCCGCCCGGAGTCGAGCGCGGCCAGGGCGATCGCGAAGCCCTGGCCCTCCTCGCCGATGCGCCGCTCGTCCGCCACCCGCACGCCGTCGAGGTGGACCTGCGCCGTGGGTGATCCCTTCATCCCCATCTTCTTCTCGGGCACCGCACCGCTCAGACCCTCGGCATCGCCCGGGACCAGGAAGGCGGTGATGCCGCGCGGCCCCTCCTCCCCCGTCCGGGCCATGACCGTGTAGAAGTCGGCGATCCCGCCGTGCGTGATCCAGGCCTTGGTCCCGGTGATCACCCACTCGTCGCCGTCACGGACCGCCTTCGTGCGAAGAGAGGCGGCGTCGGAGCCTGACGACGGCTCGGACAGGCAGTAGGCGCCCAGCAGGCCGCCGCCCAGCATCGTGGGCAGGTGCTCGACCTGCTGTTCCTTGGTGCCGTACGCGGCGAGCGCGTAGGAGGCGAGCGTGTGCACGCTGACGCCGAGGCCGACGGTGAGGCGCGCCGCGGCGAGCTCTTCGAGGACCTGGAGGTAGACCTCGTAGGGCTGGTCGCCGCCGCCGTACTCGGAGTCGTACGGCAGGCCGAGCAGTCCCGACTCCGACAGCAGCGTGAAGACCTCGCGCGGGAAGCGTCCGGCGTCCTCCTCCTCGGCCGCCTTCGGAGCGATCTCGCGCTGGGCGATGTCGCGGACGAGCGAGATCAGATCCCGGGCCTCGTCCGTGGGCAGTTGACGGTCCACCGGCTGCGGGGCGCGGTCGGGCATGGCGACGCTCTCCTCCCTGTTCGGGCACATCGGCCGACGTGCGCCTTGGGTGGGGGCGGCTCCGCCGGGTCTTCCTGGGGCCGGCCGATGCTCGCTCTCCCGGGTCTCGGAAGCTGCTGACCAGCGGCTGCGCTGTGAGTATGCCCGATGGCAGGCATCCCGTCACCAGTTAACGACCGCTTACTTCAAGAATATCCCGGCCACTCACCGCACGCGATGTTCAGCGGAACGTGACGCTCGGCCGGGACTTACGCGAGCGGCTGCCTCGGCGACGAGCGCCAAGCTCAAGGGCCTCGGCGCGACGAAGACGACGTACAAGCCCCAGCAGGGTCCGGGCGGTGCGTACTTCTGGGAGCTCCAGCGGTGACACCGCGGGCGGTAAGTCGATCAGGGCGGTCAACTGACCGCAGGAGTACGGAGGTTGAGGCAGGGGCTGCGGGAGCCTTCGCCCCTCGCTCAGGTGTCCCGGCGAGCCGGGGCCGGAGTGGGGTAGGCAGGGTCCAGTTCCTCGATGGCGCGCATGGCGCCGCCGAGCTGCTTGACCAGGAGTTCGCGCAGCTGTTCGCGGGACAGCTGGGGGCGGTCGATCCAGTCGAGGGTGGCGCCCTCCACGCCGCACACCCAGGCGAACAGGCCCATGCGGGCGAGCGGGGCGATGTCCGTGCGGCCGTACGCCCCTTCGGCGACCGTCGCCACGATCGCCTCACGCACGCCGTCCCGGATGGCGTGCACCTCGGCATCGAAGCCGACGCCGCCGCTGACGACCGCGCGGAAGGCGGCCTGGTTGTGCTCGGCGTAGCGCAGATAGCCCTCCATCGTGCGATGGACCCGGTCCAGCTGTTCCAGTTCGATCTCGCTCGCCGCGAAGGTGACCAGGTCGGCGACCGAATCGTTGATGATCGCCAGGTAGTAGCCGCGCTTGGACTGGAAGTAGTAGTAGATCAGCCCCTTGGCGACATGCGCCTGCCGGGCGATGTCGTCCATCGAGAGCGCGTCGTACGACCTGTCGGCGAACAACTTCCGCCCGATGGCGATGAGTTCGGCTCGGCGCGCCAGCGAGCGCTCGGTGCCGCGCGCCCGGGGGCGGGTGGCGTCGCTGTGTTCGCTGATCTTCAATTTCGACCCTGGTCTCGGGCAGGCTGTTCGGGACATCCGCAGTATGTCAGAACAACCACGTCCACTCGTTCGAGTCGGGTCGACGAGTGGCCGCAGGGGAGGGCGGGGCCCCGCTTGCGTCAGATCACAGCAGGCCGAGCTGGGTGACGAGCATCGCGACGACCATGACCAGGGTCCAGCCCATGACGTGCTCGAGGATCTTCGGGCCGTCGTTCCCGGGGCCGCCGGTGCGGGTGCGGGCGGCGGCTGAGTGTGCGGTCATGGCGTCTCGCTGAGGTCGAGCGGGCGGTGGACTCCCCGAGGGGTTCTGTCCACCTTGCCAGCTGGAGCGGCTTGTGCGGCGGAGACGTTGGTCACAGGCGAAAGGCCCGGTTTCCCGCGGCCTTTCGCCTGTCGTTCAGCGCACGCCGACCACCGCGAGCGCCTTGCGCTGGCGGGGTGTGGGCCGGGCCGGGAAGTACAGGTAGCAGACGCCGCCGGTGCCGGAGACGACCTTGCCGGAGGCGTTGTACCGCTTGGTCCTGAGCCAGATGGTCTCCCACTCGCGCCGCTTGTAGACACGGCGCACGGCGTCGTCGCTCGGCGAGAACGGGTCATTGGCGATCACGTCGCCGTCGGCGGTGAAGCCGATGACGGTCATCAGGTGCCCCGCGGTGCCGTAACCCGCCCCCGTCAGCTCCCCCTTGAGGAACGACTGGGACGTTATGGCCGGGATGCCGGCCGCGATCAGCGTCTCCAGGTCGGTGAGCGAGCCGAGCCGGGTGACCACGCCCTGCAGGTCCTTGTACGTGGCTGCGTAGGCGGCGTTGAACGGCCAGTTGCCGCAGCCCTCGTACTGGTAGTCGTAGGTGAAGCGGGCCGCGTGGTCGACCTGGGGGTCGGCGTAGCTCGGGTCCACCCAGGCCAGTTGCTCCGGGGTGAGCCGGCCGCCCCAGTACTCGATGATCATCTGCGAGGAGGTGGGGCTGCACCAGGCCTCGCCGCCGTTGTCGTACTCGGGGTACTGGCCCTTGTGGATCTCCTGCGAGTAGCGCGGGACGATCAGTTCCTTCGCGCGGCCGGGTGTGGAGGCCGGGACGGTGAAGCGGTCGGGGATGTCCGAGCCCATCGCGCCGAGCCGCCACACGGTGGGGCTGAGCTTGGTGCCGGGCTTGCGGTAGAGGGTGAGGCGGAGGCGGTACGAGACCAGGCGCAGGCCGGTCGTCGCGTCGTCGATGGCGAACGTGTCCGTCCAGATGGCGCTCTTGCCGTCCTTCTGGTCGTCCACCGAGGTCCGCTTGATGTCCTGGTCGCCGGCCGCCCAGCGGCCCATCACGTACCAGGGGGTCTCGGTGCCGTCGGAGTACGTGCCGTGCAGTTCGGCCTGGAGCCAGGTGCCGGCCGGGGTGTGTGCGTTCCAGGAGGCGATCACCTCGGTGGCGGGGACGCGGAGCCGGTGGACGGGGGACGTCCAGGTCGCGTACTCCCAGGTGGCGGTCGTGCCGGTGTGCGGGTCCGTGTAGTCGGTGGTGCCGGCGGGGGCGGCGATCACCACGCCGGGGCGGGCGCCCGCGACGGCACGGGTGCCGTGCGCGGCGCCGGCGCGCCAGTCCTGGTACGAGGTCCAGGAGCGGTAGTCGACCGTGGGGCTTCCTCCACTCGGGCGAAGCCCGGAGTGGGCGAGGGGCGGAGCCACGGCGGCCTCCTCGGCGTCGGCCACGTCGGCGGTGACGGCGGAGCCCGCCACGGCGGCGGCCACCGCGGCGGCGAGGACGGTTCTGCGGGACGGCTGTTCGGCTCTGCTCATGGGTGGAACGACCCCCAGGTGTCCGAGTCGGGCAGGTCCAAATGCACAGTTGCGCTGCATTGTTGTGCGCCAACTATGGCCGCGGACAGAACCTCCTGCCAGCACTTCGGCCCATGCCACGCCCACGAATATTGGTCTTGACCACTGGCGTGACCTGCTGGGCAGCCGGGCCCGGCGCACGCGGACGCGCGCCGGGCCCGGGGCTCAGATCAGGTCCATCGCCGCGACCTCGTCGGGGCGGCCGTAGCTGACCGGCCCCTGGAAACGGCGGCGGGCGGTGGCGAACCACCAGACGGTGGCGACGACCAGGACGACCACGAGGGCGATCGGCGCGTAGTTGAAGGAGTCGACGGTGATCGGCGAGGCCTGCGGGAGCATGAACAGCACGCTGCTGAGCAGGATCCAGGCCACCGCGATCACACCGACGGGTGTGCTCCAGCGGCCCAGGTGCCAGGGCCCCGGCTGGAACTCGTCGCCCAGGCTCAGCCGGAGCAGGATCGGCACGGCGTAGGCGAGGAAGAGGCCGACGACGTTGACGCTGACGATGGCGGTGAACGCCGTGTGCGACCACCAGCCGGGCAGGACGAGGGCCAGCGAGCAGGCGACCGCGAGCCAGACGGCCTTGACGGGGGTGCGGGTGCGCGGCGAGACCGAGTGCCACAGGCGGGAGCCCGGCATGGCGCCGTCGCGGGAGAAGGCGAAGATCTGCCGGGTGTTGCTGGTGAGATTGGCAAGACCGCAGAAGAGCATCGCACCGATCACGATCAGCAGCAGCACCTTGGCGGTGGTCAGGCCCAGACCGTCGATGAGAATCTGGACGGGCGGAGCGGACGCGCTCGCCACATGGTCGTAGTCGTGAATGCTGTAGACCAGCGCAAGCATCAGGATGAGACCGGTGATCGCCGAGTAGCCGATCGCACGTGTGATCCCCTTCGGCGCGTTGACCGTGGCCCGCACCGTTTCCTCGGACATGTGGAAGCTGCCGTCGAAGCCGGTGAAGGTCCAGCTGGTGACGAGCAGGCCGAGCATCCCGCCGTAAAGCCCGTTCGTGAAACCGGTGTTGTTCGCGAAATGCGTGACGAACGACGCCGACTGGTGCTGGTCGGGTCCGACGATCAGGGCGCCCACGATCACCACGAGCCCGATCAGCAGCCACCACACGGAGATCCGGTTGAGCAGCGCGACCAACTGGACGGTGTAGGTGTTGGCCAGCCCCTGCAGCACGATGAGCAGGGCCGTGATCAGCACCGTCTGGTGGGTGGTCGGCACGTAGGAGTGCCACTGCAGGGCGATGAAGGCCTGGATGAAGGTGGCGGCGGCGTAGCCGGTGGCGGCCGTGCCGCCGATCTGGCCCACGAAGTTCAGCCAGCCGGTGTACCAGGACCAGGCCCCCTTGTGCCGTCTGGCGAGTTTCCCGGCGGAGAAATACAGGGCGCCGCTCGTGGGATAGGCGGAGGCGACTTCCGCCATGGCGAGACCGACGAAGAGCACCATGACGGAAACGCCGATCCAACCGAAGACGAGAATACGAGGGCCTCCGGCATTCAGCCCGAATCCGAAGCTGGAGAAGATTCCCGAGATGATGTTGATGATGGTGAATGAGATGGCGAAATTGTCGAACGCCTGAAAGCGACGGGTGAGTTTTCTCGGGTAACCCATCTCATGAAGTACGGCGTCGTCGTCCGATATCCGTTCCGGCACAGGTCGGCCTTTCTCTCTGCGGGGGGTCTACGGGGGGACAGGGAGGCCGCAGGCGCGGCGGGCCCGGGACAGCTGGTCGGCGGGCTCTCCGAAGGCGGACCAGGGCATACGGGAGGCGTACGGCCCCATGGCCGCGAAGACCGCGCGGGCCTCGAACTCGCGCTTGCCCATGACCAGCGCGTGCGCCAGGTAGGCCAGGTCGAGCACCGGGGTGAAGCGGTAACCCGGCATCGTGGGCAGCCAGTTCTGGTAGATCGCGAGGGCGGTGGAGCGCCACTGCGGCTGCTCCCAGACCCGGTCGGCGAGCAGCTGGGTCGGGTTGTAGCTCTCGACGAGGGCGACGAGGGGCAGCAGGCGCAGCGGGGAGTCGGCGGGGGCACGCTGGCCGAGGAAGGCGGCGACGTCCCAGGCGGCGTTCACGGAGCCGCCGTGGCGGGTGAAGAAGCAGGCCAGGAAGCGGTGGTGGGCCTCGCGGTGCCAGGGGTCGAGGGACAGGACGTGCGCGAACAGCCGCCACGGTCCGGGCGGCGCGGTGAGCAGCCCGCGCGGGGCGGGGTCGCTCAGCCGGTGCAGCCGGGCCATGGCCAGCCGGGCCGTCCAGGGCGTGGGGTCGGCCGGGCTCACCGCCGCCGCCCGGTCGCAGGCGGTCAGCGCGATCCGCTCCAGGGCGCCGGCCCGCTCGTCGTGCGCGTCGGCCGCGCGCAGCGCCCGTAGCACCGCCACCCGCGCCCACAGCAGCGCCGCCTCGGGGGTCGCCTCCTCGGCCAGCCACCGCTCGGCGAGGTCGGAGTCGGCGGCCTCGGAGGCGAGGACCAGGGAGCGGTGGGCACGCAGACCGAAGTCGCCGCGTGTTTCGGCGAGGGCTTCCTGGGTGCTCCGGTATCGGCCGGCGCGTACGTCGACGCATACGCTCGCGAGCAAGCGGTCGTCGGCCGCCGGATGCCACACATACTGCCCCTCGAATAACCCAGCGACCATCTGCTCCTGTCTCCCCGTACGACGACTCGCAGTTGTGCACCCAGCACCTTACTCAGCGACGAGCGCAACCGGAACGCGATTTTCGAGATGGTGGTCCGATGTTTTGGGGCCGGATTAACACTG
>Ga0207647_10002991_pt1 | contig 12719 bp, 7 predicted proteins | sample KBSCornC2_FD_184295 | JGI IMG/M metagenome (GOLD analysis project Ga0207647, IMG submission 184295) | Corn rhizosphere microbial communities from Kellogg Biological Station, Michigan, USA - C2 (SPAdes) (version 2) | ecosystem: Host-associated > Plants > Roots > Rhizosphere ...
GAGCCGCGCGGCGACGGCTTGCCGTCGCACCAGAAGTACGAGTTGCCATAGCCGAACGGATCGCCGCCGGCGGAAAGCGGACGCGTGCCCATGCAGCTCACCGGCGTGCCGGAGGCGATGCGGGTCACCGTGGAGAGGCTCCACTCATCGGTCGGCTTGTACGTGCCCAGGATGCGCAGCTGGTGCGTCTGGTCGTTGGCCAGCGGACCGTTGGTGTTTTCCATGATTTCCGGGAAGTCCCAGCTCTCGGTGGTCGACACGTCGGCCTGCACGATGTCCGAATCCAGCTGGCCTTCGGAGTTGCCGTAGCTGCGCGAGAAGGTGTACTCGACGCGGCCGTACCACTTCTCGTTGAACTGGTGTTCGGCGTACAGGTCGAGCATGTAGTAGTCGCGCTTGGGCTTCTGGAAGCCCAGGTCCTTCGCGTTGAGCGGCACCGAGAGGTACTGGCCCGGCGTCGGCGACAGCAGGAAGGTGTTGGCGCGGCCCGGGTTGAACAGCCAGCAGCCGGTGCTGGCGGCGATGCCGGCGGCCACCTCGGCGCTCAAGCCGTGGGAGTCACCCCAGGCCTGCAGCGGACGCGAGTCGCAGTCGTCGTCGATCAGGCTCTTCAGGCTGCGGTACATCGCCTTGGCGCCTACGGTCCAGTCCTCCGTCAGTTGCTTGTCGAAGCCCAGGATGTATTCGTCCTGGTAGTACGAGTGAAGCTGCTGGGCGGACACCGTCTTGCCATCGGGCGGCACGCCGTTCGCGCCGTTGAGATAGTAGGTGGCCGAGGCCGGCGTGTTGGTCAGGCCGGTCGGCAGGCCGGTGGTCGGATCGATGCCGGTGAAGGCGAAGAACTGCGAGGGGTAGGTCGACGGACCGGCGCCGCGCACGGCCACCGAGGTCGGCAGGCCCAGGTGATAGCGGCCGGCATTGGCATACACCTTCAGCGTGCTGTCGCCGTAGACGTCCCAGGTCACGCCCAGGCGCGGATCGAGCTGATGGCGGGCCTTGGCGTAGGGCACGCCCACGCCGTTGTAGTTGGTGAACTGCTCGTTGCGCAGGCCGATGTAGGCATGCCAGCGGTCGCTGATCTGCCAGTTGTCTTCGGCGAACTGCGAACGCTGCGCCGTGCGGGCCGACGTGCCGGTGCTCAGGCCGGTGACGTTCACGTAGTAGCCGTTCGGGTACTGCGCCGGGTTGTACAGGGCCGGATCGAGGCCGAGGTTGATCAGGCGCTGCTGGATCACCGAGCCGTTGCCGACGTCCTCATAGAAGTAGGACGCGCCGCCCACCGGTGCACTGCCCCAGGTGGCGCGCAGCATGTAATTGTCCATGCCGGCGCGGATGTCGTGATCACCCAGGCGGTACTCGAGGTTGAGGCTCCAGCCCGTGGTGCTGTCCTTGGAGCCGGGCGCAAGAATCGAGGTGGAACCTACCGTGCAGCCCGACTGCGGATTGTTGGCGAAATCGTTGCGGTTGTCGGTGACCGGCGGGCATGCCACGCCTCCTGCGCCGGTGACCGTCTGCACGTGCGGCGAGTCGCTCTTGCCGTACATCGCGTTTACGGTGAAGTTGTCGGTGATGTAGCCGGTGTAGTGGCCGATGTAGACGTTGCCGCCCGGCGTGCCGTTGGTCTGGGTGCCGTTGTAGTTCTTGGTGTACTGCGTGCCGAGGAAATTGGTGCGGCCCACGCCGTAGGTGTAGCCGTAGATCGTCGAGTTGGTCTGCTCGGTGTCGCCGATGCCGGTGAACTCGAGGATGTGGTTGTCGGTGATGTTCCAGTCGACCTTGGTCAGCCAGCGCGTGGTCTTGTTGTGGTCGTGCTCGTCGTCGTTGCTGCCGATCGGGCCGGTGTAGTAGCCGTCGCGGAAGATCGCATCGGCCGCGGCGAAGAAGAACAGCTTGTCCTTGACCAGCGCGCCGCCGATCGAACCGGAGTACTGCAGCTGCTCCCGGTCACGCAGGGTGTACGGGTTGCCGATCTGGTAGAGCGAGCCGTTCGTGCGATAGACGTTGCGCGGCTCCTGCGCGAGGTCGCTCGGCGCCCACAGCACCTGCACGTCGCCCTTCCACTCGTTGGTGCCGTGCTTGGTCACCACGTTGATCACGCCGCCGGTGGAGCGGCCGTACTCGGCGCCATAGCCACCGATCAGCACCTGTTCCTGGTCGATCGCGTCATAGGGAAGCTGGCGCGAGCTCACGCCGGTCAGCGGGTTGGTTACCGAGAAACCGTTGACGTAATACGCGTTCTCGGAGGCGGACGAACCGCCGAACGAAAGCGCATTGCCGTAGCCGCGTGCCGCCGGGATGGTGCCGGGGGCAAGCAGTGCGATCGAGCTGATCGACGTGCGATCGATCGGCAGCTTGGACAGCTGGTCGGCATTGATCACCGTGCGCGAGTCCACCGAGGACACGTCGATGGCGGGCAGGGCGTTGCCCACCACCTGCACGGCGGCAAGGTTCTGTGCGTTCTGCGCCGAAGCGGCGAAGGAGACTTCCGTACCCTGGCTGATCTGCGTCTGCACGTGGTCACGGGAGCTGACGGCCGTGCCGTTCCTGGTCAGCGTCACCTTGTACTCGCCGATCGGCAGCGAGCTGGCGCGATAGCGGCCGTTGGCGTCGACGGTCAGCTCGCGCTTGAGCCCCGTGCCGCTGTTCTCGATCTGCACCGTGCTGCCGGGATCGGCGCTACCGAAGATCACGCCGGTGGCGTTGCTCTGCGCAACAGCAGAGCCGCCTGCGATGCTCAGCGCCAGGCCGATCGCAAAGGCCATGGTGCGTCGGTTCGGGACTCGCGAAAGATTCTTCAACTGCATTACCCACCCTCCGTTGAGCGGCAAGCACGGCCCCGGGGCCGTGTCTCCCCTGAAAGTGCAGCGTTGAAAGCTGCAAGTGTTTTTTTGAGCCGAAGAAACCCGCGCCACCTTGCTTTCGCAAAGCGGCGGATCTGGTCTGTCGGCTCTGAGTGATGCTCCCCAGCGTCACGCGAGGACGTCATGCGTCCTGTCGCGTCGCCTCTTCGACGTTACGGTCAGCCGAAACGTTACACAACCGTTACGAAATGGCCCGGGAGTGGAGCAAAAACTTGCGTCTGTAACCGAACTGCATCCGGAAAAGCAGTTCGGTTATGACTAGGAATATTTCTTAAGCGTTACAAGGAAATGCGCAGCCGCGGACGAATGCTTACAGCTGCCCTACACGGAAATCGCATGTAATTACGAGTTTGCAGGCGTGTGCACGCAGTATTTAGCGCCTCGGAAGCCGCTTTAATGAACGAATACTGAATTTCACTTGGCTTCGACGCAATAAAAAAAGCGCCCACCGAAGCGGGCGCTTTTGTATCGATCAAATCAAACAATAAGCGTTATCAGTACTGCGGTACCGACGGGTCGATCTCGCGCGCCCATGCGTCCATGCCGCCCTCGACGTTGTAGACCTTCGTAAAGCCATGCGCCGCGAAACGCTCGGCGACGCCGCGACTGGACATGCCGTGATGGCAGATGAAGGCAATCGGTGCGTCCTTGGGCAGGTTGGCCAGCGTTTCGTAGCCTTCCTCTTCCAGCACGCGGGCCTGCGCCAGCGGTGCCGCCAGGGCGCGGCCCTGGGCCGGGCGCACGTCCACCAGGGTGATGTCGCCGGCGGCGAGGCGGGCCTGGAGTTCCTGCACGGTCAGCGAACCGATTTCCTGGGCGCCCGGGAACTTCAGGCTCAGGCCTTCGCCCTGCACGGTCGACACCCAGTCGATCACGATGCCTTTGGCGCGCTGGGCGCTACCCGGGTCGAAATGCACTTCGATGCCGTTGGCGCTGACCACGATGTCGTGGTCGCTGGGCGGGGCCAGCTGGAAGCCGGCGCTGTGGTCCGGGCCGATTTCCAGATGCAGGGCCAGGCCCTGGGCATTGGTCGTGCCCTGGCGGATCGCTTCGGCGGCCTTGTCGGTGATGGTGATTTCCGGCGGCGTGCGATCCGGCGCGGCCGCACCGAACAACTGGTGCAGCTCGCCGCTGGCGTACATCTGGCGAATGATGTCGGCGCCGCCGACCAGTTCGCCGCCCACGTAAAGCTGCGGGATCGTCGGCCAGTCGCCGTAGGCCTTGATGCCCTCGCGGATGTCCGGGTCTTCCAGCACGTTGACCGTGTGGTACTCCGGCAGCAGCTCGTTGAGCGTGTTGGTGGCTGCGGCGGAGAAGCCGCACATCGGCTGCTGGCGGGTGCCCTTCATGAACAGCACCACGCGGTGGCTCTGCAGCAGGGATTCGATACGTTCGCGGGTGGCGCTGTCGAGGGACATGGAAAACTCCGGCAAAGAGGGCGAATTGTAGCCCCCTTGATATGCCGCCGCCTGCCGTGCCTTCAAGGTGCGACAGCGGGTTCCGCCGATCAGGCGGCCGGGCGCAGTTCCCCGATATCCAGCCGGCTGCGGGTCAGCGGGGCCAGCGCCAGGGCGGCGGCCGGCGAGGGCAGCACCAGCTCGCGGCTGGCCCGGCCCAGCGGCGCGTGCTGCTCGCTCCAGTGGATCAGCTCCATGGCGCCGGTGTGGTCCTCCACCAGCGCCGTGCAGTGCTCCACCCAATCGCCGTCGTTGAGATACAGCACGCCATCCATGTCGCGCACGTGGCCGAAGTGGATGTGGCCGCAGATATGGCCGTCGAAGCCGCGTTCGCGGGCGTCTCCGGCCACGCGTTCCTCATAGGCGCGGATATAGGCCAGCGCCTTGCCGATATGCGACTTCACGATGATCGAGAGCGGCAGGTAAGGCAGCTCCAGGCGGCGACGCATGGCGTGAACCCGCCGGTTCGTCCAGCAGATGAACCGATGCATCACCTCCCCCAGGTGCACCATCCATGTGCGCCCGACGTGCTCCGGATCGAATTCGTCGCCGTGGCTGACGCGATAGCGGCGCCCATCGGCGCCTTCGTGCACCGCGTCCAGCTCGATCTTCACGCCGCCGAAGCTTTGGCCGGCGAGGCCGCGCATCGGTGCGTCGTGGTTGCCCGGGATATAGATGACTTCGACGCCGCGCTGGGCGAGGTCGAGCACTTCGGCGATCACCGCGCCGTGGTCGGCGTGCCACCAGGTACGACGGGCCAGCGACTCCATGTCGACGATGTCGCCCACGAGATACAGCTTCTCGCAGCGCAGCTTGCGCAGGAAATCGAGCAGGTAGCTGGCCTTGCAGTCAGGCGTGCCCAGATGCACGTCGGAGATGAAGGCGCTGCGGCAGTGGAAGGTCGCCATGGCAGTCTCTCCCGGTGGTTTACCGGGATGCCAGGATGCCTTCGCCACGTCACCGCACGATGGCGGAATGGTTGCAGAAGCGTTGCGACGCAGCATGCCGCGCCAGAATCTTCCACTGTAGGAGCGCACCCAGTGCGCGATAAGCCTACGCAGCGGCGACGCGGGAAACCTGTCGTGAAACTGGACGCCGATCGCGCACTGGGTGCGCTCCTACAGGGCAGGGATTGGCTAGGCGAGAATGCGCCGAGCTGTTGGCAGTGCCGCTTCCATCCACAATGCATATTGCTCCGCCGACGGATGCAACCCATCTTCGGCAAGCAACTGCGGGTTCACCCGCGAAATGCCCGTGATATCCACCCAGTGCCCACCGGCCACCTTCACCTCTTCGGCGGCGATGGCGTTATAGACCTCCAATTCCCTGGCGATCTGCCCAAGGTCGCGACCACTCGATGCGGCGAACGGCGTGACGCCCCAATCGGGAATCGACAACACAAGCACATGATTGGCTCGGTCACCGGCCAAGCTTATGGCGCGCTTCAGCATTCGGCGGAACTCGGACTGGTAATCGTCCGCGCTGCGCCCGCGATACTGATTGTTCACGCCGATCAGCAGGCTTACCAGGTCGTAGGGCGGCGCGAAGGTCGCGGCATCCATGGCTGCGCAGAGCTCATCGGTGGTCCAGCCCGTGGTGGCGACAATCCGCGGATCATCCAGCGCAACCCCATCGGCACGAAGGCGGGCGGCAAGCTGCATCGGCCAGCGACCGGCTTCGGGCACGCCTTCGCCGATCGAATACGAATCGCCCAGCGCGAGATAACGCATTCGCTCAGGCCACGGCGACGCGCGGCTTGTGCGCGGCGGCCATGCCGGCCAGCACGCGCTCGATGCGCACGAACACTTCGCGGATCTGCTCCGGCTGCGGCAGCAGGGTCAGGCGCAGGTGACGGCTGTGCGGCACGTTGAAGCTGCTGCCAGGCACCACCAGCACCGATTCCTCTTCCAGCAGGCGCAGTGCGAACGCGTTGTCGTCGAAGTCGGCCAGGCGGTCGGCGCGTACGCGCGGGAACGCGTACAGGGCGCCGGTCGGCGCGACCATGTCCAGGAACTGGCTGGCGGCCACGCCTTCCAATGCGGCACGGCGCGCCTCGTGCAGGCGGCCGCCCGGTGCCGTGAGCGTCTGGATCGTGGGCGCGCTTTGCAGCGCCGGACGCACGGCCCATTGCGCGGTGACGTTCGCGCACAGGCGCAACGCGGCCAGCAGTTGCAGCGCATCGCGATAGTCGGCGGTGCGTGTGGGGTCGCCCGAGAGGCTCATCCAGCCCACGCGGTAACCGCAGGCACGGTGCACCTTGCTCAGGCCACCGAAGCTCACGCAGGGCAGGTCGCCCGCCACCGCGGCCAGCGGGTGGAACGGCGTGCCGTCATAGAGGATCTCGTCGTAGATCTCATCGCTCAGCAGCAACAGTCGATGCTTGGCGGCGATGGCGACGATGCGTTCGAGCAACTCGCGCGGATACACGGCGCCCGTCGGATTGTTCGGGTTGATGAGCACCAGGGCGCGCGTGCGCGGCGTCACCAGCGACTCGATCTCATCCGGATCGGGCAGGTGGCCGTGCTCGGCCAGGCAGCGGTAATAGCGCGGTTTGCCGTCGTTGAGGATGGTGGCGGCGCTCCACAGCGGATAGTCCGGACTGGGCAGCAGCACTTCGTCGCCCGGCTGCAGCAGGGCGCGCAGGCTCAGGTCGATCAGCTCGCTGACGCCGTTGCCGACGAATACGCGCTCGACTTCCACGCCTTGCGCGCCGCGGTGGCGCTGCTGGGCGACGATGGCTTCGCGGGCTTCTTCCAGGCCTTGCTCATGACCGTAGGCTTCGCTGTCCTGCAGATGGCGCGCGATGGCCTCGCGCAGGTGCGGAGGCGCTTCGAAGCCATAGCGTCCCGGATTGCCGATGTTGAGCTTGATGATCGGCAGCCCGGCGGCTTCCAGTTCGCGGGATCGCCGGGTCAGTGCGCCACGGATTTCATAGCGCACGTCCGCCAGGTGCGCACTGGGTTTGATCGAGGCCAACGCGAGCGTCCTTCGTTATAGATGTTGTTGCGGCGCAAGAAAGTCGCCGTTTTCCGCATCCTAGCAGCGTCCCGCCGCGGGATGGGAGCCAGGATTGGCCTCATTTCGGGCTTTTTCGAGGCAAGGCATAATCTGCACCATGACAGATGCCCCAATCATCGAGCGACTGCACCGCATCGGCTGGCGTGGCGACGTGCTGCCCACCGAGGGCCGGCAACTGGCGCGCGTCGTCGCGCAGCATCGTGCGGGCTATGAACTGCACGACGGCGAGCAGTTGTTCGGCGCCCAGCCGGCCGGCCATTTCCTCAAGCGCAGCCTGGATCCGGCCGAGCGGCCGGCGGTAGGCGACTTCGTCGAAATCGAGCCGGGCAAGCCGCCGCATATCGTGAAGGTGCAGCCTCGCCGTACCGTGCTGTCACGCGCTGCCGCCGGCGAGCGCTATGAGCGTCAGATCATCGCCACCAACATCGACTACGTGCTGGTGCTGACCGGCCTCGATGGCGATTTCAATCCGTCGCGCATCGAACGCTACCTGTCGCTGACCGAGGGCTCCGGCGCGCAGCCGGTGGTGCTGCTCAGCAAGCTCGATACCCGCGAGGATGCCGACGAGCTGCTGGCGAACCTGCGCGGACGATTGCCGCCAGGCACGCCGATCCATGCGATCAACGGCAAGGACCCGGCCAGCGTGGCCGTGTTGCTGCCCTATCTTCAGCCTGGCGACAGCGCGGTGCTGGTGGGTTCGTCCGGCGCGGGCAAGTCCACGCTGACCAACACCCTGCTCGGCAGGGAGCGGATGGCCACCAGCGCCGTGCGCCATCACGACAGCCGCGGCCGCCACACCACGACTTATCGCGCGCTGTTGCAACTGCCCAGCGGCGGTTGCCTGATCGACACGCCTGGCATGCGTGAGCTCAAACTCACCGGCGAGGAAAACCTCGACCTGTTCGCCGACATCGACGCGCTGGCCGAGCAATGCCGCTTCGCCGACTGCGGGCATGGCAGCGAACCAGGCTGCGCGGTGCAGGCCGCGCTGGACAGCGGCGAGCTGTCAGCCGAGCGTTGGCGCAACTACCTGAAGCTGCGGGACGAGCGGGAAGAGCAGGCATCGACGCTCGAGGCAAAACTGCGCCGGCAACGCGGTGGCCGGCCCGTCACGAAGCCGCACAGCCATCGCCATTCGCGCGACCGCGAATAACTGGCCGCCGCGATTTTGCGGCGGGCCAGCCTGAAAGCACTACTATCGGGTCACTTTGGCCTGGGGTGTGGACATGCAGCGGCTGTCGTCGCCTTCCACGTTTTTCTACAAGCGGGTGTTTCCCGTGTTCTGGTTCGGACTTCTATCGCTGGTTCTGGCGGCAGGCCTGTTCGGCACCGTGTTTGCGCACCAGCCGGATCTTTGGCCCATGCTGGTCGCTCCAGTCTTCATGATGGGCATCGGCATGGTGCTGTTCCGGGCGTTGCTGTTCGACCTGGTCGATGAGGTCTGGCTGGAGGGCAATCAGCTCGTGGTGAAGCAGCGAGGCGAGCCGTCGCGGATCGAACTGGCCAACGTCATCAATGTCGACTCGTCGACCATGACCAATCCGCCGCGCGTCACGCTGATGCTGCGCAACGAGTCCTCACGCCTGGGCAAGCGCGTCGCTTTCATACCCGCAGGGCCACGTAGCCTTCTGGGCGCATTCAAGCCCAACCCGGTCGCCATGGATCTCATCCGGCGCATCGACGCCTTGCGCGGGAGGCCGGCATGAGTATCGCTGCCAGCGTTCCGGCCCATTTGCAGCGCTACGCCGACCTCGATCAGCGCCTGCTTTCAGCCGTGAAGGGCATCCGCATCCTGTCTTCGGTCGCGTGGCCCGCGTCGCTGGAGGACCGCATGATCGCGGCCTATGCGAAAGGGCAGTTCAGCCTGCCGAAAGTGAGCTATCAGGCGCCGGATTTCTCCGCCGAACGCGCCGAGCTTGCGGCGATCGAGCGAGAAGCGGGTTACGACGACCCGCTGGGCGAATACCTTTGCCGCACGGCCGAATCGTGGCGCATCGCGGCGGAAATGCTCGAGGCCGTGGGCACAAGCAACGTGACCGCGCCTTCCATCGTGCTGTATGGCCGCCCGGGCGACGTGATTCCCGGCAGCGATCGCAGCAACCTCGATGCGGCACGCTATTTCGTCGAGCTGGCGGACGAACTGGGTTCGGAAATGATCGCCGACGGAGAGCGCGTGAACCTCAGCGCCGAGGAACTGCGCGCAGACCTCACAAAATCGCTCGACGAGTTCTTCGGCGAGCCGATCATCACGGTCGAGGTCGATCCCGAGCTCACCGCGAAAGCGGCGGCCGGCGCCACGCGCATCCGCCTGCGCGGCGGCACCCGTTTCAGCGAATACGACCGCCACCAGTTGCTGGCGCATGAGGCGCTGGTGCATTCGCTCACGGCACTCAATGGCCGCGCGCAGCCGCTGCTTGCTTCGCTGGGTCGTACCTCGCCACGCGTCACCGCCACGCAGGAAGGCCTGGCGGTGTTCGCCGAACTGATCTCCGGCGCCATCGATATCTCGCGCCTCAAGCGCATCAGCCTGCGCATCCTGGCCATCGACATGGCGCTCAACGGCGCGGATTTCGTCGAGGTCTACCAGTTCTTCAGCAATTGCGGCCAGAGCGCGGCGGACAGTTTCCATTCGGCGCAGCGCGTTTTCCGCGGCGTTCCGCTGACGGGAGGCGCAGCCTTCGCCAAGGACAACGTCTACCTCTCCGGCCTGCTCACGGTGCACACGTTCTTCCGCTGGGCGCTCAAACAGCGGCGCATGGACATGCTGCGTCATTTGTTCGCGGGCAAGCTCGCCCTGCATGACGTGATCAGCCTGGAGCCGTACTTCGAGTCGGGCGCGATCGCGCCAGCCCGCTGGCTGCCGCCCTGGATGCAGCACGTGCACGGGCTGGCCGGCAAGCTGGCGTTCTCGCTGTTCGTCAACCGCATCCACATGGGCAAGGTACAGGCGGAGACGTTGTCGCTCAGCCTGTAGAAAGCCGACGGACATGTGCGAAAGCGCATGTTTTCAGGCTTGTGACGGCCCCATACGTGCCCGGATCGCTGCATTGCTCCATGGGTCCGGGCCTTACGGGTGGTACCATGAGCGCCTGCCGCTGCTGCGGCCCAACTCCCCTTATCGATCAACGCATCCCATGTCCCTTCCCGAAGATCTGCGCAACGCTGCTCTCGAGTACCACCGCTATCCGCGTCCCGGCAAGATCAAGGTCACCGCCACCAAGGCGATGGTGACGCAGCGCGATCTCGCGCTGGCCTATTCGCCCGGGGTGGCCTACGCGTGCGAAGCGATCGTGGAGGACCCCAACGCCGCCAGCGAAATGACCGCGCGCGGCAACCTGGTGGCCGTGATCACCAACGGCACCGCCGTGCTGGGGCTGGGCAACATCGGTCCGCTGGCCGGCAAGCCGGTGATGGAAGGCAAGGGCGTGTTGTTCCAGAAGTTCGCCGGCATCGACGTGTTCGATATCGAGGTCAACGAACACGACCCGGACAAGCTGGTCGACATCATCGCCTCGCTCGAGCCCACCTTTGGCGGCATCAATCTGGAGGACATCAAGGCACCGGAGTGCTTCATCGTCGAGCGCAAGCTGCGCGAGCGCATGAAGATCCCCGTGTTCCACGACGACCAGCACGGCACCGCGATCATCGTGGGCGCCGCCATCGTCAACGCGCTCGAAGTGGTCGGCAAGAAGATCGAGGACGTGAAGCTCGCCACCACCGGCGCGGGCGCCGCAGGCATCGCGTGCCTGGACATGCTGGTGGCGCTGGGCCTCAAGCCCGAGCACATCCTCGCGTTCGATCGCGAGGGCGTGCTGTACACCGGCCGCGATCATCTGGATCCGGACAAGCAGCGTTATGCGCGCGACACCGACAAGCGCACGCTGGCCGAGATCGTGGACGGTGCCGACATATTCCTGGGCCTGTCGGCCGGCGGCATCCTCAAGCCCGAAATGGTCGCCACCATGGCGGACAAGCCGATCATCCTCGCGCTGGCCAATCCCAATCCCGAGATCAGTCCGGAAGACGCCAAGAAGGTGCGCCCGGACTGCATCATCGCCACGGGCCGTTCGGATTACCCGAACCAGGTCAACAATGCGCTGTGCTTCCCGTACATCTTCCGCGGTGCGCTCGACGTGGGCGCGACGGGCATCAATGAAGCGATGAAATTGGCCTGCGTGCGCGCGATCGCCGCGCTGGCGCGCATGGAAGCCGGCGACCTTGCCAGCGCCTACGGCGGCGACGTGCCGACCTTCGGTCCCGATTACCTGATTCCCCGTCCGTTCGATCCACGACTGCTGGTGATGCTGGCGCCCGCCGTGGCGCAGGCCGCGATGGATTCGGGCGTGGCCGCGCGTCCCATCGTGGACATGGACGCGTACAAGGAAAAGCTGGGCCAGTTCATCTACCGCACCGGCCTGCTGATGAAGCCGGTGTACGAGCGCGCGCGCGCCGACCGCAAGCGCGTGGTCTACGCCGAAGGCGAGGAAGAGACCGTATTGCGCGCGGTGCAGACGGTGATCGACGAACGCCTGGCGTTCCCGATCCTGATCGGCCGCCCCGACGTGATCGAGACGCGCATCCAGCGCCTGGGCCTGCGCATGCGCGAAGGCGTGGATTTCGAACTCACCAACATCAACGACGATCCGCGCTTCAACGAATACTGGCAGCAGTACCACGCGCTGACCGAACGTCGTGGCGTGAGCCCCGCAGCCGCCAAGAACCTGATGCGCTCGCGTCCCACGCTGATCGCTTCGATCATGGTCGAGCGCGGCGAAGCCGACGCGATGATCTGCGGCCTGGTCGGCCGCTTCCACAAGAAGCTCGGCTACATGCGCAGCGTGTTCGGCCTCGATCCGGGCGTCTCCTGCACCTCGGCGATGACCGGCGTGATCAACGACCAGGGCGCGTGGTTTTTCCTCGACACGCACGTGCAGTGCGATCCGACCGCCGAGCAGATTGCGGAGGCCACGCTGCAGGCCAGCTATCGCCTGAAGCTGTTCGGCGTCGAGCCGAAGATCGCGCTGCTGTCGCACTCGAACTTCGGTAGCCACGAAAACGCCAGCGCTGCCAAGATGCGCAAGGTGCGCGAGATCCTGGTGCAGCGCGGTCCCAGGCTCGACATGGACGGCGAAATGCAGGCGGACACCGCGTGGGACGAGGCATTGCGCCTGCGCATGTTCCCGAACACCACGCTGAGCGGCCGCGCGAACCTGTTCGTCATGCCGAACCTCGACGCCGCCAACATCGCCTACAACCTGGTGCGCGTGATGACCGACGGCGTGGCCATCGGCCCGATCCTGATGGGCATCAACAAGCCAGCGCACATCCTCACGCCGGCCTCCACCGCGCGTCGCGTGGTGAACATGACGGCCATTGCCGCCGT
>Ga0207647_10002992_pt1 | contig 12717 bp, 12 predicted proteins | sample KBSCornC2_FD_184295 | JGI IMG/M metagenome (GOLD analysis project Ga0207647, IMG submission 184295) | Corn rhizosphere microbial communities from Kellogg Biological Station, Michigan, USA - C2 (SPAdes) (version 2) | ecosystem: Host-associated > Plants > Roots > Rhizosphere ...
TGGCGCCGACCAGCTCGCCCGCATAGGCGGAAGCGTCGGCGAGCGTATCCTGCGCATTGCGCGACAGCCGCCGCACCCAGCGGCCGAACGCGACCAGCGGCAGCACGATCAGGGGAATGGCCAGCAGCACGAAGCCCGACAATTTCGGGCTCGTGATCACCATCATCGCGGCGGCGCCGAGGAACATCATCAGATTGCGCAGCGCGATCGACACCGAGGCGCCGACGGCGGATTTGAGCTGGGTGGTGTCGGCGGTGAGGCGCGAGATCAGCTCGCCGCTGCGCGCGGAATCGAAGAAGGAGGGCGAGAGCGATACGACGGCACAGTAGTCGCCCGCCTGCCGGATCTCCTCCCAGACCTCACGGATGCTCTCCAGCCACGGAGCACCTTCGAAGGCGGCCGATACATGCACCTCGGTGAGTTCCGTCCAAAGCTCGTAGACCTGTGCCGCATACTCCGGCGGCCCTATGAGCCCCGCTGAGATCGCCTGATCGAGCGCTACCGTCTCGGCTTCCAGCCCCAGCTGCCGCGAGATCTCCACGGGCGCCGACGTGCCCTGCAGCAGCGTGCCGTCGAGGTCGAAGAGATGAAGTCTTGCCATGGGACCCGAGGCTAACGGGACCCGTCGTGGACTCCTTGAGTGAAACCACTCGATGCTCTGTGTTCGCCCACGTTTCACGTGAAACACCCAACTGACCTCGGCGCCCTGTGCACTTGCCCACGACATGGCCAAAAGCTCCTGCTTCTCACCGGAAAGCGGTGGACGTCGAGGGCAGCCGTCGGACAGCCTGACCTGCGTGCCGACTCCTTCTCTGCCCCCTCTTGCCGTCCGTCGTCTGACGCTTCGCGATCTCACCGCCTGCGCCGACCTGTCCGAAGACCGGGGGTGGCCGCGCGAGGAACACAAGTGGGGCCTGCTCCTCACCGCTGGGAAGGGATACGGCATCGACGACCCTGACGGCGGCCTCGTCAGCGCCTGCGTCGTCACCGAGTACGGGCCGCATGACCACCCCGCTCTCGCGGCCATCGGCATGGTGCTGGTCGCCGAACGGCATGCCCGCCGAGGCATCGGCCGCCACCTGATGCGGCACATCGTCTCTGCCATGGGCACCACCCCGCTGACACTGCACGCGACCCCGAACGGTCGTCCGCTCTACGAGGAACTCGGCTTCAAGGTCACCGGCCGTGCCGAGATGATGCACGGGCATTTCACGCCCGGCGGACCGGAGCCCGAGGTCGTCACACGCGCGGCCACCGCCGAGGACCTCCCTGCCATCCTCCGGCTCGACGAGGAGGTGTTCGGCGCCGACCGCACACCCGTCATCACGCGACTTCCCGCCTTCGCCGACCGACTGCGCGTCGCCGAGGAGGACGGCCGGCTCATCGGGTACGCGGCCGCCTGGCCCAATATGGAGACCCATGTCGTGGGCCCGCTGATCGCCAGGGACACGGAGACGGCAAAGGCGCTCATCGCCTCTCTCGCCGCCCACACCGACCGCCCCCTGCGCACCGACATCGACGTACGGCACGAGAAACTGCTGGCGTGGGCGAAGGAGCGCGGGCTCGCGTCCGTCGCTTTCAACGCGGTCATGACGTACGGGATCCCAGAACTGCCCGGCGACTGGACCAGGCGCTTCGCTCCGCTGACGGTGGCTGCGGGCTGAGCCCTGCCCCTGAGAGCAGCGGTGCGTAAGGTGCGGGGCATGGGAGATCTTGCAATACGGCCCGCCACGGCGGACGACGTGGCCGCGATTGTCGCGATGCTCGCCGACGACCCTTTGGGCGCCCAGCGTGAGTCACCGGACGACCTGACCCCGTACCTGACCGCGCTGGAACGTCTTGCATCCGATCCGAACCAGCACCTTGTCGTCGCCGTTCGTGAGGGCCGCGTCGTCGGCACACTTCAACTGACGGTCATCCCCGGTCTGTCGCGACGCGGCACCGTCAGGTCGATCATCGAAGGTGTCCGCATCCACGCCGACGAGCGCGGCAGCGGCCTGGGCACACAGCTCATCGACTGGGCGATCGACGAATCCCGGCGACAGGGCTGCCAGTTGGTCCAGCTGACCTCCGACAACACCCGCACCGACGCCCACCGCTTCTACGAGCGGCTCGGCTTCACGGCCTCACACGTGGGCTTCAAGCTCCAACTGTGAGGCCGTGACATGAAGGGTCATGTTTCACGTGAAACTGCGCCTCTGCTGATTTCACGTGAAACAGCGCGTCTGCTGAGCGCCTGCGTCTAGCCGATCCCCCGCCACCCGTCCGGGTCCACCCCACCGGGCACGGAAGCCTCCTCGTCGTACGGCTGACGCGTGAACACGAACGACCCGAGGTCCAGATGACTCAGGGTCCCGTCCGGGCGCCGTACGGCCCTCAGGAGCTCTCCGGCGTAGTAGCCCTCCAGCCCGGTCCAGGTACCGTCACCATTCGCCCTGAAGCGCGAGCGGCGGCCACTTCCCGACAGCGGCTCCAGCGAGACATCCCCGGCTGCCGCCAGCCGCAGGGCGAAGGCATGCGTTCCCCAGTACCAGGGTCCTGCCAACTCCAGCACTGCTGCGTCGACTTCTGGCGCAGGCCGCCACGGTTCCGGAAGGCGGGGCTCGGCCTCGGCGACGATCCGCACGAGATCGGCTCCGACGGTGGCCAACAGAGGGCCGGACGTACAGTTGGCCAGCACCACAGCAGCGACGTCGTCCTCGACGCTGAGGGTGAGGTTGGCCAGAAAACCCGGCAGGGACCCGGAGTGCCCCACGAGCAGCCGCCCGTCCCGGTGCTGGATCTGCAGCCCGAGCCCGTAGGTGACTCCGTCCACGACATCCGCCGCTTCGGCCGGCGCAGCGGGCGTCCGCATCTCTCTGACGGTCTCGGCACTCAGTACCCGGTCGTCGCCCTTGGCGAGGAACACAGCGAAGCGCGCCAAGTCACCCGTGGTGGACCAGAGTTGACCCGCGGGCGCCATCCGTCCCAGGTCCTCGGCGGGTTCGGGCAGCATGACATCGGCCCAGGGGTGCACGGCCCATCCACCCGCATGGGGCCCTTGAGGGTGACCACTCGTACGGTCGAGGCCCAGGGGTTCGAGCACTTCACGCCGAAGAACCTCTTCCCACGGTGCTCCACGCAGCTTCTCGACCAGTGCCCCCAGCAGGGTGTAGCCGGGGTTGGAGTAGTGGAAGCGGCGGCCGACCGGATGCAGGAGAGGCTGCTCTCCCAGGACGTCGGAGAGTTCGGGGCGCAGGGATCCCGGGGTGCGCTCCCACCAGGGGGCGGGCGACTCCGCCGCCAACCCGCCCGTATGGGCGAGGAGGTCGGCGATGGTGGCCTCCCCCGCACCGGTTCCCGGCAGATGCTTCTCCAGCGGGTCACCCAGATCGAGCAGGCCTTCATCGCGCAACCGAAGCACCAGAACTGCGGTGAAGGTCTTGGTGATCGAACCGATCCGGTACTGCACGGTCTCGTCCGGACCATGCCCGTCCACCGAGGTCCGCGCGCCGTGCCACAGGGGCCGCCCGCCCCTCACGACCGCCGCGACCAGCGATGGCGCACGTCCTTCGGCCTGCGCCACTGCGATCCGGTGCAGCAGTGCCCGACGCGTACCGGGGAGCAGCTCTTCCTGAGGTGTAGTCATAGCCCCAGTCCATCCCGCGGGACACTCGGCCGTCGAGTTCATTTGTCCGGGACGGGGATCTGTCGGATCAGGTCTGCGCCATGTCCACGAACCGCGAGTAGTGGCCCTGGAAGGCGACCGTGATCGTCGCCGTCGGGCCGTTACGGTGCTTGGCCACGATCAGGTCGGCCTCGCCCGCACGTGGCGACTCTTTCTCGTACGCGTCCTCGCGGTGCAGCAGGATGACCATGTCGGCGTCCTGCTCGATGGAGCCGGACTCACGCAGGTCGGAGACCATCGGCTTCTTGTCCGTGCGCTGCTCGGGGCCACGGTTCAGCTGGGACAGCGCGATGACAGGAACCTCCAGTTCCTTGGCGAGGAGCTTGAGGTTACGGGACATGTCCGAGACCTCCTGCTGGCGGTTCTCGGCGCGCTTGGAGCCACCGGACTGCATCAGCTGGAGGTAGTCGATGACGACCAGTCTGATGTCATTGCGCTGCTTGAGACGGCGGCACTTGGCGCGGATCTCCATCATCGACAGGTTCGGAGAGTCGTCGATGAACAGGGGCGCGGCCGAGACGTCCGGCATCCGGCGGGCCAGCCGTGTCCAGTCCTCGTCGGTCATCGTGCCGGAGCGCATGTGGTGCAGGGCCACACGGGCCTCGGCGGACAACAGACGCATCGCGATCTCGTTGCGCCCCATTTCCAGGGAGAAGATGACGCTCGGAAGGTTGTGCTTGATCGACGCGGCCCGGGCGAAGTCCAGCGCGAGCGTGGACTTGCCCATCGCGGGACGGGCGGCAATGACGATCATCTGGCCGGGGTGCAGACCGTTGGTGAGCGAGTCGAAGTCGGTGAAGCCCGTGGGTACACCGGTCATCTCGCCACTGCGGGAGCCGATCGCCTCGATCTCGTCGAGCGCGCCCTCCATGATGTCGCCGAGCGGCAGGTAGTCCTCGCTGGTGCGCTGCTCGGTGACCGCATAGATCTCGGCCTGGGCGCGGTTGACGATCTCGTCGACGTCGTCGTCGGCCGCGTATCCCATCTGGGTGATGCGGGTGCCTGCCTCGACCAGACGGCGCAGGACCGCGCGTTCGTGGACGATCTCCGCGTAGTACTCGGCGTTGGCCGCAGTCGGCACGGTCTGCACAAGGGTGTGCAGATACGATGCGCCACCGACCTTGTTGATCTCGCCGCGCTTGGTGAGTTCGGCGGCGATCGTGATGGGGTCGGCCGGCTCGCCCTTGGCATAGACGTCGAGGATCGCCTGGAAGATCGTCTCGTGTGCGGGCTTGTAGAAGTCGTGGCCCTTGAGAATCTCGACGACGTCGGCGATGGCGTCCTTCGACAGGAGCATGCCGCCGAGGACGGACTGCTCGGCATCGAGATCCTGGGGCGGCACTCGCTCGAAGGACGTACCTCCGCCATCCCATTGGCCGCTGTCCCGGCCACGGTCGTGCTGCTCGTCACGGCCCCGGCCCCCGTCGCCGCGTCGACGGGAGGCAGGCAGACGATCGCTTGGACCGCTGTCGGCCCACGGATCGTCCAAGGGCTCGGAAATACTCACCGAGCCACCTCCTCCCGTCCGCCGACGAGCGGACCTAGCCATGCCCTCTGTTCTACGGCACGGCACTGACAAATGAGAGGCCCAACTCCGGTTGATGCACGTCGGTTTTGGGCTGGTTTCCCTGCCGACGAACGGAGCGGGCGCCGGACCACGGTAGGCCTGCGGGCACCGTCAGCCAATCTGGTTATCCACAGGCCATGTGGACGACGGCCCGGATGCTGTGGAGAACTCCGCAAAACCTGTGCACGACACGGTGGACAGCCCTGTGAACAAGCCTGAGCCTCTTCCACTTCAACCCTCTTGACCTGCACTTTTCCCATCCACCGGCTGTGCAGAAGAAAAACTTCCCCAGTCGGGCCAAGATCGCTTCGAACGGCGCACGAAAGACCGCGCAACGAGACGGGAAGTAAGGGCCGCAAAGGCTTTGCATCTCTTACCTGTGGACGATTAGATTGGTGCTCATGACACAGGCTCCCGCGACCCCCAGGGTCACCCGGCGACACCACGATCGCGAGATCGTCGCGCTGGCCGTCCCGGCCTTCGGCGCACTCGTCGCCGAGCCCCTCTTCGTCATGGCCGACAGCGCGATCGTCGGCCATCTCGGTACGGCACAGCTCGCCGGCCTGGGTGTCGCCTCGGCCCTTCTCACGACAGCAGTCAGCATCTTCGTCTTCCTCGCCTACGCCACCACCGCGGCCGTCGCCCGACGGGTCGGCGCCGACGACCTCCAGGCCGCCATCCGCCAAGGCATGGACGGCATCTGGCTGGCAGTTCTGCTCGGCGCCGCCGTCATCGCCGCCGTGCTGCCCACGGCGCCGACCCTGGTGGAACTCTTCGGCGCCTCGGACAGGGCGGCCCCCTACGCGACCACCTACCTGCGCATCTCGGCTCTCGGCATCCCGGCCATGCTCGTCGTACTCGCCGCGACCGGTGTGCTGCGCGGCCTGCAGGACACCAAGACACCACTCCGTGTCGCCATCGCCGGCTTTGTCGCCAACGGCGCCCTCAACATGGGCCTCGTCTACGGCGCCGACCTCGGCATCGCCGGTTCCGCCTGGGGCACCGTCATCGCGCAGTGCGGCATGGCAGCCGTCTACCTCACCGTGGTCGTCCGCGGAGCCCGCAGACACGGCGCCTCTCTGCGTCCCGACGCAACCGGGATACGGACCTCTGCACAAGCCGGCGTTCCCCTCCTGGTCCGCACACTCTCACTTCGGGCGATCCTGATGATCGCTACAGCCGTCGCCGCCCGACTCGGCGACGCCGACATCGCTGCACACCAGATCATCCTGTCGCTGTGGAGCCTGCTCGCCTTCGCCCTTGACGCCATCGCCATCGCCGGTCAGGCCATCATCGGACGCTATCTCGGCGCCGAGGACACCCAGGGTGCTCGCGATGCCTGCCGCCGTATGGTGCAGTGGGGAATCGCGGTAGGTGTCGTCCTCGGTGTCCTGGTAGTGGCCGCCCGGCCGCTGTTCCTGCCGCTGTTCACCAGCGACACCGTGGTGAAGGACGCCGCGCTCCCCGCCCTGCTGGTAGTGGCTCTCTCCCAGCCGATCTGCGGCGTGGTCTTTGTCCTGGACGGCGTCCTGATGGGAGCCGGTGACGGCCCCTATCTGGCCTGGGCCATGGTGCTCACCCTTGCTGTCTTCGCCCCGTTGGCGTTGCTGGTCCCAGCACTCGGCGGCGGCCTCACCGCGCTGTGGGTGGCGATGACGCTGATGATGGCGGTGCGCATGCTGACCCTTTGGCTGCGGACCCGTTCGGGCCGCTGGATCGTCACGGGCGCCACCCGCTGAGGTGTTTCACGTGAAACCGGCGTTTCACGTGAAACATGCGCGGTCCCGCACGGAACCGGAGCACGAAGAAGGGGCCGCACCCTACAGGGGTGCCGCCCCTTCCCTCAGCTGTTCAAGCCGAGCGCGGCGATCAGGCCGCGACAACCTCGATGTTGACCTTGGCGGCAACCTCGGGGTGCAGACGCACCGACGTCTCGTGAGCGCCCAGCGTCTTGATCGGCGCGCCCAGCTCGATGCGGCGCTTGTCGACCTCGGGGCCACCGGAGGCCTTGATCGCCGAGGCGATGTCAGCCGGGGTGACGGAACCGAAGAGACGACCGGCGTCGCCGGAGCGGACGGCCAGACGGACCTTGACGCCCTCGAGCTGGGCCTTCACCTGGTTGGCCTGCTCGATGGTCTGGATCTCGTGGATCTTGCGAGCACGACGGATCTGCTCGACGTCCTTCTCGCCACCCTTGGTCCAACGGATAGCGAACTTCCGCGGGATCAGGTAGTTGCGAGCGTAACCGTCCTTGACGTCGACGACGTCGCCCGCGGCGCCGAGGCCGGAGACCTCGTGGGTGAGGATGATCTTCATGTTTCGGTCACCCTTCCCTTATCGCGCGGTGGAGGTGTAGGGCAGCAGCGCCATCTCACGGCTGTTCTTGACGGCCGTGGCGACGTCACGCTGGTGCTGCGTGCAGTTGCCGGTCACGCGGCGGGCACGGATCTTGCCGCGGTCGGAAATGAACTTCCGCAGCATGTTCGTGTCCTTGTAGTCCACGTACGTGACCTTGTCCTTGCAGAAAGCGCAGACCTTCTTCTTAGGCTTGCGCACAGGCGGCTTCGCCATGGTGTTTCTCCTGTGTGATCAAGAAGTTTGGGTACGACCCGCCCTCCGGCCAAAGGCCTAGAAGGGGGGTTCGTCCGAGTAGCCGCCGCCACCGCCGCCGCCGGAGTTTCCACCCCAGCCGCCGCCACCGCCGCCCTGCTGGCCGCCGGCAGGAGCGCCGGTAGCCCACGGGTCGTCGGCAGGAGCACCGCCGCCCTGCTGGCCGCCGCCGGAGTTTCCACCCCAGCCGCCGCCACCTTGGCCGCCACCGCCGCCGTAACCGCCCTGACCCTGCCCACCGCGGCCGGCGGTCTTGGTGACCTTGGCCGTGGCGTTGCGCAGGCTGGCGCCGACTTCTTCGACGTCCAGTTCGTAGACCGTGCGCTTGACGCCCTCACGGTCCTCGTAGGACCGCTGCTTCAGCCGGCCCTGCACGATGACGCGCATGCCTCGCTGGAGCGACTCGGCGACGTTCTCCGCCGCCTGACGCCAGACCGAGCAGGTCAGGAAGAGGCTTTCGCCGTCCTTCCACTCGTTCGTCTGACGGTCGAAGGTGCGGGGGGTGGACGCGACACGGAACTTCGCGACCGCCGCACCGGAGGGGGTGAAGCGCAGCTCGGGGTCATCGACAAGATTGCCGACGACCGTGATGACGGTCTCGCCTGCCATGGGGGAACCTCTCGGCGGGTTTGCTGCTGGCTGCTTGTGCTGCTACTCGAAATCCCGAGTTCAGCTGAGCGGGAGAGCTCAGTGGGTCTCGGGGCGGAGGACCTTGGTCCGGAGGACCGACTCGTTCAGGTTCATCTGGCGGTCGAGCTCCTTGACGACCGCAGGCTCGGCCTGCAGGTCGATGACCGAGTAGATGCCCTCGGGCTTCTTCTTGATCTCGTACGAGAGACGACGACGGCCCCAGGTGTCGACCTTCTCGACCTTGCCGTTGCCCTCACGGACGACGGAGAGGAAGTTCTCGATCAGGGGGGCGACAGCGCGCTCCTCCAGATCGGGGTCGAGGATGACCATCACCTCGTAGTGACGCATGTGGAACCCACCTCCTTTGGACTCAGCGGCCACGGTCGTTCCGTGGCAGGAGGGTCGTGATGCGTACGCAACGGTATCGGCCGCCACTGACAATCGGGGGTCGGCAAGCGACATCCCCCGTCTGGCCTGGACGGTTCCCTGGCTCTGCCTGGGCAGACACCGGTGCAGACGCTACAGACTACCTGCACACACGCTTCCGGTTGAAATCCGGCCGCGAGGACCGTCAATCTGTACACATCGGGTGTGCATGGCGCTACGATGCGCCGTCTTCCGCAGGAGGTGCCCCATGGCACAGGCATTGCGACCCAACACCGTCGGAGGCCTTTTCGCCACGGACGGAAAGCCCCACCCCATCCAGGACACACTGCTCGCGGTGACCCTGGTTATCGGAGTGACGGCGTTCGTGACGGGCTTCTTCCACAACCTGCACCTGCTCAGCTCCTGGGCCGGCCTGGTGGGGATCGTCACCGGCGCGTACGGCCAGTGGATCTCGGAGACGACACGCGAGCGCTTCGGACTCATCCTGGGTCTCGGAGCCTCGGCAGTCGGCTTCTTCCTCGGCATGGCGCACGGCGGCCTCTTCGGTGGGGTCATCGGCTGAAGCCAGGGACACCGGCTCTCCAACCCCAGACAAAGCACCGCTGAACGCCCCGGCGACCAACAAGCCGGGGTGCGGGTTCCGTACGCCCAGTCGGGGCGCTCGCAAGGCGCAGTAGGCTTCGGCGCGAGAGCCGGAGCCCCTGTACCCATGGGGACACACCAGCCCGAGGAGCGCCCCGAATGAGCCTGACCCTGAGGACGATCAGCCGCGAGCAGCATCTGGCGTACATCCAGAGCCTGCCCTCGGCGAGCCACATGCAGGTTCCGGCCTGGGCCGATGTCAAGGCGGAGTGGCGCTCCGAGAGCCTCGGCTGGTTCGACGAGCGCACCGGCGAGATGGTCGGTGCGGGCCTCGTCCTCTACCGTCAACTTCCCAAGATCAAGCGCTACTTGGCCTATCTGCCCGAAGGCCCGGTCATCAACTGGTTCGCGCCGAATCTGACCGAGTGGCTGGAACCGATGCTCGCGCACCTCAAGCAGCAGGGTGCCTTCTCCGTGAAGATGGGCCCGCCGGTGATCATCCGGCGTTGGGAGGCGGGCTCCATCAAGCAGGGCATCCAGAACCCGGACGTGAAGCGGCTGCGTGACATCGAGGCCGACTTCATCGAGCCGCGCGCCTTCGAGGTCGCCGACAAGCTGCGCCGTATGGGCTGGCAGCAGGGCGAGGACGGCGGGGCCGGCTTCGGCGACGTACAGCCCCGTTATGTCTTCCAGGTGCCGCTGGCGAACCGCTCCCTGGAGGAGGTCCACAAGAACTTCAACCAGCTGTGGCGCCGCAACATCAAGAAGGCCGAGAAGGCCGGCGTCGAGGTCGTCCAGGGCGGTTACCAGGACCTTGAGGAATGGCAGCGGCTGTACGAGATCACGGCTGTGCGTGACCATTTCCGGCCGCGCCCGCTGTCGTACTTCCAGCGCATGTGGACGGCTCTCAACACCGAGGACCCCAACCGCATGCGGCTGTACTTCGCCCGCCACAACGGCGTGAACCTGTCGGCGGCGACGATGCTGATCGTCGGCGGGCATGTCTGGTACTCCTACGGCGCCTCCGACAACATCGGCCGTGAGGTCCGGCCCTCGAACGCGATGCAGTGGCGGATGCTGCGCGACGCCTACGCACTCGGCGCGACCGTCTACGACCTGCGCGGCATCTCCGACTCCCTCGACGAGACCGACCACCTCTTCGGCCTGATCCAGTTCAAGGTGGGCACAGGCGGCCAGGCTGCCGAGTACCTCGGCGAGTGGGACTTCCCGCTCAACAAGTTGCTCCACAAGGCGCTCGACATCTACATGTCGCGCCGCTGAGCCCCAGCGGCCCCGGCCGTTTGCTTCGATAAGCCCGACAGCTTCGTTCGCTTCCATACCTCTGATACACCGCAGCCACGAGAAAGGTTCCAGGTCCGGCCATGGCGCTCACGCTCTACGTCGACACCGCGCGCTGGCGGGCGCACCACAAGCACGTGCAGGAGCAGTTCCCGGGACTCGTCCCGGTCTGCAAGGGCAACGGCTACGGCTTCGGGCACGAGCGGCTGGCGGAGGAGGCCACGCGGTTGGGCTCGGACGTCCTCGCCGTCGGCACGACGTACGAGGCCGCACGCATCAAGGACTTCTTCGGCGGTGACCTGCTGGTGCTGACGCCGTACCGGCGCGGTGAGGAGCCCGTCCCGCTGCCCGACCGGGTCATCCGCTCGGTGTCGTCGGTGGACGGCGTATACGGCCTCGTAGGGGCCCGTGTGGTCATCGAGGTGATGTCCTCGATGAAGCGGCACGGCATCAGCGCGCAGGACCTGCCGCAGCTGCACGCCGCCATTGAGAACGTCCGCCTCGAGGGCTTCGCCATCCACCTGCCGCTGGACCGCACGGACGGCTCGGACGCCGTCGAGGAGGTCATCGGCTGGATGGACCACCTGCGGGCCGCCCGCCTGCCCCTGCACACGATGTTCGTCAGCCATCTCAAGGCCGACGAACTCCACCGGCTGCAGCAGCAGTTCCCGCAGACCCGCTTCCGCGCCCGCATCGGCACCCGGCTGTGGCTGGGGGACCACGAGGCCACCGAGTACCGTGGCGCCGTCCTGGACGTCACGCGGGTCGCCAAGGGGGACCGTTTCGGCTACCGCCAACAGAAGGCCGCCTCCGACGGCTTCCTGGTGGTCGTGGCGGGCGGCACGTCGCACGGGGTGGGTCTGGAGGCCCCGAAGGCGCTGCACGGTGTCATGCCGCGTGCCAAGGGCGTCGCCCGGGCCGGCCTCGCCACAGTGAACCGGAACCTTTCTCCGTTCGTCTGGGGCGGCAAGCAGCGCTGGTTCGCGGAGCCGCCGCACATGCAGGTCTCCATCCTGTTCGTGCCGGCCGACGCACCGGAACCGAAGGTCGGCGAGGAACTGGTGGCCCATCTGCGGCACACCACCACGCAGTTCGACCGCATCGTCGACCGCTGAGCAAGGGCGTCAGCCAGCCGAAAGGCCGTACACGGAGCTCCGTGTACGGCCTTTTCGCGTATCGACCGGGACCGGCTCTCCAGGTCGCCTACCGTCACCGATACTTGTTCGCTCAGAGCGAACCGTCCATGGAAGCTGCTGTTCCACGGTTGCCCCATTCCACGGGCGGCCTGTCGAAGTGGGCCGCGTGCCGCGGCGGATGGGCCGCAGCGCCAAGGGCGAAGACGTCCTCCGCACCGTCGAGCACACCCCCTGACGGATCGTCGTCACCTGCCCGGCGCACCGGGTCCCGCTCCGGCATGAGGATGTCGCGCACGATGACGCCGCACAGGTAGAGCGTCCCCAGCAGGTGCACGCCGATGGCCCAGTGGTAGCCGTCCTGAGGCAGTCCCTTGTGAGCGTCCCCGCTGGTCGTGTACGCGAGATACAGCCAGATGCCCAGGAAGTACGCGACCTCGCACGCCTGCCAGATCAGGAAGTCCCGCCACTTCGGCCGGGCCAGCACAGCGAGAGGGACCAGCCACAGGACGTACTGCGGGGAGTAGACCTTGTTGGTGAGGATGAACGCCGCGACGATCAGGAAGGCGAGCTGGGCGAAGCGCGGGCGACGCGGAGCGGTCATCGTGAGCACGGCGAGACCCACGAAACACAGCACCACCAGGGCCAGGGCCAGATTGTTGACCGTGTCGGTGCTGAGCGGGTCGGTCGAGTTCTGAGCAATGATCAGCCAGAACGACCCGAAGTCCACACCTCGGTCATGGCTGAACTTGTAGAACTGCGACCAGCCGTCCCAGGCGAAGAGCATCACCGGCAGGTTCACGGCGAACCAGGCGACGACTGTTCCCGCCACGGCCTTGCCG
>Ga0207647_10002994_pt1 | contig 12710 bp, 8 predicted proteins | sample KBSCornC2_FD_184295 | JGI IMG/M metagenome (GOLD analysis project Ga0207647, IMG submission 184295) | Corn rhizosphere microbial communities from Kellogg Biological Station, Michigan, USA - C2 (SPAdes) (version 2) | ecosystem: Host-associated > Plants > Roots > Rhizosphere ...
CCTCGATGTTGCGTTCGACGTTTTCGACCACGACGATCGCATCGTCGACGACGATGCCGATCGCGAGCACGAGACCGAACAGCGTCAGCGTGTTGATCGAAAAGCCGAGCACGTACAACGCCGCGAATGTGCCGACGATCGATACCGGCACCGCGATCAGCGGGATGATCGACGCGCGCCAGGTCTGCAGGAACAGGATCACGACGAGCACGACAAGCAGCACCGCTTCGAGCAATGTCGTGACGACGGCCTTGATCGAGTCGCGCACGAAAATCGTCGTGTCATAGACGGTGCGATATTCCACGCCCGGCGGGAAGTGCTTGGCCATCTCGTCCATCTTGCGCACGACCGAGTCGCGGATCGACAAGGCGTTGGCGCCGGGGGCCTGGAAGATGCCGAGCGCCGCCGCGTTCAATCCATCGAGGCGCGAACGCAGCGTGTAATCGCCGGCCGCAAGTTCCAGACGCGCGACATCGGACAAGCGCACGACCTCGCCCGCATTGCCGCTCTTGAGCACGATGTTGCCGAACTCGGCCGTCGATTCGAGCCGCCCTTTGGCATTGATCAACGTCAGGAAATCGCTGCCGTTCGGCATCGGCTCGGCACCGAGCTGGCCGGCCGAGACCTGCACGTTCTGTTCGCGAATCGCCGCGAGTACGTCGGTCGTCGTCAATCCGCGCGCAGCAACCTTGTCCGGATCGAGCCAGATGCGCATTGCATAGTCGCCGCCGCCGAACTGTGCTGCGTCACCGACACCGGGAATACGCGACAGTTCATCCTTGACGTGCAGGCGCATGTAGTTGCGCAGATACAACGTGTCGTACTTGCCGTTCGGTGAAACCAGATGCACGACCATCAGGAACACCGGCGATTGCTTCTGCGTCGTGACGCCCTGACGGCGCACGTCATCCGGCAGGCGCGCCAGAGCCTGACTCACGCGGTTCTGCACACGCACGGTCGCATCGTCCGCATTCGTGCCGGGCTTGAATGTCACCGTCATCTGCAAAACGCCATCGGAGCCGGCGACCGACTTGATGTACATCATGTCTTCGACGCCGTTGATCGCTTCTTCGAGCGGCGTGGCCACGGTTTCGGCGATCACTTTCGGATTCGCGCCCGGATATACGGTACGCACGACGACCGACGGTGGCACGACTTCCGGGTATTCGCTGATCGGCAACAACGGAATCGCGATCAGGCCGGCCGCGAAGATCACGATCGACAGCACGGCGGCGAAGATCGGCCGATCGATGAAGAATTTGGAGAAATCCATGTTCGTTCCTTAGCGGCTTCAAGCCGCATTCATGCCCGCAACAATTTTTTGCAAGGAGCCGTTTCGCCGCCGGAACCCGCTTGGGGGAGGGAGCTGATGCCGACGGCGAAACGGATGGAGCAGTTATTCAACGTGCCGCCACGGCCGGCGTGGTCGCCTTGCCCATTTCCACGAACGTGGGCTTGAGCGGCATGCCGGGGAAGAACACGCGCTGGACGCCGTCGACGACGACTTCATCCCTTGCCGCCAACCCCGACGCCACGACGCGCAGTCCATCGATACTGCCGCCGAGCACGACGTCTTTGCGTTGTGCGGTCTTGTCGGCGCCGAGCACATAGACGTACTTGCGGTCCTGATCGGTCAGCACCGCCTTGTCGTCGATCAGCAACGCATTGAACTCGTCGCCGCCCTGGAACTGCACGCGCGCGAACAAGCCCGGCGTCAACTGGTGCTCGGGGTTCGGCAGCACCGCACGCGCGCGGATCGTGCCGGTGTTCGCATCGACCTGGTTGTCGACGAAATTGACCGTGCCCTCGTGCGGATAACCGGCTTCATTCGCCAGACCGACGCGAACCGGTTTCGCCGCGGACGTCTTCGTCTGCTCCTGATAGCGCAGATACGCCTGTTCGTCGGTATCGAAATAGACATACATCGGATCGAGCGACACGAGCGTCGTCAGCAGCGTGTTGTCGGCCTGGGCGAGATTGCCGGCGGTCACGAACGCGCGGCTCGCGCGTCCGGAAATCGGCGCGCGCACTTCGGTGAATTGCATATTGAGCCGGGCCGACGTGACCGCCGCTTCGGCGGCGCGTACGCCGGCATTGCTCGATTCGTTCGCCGCGTGGCGTGAGTCGAAGTCCTCGCGCGATATCGCTTTCGCCGCGATCAGCGCCTGCGCGCGCGCATCCTGCGATTGCGCGAGCTTGGCGTCGCTGCGCGCGCGCTCAAGTTGCGCCTGGGCTTGCGCGAGTTGCGCCTGATACGGACGCTGATCGATGACGAACAGCAGATCGCCTTTCTTGACTTCCTGACCTTCCTGGTACGCGACGCGATCGATGTAGCCGCTGACGCGCGGGCGCAGCTCGACGGTCTCGACCGCGGCGATGCGCCCGGTGAACTCGTCCCACTGCCGCACGTCCTTCTGCAGCACCGGCGCGACATTTACATCCGCCGGAGGCGGGCCGCCGGCTTTTTCCGCCGCCTGACTTCCGCAACCGGCGAGCACCAACGACAGGGCGACGGCTGCGGCGAGCGTAAATCCGCGTGCGGCGGCGGAACGGGAAATCGGAGTATGGATGCGATTCATGGTTTTATTGCCTCGCGAACAGAAAAGAAGGGGATCGTTGCCAACGGCAAGCGTCATTTGCGCTCGCCGTTGTCGCGGATGGAGTTGAAGATCGGCTCGAGTGCATGCCAGGTTTGGTCGAGTACGTGCTGACTGGCGAGATCGACGCTGCCGACTTCAGCGTCCGCGGGCGCCGGTTCATCGCCGCGGCGTGTCGTCTGACTCGCGCCGGCTCGCGCGGATGTTGCGAATCGCACCACGGCATCGGTGCTCTTGCGCGGTTCGGCTTGTTCGATCAGTGCCAGCGCTTTTTCCGCGATTGCCGTTGCCGTGGGCCAGCCGTCGCAAGCACAGGCGCGGTTCTCATCCGTGCGCACGGGTCGGCTCGGCGCGAGCAATTGCACGCGCACGCCGAACGCGCGCGCTTCGTCGTGCAGTACACGCGCCAGCATGTTCACAGCTGCAGCGGAGACCGAACGCGCGCCGTAGCCCGACCACGGATGTTCGCTGCCCGGGCTGCCGAGCACGACGTAGCCGCCGTTGCGGCCGGACGCCGCAAGCAGCGGCAGCAAGTGACGCGCCGCCGCCATGTGCGGCAGCAAGTCGGCATCAATACGATCCAGCAATTCCTGCGCTGGCTGGTCGAGCAGGCGGCCGCGCCGCGGTTCGCCGACATCGGCGATGACGATGCCCGCGATCGGACGATCCAGTTCGCGCAGCGCGGCAGCCAACGCCGCGCCGTGCGTTTCATCGATCGTGGAACCGGTCAGCGTGACGAGCTGTGTGTCTTGGTGCCGTTCGCGCAACGCCTCCAGCGCGGCTGCATTGTTCGACACGGCGATGGTCGGCCATTCCTGAAGCAACGCAGCTTCGACGACCGCACGGCCGAGCAGATTGGCCGCATCAATAATGACGATCGGGCCTTTCATTGTCCCGCCACCGGGACATTATTTCCTGTATGTGGGACGATCGTATCGATGGAAACATCCGATACATTGACCATCTGCCCGCTCCGCGCAGGCCGTTTAGCAGCGCGCACAATCAGGTTCGACCACAGGAAATCCCTCGGAGAATGCGCAGTTCCGGGTAAGCCAGGCTGCGCCAACAAAGCCGGGGTATCCACACGCTCGGTAAACATCGAATGCACCTCTCAACGAACTGGTGCGTAATCTAGGCTTCGCAGCGCCACTTGATTAGTCCGAAAATGAGGGAATAATTGTCCCGCGGCTGGTCCAATCGCGGAGACAGCGCTTTCAAGGAGAGTTCCATGACCCGTGATCTCAACGACACACTGGTGTTCGTCAAGGTCGTCGAACTCGGCAGCTTCATCAGCGCCGCCAAGGCGCTACGTCTGCCAAAAACCACGGTCAGCCGGAAAGTGCAGGATCTGGAAACGCGCCTCGGTGCCCAGCTCCTGCATCGCACGACGCGCAAACTCGGCCTGACCGAGGCGGGCAACGTCTATTACGAACACAGTCAGCGCATCGCGCGCGAACTCGACGAAGCCGAGAGCGCGGTCGGTCAGTTGCAAAGCGGCCCGCGCGGCTGGCTACGCGTCACCGCGCCGTATTCGCTCGGCACGACCTGGATCGCGCCGTTGCTCGGCGAATTCCATGCGCGCCATCCGGAAGTGCGCGTAGAGATGGTGCTGAACAACGAGCCGCTCGACATAATTGAAAAAGAAATCGATGTCGCGTTGCGCGTTGGCAACCTGCCGGATTCAAATTTGGTGGCGCGCAAGCTCGCGGTATTCCGCACGCAGGTCTACGCGAGTCCGGCGTATATCGAACGCCACGGCGAGCCGCTGCATCCGGACGACCTCCAGCACCATCGAACGCTGGCTTTGCGCAAAGGGCAGCAGAACGGCAATGGCTTCCGCTGGGCGCTCTCCGACGGTAAACGCGAGATCGAGTACGCGATCGACCCGGTGATGATCGCCAACGATCCCGCCGCTCTGCGCGGTGCGTTGTTGTGCGGCGAGGGACTCATGCTTGTGAGCGACGTGATGATCAAGGCCTATGCCGAGCACGGTCTCGTGCAGCGCGTGCTCGGCGGTTGGCGCGGACCGGAATACGATTTGAACGCGGTATTTCCGCGCGGTCAGGTGCAGTCGCCAAAGGTGCGTGCTTTCATCGACTTTCTCGTCGAGCGCCTGAATTTCGATGCCGACTACATGCGCGTGCTTTGTGAAGATGGCAAACGCTGCCAGCAGCTCACAACAGCGGCTGTCGCCGTCGAAGGCGCCATTGCGGGAGCCGAGCTGGAGCCGCTGGATGCACGACGCCCGGCACGACAGGTCGTCTTGACGGAAGATCATCCGACATAACAACGATCAGCGGCGCCGAAGCGCGCCGCGTGTCAGCACATCGCCGACGCGCGCAAATACCTCGTCTGGCACCGGAGAAATTGGAATCTGCGGGATTGAATGGTAATTCTGTGGATCGAAGTACCCGAGTTCGACACCGAACCAGCCCCGGCGATAACCGACATTTGCATCACAATCACTGCTGTTGTCTTCGAAGCGGTTATCGAAAGGGTCCGAATTGTTGGCCTTCGTTTGCTGGTTTGTCATTTGCTTGCATGGCGGCTGGGTTAAGCGGCATACAGATTCCCCACAAGAATAGGCCGCTAGAGCGGAATACATCCCTATGGTTCGAAACCGTTGGCGAAGATCTTGTCGGTCGCCGTTAGCGCGATGGCGAAGCCCCCTGAAGTTCGGTGCTCCCAACTCCATTTGCGCGGTGGGGATACACGATACGCGGCCTTGCCGTAGTCGGCAGGTGCGTCGGGTCGGATCCAGTAATTCACGCAGGCATCGTAGCTGTCGTAAAGATCGCGCGACGACTGCGCGAGCAAGGCGCCGTCCCCGCCGCCAAGCACACTGAAGTAACTGGTCCAGGCAAGCTGAGAGCCGACGTCGAGCGAGTGTTCAATATCTTCGAATTCGTTGTCGCCGGTGCTACCGTCGATCAACACGGTGTAGCGTGGTACGGCGTGTGGCAACGGATACTGCGCGACCGGGTCGTCGCACGGATGGTTGTTCGTGACGATCAGCGCATTGCGCAGGAAGTTGCCCAGCCGTGCGACAAACTGTGCCGTTGCTGCGTCTTCGCCACTCGCATAGGCGCGCGTGGCTGCGTTGACCAGTAGCGCGCTCATCCACGACGATGCGCCGATCGAACTGCAGGGAAAATCGCAGCTATGCTGGTCGCCGGTGTGGTAAAGGCCGCCATCGACGCGATTTGCTGGCAGCAGAATCGGATCCCCCGCACCGTCTTGATGGAAACGGTAGTCGGCGAGAATCTGTTCGACTTCATCGCGACGCGCGGTGCCGCCCCGCACTTCCCACGCGACGACCTTGGCGAGCAGCTTGAATGCGGCGTGACGTTCGGTCCAGAAGTTGAGGCTCTGTGACCAGACGTGATTGAAGTAATCGTGCGCGGTCGCGACGCGATCAATCACATCGAGCATCGCAGCGTCTCCGGTCAGCCAGTAGGTGTAGGCTGGCGACTCGGCGTAGGAATACTTGGTGTCGAAGGGCGGGACTATGCCGGTCTCGTCGGCGATGGCCAGGAAACCACCCAGGTCGTTGTTGTCCTGATCCACCGCGCCGGTTGCGCCGACGTGTTGCGCATAATATTCCGCGGCGCGCACTGCCTCACGAAGCGCAGTGAAAAATCCGCTACGGATATACAGCACATACATCGTCGCAGCGCGATCGTACAGCCAAGGTTCGCGCTGGTTCCAGGCTTGGTTGCCCGATGTGTCAGCATCGCGGTAGTGCACGAGATTGATCTCGGGCGCCGGATTGCCGTCGGGGGCGGTGCCGCTGAGATAATCCTGTACGGCAGGATCGTCCTGATTCAATTCCGTGTAGAAATTGTTCTTGAACGCGCGCTCGGATTCCTGAAAATCGGGCCAATGTTGGATCGCTGCAATGACGTGTGGATCGTCACGGGTTTCACCATTGCTGGGATCGAACACGGTGGTGCGCACGGAAGTCAGGGCGCCTTGTGAGAGCCAAGTCGGTGGCAGCATGGCGTAAACGTCTGGCTCGCTCACTCCGTCGCCGGGAAGATACTCGCCGTTCGCCACGGCATGCCATGCATTGTGCGGATCTTGCCCAGTGACAATATTGAGAGTGCGCGCTGCGCCGCCCCAACTCACCTGGATAGTTTCTTCGGCCGGAAAGGCATTGGCGAAACTGTAATTGATCTGGATTTCAGCCACGCGCACCGAGGCGCCGTCGATCACGGCGTTGCTGCGATGCCGCCATGGCGTGAGTTGCTCGACATGCGCAGGAATTTCCGCGCCGTTGTGTTTTACCGTTACCGTCGTCAAGCCGGCGACATTGATCGAACCGCGCGGGAATGGCACGCCAAAGGTGACCAGAGTCGGCGTGTTCGTGGGTACGGACTCCGTGGGTTTGAGTCGCACATCGATCTGCCCTTGCGTCACCGACGGTGAAAGAAACGGCAAGATGTCGCCTTTTACTTGTCTCGGCGCGATGCAGGCTACCAGCGACACCAACCCAATCCATGCAACGATAGTACGCTTCATGTCGGATCCCCTCGGCGGCGACGGCCGTCATTCGATTATGGATGCGGAAAATGAGTGACATACACTTTAGCGCGCGTGTGCGTCGTTTTCCTGCCGCGTGCAGGGCCCTTGTGCGTGATAGGCAGTGTTTGATGAATTTGGCGAAGAATGCCTGACCCAAGTCCTCGGCTTCATCCGTTAGAGCGATATCGGCGGTGATATTGACCGTACCGGGGCTGCCGGCGGCATTGGTGGAGTTGATCGCCTGGGTCAGTTCGGCTTCGGTGCTGGCCGAGTAGACATTGGCCGACACTGTGCCAGCGATGGCCATGCCGATGGCGACAGCCATGTCGCGCCGGGCGCTGCGACAAACGTGCATGAGTCTTCTCCCGCGACGTTAGCGATATTCCTGTGGCGTCCCGGCGTCGTCGGGCAGTTGACCTGTCGCCGCGAAACGCCCGGAAGTCCGCTCCGTCTTGCTGCGACAATCGTGCAGCGCCGCGTCCGTCAGGTTGAACACCCTGCGTCTGATGAATTGCTGACAGATGGCTGCTATCCTCGCCGTCGAATGGCTTCGGGGCGGGAGGGAGCCGTGGGGTTGGAACATTCAGTGCAGCCGTACGCGGTCCACCTCGGCCGGGCTCCATCGTTTCGCCTTGGCGCGCTGGATGTCGACCCCGCGACGCGGCAAGTGACCCGTGGCAGTCGCAGCGAGACGATCGAACCCCGCGTCATGCAGGTGCTCGTCGCGCTGGCGCAAGCAGACGGCGCGGTCATGACCCGCGACGAGTTGATCGCCGCGTGTTGGAGCGGAATGGTCGTCGGCGACAACGCCATCCACCGCACGATCTCGCGACTGCGCGAGCTGGCGGACGTCTTCGGTGCTGCCGACACGTTCCGGATCGAGACGATCGCGCGTGTCGGCTATCGCCTGAATCATGTCGCCACGCCGGGCGTGGCAAGGACGCCCTGGGCCGATGCGCTGACACAGAAGCCGTTCGTCGGCGTCCTGCCGTTCCGGAACCTGAGCGGCGATCCGCAACAGGATTACTTCGCCGACGGCGTGACAGAAGAAATCATTACCGCGCTGTCGCGCTTCCGCGAGCTGCGAACCGCGCCGCGAAGTTCGACGTTCGCGTTCAAGGGCGATACGTACAACGTGGCGGAAATCGCACGGGTCCTGCGCGTGCACTACGTGCTGACCGGCAGCGTGCGCAAGGCGGACCAATGCATCCGCGTGACCGCCGAGCTGACGCACTGCGCCAACGGCGCCCAGGTCTGGCGCGAGCGCTACGATCGCGATCTGCGCGACATCTTCGAACTGCAGGACGAGGTGAGCCGGAACGTCGCCGCCGTGATGCTGCCCGCACTGCAGATCGCCGAAGTGGAACGGGTAAAGCGCAAGCCGCCAAATGATCTCACGGCCTACGACGTCTACTTGCGCGCGCTGCCGCACATGTGGGCCGCAACGCGAGAAGAGATCCCCATCGCCATCGCGTTGCTGCGACAATCGCTGCAGCACGACAACGCCGACGTGGCTGCGCAGTGCGCGCTCTCTTGGTCGCTGATCCTCGCAGGTCCGCTGGGCGCTGCACCGCCTGAGGAAACATTCGCCGAAGCCCTGCGGCATGCACGCCAAGCGATCGAGCTCGACGACACGAACGCGTTCGCCCAGGCGGTCTACAGTATCGCGCTGGCCGGTGTCTCGTCCGAATACGATCAGGTCGTACTGCATGCCGAAGACGCGATTCGGCTCAATCCCGGTTCGACGTTTGCCTGGGGCGCACTGGGCATGGCCAACCATTTCGCTGGCCGCTTCGGCAGTGCGCTCGAACATCTCGATGTTGCCGTCAAGCTCAGCCCGTCGGACAGCTTCGCGTACATGTGGCTGACGTTCGCTGCCGCCGCCAGTTTCGCGCTGGAATGCTATGCAGACGGCATCGATGCGGCACGCAAGGCCATTCAGCGCAACCCGAATTTCGGCACGCCGCATCGTCTGCTCGCTGCCAATCTCGCGCTCACGCAGCGGCTCGATCTGGCGCGCGACGTGACGCGCCGTCGCGACGCCGTTCAGCAGACGAGCCTGCGCGATCTGCGCGCGATGCGGCTGTTCCGCCAGGAAGCGGTAGTCGAGCGTTATCTCGCCGCGCAGCGGCTTTGCGGCGTGGCAGAGTGACCGGCATGATCAACCTCGATCTTCGCGAGCCACTGTTTGCGACGTACGCGATCGCTGCTGCGCTGATGATCCTCAAGGTCGTTGCCATGTCGTGGCTGACGGTCGTGCGCATGATGCGAGCCGGCGCGGGCCTGCGCTCACCGGAAGATCTGAAGAAGACACCACTGAATCCGCAGCCCGATCCAAGACAACTTCTTCCTGACGAGCGCGTCGAGCGCATTCGGCGCATTCAGCAAAACGATCTGGAGAACGTGCCGTTCTTCCTGGTCGCGGGGATCCTTTATGTGTTGACCGACCCGCCGCTGCTGCAGGCGCAATGGCTGCTCTACGGCTACGTCGTTTCGCGATTGCTACACTTCGCCGCGTATTTCACTGCGCAGATCCACGAGATCCGCGCGACGTTCTGGACCATCGGCTCGGTCATTTTGATCGTCATGGCCGGGCGCGTGCTGGTAGCGGCGCTCGGAACGTGAGGCGCAATGGAAGCCAAGCAACGTCGACCTGACTTCCCAGCGTGTGGATCGAAGAAGATGCTGCCGTTTACGAACTGCAGCGCGGATCGTTGAAAGACAGTTGGTTGATCAGTTAGCCTTTCTTCAGCGCGATCGGCATTTTCTCATGATCGAAATTCCCGGCTACACGCTGTTACGTCCGGTTGGTCGCGGCGGCATGGCAGAAGTGCATCTGGCCGTGCAGGAATCGCTTGATCGCCACGTGGCGCTGAAGTTCCTGACACCCGCGCTGGTATCGGATGCAGCGGCTCGCGATCGATTTATCCGTGAAGCGCGAATTGCCGCCAACCTGCATCACCCTCATATCGTTCCGATCCACGATGTGGGTGTGCACAACGAAACACCCTACATCGCCATGGAATATGTACCGGATGGCACCGTCGCCATGCTGGCGCGGGATCAGCTGACCCTCGAAACGGCACTGTCCATCGTGCGCAATATCGCCAGCGCGCTCGACTATGCGCATGGACAGGGTGTGGTGCATCGCGACGTCAAACCCGAAAACATCCTGCGACGTACCGACGGCTCCTGCCTTTTGTCGGACTTTGGAATTGCGCGCGCGGTCGGCCGGATGACCTTGCTCACACGCGAGGGGATGAGCGTGGGAACGCCGCAATATATGAGCCCGGAACAACTGCGTGGACAGGAAGTCGATGGTCGCGCCGATATGTACAGCCTGGGCGTAGTGCTCTACCAACTGTTGACCGGTGAATTGCCTTACAACGCCAATGACGGGTGGGCGCTTGGCATGCTGCATATTTGCGAGCCGATACCGCGTCTGCCGAAGGACCTCAGACATCTTCAACCGCTGATCGACGGATTGATGGCCAAGGAACGCGAAGCGCGGCCGCCTTCCGGTGCCGAACTCTTGCGCAGGATCGATGCACTGCTGACGGGCAGATCCGATCGACTGGATGGCCCTGGCCCGGTATTGCCGGCGACACGATCGTTGGTTTCGCTGAACGTCTCGTCCATTGGGGAGTCGCAAGTCACCCCCTCAGTCGCGGCACGAAAATCCATTGCTGTTCTTCCATTCGCCGATCTGAGTCCGAATCACGATCAGGAATATTTTTCCGATGGGATGGCCGAGGAGATTCTAAACGCGCTCGCCAGAGTGCGAGACTTGAAAGTCGCAGGCCGTGCGTCGTCCTTCTACTTCCGGGGCCGCAACGACAGTCCTCGCATCGTTGGAGAAGTGCTGGGCGTCGCTCATATCCTCGGAGGCTCCGTCCGCAAACAGGGCGACCGCGTGCGCATCACGGTGCAACTGGTCCGGGCGGGCGACGGCTTCCAGGTTTGGTCTGAATCATTCGACGGCGACATACGCGAAATGTTTGAACTGCAGGAAAACATTGCGCGTGCCATTGCTGCGAAACTCGATGCAACCTTCCGCAGTACCGATGAGCAGCGATTGGTGCCTGTCGCCACATCGAATACCGATGCCTATCTTTTGTATCTTCAGGCATCGGCGACATTCAATCGCCGGGACGGGGCGCATGCGGCCGATGCGATCGCGCTGTTGGAGCAGGCGCTCGGCTTGGATCCGCGCTTTGCCAGGGCGCACTCCAGAATCGCAGCCTTGTATATCGTCGCAGCGGAATACGGCACCCTCGATGCGAAATCGGCGATCGCTTCGGCGGAGCGCCACGCGCACCTCGCGATCGAACTTGATCCGCAAGTCGGCGAGCCACACGCCATTCTCGGCCGTGTCTTCCGGCAGCAACGCCGGTATCTCGATGAGCGTCTGGCGTTCGAGCGGGCCTTCGCTGCGGAGCCGGGCGATGCCAATACCCTTTACGCGTTCGCGATGGCGCTGATATTCACAGGATACCGTGCGCAAGGAATTCGCGCGCTCGATCGGGTGCTCGAAGTTGATCCGATGTTGCCGATCGCATTGCTTTGGCGCGGCACCGCTTACGCTAGCGATGGTAAGTTCGACGAAGCAGAGCGCATGTTGCGTCGCGCGAATGCTTTCGGACTGCTGCCGATTGGATTTGGCTTGGCCTGGATCGAAGAAATGCGCGGCAACAAGGTCAAGGCGCTGGAGCATCTTGCATCCGGCTTGCGTGTCTTCATGACGGCGTTTCCGCCCGGCTCGGCGGAGATTGTTGCCGCTGCCTGCCTGCGTGATCCAGCCGCCCGGTCGGCGGCGCGCGCACTCATCGATGACTACCTTTTGAGTCAACCGCCGGCGGTGGCCGCAGTCGTTCCATACTCACTCATTCGCATGGGCGAGCCGGTGCTTGCTCTGCAGGTTCTCGGGAAGGCCCCTACGACGAATGATGGTTTGGTGTTTGGCGTACTGTTCTCGATCCTCGGCTGCGAAACACGCGAGCTTCCAGAGTTTCACGACTTTGTTGAAAGCGTTGGCCTGGGCGCCTTGTGGCGCCGATATGGTCCGCCGGACTTTCACAGTAAGGTGTAGCGCTGCTTACGGCAGATGGTTCAGACAAGAAAGCACTTTGCTGCAACTCGCGGCCGGCGTGCTTCAGTGCGACGCAATCGCAAAAAATTGGCGGATGGTTAGAAAGTACCAAAGGTGCACTGGGTCGATACATAACACTTTACCCCGGATTGCGGACGCTCACGGATGTCGGCTCAGGGTCGTGTAGCGTCGGTTGCTACGAGCCTACACTGGGTCCTGACCCGCGTTGCAATTTGCTATCTAACTACTAACGCTTTGATTCGCGCTTGGGCGACCAACCGTTGACGCGACCATGGATAGCGATATCAGGTTAACTTATCTTCGGAAATCCTGATTCGTTGTGTTTTGACGGCGATCGACTGGGAGAGGGTACTTTTCCGTGGCCGCGCATCCGCGGGGTCCCGCGAATCCACGATAATCATCGACTCTGGCTCCTAACTCGAGCCCTGCCGCGCCGGCAACGGCGCGGCGCGAAGGATGCCGATGATGCTGCGATTGAC
>Ga0207647_10002996_pt1 | contig 12710 bp, 11 predicted proteins | sample KBSCornC2_FD_184295 | JGI IMG/M metagenome (GOLD analysis project Ga0207647, IMG submission 184295) | Corn rhizosphere microbial communities from Kellogg Biological Station, Michigan, USA - C2 (SPAdes) (version 2) | ecosystem: Host-associated > Plants > Roots > Rhizosphere ...
TAGCCGTTCCGTCTACCCGCCGAACCGCATCCTCGTCCTTGGCGCCACGTCGGCAATCGCCATGGCCGTCATGCGCCAACTCGTCACCCCCGCCGCCCACTTCTTCCTGATCGCCCGCTCCAGGGATAAGCTGACGGCTGTGGCCCAGGACCTGCTCGTTCGCGGCGCCCTCCGCGTGGACATGATCGTCGCAGATCTCGACGATACTCAGGCCCACTCCCAGATGCTCGCGGTCGCAACCTCCCAACTGGGTGCCGTCGATCTCGCGCTGCTCGCCCACGGGGTACTCGGAGACCAGGCCGCGGCCGAGCGGGACTACTTCATCGCCGAACAGATCCTGGGCACCAACTTGTTATCCGCCGTGTCGTTGCTCACCTGGCTGGCCAACTATTGCGTCTCTCAAGGGCAGGGAACTCTGGCGGTCATCAGCTCAGTGGCGGGCGACCGAGGCCGCAAGAGTAACTACGTCTACGGAGCATCCAAGGCTGGGCTGAACGCCTTCCTCTCCGGCCTGCGTAATCGCTGCGACCGATCCGGGGTGCAGGTGCTCACCATCAAGCCGGGCTTCGTTGCCACGCCCATGACGGCGAACATTCCGAAGAACCGTCTCTTCGCCACCCCCGAGCAGGTCGCGCGCGGCATTCTCAGCGCCATACGAAAGCGCAAAGACGTGGTCTACGTGCCATGGTTTTGGAGGCCTATCATGTCCATCGTCAAAGCCGTGCCCGAGCCAATTTTCAAGGGCAGAGACCTATAAGCAATCAGGACTAGATCGGTCGTGCAGCCGGAGCATAGGATGTGCGCGTCACACTCTGAAACGGAGGGAACCGATATGATCGCAGTCCATGACGGCCAATGCGGTGTATGCACTCACTTCGGCGAACACAATCAGGCCGACAAGCAGGTGTTGACTCAGATCCTCAGCAGCAAGCAGGCTCCCGAATCGCTGATAGAGGGATGCGGCCTGCCGAAGAATGCCGCCCTGCATCTCAAAGTCACCGCGGTAAGCGGTTGCGATGGTTTCCAACCGGCGGCACGCGCTTGAGCTGGAAACATTGTTCTTGCCACAAGGCCGCCGTTAGACGGCCTTCGTGCTCCTGACTGACGCGTCCATCGGCCGCCGACTACGGGGCGCTCTCTAGATCTCTTTTACGTAAACCTTGCGCGCCAGGCCGATCTTCTCCAGAAACCAGATGGCATAGTAGTTGGGGTCGAATTCATACCATGCGAGACCATGGCGCGCGGATACGGGATGCGCGTGATGGTTGTTGTGCCAACCTTCGCCCCCGGTCAGCAGCGCGACCCACCAGTTGTTTCTGCTGTCATCGTGCGTTTGATAACGGCGCGAGCCCCACATGTGCGTCGCGGAGTTCACCAGCCATGTCACATGCAGGCCCAGCACTGCGCGCAGAAAAATACCCCAGAGTACGCAGCGCCATCCGCCACTGGCCAATAGGACAAATCCCACAAGCGTCACTGGCAGCCAGTGGTAGCGATCGAGCCAGCGGTAGTAGGCGTGCTGCATCAGGTCCGGTGTGTACCGTTTCAGCGTGGGATCCTGATTGTGCAAAGTGCCGTGCAAGATCCAATCCATGTGGGACCACCATTTGCCATCCCGCGGCGAATGCGGATCTCCGGGCTTGTCCGTGAGTTGGTGGTGCAGCCGGTGCACACCGACCCAGTAGATCGGGCCGCCCTGGAGCGCCATGGTGCCGCAAGTGGATATGGCGTACTCCAGCCAGCGCGGCACGGCATAGCCGCGGTGGGTGAGCAGCCGGTGATAGCCAATCGCGATGCCGACATTCTGACCGAAGATCCAGAGCACCACAAATGCGGCAAAGGCCTTCCAGGAGAAGAAGAAGAGGGCGGCCAGGGCGAGCAGATGGAAGAGGCCGAGAACGATGGCGAAGATCCACTTCAAAGGCCCGCGGTTCTGCTCGGGCACGTGGCTGCGGGTGACCGGCGAATGAGCCGGGGTTGCCGGGGAGGGCCTAACCTCATCTTGTATCTGGGTTTGGGGGGTCATTCATTGTGAGCTTATCGCGAAGCCGTGCTAACCACTGTAAGAGTTCAGTCACACGAGTTGCCCCATTCGTCGTGGCCGAAGGCGAGTTCAACCGGTTTCGCCGGAGCATTTTTGATAATAATTAGCGTTCAATAGTCCCACCGCCTTGTCTGTGCCCGACTGCGCACCTATACTTGTAATTACGACCGTTGAGGTAGGGATTCATGGTCGGGATGCTCGAAATGCTCAGACTTACTAAAAAAGCCGACTACGGGCTGATGGCGCTCAAGTTTCTGGCAGAGCATCCGGAGGTGCCCTCGCAGAGCGCGAAGGACATCTCTGAGGCGTACGGCATTCCGCCCCAATTACTTGCCAAGATCTTGCAACGGCTCACGAAGGTCGGACTTTTGCGGTCGCATGCTGGAATCAATGGCGGTTACTCGCTGTCACGAGACCCGGCAACGATCACGGCATTTGAGGTGATCTACGCGATTGACGGTCCGCTTTTCATTACCTCCTGCGGACCCAGCACAGGCAGTAGCCGCTCCTGCGACCTGCTGGACAGTTGCACCATCAAAGAGCCGTTGAGCAAGGTGAACGACACGATTTCGAATGTGCTGAAGGGGATCCGTATCGCGGATTTGGTGGATGCCATCCCCTACGATCGGCGCGCACACATAAATGGCGGTCATGGACGGCCGCTGGTAACACTCGGCTAGTACAAGCAAGTTTGACAGGCCACATTGCCGTGGCGGGAATAGAGAACGATGAGCATGAATACCTTTGACGATGATGTAACCGCGGTTCCTGTGGCAACGGCGAACGGCAATGGCAGCACCGCCCCGAAGGGCGTGAAGCTGCCGATTTACATGGATAACCATGCCACCAGCCCGGTTGATCCGCGCGTGCTGGAAGCAATGATGCCCTACTTCACCGGCATCTTCGGCAACGCGGCCAGCCGCAATCACTCCTTCGGCTGGGAGGCCGAAGGAGCGGTGGAGAAGGCCCGCGAGCAGGTAGCAAAGCTCATCGGCGCAACGGCGAAAGAGATTATCTTCACCTCTGGAGCGACCGAGAGCAACAACCTGGCCCTGAAGGGCATTGCTGAGATGTACCGCGAGCGGGGCAACCACATCATCACCCAGGTGACTGAGCACAAGGCAGTGCTCGATACCTGCAAGCGGCTGGAGAAGTCGGGTTATAGGGTCACCTATCTTCCGGTAAAGGCTGATGGGCTGATCGACCTTGAAGACCTCAAGCGCGCCTTCGATGAGAAGACAATCCTCGTCAGCATCATGTTTGCGAACAATGAGATCGGCGTGGTGCAGCCGGTCGCGGAGATTGGCAAGCTCTGCCGAGAGCGCGGGGTACTCTTCCACAGCGATGGCGTTCAGGCAGCGGGCAAGATTCCGGTTGACGTGAACAGCATGAATATTGACGTGCTCTCGTTGAGCGGACACAAAATTTACGGACCGAAGGGCGTTGGCGCTCTATATGTCCGCCGCCGCAATCCCCGCGTGCAGATCTCGGAACAGATCAACGGCGGAGGTCACGAGCGTGGCATGCGCTCCGGCACCCTGAATGTTCCCGGTATTGTAGGTCTGGGCAAGGCATGCGAGATCGCCGGCCAGGAGATGGCCACAGAGGGCGAGCGGCTGGGTAAGCTGCGCGACAAACTGAAGGCGAAGCTCGAAGGCTCGCTTGACTACATACACGTGAATGGCTCCATGGAACATCGGCTGCCGAACAACCTGAACATCAGCTTCGTCTACGTCGAAGGCGAATCGCTGCTTATGGGTATCAACGATGTTGCAGTATCGAGCGGTTCGGCGTGCACCTCCGCGACACTTGAGCCATCGTATGTATTGAAGGCCCTCGGACTGGGCGACGATGTGGCGCATAGCTCCATCCGTTTTGGTCTGGGCCGTTTTAATACCGAGGCTGAGGTGGATTACGTAGCCGACAAGGTGATTGACATTGTGAAGAAGCTTCGCGAACTGTCGCCGCTGTACGAGATGGTCAAGGAAGGCATCGACATCTCGAAGATTGAGTGGCAGGCGCACTAGAGAGAAACGGATTTTGAGCGCATTACCTGGCAGGATCAGGAGGAAGAACAATGGCATATAGCGACAAGGTGATCGACCACTACAACAATCCCCGGAATGTCGGTCAGTTGGACAAAAGCAGCGAATCTGTTGGCACCGGACTCGTGGGCGCGCCTGAGTGTGGCGACGTGATGCGGCTACAGATCAGGGTCAATCCAGAGACGCAAGTGATCGAGGAAGCCAAGTTCAAGACCTTTGGCTGCGGCTCCGCAATCGCCTCCTCCTCGCTCGCGACGGAATGGGTGAAGGGCAAGACGGTCTCCGAGGCAATGGAGATCAAGAACACAGACATCGTGAAGGAGCTGTCGTTGCCGCCGGTGAAGATCCACTGCTCCGTGCTGGCCGAGGACGCCATCCGCGCCGCGATTGGAGACTGGAAGAAGAAGAACGCCGTAGGCGAGGCTGCCGCTGTAGCAGCGAATTAAAGCATGACAAGCGCAACCACAGATGCGATCCAGCCGGCAGCCACCGCTGCCGGCAAGCAGGGGGGAGTAGAACTCACCCCCCGTGCCATCGCGCGGGTCCGCTCTGCGATGGCTAAGGAAGGCATTTCGCCTTCCGAGGGTGGATTGCGCCTCGGAATCCTTGGTGGTGGTTGTTCCGGTCTCTCCTATAGCATCCGTTTCGATACGCAGCCTCGTGAGCGCGATCGCGTCTTCACCTACGAAGAGGACGTCCGCGTCTTCATTGACCCAAAGTCGTTCATCTACCTGAACGGCATGGTGCTTGATTACGAAGAGACACTGATGCGGCAGGGATTCAACTTCATCAACCCAAACTCCAAGAAGTCCTGCGGCTGCGGCTCCTCGTTTACCGCGTAGATTTCACCTCAAATGGTGTTGGGCAGCATATGCAGAGTCATGTCCAAAATTCGACCGCGTCTGATGCCGAGCAGACCTACTTCGATATGTTCAGCTTGCCGCGGAAGCTCACTATCGACACGACGGCGCTGGAGCGGGATTTTTACAAGCTGAGCCGTCAATTGCATCCGGATCTCTACGCTCGCAAGAGCGCAGAGGAGCAGGCCTGGAGCCTGCGTCAAAGTTCGCTGCTCAACGATGCGTATCGCACATTGAAAGATCCCGTCGCGCGTACCGCCTACCTGCTGAAGCTCGAAGGCATCCGCATGGAAGACGAGAACACGGAAAACCAGGATCGGCACGCGAAACAGAACCGCGTGCCGGCAGATCTGCTGGAAGAGGTCTTCGAGTTGAATATGCAACTCGAAGAGATGCGCGCAAATCTGAAGATGGGCGAAGACGACCCAGCGCTGCGCGGTGACCTGGAACGAGCGCAGGTGCAATTTAAAGCTATGCTTGCGTCGGTTGATGAGGATCTCGGTCGAGCTTGGGCCGCCTGGGACGCGGCAATGGATGCAAATGACGATGCTGCAAGGGGCAAACAGAAGGACGCGATGGTCGTCATGCTGGACCGGCGCAGTTATCTCCGCAATCTATTGCGTGAAGTATACGGCGTTTTGACCTCGCAGGGTGTCGTCGGCGAAAAGGCGAATATTTAGGACAAAATGGCAGAGACAGAGACAGCTCGTGTGGTCGGCATCGATCTGGGAACCACGAATTCCCTCGTCGCTTTTATGCAGGGCGATCAACCCCAGGTCATTCCGGGCGACGATGGATCGAGGCTTGTTCCCTCGGTAGTTGCCATTCCGGCAGCCGGAAAGGAACGTGTCCTCGTAGGCAATCGAGCGCGCTCGGTTCTGCTGAACACGCCGGATCGCGCCGTCTACTCCGTGAAGCGCCTCATGGGCCGGGGCGTTGACGACATCACGGACGAACTGAAACTTTTTCCCTTCCGGCTTGCGGGCGACATTCAACCGGGCGAGGTATTGCGCATCGAGGTCGGGGGCCAGCAGTACACGCCGCCGGAGATTTCGGCCTACATCTTGCGGCAGCTCAAACAGAATGCAGAGCGGTATTTCGGGGCTCCCGTCACGCAGGCGGTCATCACTGTTCCGGCGTATTTCAATGATGCCCAGCGTCAGGCTACAAAGGACGCTGGCCGCATGGCCGGCCTTGAGGTGCTGCGTCTGGTGAATGAGCCCACTGCCGCCGCGCTCGCTTACGGACTCGACCGCCAGAAAGATGGCATCATCGCTGTCTACGATCTCGGCGGCGGCACGTTCGATATTTCGATTCTGAAGCTGCACGAAGGCATCTTCGAGGTAATTGCCACCAATGGTGATACCCATCTCGGGGGCGACGATCTGGACAACCTCCTTCTTGCGATTGCGCTCGATGAAATCGAGACTGAAGAAAAAATTGATGCACGACAACAGCCGGAGCTGGTGCAGGCGCTTCGCAATGCCGTGATCGATGCCAAGATCGCGCTCTCCGCAAACGACAGTACCCGCATGGAAGTTGCTCTCCCGAATGGCCAGCACTACCGTCGCGAGATCACGCGCGCGCAGTTCCAGCAGTTGATAGAGCCTATTCTTCAGCGAACCGCCGAACCCTGCCGTCAGGCATTGCGCGATGCAGGACTCACACCGGCAGATATCGGTGAGGTGGTCCTGGTGGGCGGATCGACGCGCATACCGCGTGTCCAGCAACTGGTTTCCGAACTATTCGAGCTGCCTGCACGAGGCAAGAAGCCCCATACCGAGCTGAATCCCGACGAGGTCGTTGCGCTTGGGGCAGCAGTGCAGGCCAACATTCTAGCCGGTGGCTCTGCCGCCACGGAAGAGATGTTGCTCCTCGACGTCACGCCCCTGTCACTCGGCATTGAGTCTCTAGGTGGCGCCGTTGCGAAAATCATCCAGCGCAACTCCACTATTCCAGCATCTGCGACGGAACACTTCACGACGGGCGTCGATGGGCAGACCAACGTTGCGATCCACGTCCTGCAGGGAGAGCGAGAACTGGCCAAGGACTGCCGCTCGCTTGCCCGCTTCGACCTCAAGGGCATTCCGCCAATGACCGCCGGACTGCCGCGCATCGAGGTGAAGTTTCTTATCGACGCAAACGGGTTGCTGCATGTCTCCGCGGTCGAAGCCCGAAGCGGCAAGCAAGCAGAAATTGCGGTGAAGCCGACCTACGGCCTGACTGACGAACAGGTGGAGTCGATGATCCTCGAGTCGTTCGACAATGCCGAGGCCGATTTCCAGGAACGTCAGCTTATCGAAGCGCGCAATGAGGCGTCTACGATCCTCTCCGCTGTCGAAAAGGCTCCGCACCATCCAGCATGGCAGCAACTGACCGAAGAGGAACGCACAAAGATCAGCGAGCTAGTGACAGAGCTGGAAATCCTGCGCGACGCCGGAGACCTCGACTCACTGCGTCGCGGCACCGAAGCGCTCGATCAGGCCACGCGCCATTTTGCCGAACTGATGATGGATGCGACCGTCTCCTCTGCGTTGCGCGGTGAAACGATGGATACCGCGGATGCGAAGATAGGGGAAGGACCCGCTGCGCCACATCCGATCGCCCCGGCAGATTTCCGCTAGGGTCGGTGGGAGAACGAGAAAAATATGTCAGAGCAGACCACCCAGCCAAGTATCGACTTGAGCCAGCCACCCGGCCCCAACATGGTACGCGTGACCTTTCTCCCCGAAGGTCGCACCGTAGAGTTCGAGTACGGCACCATGCCGTATGAGCATCATGGCAAGCCAATGTCGTTTCTCGATGTAGCAGAGAACTTCAATATCTTCCTCGACCACGCCTGCGGTGGTTCGTGCGCATGCACAACCTGCCACATCTGGGTGAAGAAGGGTACTGAAGGCATCTCCGAGCCTGAGGACGATGAACTCGACCGCATGGAGACCGCCGCCGATGTTCAGCTGAACTCCAGGCTTGGGTGCCAGGCGGTAATCACCGGTCCCGGCACCTACGTGGTCGAGATACCCAGTTGGAACCGCAACTACGTTTCCGAGGGCAAGCCGCTTGCGCTCGCCGAGTCGAAGTCTTAAACAGTACGGGAGAAACTATGCCGCAGGAACTCACCTGGAATGATTCGGAAGAGATAGGTATCCAGCTGCAGGAAAAATATCCTGATATTGACCCGCTGACCGTGCGGTTCACGGACCTTCATCGCTATGTCATAGAATTGCCCGGCTTTGCAGACGACGGCTCCAAATCGAATGAGTCGAAGCTCGAAGCCATACAAATGGCGTGGTACGAAGAATACAAGGACACAGCGAGCTAGAGCCGGCCACTCTCCCGATCATTGTGACTACAAGTCACCTCTCGCAGGTGTGCCCCATCCGTGGATTAGCGGACACGCGCGCGGATCCGACGAAAATCTAAGGTCGAGGAGCCACCCAGCTATGCTGAAGGACGCGTAAGCTGTCCGCGTTTGAGCACCCCTCGGATTCGCAGATCGTCGGAGGGTGCTCCGCTCCCGCTGTTGCTTTGATTCACTGCAGCATACATCCATACAAAAAAATGACAACCTAATAACAAGTTGCAACGGCGTTCTCTTCATACTCGGCCTCAATGCAGCACCAGATTTTGAAGAGACATTTCCGAGACAAGTGTATGAAGGCCGCTTCGGTGCGACGACTTTGCGTCTCCATGACCGCAATGCTTGTGCTGGCGCGCGTCGTCTTCGGTCAGACTCCGGGAACCGGTGCCATCACAGGCATTGTCCTTGATCCCACGAACCGGGCGGTCGTGAATGCACATGTCCTGGTAGTTGAGGACGCAACACACATCTCGCGCACGGTGACGACAACATCGGAAGGCGTCTTCCGCGTGCCCCTGCTGCCGCCAGGGAAATATACGGTGACAGTAAACGCCCCCCACTTCGCGCCGAACACCTCGCATTCCATTTCGGTCGTCGTAAGTGAAACGACGTCACTCAATGTGACTCTGGCCGTCGCAGGGACGAAGACGAATATCCAGGTGAGCAGCAATGCTGAGGTCGCCCAATTGGAGAGCTCGACGCTCGGGCGCGTCGTGGACGAAACAGCGATTCTCTCCCTACCGTTGGCAAGCCGAAACTACACCCAAATCCTGGGTCTTGCGCCCGGCGTCGTGGTGGACCTCCCAGACGCAGCGCAATTAGGCCGCGGCACGCAGAATGTCGCCTCGAACGGCGCGACGCCGACCGCGAATAACATTCAGTTCAACGGAATCGACGCGAATAATTTGATGCAGAACTCGGCCGCCAATGCTGAAAGTTCGCAGGTAGGCACCGCCATCCCGGCCCCAGATTCCATCCAGGAGTTTCGAGTACAGACGGCAAACTTCGACGCTGCATATGGTCGCGGGACAGGGGCGAACGTCGATCTGGTCAGCAAGAGCGGCACGAACACCTTTCACGGCAGTGCTTGGGAGTTTCTGCGCAACAACATCTTCAATGCGAACGATTTCTTCTCCAAGCTCAACGGCCAGCCGCGGCCGGACCTAAAGCAGAACCAGTTTGGCGGGTCAGTGGGCGGACCCATTGTGAGAGACAGGACCTTCTTCTTTGTGGCCTATCAAGGGCTTACCGAAGTGAATGGACTTGGCGACGAACAGAACCCCATCATTCCATTGCTGACGGACGACCGTTCTGCAGCGGCCTTGGGAAAGCAGTTTTGTCCTGCGGGACACCTGAATGATAAGGGCCAGCCGGCGACCGGATATTTAACACAAGCCGGTGGTACGCAAGTCGCGTGCGATGGATCGAACATCAACCCTGTAGCAGTGGCGATCCTGAATGCGAAGCTGCCCAATGGTCAATTTGCGGTACCAAGTCCGCAAACGCCCATTCCTCCAAGCGGCCCCGATGCCTCGGACCAGTTCCCGGTTGGGCAGTCGACATATGCTCTTCCGGCGCACTACCGCGAGGACCAATTCTCGGTAGACATCGACCAGTCGTTGCACAGCAGAAACGTGCTTTCGGGACGGTTCTTCTATTCGCGCTCGCCAACGGACAAGCCGTTCTCCCCCAATGGCGCGGCGAACGTCCCCGGTTGGGGTACAACCGAGCTGGATCGCAACACGATGTTCGTATTGGCCGACACACACAGCTTCAATTCAAATCTGGTGAACATCGCGCGATTCGGGTATGCGCGCTTTGACGGTACCTCGACGGTGCAGAACCCGCTCACCGCGCAATCCATCGGGCAGGGCATACCTACTGGCGCGCCGGGTCCCGAGTCGCATGCCCCGGCCATGATGGTCGGCGGACTCTCGATCGGCGATGCCGGTACTCCTTCCCAGTGGCAGGTCACGAACACTTTTGTCTGGCAAGATACGCTCGCGATGACCAGGGGCCGGCACAATGTGCGCTTCGGCGCGGAGGTCAAACGGCATCAGGTAGATATCGATTCGCCGATAGAAACGGATGGATTGCTCCAGATCGCCACCTTCAACGACTTCCTGTTGGGACAGAGCGCGGCGCAGAACGGCAGCCCGCAAGGCTTAAGCAATGTGACGACCAGCCAGGGAGGAGGGGGCATATTCCGAAGAAACCTGAGATTTACTGACTTCGCCGCCTTCGCACAGGATGACATCAAGCTGACCCCGCGGCTCACCATCAACGCGGGGCTGAGGTACGAGATCTTTGGTGCGCCGACCGAGACCGACGGGAGGCTGACCAACTTCAACGCACTTACAGCGGATGAGCAGGTGCCACCAACGGGGTCCTACAGCGGGTTTACTGTCGCCTCCAATTTTCAGGGCACGGTGCCGCCAGGCGTGGTTAAGTTGTCGTACCCGGGTTTGTGGAATACGCCGCATGGAGATGTGGCGCCGCGGCTTGGTTTTGCGTTGCAGATGACGCAAAAGCCGGTGGTGGTGCTGCGCGGCGGGTTTGGTGTGTACTTCGATCATCACTCGGCCAACCTCGCCGAGATAATGCTGTCGCAACCGCCGTTCGCGACACTGCAGATCGCGCAAGGAGCGTCGAATGGCCCGGCAACGTTAGCAAGCCCGTTCGTTCCTCTGCTTCCGCCGAATTCGAGCTACCCCATCTTCGTGAAGCGCACCCCGACCTCGACACCATTCATCCAGGGAACCGATCCCGACGTGCTGGACGGAAAGACATATGAGTACAACCTGAACCTGCAATACGCTCTTGGGAAAGGCTATCTGCTCGAGACAGGATACGTGGGCACGAACTCGGTCAATCGGTCCGGCCAGATCGAATTTGATCAGGCGTTGCTAGCCAGTCCAGCAAGTCCCGTAAATGGCGAAACGACAAACTCCGTCAACAATGTGACCGCCCGCATGCCCATCCAGGGCCTAAGCCAGGGATCCCTCTTTACGAATTCGGAGTTCATTGCGAACTACAACTCGCTGCAAGTCTCCATCACCAAGCGGATGGAACATGGCTTCCAGATCCAGGGAAGCTATGTCTGGTCGAAGAACCTCGACGAGGTCAATGGCGAGGGTGGAACAGATACCTTCGAGTTGCAGTTGCCGACCAACGACCAGCGCAATCTGCGGGAATCCTCCTACGGTCTCGCGGGCAGCGATCGGGACCAGCGAGCAGTAGTGAATTTCACGTGGTATGCGCCGAAGTTTGGATCGCTTCCTCGAGTCATCCATCAGGCGCTGACAGATTGGGTGTTCTCGGGCATTGCTGTGATTCAGACGGGCGGCGCTCTGAGTGTCTTTGACACCAACGCAGGGTCCGTCTACGGCTTGCTTGCCGGAGAGGTGAGAGCACAGCGAACCGGAAGCAATCCTCAAACCCACGGGTCATTGTTCTCGCGTGTCGTGAAGAACGGATATCTGGACGCGAATGCGTTCACGCGTGCGCCCGAAGCACCGAACGGAACGAGCCTGGCCGATCAGGACTTCGGCAACAGCGGCGTCGGCATCGTACGCGGCCCTGGGCAGCATAACCTCGACATGGCAGTGGAACGGATCTTTCCGGTCAGAGAGAGCAGCAGCTTCCGTTTCCGCGTAGAGTTCTTCAACTTGACGAATACGCCACAGTTTGCAAATCCCAATACATTCCTGGGCTACGGTGATCCGACGCTCCCGAATCCGACGGCAAGTGCCTCCTTCGGCAGGATTACAAGTACCGCAACCAACCCGCGCATAATCCAATTCGCGGCGAAGTACATATTCTGAGCCGAGTGAACGTGTCCAAACTGCGCTTCAATCTTAGGGATAGAAAAAACTCATGATGACGATTGAGGAGATCGAAACGGCCTGTGCCACATCTCGGGCGCTGGATTTGAAACACGACCTTGAGCTCCCGGCGCTCTCCTTGAAAGAGATGTTCTATCCCCTGGGCTTCCCTCTGGAGGTAAGGACAAACTCGAGCGAGGTGCTGGAGATGGTCGCGGAGCTTTGGGGGAGCTTTGAGAAACGGCACAACACCGAGCCCATCCGGTCGGACGTACACGTGGTGGAGGAGGGCGCAGCAGAGTGCCCACCAGCGCCTGTAGTCCGCATCATGTTGCCATTGGTCACTGGCGTGGCCGACCCCAACAACTACGGCATCGTCAATCTGGAGCAGAACAGCGTGCACACCTCGATTTCGCGGGCGACGCTGAAGCATAGGCTTTACGCGAAGTACTTCCTTCTCGGAATGCCGGGATGTTGCATCGCGACCCGCTTCACGACGCCGGCGCACGCTGCGTGTGTTTCGCTCGACGGGCGCGGCATCCTGTTGTGCGGAGACTCTGGTGCCGGGAAGTCAAC
>Ga0207647_10002997_pt1 | contig 12709 bp, 11 predicted proteins | sample KBSCornC2_FD_184295 | JGI IMG/M metagenome (GOLD analysis project Ga0207647, IMG submission 184295) | Corn rhizosphere microbial communities from Kellogg Biological Station, Michigan, USA - C2 (SPAdes) (version 2) | ecosystem: Host-associated > Plants > Roots > Rhizosphere ...
CCCTTCTCGCTGCCGAAGAGGCGGCGCGTATTGCCCGCATCGGCTATCGCGAGGGCAAGTTTGGCCAGCTCGATCTGATCGACGCCGAACGTGCGCTCGCCGCCACCCGCGCGGCGGCGATCGATGCACTCGCCGGTTATCACGATGCCCGCGCCCGGCTCGACCGGCTGACCGCGACCTTTGATGGAATTGCCCGATGAACCCGACTTCCACGATGATCTTGGCGCTCGCTGGAGCGCTGAGCCTCGCCGCATGCTCCGACGAGGCAGCGCCCAAGAAACATGAAGTCACCGGAGAAGCGTCCGTCAGGACCGATCAGGTCCTGTTGACCCAGCGCCAGATCGATCAGGCCGGAATCGAGCTCGCGCGCCCGACGCTCGGCGAGGGCGGCGGCACGATCGAGTTACCCGCCACCATCGCGGGCGACCCGCAGGCGACTGAAATTGTATCCGCGGCGATTGGCGGGCGCATTGTCGCGCTTGACCGCAATCTCGGCGACCGTGTCGCGCGCGGGGAAAGGCTCGCCGTGATCGAAAGCCGCGAGGCGGCCGAGCTCAAGGGCAGGCTCGAGGCGTCGCGCGCGCGCCTGGCACTCGCGAATAGCATTCTGGCGCGGGAGCAGCAGCTGTTCGCGGAACGTGTCTCGCCCGAGCAGGATCTAATCGCCGCGCGCACCGCCTCGACCGAGGCGCGCATCGCTTTTGCCCAGGCGCGCCAGCAATTGGCGGCCACGGGAGCGGGTGGCGGGTCACTCAATCGCATAGAAGTGCGCGCCCCGATTGCGGGCGCCGTCGTCGCGCGCCCGGCCTTGCTTGGGCAGACGGTCACCGCGGAGACCGAACTGTTCCGGGTCGCCAATCTGGACCGTGTCTCGCTGTCGATCAGCCTGTCTCCGGCCGATGCCGGGCGGGTCAGCCGCGGCGCGGCCGTCCTGGTCAGCGCGCCTGGCCGGCAGGCAACCGCGCGCGTGGACTTCATCTCGCCTGCGCTCGATGCCGAAACAAAAATGGTGCCGGTGATCGCGGCGCTCGACAATCGCGATGGCCGTTGGCGTGTGGGCGAGGCGGTGACCGCGGCAGTGACGTTGGCGGGCTCGGGGGACAAGGCAATCCGCGTGCCTCTCACCGCCGTTCAGACGGTCGAGGGGCGGACCAGCCTGTTCGTGCGGAACGATCAGGGATTTCGCCTCGTGCCCGTGGTGCTGGGTCGGCAGGCCGGCGATCTCGTCATCGTGACAAAGGGGCTTTCCGGCGGCGAGCAGATCGCGACCGTCAACAGCTTCACGCTCAAATCTGCGCTCCGCGCGAGCACCGACGAGGATTGAGGCCATGATCGCTTCCATCGTCACCTGGGCGGTTGAGCGCCGCTGGCTCGTGCTGCTGCTCACGTCGGTCGCCGCCGTCGTCGGCGCGATATCCGTGTCACGGTTGCCGATCGACGCGGTTCCCGACATCACCAACAACCAGGTTCAGGTGAATGTCCGCGCGCCCGCGCTTTCACCCGAATTGATCGAAAAGCAGGTCGCCTATCCGATCGAGACCGCGCTTGCTGGTATCAAGGGCCTCGAAAGCACCCGTTCGCTGAGCCGCAACGGCTTTGCGCAGGTAACTGCCATCTTCTCCGATGCGACCGACATCTATTTCGCGCGCGCGCAGGTCGCGGAGCGGCTCAGCGGCACGCGGGATCGGTTGCCCGAAGGGGTGATGCCGGAGCTGGGCCCGATCGCGACCGGATTGGGCGAGGTTTATATCTGGACCCTCCATTACGTCGAACGCGGCGGCACGCGCCACCGGCCCGGCGAGCCCGGCCTACAGCCTGACGGCAGCTATATCACGCCCGACGGCGAACGGCTGACCAGCGAGGCCGCCAAGGCGACCTATCTCCATACCGTCCAGGATTGGATCGTCGCACCCCAGATCCGGACTGTGTCGGGGGTGGCGGGGATCGACTCGCTTGGCGGGTACGAGAAAGAATATCTGGTCGTACCCGACGTGCAGCGCCTCGCGGCGCTCAAGCTCGGCCTTTCGCATCTCGCCCAGGCCCTCGAACGCAACAATGTCGCGACTGGCGGGGGCACAGTGGATCGCGATAGCGAGGGGTTGTCGGTTCGCGCCGATGCCCGCATCCGCAGCCTTGCCCAGCTCGCCGACACGGTCATCGCCACGCGCGACGGCACCCCCATCCTGCTGCGCGACGTGGCCGATGTTCGGCTCGGGCAGGGCCTTCGGATGGGGTCGGCATCGGAAAACGGGCGGGAAGTGATCACCGGTACGGCGATCATGCGGATCGGCGAGAATAGCCGCACGGTATCGTCTGGCGTCGACGCGAAGCTCAAGCTGATCGATCCGTCGCTCCCGCCGGATATCGTGATCGAGCCGGTGCTGGACCGCACCAAGTTGGTCAATGCCACGATCAGCACCGTCGCCCGCAATTTGGGCGAAGGTGCCTTGCTGGTCATCGCCGTCCTATTCCTGCTGCTCGGCAATTTCCGGGCCGCGCTGATCGCGGCGGTGATCATCCCGATCACGATGCTGCTGACCGGATTCGGCATGTTGCGCGCGGGCGTCTCGGCCAACCTGATGAGCCTGGGCGCGCTCGATTTCGGCCTGATCGTCGATGGGGCGGTGATCATCGTCGAGAACGCACTGCGGCGCATCGCGGAGCGCCAGCATTCGCACGGTCCGCTGGATCGGGAGGAACGGCTTCGCCTGGTAGCAGACGCCGCGCGCGAGATGATCCGGCCTTCGGTCTACGGACAGGCGATCGTGATCCTCGTCTATTTGCCGCTGCTTACCCTGTCGGGTGTCGAGGGCAAGACGTTCGAGCCCATGGCGATGACCGTGATCATGGCGCTCGTCTTCGCGTTCATTCTGTCACTGACCTTCGTACCGGCCGCGATCGCCGTGTGGTTGAGCAAGCCGGTCGAGGAGCAAGAGGGGCGGATCGTGGCGTGGCTGCGCCGTCGCTATGCCCCCGGTCTCGCCCGGTCGATGGCGCGGCCACGCACGACGATTGGCCTTGCGCTCGGCGCTGTCCTGCTGGGCGGGGTCGCGTTTCAGACGCTCGGCCAGGAGTTCCTGCCGCAACTCGACGAGGGCGACGTGCTCGTCTCGGCATTCCGCGTGCCCGGGACCTCGGTCGAGCAGAGCCAGAAGATGCAGTTCCAAATCGAACGCGCGCTGCGCGGCATGCCGGAGATCAAGACCGTCTTCTCCCGCACGGGCACCGCGGAGGTTGCATCGGATCCGATGCCGCCCAACGCGACCGACACGTTCATCATGCTCAAGCCGCGCAACGAATGGCCCGACCCTTCCGCCAGCAAGGCCGAGCTGGTCGCGCGGATCACGCAACGATTGGAAGCGGTTCCGGGAAACGCCTATGAGGTGACCCAGCCGATCCAGATGCGCTTCAACGAATTGATCGCCGGTGTGCGCAGCGATGTGGCGGTGAAGATCTTCGGCGAGGATTTTGCCGAGATGAACGCCACGGCCGGGAGGATTGCGGCGATCCTGCGGCGTACCCCCGGCGCGGAGGATGTGAAGGTCGAGCAGACCGAGGGCCTGCCGATGCTCGACATCGCTTTCCGCCGCGATGCGGCCGGCCGGCTCGGGGTGACCGCCCAAGACATGGCGGATACGGTCGCGGCCGCGGTCGGGGGGCGCGAAGCGGGGGCCATTTTCGAGGGCGATCGTCGCTTTCCGGTGATGATCCGCTTGGACGATGCGGCACGCGCCGATCTCAACCGCCTGGGGCAGACCCCCGTACCGACACCTTCGGGCGCCTTTGTCCCCCTCACCGGCGTCGCTGACATCGCGATCGTCGACGGGCCCAATCAGATCAGCCGCGAAAATGGCAAAAGGCGCGTCGTCGTCCAGGCGAACGTGCGCGGCCGGGATGTCGCGAGCGTGGTCGCCGACGCGCGAACGACGATCGCCGCGGAGGTGGACTTGCCGACCGGCACCTATCTGGAATGGGGCGGGCAGTTCGAGAATCTGGCATCCGCGCGGGCACGCCTGGCGGTAGTCGTGCCGGTCTGTTTTGCGGTGATCATCCTGCTGCTTTACGGCGCGCTTCGATCGACACGCGATGCATTGCTGGTCTTCACCGGCGTCCCGCTCGCGCTGGTCGGCGGCGTGCTCGCTTTGCTGTTGCGCGGCATGCCCTTTTCCATATCGGCCGCTGTCGGGTTCATCGCGCTGTCCGGCATCGCGGTGTTGAACGGGCTAGTGATGGTGAGCGCGATCCAGGATTACATGCGAGGCGGCATGGCCCGGGCGGATGCGGCGCGGGAGGGCGCGCTTGCACGGCTGCGTCCCGTGGCGATGACGGCGCTGGTGGCGAGCCTGGGCTTCGTGCCGATGGCACTCGGCCACGGCGCAGGCGCGGAAGTCCAGAAGCCGCTGGCTACCGTCGTGATCGGGGGGCTGATCTCGGCCACCTTGCTGACCTTGTTTGTGCTGCCGACCTTGTATGCACGCTTTGGCGGCAAGGGCAGCGCGGGGGATGGAGAGGGCGGCGGCGTGCCCGAAAGTCAGGCGTAGAAGAGCTGAGGCTCAAGCCGGCCGAGCGACCCCCGGCAATGCGGGCTCTCCCCTGTTTTCAAACGGTTCGAAGCTCGATGCGGCGGCGCGCGCCAGGCTTCCCAGCAGCGTAATGGCTTCCTCCGCCGGCGCGCCGACGGTCGACCAATAGGCGCCCATCGCCCATTTGGGCACCGAATGGCCGATCGGGAGCATCGCCATGCTGCGCACGAAAGTTGGGCGATAGGCTTCGATCGGAACGCGCGGATCAGCATAGATGTCGGGAATGATGATCGGCCGGTTTTCCAGTATCGCGATGCCGGAAATACAGGCCTCGATCGGGAAGTCCTGCCCGCTCCACAGCGGCCCGATCGCATCTTCGGCGATATAATGCACACGCTCGCCCTTGCGGCGGATGATCGTGATGCCGTCCGCGCCCGCGATCGCGCGGGCCGAGCGTCGGAGCACCATCACTACTTGCTCCTGCGAGCGGGTGGCCGCTAGGTCGCCCAGCATTGCCAGCAGCTTATTGTATCGCTCGGCATATTTTTGCGAAGTCGTGGCGCGGCGATCCGCAGAATCGCGCGAAACGCCGCCGCGCCATTCACGGCGTGCCGCTATGTCGATTGCCCGTTGACCGCGCTGTTCCAACTTGCCGCCCCATCACGCAAAGCGACCCTGTTCAAGATAAGGTCCCGCACAATGCGTGAGATATATTCTCATAGTAAGGCGCGCACCGGCAACAATACATGATCCATTCCGGTGAAATGCGAAGTCGAGCGTTTTCTTTCGACGCGAATGCCGCGAAGCACGCTGCTATCGACCTTGCGTGCGCCAGCGTTTGATCGTGCGCTCCAGCATCTCGCGCTCGCCGCCGCCCTGCTGCCAGGATTCGCTGAACACGGGATCGTGCGAGGCGGGGAGCTGGCTTTCATCGAGCGGATCGAACGAGACGCGGATCGGGATCGGCACGCCTTCGCCGACCACGATCGCCTCGCGATTGCGAAGCGCGGGGATCGCGTCGATCATGCCGCGCGCGCCTTCCGGCACGGCGGAGCGGACATAGGATTGGTCGCGCTCGTTGTTGAGCCGCATCGCGACGATCGTGCCGCACTGCGACAGCACGCCTTCGGCCAGATCGGATGGGCGTTGCGTCACCAGCCCCAGCGAGACGCCATATTTGCGGCCTTCCTTGGCGATCCGCTCCAACACGGCGCGCGCCGGCGCGCGCTCGTTGGCGGGAATGTAGCGGTGCGCTTCCTCGCACACGAGCAGGACGGGGCGCTGCTCGGCGCCGCGCGACCAGATCGCATGGTCGAATATCAGGCGAGCGAGAAGCGCGACCACCACCGCGGTCACTTCGGACGGCACGCCGGACAGGTCGACAATCGCGAGCGGCTTGCCGTCGCCCGGCAGGCGCAGCAGCTTGGCGATCACCTCGCTCATCGTATCGCCGACGAGCATGCCCGAGAACATGAAGGCATAGCGCGGATCGGCCTTGATTTCGTCCATGCGGGCCTTGATCCGCATATAGGGCGCGGCACCAATCCCGCCTTTGTCGAGCTTGCCCATCTCGGCGCCGAGGATCGCGTTCAGATCCGACAGCAGATAGGGAATGGGTGAATCGACCGTGAGGCGCGTCAGCCCCTCGGCCGAGCGATGCTTGGCCCGCGCCGCCAGGATGCATTTGGCGAGCACGTCGCGGTCCATCTGCCTTTCCATCCCGCTGGACGTGAGCAGAATCTCGGCATGCTCCTCCAGATTCATCAGCCAATAGGGGATGGCCAGATTGGAGACATCGAACACCGCCGCTTTATCGCCGAACGACGCGGCATATTCGCCATGCGGATCGATCATCATGATATGGCCCTGCGGCGAATGGTCGCAGATGCGATGGAGCATGAGCGCGGTTGCGCTCGACTTGCCGGTGCCGGTCGAGCCGAGCACCGCGAAATGGCGGCCGAGCAGCGCGTCGATGCACATGGCGGCGGGAATCTGGCCCGAAGGATGAACCGTGCCGATCTCGATATGCGGCCGCTCGTCCGGCGCGAAGATCGTGAGCAGCTCGTCCTCGGCCACTGCATGGAGCGCGGCCCCCGGCATAGGGAGAAGCGTGACGCCGCGGCGGAAATTGACGAGACGGTCGTTCTGGTCGGAGCCCTCGCCGATGAAATCGATCACGCCCAGCACAAGGTCGCTATCCGCCTGGGCGAGACGCAATGTGCGGATTTGTCCCAGCACCCAGCGGTTGCCGACGCGCATCTTGACGTGGCTGCCGATCGAGCCTGGCGGCGCGCCGAGCCCATTGGCCTTGCGAACCATGGCCATCATATGGCCGTCGAGCGACACCTGAGCGCCCGCGCCGGCAATCTCGAGCACACGCCCGAGCTCCATCGCGTCGCCCGCGGTGATTGCGGAAACGATCCGGTCCTGAATCCCCATGGCGGGATGCCTAACGGAACGAGGTTAAGGCTTTACTAGTCAATGCCGCACGCGGGCGAAGCCGAGCGCCGCCAGCCAACCGAGCAGCAGCGACAGGCCGATCGCGGCCATGCCGTATAAGAGCGGATAATGCTCGGCTGCGGTCGCGACAAAGCGCTCGAAACCCGACTTGTCGATCGCGATTTCGCGCGTCGCAGCGGCCACGATCCGTCCGTTTCGGATCAAATAAGTTTCGGCGGTGTAACTACCCACCGGGACGCGCGCCGGAATCGGCACCAGCGCGCGATAAAGCACCCCTTCGCGCACCGAAACCGCGCCGACATGTTCGGCATAGAGGCCGGTTCGGCGCTTGAGCTCGATCAACCCCGTCTCGAACCGCGCCTGTTCGTTGGCGCTGGTGCCATTGGCGGGGGAGAGCAACAGATTGTCGATGCCGATCTCGTAAATGGCGGCGGTGCGCGGGCTCACCAATTCCTTGAGCGGGCGTGAGGTCGCGACCGTGTAAAAGCTCGGCACCGATCGGAAACGCTCGCTCGCATGGTTGATCCAGATGCCCGCGACTTTGGCCTTCTCGCGCACCATCAGCGGTTCGGACGGCCCTTTGATCACCACCGCGATGTCGGTATCCGCGGGTGGGCGGCCACTGGGGTAGAGGATCGCGCCGAACAATAGCAGCTGGGCACCGGTGAAGCTGTAGGCGATGTCGATCTGCGTGTCGGATACGTCTGGCACCAGCCGCGGTTCGGCCGCGCCGAGCAGAAGGGGCAAGGCGGCCAGCAGCGAGCATAGCCGCCTCACAGCAATTGTACCGTATAGATGGCGTCCGGCCGCCAGGTCAGGCCGAGCGCCATCCGGATCGCCACCGTCAGCACGATCAGCGCCAGCATCATCCGCGCGCGTTCGGGCCGAACGCGCTGCACCAGCTGCGATCCGATCTGGGCGCCGGTGACGGATCCGACCAGCAGCAGCCCCGCCAGCACCAGATCGACCGCATGGGTTGTGAGCGCATGCACCAAAGTGGTGGCAGCGGTGACGAACAGCCCCTGGAAAAGCGACGTCCCCACCACGACGCGCGCCGACACGCCGAATACATAGAGCATTGCCGGCACGAGGATGAAGCCGCCGCCCACGCCCATCAGCACGGTCAGCAGCCCGGTGAGGAAGCCCAGCAGGAAAGGGGCGAGCGGCGAAATGTAGAGGCCTGCGCCGTAGAAGCGCCAGCGAAAGGGCAGCGCCGCAATCCACTTGCGATGGCGCTTGGTCGTCAGCGGGGGCGGCGGCGCGCCGGTTTGCGTTGCAATCAGTGTGCGCGCCGCTTCGCGCGCCATCGCGATCCCGATCCAGCCAAGCAGAGCGACATAGAGCAGCCCGATGATCGTATCGATTTGTCCGCTTTTCTGCAGCAAACGGAAAATGAAGCCGCCGACCAGCGATCCGACCGCGCCGCCCGCAACCAGCACCCCGCCGAGCCGAAAATCCACGCCCTGCCGCCGGCTGTGCGCAAGCACGCCCGACACGCTCGCGCCCGTGATCTGCGTCGCGGACGAGGCGACCGCCACCGCCGGGGGCACGCCGTAGAAGATCAGCAAAGGCGTGGTCAGGAATCCGCCGCCCACGCCGAACATGCCCGAAAGAATGCCGACCGCACCGCCCAGCACCACGATCACCAGCGCATTCACCGACAGGCCGGCAATGGGGAGGTACAGATGCATGATCGGGTTAGACCCGCTTCGGCGCAGCCTTTCAACCCACCCAACCGTCGTCCCAGCGACGGCTGGGACCCATGTCTCTCGCGATCAGGCGTTGAGCGTCAGATAAAGATCGTCCCAACCCGGATTGGTCCGTCCGATCAGGTTCAGCTTCCAGCTTCTCTTCCAGGCCTTGAGCGCCTTCTCGCGTGCGATCGCGTCCTCAATTCGGCCGTGAGCCTCGACATAGACCAGCCGCGTCAGGCCGTGCTCCCGGCAAAAATCCGATCCAACGCCGGTGCGGTGCTGCGTAACCCGAGCGGCAATATGTGCGGTCACGCCGACATACAGCGTCCCGCTCGGCTTATTGGTCATGATGTAGACGAAACCGCCCTTCACCGGCGGCATTGTGCAGCGGCAAAGCCATGGATGCCAGCCTGCGCTGGCATGACGCGTCATTAGCCCCAAACCGTCATCCCGGCGAAGGCCGGGATCCATCGCTCTAGCCTCCCCACTGTCGCTCTACATACCGACATCACCCCTGCCTTCGACGCGGCGACGTGATAGAGCGCCGTCTATGCCCGATTATCTCGACCGTCCCGGCCTTCCCCGGCTCGCCTACGAACTGCGTCCTGGCGCCGGCCCGACCATCGTCTTCCTCCCCGGCTACGGTTCGGACATGACCGGGAGCAAGGCGACCGCGCTCGATGCCTGGGGGGAGGCCGAGGGACGGGCGCTGTTACGCTTCGACTATCGCGGCTGTGGCCAGAGCGAGGGCGCGTTCGGCGAAGCGACGCTCGACGATTGGCGCGACGACGCGCTCGATGCGATCGACCATCTCACCCAGGGCCCGCTCATATTGGTCGGCTCGTCGATGGGCGGGTGGCTGATGCTGCTGATCGCGGTCGAGCGGCACGAGCGCGTAAAGGGCCTGGTCGGCGTCGCCGCCGCCCCCGATTTCACCGAATGGGGCTATGACGAGACGCAGCGCGCGATGCTGGCGGCGGACGGGCTGATCGCGGTCGAGCATCCGGATTATGAAACGCCCGAGATCACGACCAAGGCCTTCTGGGACAGCGGCCAGGCGAGCCTTCTGCTCGATAAGGAGATCGCGATCGATTGCCCGGTTCGCCTGCTTCACGGGCTGGAGGATACGGACGTGCCGCCCTCGATCGCCTTCCGCCTCGGCCGCGCGCTCCGTTCAGCCGACGTGCAGACCCTCCTCGTCAAGGATGGCGAGCACCGCCTGTCGCGGCCGGGCGATCTCGGCCTGTTGCTGACGACGGTCGCCGCCCTGATCGAGACCCTATGACCCCCTTGCTCCTGCTCGCCGCCGCGCTGACCGACATTTCGGGTGACGCCGCGCGCGTCGCCGCCTGCCAGAAACTGATCGCGAGCGATCCCAAAGCAGCGGTCGAGCAGGCGACCGCGTGGGCCGATCGCGACAAGAGCGTGCCCGCACGTCAATGCCTTGGCCTCGCCTTCGTCGCGGTCGAGCGCTGGGGGCCGGCAGAGGCCGCGCTCGCGCAAGCCGCTGCGCAAGCCGAAGCGCAGAGCGACGGCCGCGCGCCGCAAATCTGGAGCCAGGCGGCCAACGCCGCGCTCGCTGGAGATCAGCCGGCCAAGGCACGCGAGGATCTTGATCATGTCACGCGGCTGACGGGCCTGCCGCCGATGCTCGCGGGAGAGGCATGGGTTGATCGCGCGCGCGCCGATGTCGCGCTCGACGATCTTCCCCAGGCGCGGATCGACATGGACAAGGGGCTGGCCCTGGTACCGCAGGATCCCTTTGCCTGGTTTTTGTCGGCGACGCTCGCCCGCCGCCAGAAAGATCTGCCGCGCGCCCAGAAGGATATCGCGGTCGCGCTCAAATCCGCCGCCGACGATCCCGCCGTCCAGCTCGAAGCCGGCAATATCGCCGCCGCTGCCGGTCAGATGGACGTTGCCCGGGCGGCCTGGACGCGTGCGGCCCAGATCGGACCGGACGACCCGGCCGGCCAAGCGGCAAAAGCGCTGCTCAATCCGCCCAAATAGGGGTTCGCCGACTCGGGTCGGGCGGCCTAAAGCGGGTCGCGATGCCCAAATATCTCCACACCATGATCCGCGTGTCCGATCCGGATGCGACCATCCGCTTCTTCGAACTGATCGGCCTGCGCGAGCTGCGGCGTATGCAGAATGAGCAGGGGCGTTTTACGCTCATCTTCCTTGCCGCACCGGGCGACGAGCAGGCGCAGGTCGAGCTCACGCACAATTGGGACGAGCAAGGCTATGACGGCGGCCGCAATTTCGGTCACCTCGCCTATCGCGTCGACAATATCTACGAGACCTGCCAGCGCCTGATGGACGCAGGCGTGACGATCAACCGCCCACCACGCGACGGCCACATGGCGTTCGTGCGCACGCCCGATAACATCTCGATCGAGTTGCTCCAGGACGGCCACCTGCCGCCGCAGGAACCCTGGGTTTCGATGCCGAATACGGGCAGCTGGTAACATGGCCTGGCGCGACCGGCGGCTGCTCGACCCGTTAGGAATAGAGGCGCCCATCGTTCAGGCTCCCATGGCCGGGGCACAGGATGCGAGCCTCGCAATTGCCGCTTCGAAAGGTGGTGCGCTTGGCTCGATTCCGTGCGCGCTTCTGTCCGTCGAAACCGCGCGTGACCAGGTGACGCAATTCCGTGCGGCGACGCCGGGACCGCTCAATCTCAACTTTTTCTGCCATCAGCGCCCCATCGGCTATGACGACCACGCATGGCGGGAGGCGCTCCAGCCTTATTATCAAGAATATGGCGTGGGCTATCCCGCCGTAGCGCCGCCCCTGCGCAAGCCCTTCGATGACGCGATGTGCGCCTTGGTCGAGGAGGTGCGGCCGGAGGTCGTCAGCTTCCATTTCGGCCTCCCGGAGCCCGCTTTGGTGGAGCGCGTCCGCGCGACCGGCGCGCTGATCCTCGGTTGCGCGACCAGCCCGGCGGAGGCGCGCTGGCTCGGCGAACGCGGCGTCGATGCGATCATCGCGCAGGGCTGGGAGGCTGGCGGCCATGCCGGGCGCTTCCTGGCGGCCGATCCTTCCTCGCATATGGGTACGCTCGCGCTCGTACCGCAGGTCGCGGATGCGGTCCGCGTCCCCGTGATCGCGGCGGGCGGAATTGCCGATGCGCGCGGCGTGGCGGCGGCGCTGACGCTGGGCGCTAGCGCGGTGCAGATCGGCACCGCCTATCTCTTCAGTCCCGAAAGTCGGATCAGCGATCTCCATCGCGCACTGCTCGCGAGCGACATGGCGGAAACGACGGTTTCGACCAATGTCTTTACCGGACGCCATGCGCGCGGGCTGGAAACGCGGCTCACGCGCGATCTCGGCCCGACCAGTCCGATCGTGCCGCCCTTTCCGCATGGTGGGGATGCGCTTGCCGAGCTACGCAAGGCCGATCCCGCCGCCTTCGCCAACATGTGGGCGGGGCAAGCCGCGCGCCTGGTCCGCCCCGAACCTGCGGAGGCGCTGACGCAGCGGCTGGCCGCTGAAACCCTGGAGCTCCTGGCATGATCGAAGTGGTTCGGATCCCCGCGCTTCAGGACAATTATATCTGGATGGCGCATGACGATGCGAGCGGCGAGACGGTCGTGATCGATCCCGCCGAAGCTGCGCCCGTGCTGGCGGAGGCGCAGGTACGCGGCTGGACGATCGACCAGATCTGGAACACGCACTGGCATCGCGACCACACTGGCGGCAATGCCGAGATCAAGGCCGCGACCGGATGCACCATCACCGGCCCGGCGTCGGAGGCGGCCAAGATTCCCACGCTCGACACGCAGGTAGGTGAGGGCGATCGGGTACGGATCGGGGCGATCGAGGCCGAGGTGATCGAGGTGCCTGCGCACACCGCTGGGCACATCGCTTATTATCTGCCGCAGGCCGGCATCGCCTTCGTCGGCGACACATTGTTCGCGATGGGCTGCGGGCGACTGTTCGAGGGCACCGCCGAGCAGATGTGGGCCAACATGCAGCGGCTCGCGGCGCTGCCGCCGGAAACGCGCGTCTATTGCGCGCATGAATATACGCAGT
>Ga0207647_10002998_pt1 | contig 12696 bp, 14 predicted proteins | sample KBSCornC2_FD_184295 | JGI IMG/M metagenome (GOLD analysis project Ga0207647, IMG submission 184295) | Corn rhizosphere microbial communities from Kellogg Biological Station, Michigan, USA - C2 (SPAdes) (version 2) | ecosystem: Host-associated > Plants > Roots > Rhizosphere ...
CATGGCGAGGACGGTGCCCCGGATCGTCTTCAACACTCGGATCGTTCCCCAGTTCGAGACCTTTGGCTGGCATCGCGCGCGGCCTGCCGGCCGGACGTGCCCGGGGCTCGTCTCAACACCGGTTCGGAGGGAAATGCAAGCTGTTGAAGGCGCGCACGCCCGCGTCTATCGCGCTTGCCGACAATCAAGCGGGAAAGAATGATGACCGACGATGAGGTGCTGGCCGAGTTCCGCGAGGCGGATGCGCTGCTGGAGGGGCATTTCATCCTCTCCTCGGGCCTGCGCAGCCCGCGTTACCTGCAATGCGCCCGCGTGCTGATGAGCCCGGCGCGGGGCGCCAGGCTGGCCGAGGCGCTCGCCGCGCGCATTCCCGCCGATCTTCGCGAGCGGTTTGAGGCCGTGGTCTCGCCCGCGATGGGCGGGGTGATTGCGGGCCATGAGATGGGCCGCGCGCTCGGCCTTGACGCCATGTTTGTCGAGCGGCCGTCCGGCACGTTCGAGCTTCGGCGCGGTTTCTCCCTTCGGCCAGGGCAAAAGGTGCTGATGATGGAGGATGTCGTCACGACCGGCCTGTCGTCGCGCGAGGCGATCGCGGCGATCGAGGCGGCGGGTGGCGAGGTTATTGCCGCTGCAGCGCTGGTTGACCGTTCCAACGGCAAGGCGGATCTGGGCGTGCCCTTCTTCCCGCTGATACGGCTCGAGGTGCCGACTTATAGCGCGGATGCGCTGCCGCCTGAGCTTCAGGCGATTCCGGCGATCAAGCCGGGAAGCCGGGCGGCGGCGTGAGCGCCAAGCTTCGCCTTGGAGTCAACATCGATCATGTCGCCACCGTGCGCAATGCGCGCGGCGGTGACCATCCCGATCCGGTGCGCGCGGCCGAATTGGCGGCGCGCGCCGGCGCGGACGGTATCACAGCGCATCTGCGCGAGGACCGGCGCCATATTACGGACGCAGACATCGATCGGCTGATGGCGGCCATCCAGCTGCCGCTCAATCTGGAGATGGCGGCCACTGATGAAATGGTCGAGATCGCGCTACGCCACCGCCCGCACGCGGCGTGTATCGTGCCCGAACGGCGGCAGGAGCGCACCACCGAGGGGGGGCTCGACGCCGACGGGCATCGCGCGGCCCTGGCGCCAATGGTCAAGGCGCTTGGTGCGGCGGGCATCCGGGTCAGCCTGTTCATCGAGCCCGCGCCTGCGCAGGTGGAAGCGGCGATCATGTTGGGTGCGCCGGTGGTAGAGTTCCACACCGGGCGCTATGCGAATCGCACGGGCGTCGCGCGTGCCGACGAATTGAGGCGCATCGCCGATATGGCCGCACTCGCCGCCCGGAACGGGATCGAGCCGCACGCCGGCCACGGCCTCACCTATGACAATGTCGCGCCGATCGCGGCCATCCCGCAGATCGCTGAACTGAATATCGGCCACTTCCTGATCGGTGAGGCGATCTTTGTCGGGTTGGAGGAAGCGGTCCGGCAGATGCGCGCGGCAATGGACGCGGCCCGGTGAGGATCAGGGGATGATCCTCGGTCTTGGTTCCGACCTTTGCAACATCGAGCGGATCCAGGCCTCGCTCGATCGGTTTGGCGAGCGCTTCGTCGATCGGGTCTTTACCGACATCGAGCGCGCCAAGGCCGACCGACGCCTGATGACCCGGGCCGCGACCTACGCCAAGCGCTTCGCTGCCAAGGAAGCATTCTCCAAAGCGATCGGAACGGGCTTCAACCAGGGTGTGTTCCTGAAGGATATCGGCGTGGTCAACCTGGCCTCGGGCGCCCCCACGCTGGCGCTGACGGGTGGGGCGAAGGCGAAGCTTGACGCCATGACCCCTCCGGGCCACGTCGTGGACATTCATGTAACGCTCACCGATGATCATCCATGGGCGCAGGCGTTCGTCATTCTATATGCACGTCCGATCTAACGGGGATTTCGAGTTTTGAGCGAGCCGGAAGTTACCGTTCCCGCGACCAAGGGAACCGACAAGCCTGCCACCGATTGGGTGGCGGAGATCAAGAGCTTCGCCTGGCTCATTCTGGCGGTCCTCGCGGTGTGGAGCTTCGTCGCCAAGCCCTTCTACATCCCGTCCGAATCGATGATGCCGACGCTCATCAAGGGCGATCGCTTGGTCGTCACGAAATACCCCTACGGCTATTCCTATGTTTCGCCCGCGCCCTTCCACCTGCTGCCCTTCATCCATGGCCGGCTCTTCGGGCGAATGCCGCAGCAGGGTGACATCGTGATCCTGAAACCGCCGGGCGAGGATTCGGACTATATCAAGCGCGTGATCGCGCTGCCGGGCGATCGTATCGAGGTACGCGAGGGCGTGATCATCCTCAACGGCGTGCCGGTGAAGCGCGTATCTGAATCGCCCGCGATGATCCCGATCGACGCCAACGTGCCCTGCATGAGCGACGCTGAGGCGCCGTTCCAGAAGATCGGCCCGGACGGCAAGCGCTATTGCGAATTGCCCCGCTATCGGGAAACCTTGCCCAATGGCGTCAGCTACGACACGATCGACGTGGGTTATCGGCCCGGCATTCCGGACGATTTTCCGGAGATGACGGTGCCCAAGGGTCAAGTGTTCGTGATGGGCGATAATCGCGACGAATCGGCCGACAGCCGCGTCCCCGAATCGCAGAACGGCCTCGGCGGGCCGATCCCGTGGGAGAATCTTGGCGGACGGGCTGAGTTCATCACCTTCAGCTATGACGGGTCGACCCAATATTGGAACCCGATCAGCTGGTTCAGCGCGCTGCGCCACGGCCGTGCCGGCACCAGCCTGCGCCCACAGCACGAAGGCAAATAAGTTTGGCGCCCGGTCGACGCGAGGAACCGGGCCCTTCGGACTTCACCGATCCGGCCACCAGTCGTGAATTCCAGCGGGCGGCCGTGTGGGTGGGCATGGCGGTCGCGATCATATTGGTCTGGTTGCTTGCCCAGCCGCTGCTGCTGATCATCGGCGGCATCGTTTTCGCGGCATTGCTGGACGGCGGGGTCCGATTGCTGGGCAAGGCTTTTCCCGGCTTGCGGCGCGGGCTGCGGCTGGCGATCGTCTCGGTGCTGGTTGCCTGTTTCCTCGCCGGTTTCTTCTATCTCGCCGGCAGCCAGCTGATCGGACAGTTCGAAGCCCTGCGCGCGGTGGTGACGACGCAGATCGGCCATGTTGTGGATTTCGGCCACCGTTTCGGCCTGGTTCCACCCAATCAGGGGGCGGGGCAGATCAGCCGGCAACTGGTCGGCTCGCTCGGTCGGGTGACGGCGGCGCTCGGCACTGCCCTTGGCGCGCTTTCCAGCTTGGTCGCGATCATCGTGCTCGGCCTGTTCATCGCGATGGAACCGCGCCTTTACGAGCGCGGCGTCGCCTGGATGCTGCCGATGAACAAGCGCCAGGATTTCTACAGCACTGCCGACAAGATGGGGCACACGCTGCGCCGCCTGATGGCGGGTCGCCTTGCCGGCATGGCGATCGAGGGGGCTTTCGTCGGCTTTGCGCTATCGCTGATCGGCGTGCCGATGGCACCCTTGCTCGGCGTGCTCACCGCGCTGCTCGCCTTTCTCCCCAATATCGGCAGCATCGTTTCGGGCGTGCTGATCGTGCTCGTCGGCTTTTCTGCAGGCACCAACATCGGCATCGCGGCTATCTTCGTCTATATCGCGGTCCAGACACTCGATGGTTATCTGATCGTGCCGATGGTGGCGCGGCGCGCGGTCGACTTGCCGCCAGCCTTGGTGTTGGGCTGCCAGCTGCTGTTCGGCGCGCTGTTCGGCATACTCGGGCTGGCGCTCGCCGATCCGATCGTGGCAATGATGAAAGTGCTGCTCGAGGAAAAGAGCGAGCATGCCGCGGAGGATGTTGCGGGGAAAAGCGGCAAGTCGGGGGCGTGATGCGCGGCGAGACGGATTCTCGAAAGCGGGCCGCGGCGTTCACCACAGCGATTTAACCGGGGTCGATCCTCTCCGTCGGGCAATTTGCCTGTCGCCCCGTGGATGCCGGAACAAGTCCGGCATGACGGGTGGCGCGTGGAGGAGAGGGCGGCTGGGCGGCAGCCCGGCCTTACATGCCCGGCTGCTGCTGCATCCCCGGCATGCCCGCGGGCATCGCCATGAAGTTATGCATCGTGATGTCGAACACCAGCACCGAATTGCCGGGGATCACGACATTGCCGCTCTCGTCCCGCTGATCCTCGCTGCCATAAGCATGTTCGGGCGGGAGCCAGACACGATAGGTCGCGCCTTTCGGCATCAGCATCAGCGCCTCGGCGAATCCGGGCACCACGCGCGCGAGCGGCATCGGTACCGGCTGGCCTGGCTTGCTCGCGTCGAATTCCTTGCCGTTTGTCAGAGCGCCGCGATAATCGACCAGCGCAACATCATTGGCGGTCGGCGTCGGCCCGCTGCCGGGCTTGATCACCATATATTCGAGGCCGGAAGGCGTGCTCTTCACGCCGGGGCGCTTGGCGTTGGCCGCGAGGAACTCGGCGGCGGGCAGCTTGGCCATGGCGGGCGAAGCGTTCGCCGATTTGCTCGGGGCAGCCGCAGCCCACACCGCGCCGCCGATGCCGGCAGCGAGCAGGACGGCGATACCGGCCCACAAAGCGACAATCCCGCTCTTGCCCACGGGGCGAAGCGGCACCGCGGTCACGTCTGACATGAATTCAGGCCTTACCGGGCCTGATCGCGCTCGGCGCGCTTGCGCTCCAGCTTGCGAGCGCGGCGGACGGCGGCGGCACGCTCGCGCGCACGCTTTTCCGACGGCTTCTCATAATGGCGGCGCAGCTTCATCTCGCGATAGACGCCTTCGCGCTGCAGCTTCTTCTTGAGCGCGCGCAGGGCCTGATCGACATTGTTATCGCGAACGATGATCTGCATAAAAAAACCAATTCTCCTGTCGGGCCAACGCGTCCGTCAGCCGGCAATAAACGATTGACGCCGCGAACGGTGCCCGCGTCGGGAAGCGGCGCCCCTACCAGCGCTCAGGCGATTCTTCAAGCCCGAAGGGCGGCGCGCCGTTGATACCAATGAGCAGGCCCACGCCTGCCCAATAATCATACATGAACCGCATGGGCGGCGGAATCGTTCCTTCGCGTGCCGCCTTGTGAGGCAGCGCGCGCATCTCATGGGGCAGTGGCTTTCCAAGGAAGCCAGCGCTTTATAGGGTAGGCGCATGACCCGCTTCACCGTCAATGGCGAGCCCGTTCACTACAAGATGGATCCGGATACGCCCGTGCTGTGGGCGCTGCGTGACGCATCGAACCTGACCGGCACCAAATATGGCTGCGGGGCGGGGCAGTGCGGAGCCTGCACGGTGCATGTCGACGGCGTGGCCCGTCGTTCCTGTCAGGTCACGATCGGCGCCATCGAGGGCAGCTTCGTCACCACGATCGAGGGCCTAAGCGGCGATCGCAGCCATCCGCTGCAGCAGGCTTTCGCTGCGGAAAATGTGCCGCAATGCGGCTATTGCATACCCGGCATGCTGATGGCCGCGGCCGCCTTGCTCGCGCACAATCCCAAGCCGACCGACCAGCAGATGGATGAGGCGATCACCAACCTCTGCCGCTGCGGCACCTATCCGCGTATCCGCCGTGCCATCCACCGCGCGGCCGAAGCGGCGCACGGCGGAGAAGGGATCGCCGCGGCGCCTCCGCCCGATATTGCGCCGGCGGACGCGGCCGCGGCGGTGCCGGCGCTCACACCCGTTCACAAATAGAGGCTGGACCGGAAGGGGAGCTAGCTTTCTGAACGCTGACGAATCAGTTCAGCCCTCGATCACGCATAAGCGTACATAAGGGGTCTAATGGCGGGCGTCCGTGCGTTCCGCCATAGGAGAGACTCAGATGAAAACTCTACGGACAGCGCTGCTCGCCGCTGCCATGCTGGCGGTGGCGCCCACGATGGCCATGGCGCAAGACGAGAATCCGCGCCACGACCATGGAGACCGAGGCCATCGCGGCGATCGCGGGGATCGTGGCGACCGAGGTGATCGTGGTGACCGCGGGCGGCCAGCCCCGCCGCAGGCCAATTATAACGCGCCCGCCCCCCGCGGCGCTTGGGGCGGCGCTTCGCCGGCGGCCCAGCCACAGGCCCAGCGCGCTGAACGCGGCGTATGGCCGGGTTGGCGCGGCGATCGCGGCGATAATGGACGCCGATGGCAGAGGGACCCCGCCGATGTGCGGCCCATTCCCCCGCAGGCGACCAACGTCGCGCCGAATTTGCAGGACCGCGGCCAATGGCGCCGCGACGACCGCAACGGCCGCACCGACGATCGTCGCTGGGACAATCGCGATCGTGGACAATGGAGCGGGAGCGACCGACGCTCCGACGATGATCGCCGTCGCTGGGACAATGATAATCGCCGCTGGAGCGGCGGAGACCATCGTTGGGATAATGACAATCGTCGCTGGAATGGCGGCGACCGCCGTTGGGATAATGATCGTCGCTGGAGTGGGTCCGACCGCCGATGGTCGGGCGGCGATCACCGGTGGGATCCCGGCCGCTGGCGCAATGATCATCGTTATGATTGGCGCAGCTGGCGCAGCAGCCACCGCGACCTGTTCCGCGGTCGCTATTATGGCCCGCGCGGTTACAGTTATCGGTCGGTCTATGCGGGCTTTTTCCTCGAACCCTTCTTCTATGGCTCGAGTTATTGGCTCGCGGATCCCTATGCCTACCGCCTGCCGCCGGTCGAATGGCCGCTCCGCTGGGTGCGTTATTATGACGACGCCCTGCTGGTCGACGTGACGACTGGTGAAGTCATCGACGTCATACAAGGCTTCTTCTGGTAAAAACCCTGTGGCTGGCGCTGTCTGCGCAGTGCCAGCCAAGTCTTTCCCAAAGCTGACTGCGTCATTCCAAACCCGTTCAGCGAATCAACATTAGAGAAGTTCAAGACGGAGGGCGGAGCGCTTTCGGTCTGGATGAGGAAAGGGAAGGATCTCACGATGCGTACAGCCATTATTGCCAGCTTGCTGGCGGCGACGATCGTTCCGACGGTCGCACAGGCGCAGAATTCCGAGTTGCGTCATGACCGCCGCGAAATACGGCAGGAGCAGCGCGACGTGGATCGCGCTGTCCGCGACGGCGCGTCCTGGCGCGAAGTGCGCGATCAGCAGCGCGACGTACGAGACGCGCGCCGCGAATATCGCGAGGACTGGCGCGACTATCGTGCCCGCCATCCCGAATATTATCGCGGCCCCGCCTGGGCTGGTCCGCGCGGCTATCGCTGGCGGCCGGTGACAGTCGGTTATCGCTTTACGCCGGTCTTTTACGAGCGGCGCTATTGGATCGATCCCTATCGCTACCATCTGCGCCCGGTGCGCGGATATGAGCGGTGGGTCCGCTACGGCAACGACGTGGTGCTGGTCGATATCCGCAACGGTCGCGTGCTCGACATTCACAACCGCTTCTTCTTCTAAGTTGGTCGCGTAGCGTTGCGTACCAGGCCCGGGCGGGAAACCGCCCGGGCCATTCTTCATCCGAGCCTGCCGAAGGGTAGCAACTTCCGGGCTAACAAGGCGGCGGTACGGCCGTCGCCTGAACGAAGCGGGATCAGGATCGCCTGCGCGGCATGCTTGGCGATTCGATCGAGCGGCGTCGGCGCAGGCGCGGCAGCAGCCTGCTCGGCCAAACCCCGCGCGGTCGCGACGTCGCGCGGGTTCAGCCGGATCCGCATCAGCGCGGCAAAGCCTGTGAAGAACGGCCGGCCGCCGCCCAGCGCCACTGCCGTATCCAGCTCCGCCAGCCCGACGTCTTTCTTCGCGCCGAGCAATGTGGTCGCGAAGAAGCCGGCATCGACCGTGTCTAGATGCCAGGTCGCGATCGCAAGGTGCGCCTCCGGGTCGCGCGGATTGGCGGCGAGGAAGGTTTCGAAAATATGGCGCGCGGTCTTGGCGTCGCCCGGCGAGCGGGTGAGGTGGGCGCGGTCGCCGATCGCCACGCCGCGCTGCATCTGCGCCTCGCGATCGCGCGGATTGGCGGCGAGGATCGCTTCGGCCGCGGCGAGGCCCTGGTTGATCAGCGCGATCGCGCTCGCTTTGTCGGTTGCCTGGAAGGACGCCTGGGTCAGGATCTCGCGCGGGGTTGCGGCGGCAAGTGGAGCAGCGAACCCCCAAGCCAGGCCCATCAGGGCCCAGCCCAAGGCGATTTTGTTCTTTTTCATCAAGTTGGAGAAAGCCTCGCGTGCGCTATCGATCCATCAAGCCGTGCGTGCCAGGGCATCGGCAATCAGCCTGCGGCTGTTTTCGAGGCCGTAAAGCGCGATGAAGCTGCCCATGCGCGGCCCCTGTTCCGAGCCGAGCAAAGTCTCATACAGCGTCTTGAACCAGTCGCGCAGCTTCTCCTGCCCGTAATAAGCCTTGCCGACCTCATAGACCTCGTTCTGCGCGGCGGATGCGAGATCGTCGCTGCCGCCGAGCCCGGCGAGGCGCGCATCAAGATCGATCAGCGCCTTGGCCTCATCCGCGGTGGGGGCGCGGCGCTTGAGCGTCGGGGCGACATAATCGCGATGATAGGCCAGCGCGTGGACGATCAGCGCGTCGAGCGCAGGGTGCTGCGTGCCGGGGCGATACGCTTGCAGATAATCGCGCACCACCTGTGGGTCCGCCTCACCGATCACGCCGACAAGATTGAGCAGCAAGCTGAAGCTGACCGGAAGCGGATCGGGCGGCACGGCACCATCGTGAATATGATGGACCGGGTTGCCGAGCTTCTGCGGCAGGCCCTGCTCGGGATAATCGGCCACCGATTTCCAATAGTCGTCGATCGCGCGCGGGATCACGCCGATGTGAAGCTGCTTGGCGCGCTTGGGTTCGCGATAGGCGAAATAAGCCAGGCTCTCCTGCGGACCATAGGTCAGCCATTGCTCGAGGCTGAGGCCGTTGCCCTTCGATTTGGAGATCTTCTCGCCATGCTCGTCGAGGAACATCTCGTAATTGAAGCCTTCGGGCGGGCGCTGCCCGAGAATGCGGCAGATTTTGGAGGATTGGATGACCGAATCGATCAGGTCCTTGCCCGACATCTCATAATCGACGCCGAGGGCGAACCAGCGCATCGCCCAGTCGACCTTCCACTGCAGCTTGGCCGCACCGCCGAGCGCGGTGGTAGTGATGAGATCGCCGTCGGGCGCGGTGTAGCGAATGCAGCCCGCCTCCGTATCGACCACCTCGACCGGCACCTGCAGCACGATGCCGGTCTTGGGATCGATCGGCAGCACGGGCGAATAGGTCGCCTGGCGCTCCGGCCGGAGGGTCGGCAGCATCACGTCCATGATTTGATCATAATGGCGCAGCACCTGGCGCAGCGCATCATCGAACCGACCGGTCGTGTAGCAGTGGGTCGCGGACACGAATTCATATTCGAAGCTGAACCTGTCGAGGAATTCGCGCAGCATCGCATTGTTGTGATGCGCGAAGGATTCATACTTGCCGAACGGATCCGGGATACGCGTCAGCGGCTTGCCGAGATGCTCGGCCAGCATCTTCTGGTTGGGCACATTGTCCGGAACCTTGCGCAGCCCATCCATGTCGTCGCTGAAGGCAACGAGGCGAGTCGGCACATCGGACATGGCCTGATAAGCGTGGCGCACCATTGTCGTGCGCAGCACTTCGTTGAAGGTGCCGATATGGGGCAAACCCGAGGGGCCATAGCCGGTCTCGAACAGCACATGGCCCTTGTCCGGCGCGCCTTGCGGATAGCGCGCGAGCAGCTTGCGCGCCTCCTCATAAGGCCACGCCTTCGAGGCGAGCGCGGCATCGCGCAGTTCGTTTGCCATTTGTTCCCGGTTTCAGTAACGTTCAGGCGTGCGCCTTTAGGGGCGTGAATCGCGTGTGGGAAGCGGAGTCGCACCGCTTCGATGGTGGAGGCCTAGGCGAAACCATGGAGATATTACCAGCGGACGCGCAACTTCCCGTGCCTTTTACGCGCCGACTCGACACGATCGCGGAGCGCACCTTCTACGTTGCCCGCCCCGGCATTCGGGCGATTCCATCGGGAGCGGGCACGGTGCTCGCTTTTTTCGGCCTGCAGGCTTTCACCCTGCTCGTATTCATCTGGGCGGTCTGGTGGCCCAAGCCGTCGAGCCGAAGCGATTGGGTCTTCTCGATCTCCGCAACCACGGTGCTCGCGCTCCTGGCGACCGCGGTGTTCGTGCTGTTGGCACGTCGTTTTCCGGGGTTCGTGCTCGCGGTGCTGCGTTCGCCCTTCATCAGCGTTTCGGTGACGGATCGCCGGATCTTGTGGACGCTGCCGTGGATGCGCGCGCCGCTGATGGAGATCGGGCGCGAGCGCGTGCGGGGCGGCATTCTGGGGGTTCTCGACCGCAAGGGGAACGGTCCCGCGGCGGTAATCCTGGTGCCGGGCGATCCTTGCGCCGATATTGACGGCAACATCCATTTCGATCGGCTGCCCGATGCGGCAGCCTTCGTCGCCGCGCTCGAACGCAGGTGAGGGGGGCCGCCTTACACGCTCTGCCCGCACTCCATGCGACGCACGGCGGCATCTGGCTGGCCACTACGGAGGGCACGCGCGCCCTCGGCCGTGGCGAGGCGATTGCGTACGCCTCCGAAACCCCAGCCATCATTCTTAACGCGCCGCTGGTTGCCGCGCGGCTGGGATTGAGCGAACTGTCGGGGCTCGACCTGCTCGAGCTTTATGCTTTCGTCCATCCGGCGCGCTTTGCGGTGCCGACGCCGGCGGGCATGGCGCGTGCGCTCGGACTGGCGCCTCCGGCAGACGATGCCGGCGCGGCAGCTTTCCTGCGCGGGGCGGCAACCGCCTTGCTCGCAACCTTGGGCGACAAGGATTGGCCCGAGCGGGAAGGTGCCTGGACCAGTGCGCAATCGCTCGCCCGGCTGCGCTGGCCATGGGCGAACCAGATCGTGCCGCTGATCGAAAAACCCGCACAGGCGGAGCGCTGGCTCTTCTCCAAGCTGCCGCAATGGGAGGAGGCGCCGCCGCGGCCCGATCCGCGCCCGGCGCGATTGGAGGATACCGAGACGCTCGACCGCCTGACCCGCTTGGTCGGGCGCGATGCCGAGCCGCGCGAGGGCCAGCGGGCTTATGCCGCCGCGGCCGCACGCGCATTCGATCCGCGCGATGCCGCCGGACGACCGCACATGCTGCTGGCCGAGGCGGGGACGGGAATCGGCAAGACTTTGGGCTATCTTGCGCCGGCGTCGCTGCATGCGGCCAAGGCGGGCGGGCCGGTCTGGATTTCGACCTATACGAAGGCGTTGCAGCGCCAACTGGGTGCCGAAAGCGCGCGGGTATTTCCCGACGACGCAGTCCGGCGCGAAAAGGTCGTGATTCGCAAGGGACGGGAAAATTATCTCTGTCTGCTGAACCTGGAAGACGCGCTGCAGGGCGGCTTCCAGAATCGCGCGGCGGTTCTGGCGCAACTGGTGGCGCGCTGGGCGGCTTATTCGCGCGATGGGGACATGGTGGGCGGCGACCTGCCCGGCTGGCTGCCGACATTGTTCCGCCGCGCCGGCTCGACCGCGCTTACCGATCGGCGGGGCGAATGCGTCTATGCAGGCTGCCCGCATTACCGGAAATGCTTCATCGAACGCGCGAGCCGCGCGTCCGAACAGGCCGATCTGGTGATCGCCAACCATGCCTTGGTGATGATCCTCGGGGCGCGGCGGATGGACGAAGGCCGGCCCCTTGCCCGCATCGTGTTCGATGAGGGGCATCATTTGTTCGATGCGGCGGATTCGACCTTTGCCGCCGCGCTCACCGGGCAGGAAGCGATCGAGCTCCGGCGCTGGATTCTTGGCCCTGAATCGCGCTCACGCGGGCGCAGGCGCGGGCTCGCGGCGCGCTTGCTGGATGTCGCTTCCTATGACGAAGAAGGCCACCGCGCGATCGAACAGGCATCGGCCGCGGCGCGCGAGCTGCCGGGCGACGGCTGGCTCGGTCGGCTTGCCGAGGATTTGCCCCTGGGGCCGATCGAGAAGCTGCTCGCCGCGGTTCGCAGCACCACTTACGCGCGCGCCAGCGCGGCCGATGCGGGTTACGGTATCGAAACGCACGCCTCCGAATTGGATGTCGGCCTGATCGAGGCGGCCGCGCCCGCGATCGAGGCGTTGGAAGCGCTGGTCCGCCCGCTCGCCCGGCTGCGTCAGCGGCTCCAGGCAGTATTGGAGGATGCGCCCGATTGGCTCGACAGCGCGGCGCGCGCTCGGGTCGAGGGCGCGATCGCGGGGCTGGTCAATCGCAGCCAGACGCTCGCAGCGTGGATTGCCTTGCTCGGCCGACTCGGCGGACCAGTCGATCCCGACTTTGTCGACTGGCTTGCGGTCGATCGGGTCGACGGGCGGGAATATGATATCGGGCTTCATCGCCATTGGCTCGACCCGACCCGGCCGCTCGCCGAAACAGTGCTCAAACCGGCGCACGGCCTGATCGTCACCTCCGCCACCTTGCGCGGCAGCGGGGATTGGGATGCGGCCGAAGCGCGAAGCGGCGCAGTGCACCTCGAGCGTGCCGCAATGCGTTTCGCGGCACCCTCGCCGTTCGACTATCCTTCGCAGGCCGAAGTGCTGATCGTGACCGATATCAAGCGCGGTGACACGGCCGCGCTCGCGGGGGCGTATGCGCGGCTGATCGAAGCCTCGGGCGGCGGCGCGCTCGGCCTTTTCACGGCGATCCAGCGGCTGAAGGCGGTCCATGCCCGCATCGCGGATCGGCTCGCGCGCGCGGG
>Ga0207647_10003003_pt1 | contig 12690 bp, 7 predicted proteins | sample KBSCornC2_FD_184295 | JGI IMG/M metagenome (GOLD analysis project Ga0207647, IMG submission 184295) | Corn rhizosphere microbial communities from Kellogg Biological Station, Michigan, USA - C2 (SPAdes) (version 2) | ecosystem: Host-associated > Plants > Roots > Rhizosphere ...
GCGCGTCGCGGTGAGTTTCACCGGGCAGCCGGTCTTCAACGCCAGCAGGCCCAGCGGGAGTTGGAAGCCCTGGTCCTCGCGGTCGGCCGTCGCGCCGGGGACCCCGGTGACGACGATCTTGACGCGTTCGGGTTCGAGGCCGTAGCAGGCGGCAGCGGTGTCGCGGTCCGCGTGCGGGTCCGTGGAGGCGAGGTACAGCTCGACGCCGCCGTCGGGGCGGGGCACCGCGAGGCCGGCCTCGGCGCCGATGGGGGCCGGGTCCTGGCGGCCGATGCGGTACTGGCCCTCGACGACGATCTCGCCGGTCGCGTCCGGGTCGCCGTGGCGCAGCGGGATGTGCCGGATCAGGTTGCCGTCGGGGTGCAGCGGTTCGGCCTCGAAGGCCTGCTCGGGGTCGGTCACCGGGTCGAGTACCTCGTACTCGACCATGATGGCCGCGGCGGCCATGCGCGCGGTGTCCGGGTGGTCGGCGGCGACGGCGGCGATGGGCTCGCCGTGGTGGCGTACGACCTCGGAGGCGAACACAGGGCGGTCGGCGTTGCGGCGGCCGTGGCGGGCGGTGCCCGGCACGTCCTCGTGCGTGACGACGGCCCGTACACCGGGCATCTCGCGCGCGTGGGAGGTGTCGATGGACACGATGCGCGCGTGCGGGTGCGGGGAGCGCAGTACGGCGGCCCACAGCAGGCCCTCGGCCCACAGGTCCGCCGCGTACGGGAACGTGCCCTCGGTCTTGGCGCGGGTGTCGGCGGCCGGCAGGGAGGCGCCGAGGCCGTGCGGCAGCTGCTCGGGGGCGGGTGCTGCCTCCGCGGCGGTGGTCGCGGTGGCGGCTTCGTTGCTCACGCCTGGCCTCCGTCCTGTCCGTACGCCTGGTCATGCGGTCCGGGCGGCGCGGGGAACCCGGGTGACTCGAACGCCGACGCGTTGACACCTCCGGCTCCAGGGCCCGCCTGGTGAGGGATACGTGCCTCGTCGCCGTCCTGTTCGGAAGCGTCACCTTCGGAGTGCGCCTCGCGTTCGGCGACGACCTCCTGGACGGCCTCCACGACGCCCCGGTAGCCGGAGCAGCGGCACAGGTTGCCGCACAGGGCCTGGCGGGTCTCCAGCTCGGTGGGCGCCGGGTTGCCCTCCAGCAGGTCGTGCACGGTCATCGCCATGCCGGGCACGCAGAAACCGCACTGCACGGCGCCGCACCGGGCGAGCGCGCGCTGCACGTCCGAGGGCTGCCCGTCGACGGCGAGGCCCTCGACGGTACGGACCTCGCTGCCGGCGGCGGTCACGGCGGGCACCAGGCAGGAGGCCACGAGGCGCCCGTCGACCTGGACGTTGCAGGCCCCGCACTCGCCCTGGGAGCAGCCGTCCTTGGCGCCCGCGAGACCGAGGCGCTCGCGCAGCACGTAGAGCAGCGACTCGCCGATCCAGGCGTCCGAGACGGGGCGCTCCACGCCGTTGACGCGCAGGACGTAGGAGGCGAGGGGGTGCTCCTCGCCGGGGGGCGGCGGGGCCTCGTCGGCGGCTTCGGCGTCGGAACCGTCGGCCGCGTCCGGGTCGACCGGAGTGTCCGAAGTGTCCGGGGAGTCGGGCGTGTTGGAGGCGGCGGGTCCGGCCGGCGTCCGCGCGGACGGTGCGGTGCCGTCCGGCCCGGCGTCCGCCGCGGGCTCCGTGAGCGGCTCCACGGCCCCCTCAGGCGCCCCTGCGGCCTCCTCGGCGCTCTTTGCCGCCCCGGCGGCCTCACCGGGCTCGTGCGCGGGCTGTGAGGCGGCTGAGGCGGATTCGGCGGGCGTCTGCGCGTAGGCGTCGGCGGTTGGAGCCCCGTACTCGTCGGCCTGAGGGCGGGGCTGCTCGGCGATGTGCCCCCGCGCGGCCTCGGGCTCGTGTGCGGCGGGGTCCTGCTCCACGGGCGCATGGGCGGCGCCGGAGTGCTCGGCGGACCGGCCGTCGGTGTGGGCCGGAGGCTGCTCGTACGCGTGCCCCGCACCGGCCGGAGTCTCGGCGCCGTGTTCGCGCGCGTGCCCGGAGCCGTCCTCGGGCGCCGTCGGCTCCTCGGTCCGCGGCTGCCCCCAGGGCTGTCCCGCGGCCTCCGTCGCCCAGGGGGCGGGGGCGCCGCCCGGGAGCGTGGCCGGCGGTGTGCCGCCCCACTGCTGCACCAGGGACGACGTGGTGAACTCGCCCGATTCGTCCGGAAGGTCGCCCCCGGCCACGGGGATCGACCACTGCCCGGTCACATCGTGCCCCGGCGCGGGGGCGGACTCCTGGGTCGCCGACTCCCCGAAGTGCCACTGCTGGGTGGCCGCGGGGTTGTACGTGAACCGGTCGCCCGTGGTGTCCTGCGGCACGGCGTTGGGGTCGGGCCACTGGGCGCCGTCGGCGGGCACGGCCCAGTTCCCGCTCGCCGCCGGGTCGGTCCCCGCGGCCGGGCCGGGGTCGGCCGTTATCGGCGGCGGCACATAGCCGTGGCCGGGCGCCGCAAGCGGACTGTCGGCGGAGGCCAGGAGGGCGTCGATGCCCCCTTCGGGGAGTTTGACGAAGGCGGTGGCGCCGTCGTCGTAGTCGCCCTGGGGCAGCGGGTCCCAGCGGCCGCCGCCGTGGGGGGTGCTCTCTCCGTGCTGGTCGTCGGTCACGACAGCGCCCTCCCCAGTGCTCGTCGGGCCAGCGCGGCGACGGTGCGCCGCAGGTGCAGTACGGCGGGCGGAAGCTGTTGGACGGTGCCGTCCGGTTCGGGAACGGGGTCGGGGATGCAGGCCGCCGCGACGTACTCCCCGAAGGCGGCCAGCGCCTCCGGGACGATCGTCCGGCCGTTGTCCCAGTCGATGAGCCGGGCGACCCACTGCTCGGCGTCCAGGGGCCTGAGCGGCATCGGCGCTATGGCACCGACGGCGCACCTGACTCCGCGCCGGGCGGGGTCGAGGACGAGCGCGACGGACGCGACCGCGCGTCCGGGGCCGGTCCGGCCGGTCGCCTTCAGGAAGACCTGCGGCGCGTGCAGCAGCGGCACGCGCACGTACCCGATGAGTTCGCCGGCGCGCAGCATGTCGACCGCGGCCAGCAGGTGCGACACCGGGATCTCCCGGCGGGCTCCGCCCGGGCCCGCGATGATCAGTGTCGCCTCCAGGGCGGCCAGCACCGGCAGCGCGTCCCCGGTGGGGGACGCCGAGGCGATGTTGCCGCCCAGGGTGCCCGCGTTGCGGATCTGCGGCGGGCCCGCAGCGCGCGCGGCGGCGGCGAGCGCCGGGATCAGGGCCGCGAAGTCCGGGCGCCCCATGCGCGCGTGCGTGAGCCCGGCGCCGAGCAGAGCGTGTCCGTCCTGGTACTGCCAGCCGCGGATCTCGCTGATCCTGCCGAGGCCGACCAGTGCGGCGGGCCTGAGCTGCCCCGAGTTGACGGCGGCCATGAGGTCGGTGCCGCCGGCCACCGGGACGGCGGCGGGCACGGCGGTGAGTGCCGCCACGGCCTCGTCCAGCGTCGTGGGCAGCGTGACGGCCTGCGCCGCCTGCGGTGCGTGCGTGGTCAAACCGGCTGCCCCTTCCCGCTGCCCCACCTGGTCCCACCTGTGTTGCCGTACGGTACGTGCTGACAGGGCGGACGTGGCAACTCTGGCACATCTTCGCAAGGCCCGAAGACGGGGGTCCGCTAGGAGGCATTCGCCCACTTCACCAGGGAGATGGTCCGTTTTCGTACGGCATCACCGGTGCGCGCGAATTGCCACTCTTCGGTGATGCTTACGACGTTTTTGCCTTACCTGTTCGGGAGCTCACTTACCTGTTCGGGGGCGCCCCCTCCAGCGGCCGTCCGAGCACGCCGGGGCGCTTCTGCCACGGCAGTGGCCCGGTCGGCGGCCGGTAGCCCACTCCCAGGGCGTCAAGTCGCCGGTAGTGGGCGGTCATCCGCCGCTCGAAGTCGGCGAAGTCCCGTTCCGCCGGGGCGGGAAGCGCGCTCCAGGCCACCTCCGAGAAGGCCGAAAGCCGCGGGTACGTCTGGTAGTCCACCCGTGCAGGGTCCTCCATCACCTCGGTCCACACGTTGGCCTGTGTGCCGAGAACGTGTGTGGCCTGGCCGGGGGTCAACTCCGGTGGAACGGGCTCGAACCGGTAGACGTCCTCCAGGGTGCGCACATAGCCGATCGGTACCGGCTCGTCCTCGCCCGCCGCCTGGCGGTGGTCCAAGTACACGTACTGCTCGGGGCACATGACCACGTCGTGACCGGCCCGGGCCGCGGCGACCCCGCCCTCGTACCCGCGCCAGGACGACACGGCCGCGCCCTGCGCGAGCCCGCCCTCCAGGATCTCGTCCCAGCCGATGAGCCTGCGCCCGCGCGCGGTCAGCCACTTGTCGAAGTGGCCGATGAACCACGCCTGCAACTCGTCCTCGTCCGCGAGCCCGAGCTCCTTGATGCGGGCCTGCGCGGTCGGCGACTGCCGCCACTGGTCCTTGAGGCATTCGTCACCGCCGACGTGGACGAACTGGGACGGGAACAGGCCGAGGAGTTCCTCGAACACCCCCTCGTAGAACCGCAGGGTGTTGTCAGTGGGGGCGAGTACGTTGGCAGAGATCCCCCAGTTGTCCCAGACGGAGAGGGCGGTGCCCCCCTTGACGGATGCAGCGATGACATCGGTGTTGCCGAGCTCCGGGTATGCGGCGATGGCGGCCTGCGAGTGGCCGGGTACGTCGATCTCGGGGACGACGGTGATATGCCGCTCGGCGGCGTAGGCGACGATCTCGCGGATGTCGTCCTGGGTGTAGAAGCCACCGTGCGGCTTCTCCTCCCACAGCGGCGAGGCCCGGTGACCGGATTTCGTGCGCGCCCGCCATGAGCCGACCTCGGTCAGCCGCGGATACCTCTTGATCTCGACGCGCCAGCCCTGGTCGTCCGTCAAGTGGAAGTGGAAGACGTTGAGTTTGTGCGCTGCCATCAGGTCGAGATGGCGCAGGACGCCTTCCTTCGGCATGAAGTGCCGGGCGACGTCGAGCATGAGGCCGCGCCAGCGGAAGCGGGGAGCGTCCTCGATCATGACGTGCGGCACGGCCCAGGTGCGGTCGCGGTCGAGCGGGGCCCTGCGGTGGGCATCGGGGCCGAGGAGCTGCCGCAACGTCTGGGCGCCCCAGAAGACACCGGCCGCGCTGCCGCCCTCGATGAGGACGCCGTTCCGGTCGCTGACGAGGCGGTACTCCTCGGGACCGAGCTCCGGGTCGAGCCGGAGCGCGATGCCGTCGCCGTCGGTCTCGTCGCGTTCCCGGCCCTCCCGCAACGGCAGTCCGGTGGCCTGCCACAGGACGGTGCGCAGCCAGCGGCCGACGCCCTCCGTCGCCGTACCGGCCCAGAGCCGGGAGTGCGCCGTCAGCCGCACCTCGCCGGCAGCGGCGACGACGCTGCGGGGCGCCGGAATCAGTTCCGTCTCTGAAGTCACGTCAGTCCTTTGCCGCTCCGCCCGGCCCGGAGACCGGCCGTCGCTGTGCGAGTACGAAGAACACCAGCACCGGAATCGTCATCATCGCGGAAGCGGAATCGCATCCCGTCGCGGAAGCGGAACGCCGCTCCTTTCGCAGGTTCCACGCCTCGGTCCGGGCCGTCGGCGCCTCTGCACACGACCGAGGCCCCGAAGACGCGCCGAAACGCGCCGCGGGGCCTCGCGAAGCTCGAGCCGGAGGCGGCCTCACGCTGCCTCGGGCCGAGGGCAGGACTACTTGTCGCCGTCCTTGCCCTTGTCGCCGCCGGCGCCCATGGACTCGTAGATCTCCTTGCACATGGGACACACGGGGTACTTCTTCGGGTCGCGGCCGGGCACCCACACCTTGCCGCACAGCGCCACGACGGGGGTGCCGTCGAGGGCGCTCGCCATGATCTTGTCCTTCTGGACGTAGTGGGCGAAGCGCTCGTGGTCGCCGTCGCCGTGGGACACCTGTGGCGTCGGCTCTACGAGGGTCCCCGTACCAGTCCCGCGCTCGGGCTCAAGAGTGCTCATAAGTGCCAAGGGTACTGAAGGTCACACGGATCAGTTGAGCGATGGGTCGTCCGGATAGGTGGCCACCATCGCCAGTTCGTTGCGCTGGCGGCGCAGCACCTCGCGCCAGAGTCTTTCCGGGGACGGCGAGGAGACGTCGCCGGGCTCGGACTCGACGACGTACCAGGCGCCCTCGACGAGCTCGTCCTCCAGCTGGCCGGGGCCCCAGCCGGCGTATCCGGCGAAGATCCTCAGGGACCCGAGAGCCGAGGCCAGCAGCTCGGGCGGTGCCTCCAGGTCGACCAGACCGATCGCGCCGTGCACTCTGCGCCAGCCCAGCGGCGCCCCGTCGACGGTCGCGCCGCCGGGGATGACGGCGACCCCCAGGGCCGAGTCCAGGGACACCGGGCCGCCCTGGAAGACGACGCCGGGTTCACCCGCGAGGTCCGCCCAGCCCTCCAGGATGTCGCCGACGTCCACCGGGGTGGGACGGTTGAGGACGACACCGAGGGAGCCCTCCTCGTCGTGGTCGAGAAGGAGCACCACCGCACGGTCGAAGTTCGGGTCCGCCAGGGCGGGCGTTGCCACGAGCAACCGCCCTGTGAGCGAGGACACCTCGGTCATGGCAGACATGATCCCGCATCTTGCCTCGGCGTGGGGAGGCAATGGCGGTTAGCGGGTGAATGCAGCTCAGGGAGGAATGAAGCGCCCTGGGCGCGCGAGAGGGCCGGTGACCCCATGTGCCCGCCAGGGAACGGTTCGTGTTGTGACACAGCTATGACGTAGCTGGGCCGTCCTTGGGCTTACAGAAGGGGGGTGGGCGGCGATTACCCTTTCCCTTCTGGCCCCTGCCCCACTCATCGGAACGCGAGATACATGACCGTCAACGACGATGTCCTGCTTGTCCACGGCGGAACCCCGCTGGAGGGCGAGATCCGTGTCCGCGGTGCGAAGAACCTCGTACCGAAGGCAATGGTCGCCGCCCTGCTGGGCAGTGAACCGAGTCGACTGCGCAACGTTCCGGACATCCGGGACGTTCGTGTCGTACGCGGACTGCTGCAGCTGCACGGCGTGACGGTCCGCCCGGGTGAGGAGCCGGGCGAGCTGGTGATGGACCCCTCCCACGTGGAGAGCGCGAACGTCGCGGACATCGACGCGCACGCGGGTTCCAGCCGTATCCCGATCCTGTTCTGCGGTCCGCTGCTGCACCGCCTCGGGCACGCGTTCATCCCCGGTCTCGGCGGCTGCGACATCGGCGGCCGGCCGATCGACTTCCACTTCGAGGTGCTGCGGCAGTTCGGCGCGCGCATCGAGAAGCGGGCGGACGGACAGTACCTGGAGGCGCCGCAGCGGCTGCGCGGCACGAAGATCCGGCTGCCGTACCCGTCCGTGGGCGCGACCGAGCAGGTGCTGCTGACGGCCGTCCTCGCGGAGGGCGTCACGGAGCTCTCGAACGCGGCCGTGGAGCCGGAGATCGAGGACCTGATCTGCGTCCTGCAGAAGATGGGCGCCATCATCGCGATGGACACCGACCGCACCATCCGCATCACGGGTGTGGACCGGCTCGGCGGCTACAACCACCGCGCGCTCCCGGACCGCCTGGAAGCCGCCTCCTGGGCGTCCGCGGCGCTGGCGACCGAGGGCAACATCTACGTCCGCGGCGCCCAGCAGCGCTCGATGATGACGTTCCTGAACACCTACCGGAAGGTGGGCGGTGCCTTCGAGATCGACGACGAGGGCATCCGTTTCTGGCACCCCGGCGGCCAGTTGAAGTCCATCGCGCTCGAAACGGACGTGCACCCGGGCTTCCAGACGGACTGGCAGCAGCCGCTGGTGGTCGCGCTGACGCAGGCGACGGGCCTGTCGATCATCCACGAGACGGTCTACGAGTCCCGCCTCGGCTTCACGTCCGCGCTGAACCAGATGGGCGCCCACATCCAGCTGTACCGCGAGTGCCTGGGCGGCTCGAACTGCCGCTTCGGCCAGCGCAACTTCCTCCACTCGGCCGTCGTCTCCGGCCCGACGAAGCTCCAGGGCGCCGACCTGGTCATCCCGGACCTCCGCGGCGGCTTCTCGTACCTGATCGCCGCGCTGGCGGCCCAGGGCACGTCCCGCGTCCACGGCATCGACCTCATCAACCGCGGCTACGAGAACTTCATGGAGAAGCTCGTCGAGCTCGGCGCAAAGGTGGAACTGCCGGGCAAGGCACTCGGCTGACACACGTACGCCGATGGGGCGGTCACCCAGACTCGGGTGACCGCCCCATCGGCGTTGCGCTGAGCGCCCTGAAAGGGGCGCGAGGCCGTATCTACATGCGGCTACCGCCGCGCGGGCGCGACCAGCCACGGTCGTCCCCGACAGCCGAGAAGCGGCCCGCAGTTACCCGGCGCTCGAAGCGGAGCGCTTACTTGCCCTTCGCGGCTTCCTTCAGCTTGCTGCCCGCGGAGACCTTGACGCTGTAGCCGGCCGGGATCTGGATCGGGTCGCCGGTCTGCGGGTTGCGCGCGGTGCGAGCGGCACGGTGGGTGCGCTCGAAGGTCAGGAAGCCGGGGATGGTGACCTTCTCGTCGCCCTTGGCGACGATCTCGCCGACGGTCTCGGCGAAAGCGGCCAGAACGGCGTCGGCGTCCTTGCGGGTCACCTCGGCGCGGTCGGCCAGCGCGGCCACCAGCTCACTGCGGTTCATGTTGTTACTCCCGTGTTCTTCTTGCCGTTTGAGGCGTGCCACGCGGCGGAGCCGCATATCGGGCACGGTGAAGCCGATGCTGCCAGGGTCCTCGGAGAGGCCCCGGGCCCGGGTCCGTGGTCAGACCCCTCGCGCCCAGGGACGCATCCTGCCCCTACCTGCGGCGCGAAAGCCAATCCGGCACCCGCAGGAGTCGTGAGAACACCCTTGGGAGTCACACGAAAAGAGGGCCTGAGCCTGGCCGACACGATAAACGCCGACCAGGAGGGTCAGGTTCCACGACGCGCCGGTGCAAGGCCTTGCCGTGGCGATCCTCACAGCCTACGAAAAAGCCCTTGCAAGCCCTTACGACGCTGTCGCGGCCTTCGCCGCCTCCCGCACCGCACCGGCCACCGCGCCCGCGACCTTGTCGTTGAAGACGCTCGGGATGATGTAGTTCGGGTTCAGCTCGTCCTCGGTCACCACGTCCGCGAGAGCGGTCGCGGCGGCCAGCATCATCTCGGTGTTGACCGTGCGGGACTGGGCGTCCAGCAGACCGCGGAAGACGCCCGGGAAGACCAGCACGTTGTTGATCTGGTTCGGGAAGTCGGAGCGGCCGGTGGCCACAACGGCCGCCGTCTGGCGGGCGATTGCGGGGTCCACCTCGGGGTCGGGGTTCGCGAGCGCGAAGACGATGGCGCCGTCGGCCATGGCGGCCACGTCGTCGCCGTCGAGGACGTTCGGGGCGGAGACGCCGATGAAGACGTCGGCGCCGCGCACGGCCTCCTTGAGGGTGCCGGTCAGGCCCTCGGGGTTGGTGTTGTCGGCGATCCAGCGCAGCGGCGAGTCGGCCGCGGCCTCCCGCAGGTCCTCGCGGCCGGTGTGCACGACGCCGTGGATGTCGGCGACGACGGCGTTCTTGACGCCCGCGGCGAGCAGCAGCTTGAGAATGGCCGTGCCGGCCGCGCCGGCGCCGGACATGACGACCCGGATGTTCTCAATTGCCTTGCCGGCGACGCGAAGTGCGTTCGTGAGGGCGGCGAGGACGACGATCGCGGTGCCGTGCTGGTCGTCGTGGAAGACGGGGATGTCGAGGGCCTCGCGCAGCCGCGCCTCGATCTCGAAGCAGCGGGGCGCCGAGATGTCCTCGAGGTTGATGCCGGCGAAGCCCGGCGCGATCGCCTTCACGATCTCGACGATCGCGTCGGTGTCCTGGGTGTCGAGGCAGAGCGGCCAGGCGTCGATGCCGGCGAAGCGCTTGAAGAGGGCCGCCTTGCCCTCCATGACCGGCAGGGCGGCCTTGGGGCCGATGTTGCCGAGGCCCAGCACGGCGGAGCCGTCCGTCACGACCGCAACGGAGTTGCGCTTGATGGTGAGGCGGCGGGCGTCCTCGGGGTTCTCGGCGATCGCCATGCAGACGCGGGCCACACCCGGCGTGTAGATCATGGAGAGGTCGTCACGGTTGCGGATGGGGTGCTTCGACGCCATCTCGATCTTGCCGCCGAGGTGCATCAGGAACGTACGGTCGGAGACCTTGCCGAGGGTGACGCCCTCGATGCCGCGCAGCTGGGTGACGATCTCGTCGGCGTGGGCGGTGGAGCTCGCCGCGATGGTGACGTCGATCCGGAGCTTCTCGTGGCCGGAGGCGGTCACGTCGAGGCCGGTCACCGAGCCTCCGTGGGACTCTACGGCCGTGGTGATCTGGGAGACCGCGGTTCCGCTCGCGGGCACCTCCAACCGGACCGTAATGGAGTAGGAGACGCTGGGCGCCGTTGCCATGGCCGACTTCCTCTGCTTTCACCGTGACGCTGGGTATGCCGTCCGATGGTCGCACCTACTGCCGAGTAGGCGTTAGCCGCTCCGGATTGCGATCGTTTTGTTCACAGCGAAGAGGCCCGCGTCACATCGTGACGCGGGCCTCTCGGACGTTAAGTGACACCGACCCGCCATGCTCGCCTCGCGGCAAGTGGTCGCTCGTAGCGACGAAGGTTGGGCCCGGGGGCTTGGATCGGGCCGGTGCCACACCCAGGCTAACAAACAGATCCCGTAAGGCCATTCCCGTACCGAGAGTTCATCCGGATCTTAACTTTGATGGAGCAGGGGCTAGTCCCGGAGCAGGTCGGGCACGGCGTTCGCGTCCGGCTCGTCCCGGTCGGACGAGACGATGGTCAGCTGCTGGGTCGCGCGGGTGAGGGCGACGTACAGCACGCGCAGGCCCGCCGGGGACTCGTCGGCGATCTCCGCGGGCGAGACGACGACCGTCGCGTCGTACTCCAGGCCCTTCGCCTCCAGGCTGCCGAGGGCCACCACCCGGTCGCCGAGCCCGGCGAGCCAGCGGGCGGCCTCCTCGCGGCGCTGCATGGCGACGACGACGCCGACCGTGCCGTCGACGCGGTCGAGGAGACGGGCGGCCTCCTCGCGGACGGACTGCGCGAGGGAGTCCCGTACGACGGAAAAGCGGGGCTTCACGCCGGTCGACCGTACGGCCGACGGGGACTTGGCGCCCGGCATGGCGAGGGCCAGCACCTTGGAGGCGAGCTCGGCGATCTCGGCCGGGTTGCGGTAGTTGACGGTGAGCTCGAAGCGGCGGCGGGGGCGGGTGCCGAGGGCCTCGTCCCTGGCCTCGGCCGCCTCGTCGACGTCGGACCAGGAGGACTGGGCCGGGTCGCCGACGACCGTCCAGGTGGCGTGCCGGCCACGGCGGCCGACCATGCGCCACTGCATCGGCGTGAGGTCCTGGGCCTCGTCGACGATGACGTGGGCGTACTCGGTGCGCTCCTGGGCGAGTCGCTCGGCGCGCTCGCGCTGCGACTCCTCGCGCATCGGCATCAGCTCCTCCAGACCGGTGAGCTGGTCGAGCGGGTCCAGGTCGCGCTTCTTCCTCGGGCGGGCCGGGGTGCCGAGGATCGACTGGAGCTCGTCGAGCATGGCGATGTCGTGCACGGAGTGGCCGTCGCGTCTGAGTGAGCGGGCGACCCTGCGGACCTCGCCGGGGTTGAGGATCCGGCGGGCCCAGCGGCCGAGGCGGCGCTCGTCGGACATGGCGGCGAGGACGGTCCTGGGCGTGAGCTCGGGCCACCAGGCGTCCAGGAAGGTGAGGAAGACGTCCTCGCTCGACACGTCCTCGTCGAAGGAGGACCGCAGTTCGGCCGCCAGCTCCGGATCGGTGTGCCGGCCCGCCGCGCCGGACTGCGCCCACAGGGCGTCGAGGAGCAGCTTGCGGGCGCGGGGGCGCAGCAGGTTCACGGGCGCGGTGCCGCTGAGCACGGCCTGGCGGATACGGCCCAGCTCGGCGGCCTCCAGTTCGAGACGGCGGCCGAAGGCGACGACGCGCAGACGGGTGGGCGGGCCCGTCGGAGCGCCGGCTGACCCGTCCGTGTCGTCCTCGCCGAAGGCGAGCTGACCGGAGGCGGAGGCTGCGCGTCCGGAATCGGCGGTCGAGCGGGCGCCGCCGCCCGGCCCCAGCTCCAGTGCTCCGCGCGCCGCCTTCCGCAGGACCTTGAGCATGCGGTACGAGCCCTTGGCGCGGGCCGTGGACGGGGAGTCGTACAGCGTGGCCTCGGCGCCGTCGACGAGCGAGCCGATCGCACGGATGGCGACCTGGCCCTCCTCGCCGAGGGAGGGCAGGACACCCTCGGTGTAGGCGACGAGCAGGGGGGTCGGGGAGACGATCAGGATGCCGCCCGCGTACCGGCGCCGGTCCTGGTACAGGAGGTAGGCGGCGCGGTGGAGCGCCACGGCCGTCTTGCCGGTGCCCGGGCCGCCCTCGACATACGTCACCGAGGCGGCGGGGGCGCGGATCACCAGGTCCTGTTCGGCCTGGATGGAGGCGACGATGTCCCGCATGGTGTGGCTGCGGGCCTGGCCGAGGGCGGCCATCAGGGCGCCGTCGCCGATGACGGGCAGTTCGTGGCCGTCGAGGGAGGCCTTGAGCTCGGGGCGCATCAGGTCGTCCTCGACGCCGAGCACCTTGCGGCCCTTGGAGCGGATGACACGGCGGCGCACGACCCGGCCGGGGTCGACGGGGGTGGAGCGGTAGAAGGGGGCGGCGGCGGGCGCCCGCCAGTCGATGACGAGCGGCGCGTACTC
>Ga0207647_10003004_pt1 | contig 12689 bp, 17 predicted proteins | sample KBSCornC2_FD_184295 | JGI IMG/M metagenome (GOLD analysis project Ga0207647, IMG submission 184295) | Corn rhizosphere microbial communities from Kellogg Biological Station, Michigan, USA - C2 (SPAdes) (version 2) | ecosystem: Host-associated > Plants > Roots > Rhizosphere ...
ATGTTCTATCAAGCGAGCGCCGTAGCCGCGGGCATCATCATGACCGGCACGTTCTGCGGTGCCGTTTTCGTCTGGCGTTTCGCGAAGCGGCACGAGCATGAAATCGGCGAAGCGCGGTTCAATACATCGGGTCGGGAGTAAGGCCGGTCACCACGTATGAGCTGAACGTCGCACGTTAAAGGATGCTCACCACGATGCCATCTCGGCGGTGAGGGAGCGACTGGGGGGCATATGAAGAGGATTTGGATAGCGGCGCTTGCGCCATTGTTGGCGGCGCCGGCCTTTGCCCAGGCGCCCACGAATGGCGCTGGGGCCGCAAGCGAGCCGCTCCAGCCAATCAGCAAGTGGAACCTGGACGAGGGCGCGAATGCGTGCGTGCTGGAGCGCGCCTTCGGGACCACGGAGCAGAAATGGTCCGTGGGCTTACTGCCGCGCCTGGGCTTTCCGCGGATGGAGCTTTTGCTGATTCTGCCCAAAGGCTTGGCCGGCGCGGATGGTGACGCGCTGACCGTGACCCTGCGGCCTTCCGGCGCAGCTTTCGTCGAAGACCCGGTGACGAACCCCACGAAGGTCGGGGGGCTATTCATGCGGCGGATCAGCATCGATAATTCGTTGTTGGATGCCGTACCTGCGAACACAGAGCTAGCGATCAGCAGCAAGCGTGGCCCCAGGGTTTCGTTCGCCTTGCAGGCTGGCGCAGAAGCCGTGGCCGCTCTGAAATCATGCGGCGACGAGTTGTTGAAAAGCTGGGGGGTGGAGCTTGCGCGGTTTCGCCCGGTAGTGCCGCCCGGACAGCCCGGCTATATCGATCTGGCGAAATACCTGGGGAGGGATGATTATCCCCCGCTTGCCGGGGGCACGCCAGGGGGGCGAACGACGGCGCTGCTGGCGGTTGGAGCGGACGGCAAGGTGCGGGATTGCCGCGTGGTCGAAAGCAGCGGCACGCCCGCGTTCGATGGGCGAACGTGCCAGATCGCGATTACACGGTTGCATTATCCGCCGGTGCAGGATTCGGTCGGCCCGTCGAGAGCTGGACGATGCTGGCGATACGATGGGGAGCTTCGTAGCGTCGGCGGCGGCAGCCTGGTTTCGAGTCCGAGCTGATTAGCTGTCGAACAGCGTTTACCCAGCGATCCGATCGCTGGATGGATTTGATATTGAGTTTCGGAACTTCGCCCCCTTCCCCAATTCCTGTCCGGAAGCGCACAGCGCGCTGTCCGAAAACGACCGCTTACCCGCTTAGCGTGAGGGCCGTTCGCTCACACCCTCTCTGCTCCTCCCCTGGCACATTCCGTGCAGGTTTCAGACGGGGACGTGATGCGGAAGGGGAAAGATGCTGTCCTTGCGCGACGTGTCGAAGACCTACCTCACCGAAAAATCGGCTGTGGAAGCGCTTTGCGGATTGAACCTCGACATAAAAGAGGGGGCATTTGTTGCGTTGGTCGGGCAGTCTGGAAGCGGCAAGTCCACCCTCCTGCATCTGCTCGCGCTAATCGATGATGTGACGCGGGGCTGGTTTGTCTTCTGTGGAGTGCGGGTGGATGGCCTATCCGAATATAAGCGCGTCGACCTGCGCCGGCAGACGAGCAGCTTCATTTTTCAAGAGACGCGACTGATCGACGAACTCAATGTGCAGGACAATGTCGAAGTGGGTCTCCGATATCGCGACATGGCAGCCATCGAACGGCGGAGGCGCGCTGAGGAGGCGATGGATCGCGTCGGCATCACACATCGCGCAGCCCATCCGGTACTCGCGCTCTCGGCCGGGCAGCAGCGCCGCGTGGAGATAGCGCGTGCGATTGCGAGCAGGCCGCGCATCCTGTTCGCTGATGAGCCGTCCGGCGACCTGGACGCACGCGGGGCCGCGCAGATGCTTCAATTGTTACGGCAGCTCAATCTCGGTGGCACCACCGTGGTCATGGCGACACATTCTGCCGAATGTGCGGCGATCGCAGATGAGGTCGTCTACCTTGCCGATGGCATGAGGATCGTCGGCACGAGCGGCGCGCTTCGATATGGAAGAGCTGGCCTATCGGGATTGTGCGGCCGTGATCCCCGACGCCAACCGACCGAGCGGGGGGCGGAAATTCCAGCCGCGGGGTGACGGAGGCGCTTAGTGCCGCGTGCCCGGTTCGCCGGCGGCGATCATGCGATTGAGCAGGACCACGCGATCCCTTGCCTCGCTCCAATCGCGCGAGGGGCGCTCCTGGATCTGCCGCAGGAGCCGGCGGAGTTCCTTCTTTCGATCGTCGATGGTGACAGGCGGCATGATCGATCTCCCGGACAATCCCTATGTAATAACGAGCCAAGGGGGTCGCGGGTCCGATGCGGGTGAGGCTGGCCAGCGGATAGAGACCGAGATTAGGAAGCCGTGACGCGCGGAGCTGGGGTGCCGGTATCAGGCACGTCGGAGCTTCGCCCGGTGTCGTCCGTTCGCTTCGGCATGGGCGACAAATCAAGCAAGAGCAGGACGAAACGCAAGCCGAGCGATCCCGAGAAGGCGGACATTGCAGTCGCGCGGGCGGCAGCGCCGATGCGACGACACAAGGCAGTCAAAGCGCTCGGCTGGGTGAGCGAGGCAGCGGACCAGCCGCCCTTGATGACGCTGTGCGCTGCCACGCTGGCAGCGGGGTTGATCCTGCGCAAGGGCCGGCTGGTGCGTGCGGGCGCGCGGATGCTGGCGGCGGAGGTGGTCGCGACCCAGATCAAGGGCCTGATCAAACACCGGATCGATCGCACGCGGCCGCATGTGATCACCAAGGGCGGGCGCTATCAGGCGCATAAGGGGCATAATCATGCCAGCGAGATGAACAGCTTTCCGTCGGGGCACACGGCGGGCGCGGTTGCGGTGGCGCGGGCCTATGCGCGCGACTATCCGCAGCATTCGACCGTGGCTTATGCGGCCGCGGCGGGCGTGGGAGCGATCCAGATTCCGCGATCCGCCCATTACCCGACCGATATTGCGGCGGGCGCGGTAATAGGCGTGCTGGCAGAGGCGATGGTTGATTGGGCCGAGGGGCTGGCGCGAGGGGCTTTCCAGCGCCAGCGAGGATCAGGACGCCTGTGGGCGGAGCCTGCCGGTGTCGGCGTTGACGGGATCGGCGCCGGTGGCGGCGTGCCAGGCCTTGCGGACGCCATATTGCACCGCCCAGCCGAGCGCCCAGGTGGCAATGACGGGTGCGGCAATACGGATGGCGCTTTCCGCGACGCTGCCGATGATCGCGCCCTTGATCCCGCTATCGCCGTCGCCGCGATCGATCGCGGCGCCGATCAGCGCACCCAATAGATTGGCCATCTACTGCCTCCTTTGCGGCCAGAACCCTTGGACGTGGATGGCCGTTCCGGATGACATCTGCCTCGCCGCAGGGAGGCGCCGGCAGATGACAGCACGTGAGGGGGAGACACGCCGCCGATCATCGACCGGCGGCGCATCGGCAGATCAGATGAAGCTGATGGTAGTGCGAACTCCGCGGCGGCGCATCACGCCCCCGACCAGGCCGAATCCGCCGACCATCATCGCCCAGCTCACCGGCTCCGGCACCGCACCGCGGACATCGGAAATGACGAGCCGGCCCTCGACGGTACCCAGGCCGCTGAAGAGATCATAGGTGCCGGCAAGGAAGGTCGGCGCGGATTCGGGGCCGGTATAGAGCTGCGCGCCGAAGAGCAACGTCTCCCACGTATCATCGATCGAGAAACCACCGGACATATTCGGCAGCAGAGTAAGAAACTGCGTGTAGAAAGTGATGTTGGGAGACGTGAACGGATTACCGTTCAGCGTTCCGCTGCCCGGCAGCGAGAAACCCAATCCATCTTCGAAGTCTGTCGGATTTGGCGAATCGGGCAGCGTGAAGACGATGTTCAGATCTTGCGAAGTGAAGTTGAAGGTTGCAGCCGAGGTGGGCGACGCTGCCATAACCAGAGCGAGCGCAGACGCAGACAATAGCTTCGGGGACACGAATTTTCCTCCTGATTTTTGCTGGAAACGTCCCCCGACGCGTTCGCGGTCGGCCGTTTACCAAGTTTCCTGGAGTTTTCAAGTGTCGGCGTAACGACATCGACTCTGCCGTTGCGGAGCTATGTTTGTAGCGAGCCAATTTTACCGGTATGCAATTGTAACTTTTACGCATTTGGTGGACGGAGGCCTGGTTCGCCGGGAGTCGGGAACGGACGTGCCGCAGCGGCATCATGCGCGCTGCCCAATATGTGGCTTGTGCAGCCTTCCCGCCCTCCAGCCCTTCCTGCTGAAGCTCGCCGGGCTAGGAAAAACAAAAAAACACCGGAAACGAACTAGAGGAATCCGATCGCGGGCACGGTGAGGACGGGCGGGGTCGTCAATTATTCATGTCTGAGATGAGAAAGAGCCGGAGAGCGGTGAGCGGCCGCCGAGTGGGCGCTTCAACCCAAAGAGAATGTACGCTATTCACGTACAAAAATCAACCAGGCGGTGCGGACGCCATGGTGCGCGTCGCGACCGCCGAGCCCTGCATTTTCGCGGTTAGCCATGGCTGAGCTACGCCCGAGGCGCGCGGCGGACCATGCCGGGTCCGCACCAAGGGTGCGGCAATCGACCTTCGCAGGCCTCGATCGCGCCGCTGCGCGCGGGGTGAGGGTGCGCCGATTTGGTTCCGGTCTAAGCTCTGGCCAAACCGCGCAGGCGCCGCTCCGCGCGCGCGGCGGCGCCGCGTGGCGTATCCGCTGGTTCGGCAGCGCAGGCGTCCAATATCTGCCTGTCCGAAACGCGGTTCAGGCTGCGCAGGATGGCGGCCGCACGCCGTTGATAGCGGGCCGCGCCAGCCGCGCTGAGCGCGCCGTTGCTATCGACGATATCGCGTCCGCGAACGATGCCGAGGCGAACATCCTCGGCATAGAGCGCGAAGACCAGCTCCTCGATCGCAAGCTCGAGCTCTTCCGCGGACTGCGCAGCCGGGGAGGGAGCGAGCGATGCGCCGCCTTCATTTTCCCAAATGCTGCGGCTTTCGATTTCCGCCGCCTCCTGGGCTGCAGTCTTGAATATGCTGAAATGCGCGGGATCGCGCGACGTCGGATCAGCCATGACCCGTCTCCATTGAGCGAGCGGGAGCTGCTATCTCTCTGTCGCACGAAGCTCGGGTTGCGCGTACGATGTACCGAAGATGGTGCGTTGCATCGCGCGCCACAAGCCTATCTCCGAAATATCAAGCGGATAACGCGCCCTATGCGCTCACCGCGTCGGCGCATCCGCGATCGGGATTTTCACTGAGCCCGCAATCCAGCTGCTCAAGCGAAAGCCGCTTCATCTCGAGCTCGTTGGCGCGGAAAAGACGAACGTTCGCCTGGCGTTGCTCACGGTTCTCGGCAAGGAGCGCCTCCATACGCCATGCGGTGGCGGCCTTTTCGGCGATCGAGCGCACGTTACCGAGCGGCGAGCTCTCTGCGCGCCGGCGCTGGAAGGCTTCCTGGATTCGGCAAAGGTCTGCGGATGGCTGCATCTTTTGTCTTCCTTTCAGGGGGTGCGCGCGAAGGAGCGGCGCGCGGGTTCAGCTTTTCAGCAGATTGGGAATCGCGTTCTTGATCGAAGGCTGGGACGCATTGGGCTTGGGCGGCTGCGCCTTCTTGGGCTTGCGGGCTTCCTTGCTGCCCCTGCGCTGACTTTTGGCCATGTTTTCTGTTCCTCGGTTATTTGGGGCTGGGCGAGGTGGCCGCCATCCTGCGCGCCTGGGCAATGGCGTCATCCAGATTGGAGTAGCGCCATTCGCCAAGGTGGAACGAGTCAGCCGGCACGCGGGTGATGCCATATTGAACCATCAGCGCGGCGTTCAGCGCGTCGTCGATGGTACGGGATGCGGGGTTCATGACCGCGATGCCAAGCCGGCCTGGGCGGCGCGGACGAAATCGCGGCGGGCGGTGAGCTGACGCAGCACGCGGGAGCGGTGTTCGTATGTGTTGTAGCGCTGGCCGACGCGCCCGTTGGTGAAGTCACAGCTGAGCGTGCCGGACATGCGGGCCACTTGAGCGTCCAGAGCGGTGAGATCGGCGGTGAGGGGATTTGGGAAATGGGCGGACATGGTTCGGCTCCGTCAAATAGCGGGAGCGCGAATTGTCTCTCAGCCGCACCAGCGCCAGGGCATGGGGTACGATAAAACTTATATGGGGTGGCGAGCCGGGATTACCAGTGGGCTGGCTGGGAATGATCGGCGGCAGTCCTGCGCGGGCCGGTATTATCAATATCTTCCCGAAATTCCCGCTTTCGATCCCGATGGCAGCCAGAATGGCTCGAAAAGCGGGTGACAGCTTAGCTCTGCTGCCTATCCCTGAGCAGGCAAGTCAGAGCGAAAGCGCAGCTCGGCGCTGATTGTCGAGTGAGCAAGCTTCGGAGGTTGCAGAGGGGGAGTTCATGAAAGGTTTTGTTCGTGCCGTTGGGGCGATCTGCGCGGCTGCCTGTTTTTCGGCCGCCGCTCCTGCCGCCGTGGTTACCGTGACTGCCAAAGGGCAGGTCAGCGACATCTGGGCCATCGATAATTCAGTATCTGTGGCAGTGCCGCCCACGTCGATTAATCTGGGCGATGCATTTTCGCTCTCGATGAGGTTCGACACCAATCTCGCCTGGTCCGACCCCACCTTCGCCGCCGACCCTACGGTTGCAGTGTATGTGATGCCGGGCACCGCCAGGCTCGCCGTGGGAAGCTATACGGACAATTTCTCGGTCGGCTGGACACAGGTGACCGTAGGCCTCCACGACAATTCGCTTGATGTTCCCGGCCCGAAGGACGCCCAGATTTTCGAATTCCTCCGCCTCGGTGCACCGCAAGCCGCCATTCCCATCGACATGGGCAGCGGGTTCCTGAGCCAAGGCCTCTATTTTCAGCTGTTTGACCCGAGCGCCACCGCGCGCGACAGTGACCTGCTCAGCGATCTGAGGCCGCTCTCGTCATTCCCGAACCAGAGGTTTCTGATGACGTTGTTTAACTATGACACGAACCTGTTTGTCGAGTTCACCGCGACCGTGTCTGAATCGAACCTCAGCGTGGCGCCGGAGCCCGCGAGCTGGGCGATGATGCTGGGCGGCTTCGGCGCGATCGGTGGCGCGATGCGCAGCCGCAAGCGGGTGTCGGTACGCATCGCTTAACAGCGTAACTCTTCGCGGATGAGCGCCGCCGCTCTTTAGAGCGAGTGCGGCGCCGCTGCTTTGACCGAACCACACCCATGTCGATCACGGATCATCCTGGCGGTGGACGACGGGTCATTTTTCAAGCCGATGGGGATCGGTGCATCGAGGGGGGTAAAGCGTGGCTGAAGTCGTCGCCGGGAATTACGCGCTGCGGATGGATCTGCTGGACGTCGCCAATCTTTGGGATGGCATCGTCACAGAGATTTCCGATGCCAAGCTGACGATTAATCTCGGCGGCGGATATGTCGAGCATTTCACGGGTTTCGGCGTCTCCTACAATCTTCTCGGTGAGCCGCTGTCGGGCACCATTACCGGATTGCAGGAGACTGTGTTCGGCGATCCGACGTTCACGATAAGCGGCCTCGATACGAGCGCGGTAGCCTTCTATAACTGGGTCGATGCGGACGACACGCTCGGCGCGTTGAAGGACATGCTCCGGGGTAATGACGATATTCATGGGAGCCGCTTCAACGATTTCTTCGCCGGCCTGGACGGGCATGACAATCTGTACGGGGGCGACGGGGCCGACACGCTCATCGGCGGCAGCGGCAATGACCATCTTTATGGCCAATCGGCGAGCGGCGGAACGGATGGTGCGGATTCGATCAGCGGCGGCGCGGGCGCGGACTATCTGCAGGGCAATGCGGGCGCTGACACGCTCGACGGCGGTGATGGATCGGACCGGATCAATGGCGGCGCTGATAATGATCTGATCCTGGGCGGCGAGGACGATGGCGGCGACACGATCAACGGCAACCTGGGGAACGACACGATCGATGGCGGCGGCGGCAACGACCTTTTGCGCGGCGGCAAGGGCGACGATCTGATCAAGGGTGGCGACGGTTACGACACATTGATGGGCGATCTGGGCAATGACACGCTGGAAGGGGGCCATTACGGCGATCTGCTGACCGGCGGAGATGGAGCAGACGTCTTTCGGTTCGACCCATTCGCCTCGGCGGATGCCGACAGCTATATAGGCTTTCTATTCGGCGACGTGATCACCGACTTCACCGTCGGCACCGACCATATCGATCTGTCGTTCACGGTGAGCCACGTCCTGATCGGCACGGCCTCGGACTCTAGCCACGCGCTGACGATTGCCCGCGAACTGATGGACGCATCGCCGGGCTATGGTGACGTGGCGGCGATACAGGTGGGAACGACGACGTTCCTGCACCATTCAGGAAACGGCCTGTCAGACTTCGTCGTCGGGTGGATCGAGCTGCGCAACGTGCAGGCGTCGGCATTGTCGTTGAGCGATTTCATCTAAGCGCCGGTCAGCGGGGCGTGCGTCGCGGGCTGCCCCGCGAGCATGTAACGCCGGGCTACGTGCGCTCAGTCTCGACCGTGTAGATGGTAAGCACGGTGCGGTGCCTTACCGAGGTGGTTCGAAGAGATGCCGCGTGGTAGGATCCGATCGCAAACTGCGCCGAGCGAAATGGGTATTGTGTCCCCAAATTTCCGCCCGATTCATGTTGCGTCGTGCGGAGCCGTGGGAGGCCGGCCACAAACCGGCCTCCCTTGTGGTCAGACGCCAGTCGGCTCGCGTCGGTAGACTTCGCGCTCGCGATCAATCTCCTCGGCGGTGTAAGGAGCGGCGTTGCGGTCGAACGCCGTCCAGCCCGCGCGGCGATAATCGCTTCCGCGCGTATCCGCGGTCACGCCGCCATTGCCGTCGAGCACGGCCTCGACTTCGCCGGTGCGATCATCGGGCACGCGCGCGCTGACGAGCGTGCCGCCGCGCCGCACGCCTTCGGAATAGACATTGGCTTCGTCGTCGCTGTGCCCGGCATGCTTGAGCGCATCGATCAGGCCGCCGGTGGCCGCGCCCACGCCGCCGCCGATCGCCGCTCCGGCCGCGGTCGACGCGAGCCAGCCTGCCGCAACGATCGGGCCCAGGCCGGGAATGGCGAGCAGGCCGAGGCCCGCGAGCAAGCCCCCGACGCCGCCGAGGACAGCGCCGGTAGAGGCACCCGCAGCGATTTCCCCATGATCATGGTCGTGGCCGTCATGGTCGTGATGGCGATGGTCATGACCGCCGGTATCGCTGGCCGCCGCAGCGTGCCTGCCATGGACGTTGTTGGCGACTATGCTCAGGTCGCTATGGGGAATCCCCAGGCGCTCCAGTTCGGTCACGGCAGCCTGGGCATTGTCGTAATCGTCGAACAGGCGGGTGATGGTTCTGGTCATAATCGATACTCCTGGAAAGCAACTTGACTGCTGGAAGGGGACGTTATTGCGCGGTGACGTTGCCCTTATAGTCGAGCGTGACGGTCACGGCCTTGCCGTCCTTCATCGCCCGGCCCTGCCAAAGGCCGGCGTCCGTCTTGGTAAGATCGCCGATGTCGGTATAGCCCGCCTTGGCGATGCGGCCCTTGGCCTGGCCCTCGGTGAAGGAACTGTGCCCCTTGGCGGGCGCGGCGACATTGTGGACCTTGCTGTCCTTGACAGCAGGGTTGTGGGAGCCGGCCTGGCCGTCCTGCGCCAGCGCGCCGGTGCCGGCGACGGCGGCAATGGCCGCCATTATAATGAGCTTCATGGATTATCCTCTCGGGTAGTCATTCCGCCCGTTCCTCAGCCACGTGGTGCCAGTAAGGCGGGACGGAAGTGGGGGGCTCAACCCGCCAGTTGGTCGCGCGGGCGCAACGCCGCACGAATTATTTTTCGGGACGGCAAGGGCAGCGCGCCCGGATCGGGAGCGGGATCGGCTTATCAGCAGGGTGCACGAGCTGAGCCAGGTCGCCAGCATTACGACCGGAGCGGATCGGCGCGAACCGCACCCGCGCAATTAGCAGGCCTTGAACGACCAGAACGCTGGCCGCTTCCGACCGATTAGCAGCGATTAACGGAAGGCATAGGGCCGCTCGGACCCCAGCTTGTGATCGCGCAACAGACGATCGATCGTTAGACCCGGGGTCCCGGTTGATCGCTGCCAAGGCGCGAAGGGCAGGATGAGCTCCGCGAGTGCTTCTGCTGATCGAACAAGGGCCATCGCATCATATCCCTCGCGCGCGAGGGCGATCTTGAGCGCGGAGCTGAGTGCTTCCTTGGCGACGCACGTCCGCGCGTTGAATATACGCAGGCACACGCCGTAGCCGCCAGTCAGCCAAGCCACCCACTCCCTTTGCGCCACCCGGCCGACTTCGTCGGTAAGGCGACCCTGTCGATCGAAGCAGTCCGGAAACGCCAAAGCAGCGTATTCCGTCGCCCTCAGTGCCGCTGCGAAATCATTCTCGAACAAGCGTTCGAGCGAACTTGCCGCCGCCGCGGCGGACACGCCATTCCTCGTTTCGAGAATTGCGCGACGCAAGCCCCAAGCTGAGCCCGGTGCATACCAGGCTTCGCCCTGAGGCGCCGGTTCATCCGAAAGCGCGCTCCACCACCCTTGTTTTCCGAGAACGTAGATCGGGCCGGGGGCACATCGTGCGGTGATCAACGCCTGCACAATGTCGGTCGTCGTACCCACCGCCTCGGCGAGTTCATCCAGTTTCCAGAAATGGTGGCTCACATAGCGGAGATTGAGATCCGGCGGCATTGGGCTGTCCTAAAATGATCGAAGGCCCCGTTAACCGCCTATTCGCCCGCGATGCCTCGGCGACGGCCGAAGCATCCACCTTAAGTCAACGAACGGCCGCTTTCGGCGGGCGAGACCGCCGGAATGACTGCTGCAATGGCGGCTTCCGACCTACTTGCGAATGACGTATTTGAAGCCTGTATCCAGTTGCAGTGGGGCAATGACAATCGTGGCGATGCGTTTGATAGCGAGCGGAATGCTAATCGCCGGATGCTTTTGGCTGGCTTCCACTTTCGGTTTCGTTTCCGTGCCGCGCAATGTCACACTGATGTGCCAGGGCGCCTTTTATCTATTGTGGGTCGTATCCCTGGTTATGGCCTGGCGAACCCGCAATCGACGGCCACAGAAAGAACCTTCACCAGCACAAAGCGCCGTTGCGGTGATCATCGCAACCGGTGCAGTGGCTGTTGGGGAGACGGCCCGCCACGCAAATGAACCCTCTGATTATGCCGTTCCGGCGTTCGTTGCGATCCTTGCGGCGCTGCTGGCGGTGATAGCATTCCGGTTCGCCTCTAAGAACCGCGACTCCATCGGCGAGGCGCGTTTCGATACGACCGGGAATAGCAGCTGGCCATCAGCGCCTCGCACGCGGAGCGCTGATCGGCGGTAATCGCCATTATTTCCCTGAATTCCAATATCGGTCCAAGTGGCGCTTGGAGGAGAGGGGCGGCATGATCAGGGAAGATGAACAAACGCCCTCCCTGAAGCTGGCGGGCATTTCGATCTGGATCGAGGGACGCGAGCGGCCGGACTCTCATGACTTCTGGGACGGCAATTGGCTGAACGCCAAGGTGCGGGTGGAAGCCCCGGGTAGCTGGGTTGAGCTTCGCCATACTTCCATCGGAATAGACGAGCTCGAGGCTTTCGACGCCCAGCTTCAAGTTCTGTACCGCGATCTCAAGGGAACCGCCGTACCGGCTTGTCTAGAATCAGCGCTTTCGATCAGGCTGGCCAGCGACCTTCGAGGGCACATGCGTATAGAGATCGACCTGACGCCGGAAATGGGCTCTCAGCGGCACTGGTTCGAGTTTTCCAGCGACCAATCCTATCTGCCTGAGTTCCTTGCCGGTTTGCGCCGGGTCCTGGAAACGTACGAGGTACGCGGGGAACTCTGACGACTGTGCGGGCTCTTAATTAGTATTGTGTCCCCGAATTCTCGCTGCGAGCTGAACGCCATCTGCGGCACTCAGCGCGACCGCGCAACTCGGGCCGCTAATTAGTATTGTGTCCCCGAATTTCCATGGAATTTCCGGCGACCGCCATGTCCGTTGCGTCGACGCGTCGGCACATTAAGCTGCGCCGATACAGGGGGATCGCTGATGTTCATAATGTTGTTGACGCTCGCGGGGGCTGCACCGTCGCAAACCGATCTGGTGGAGCACCTTCGCAATGGGGAACTGCTCTGCATCAAGCCGGATGAGGCGAACAAAAGCTGCGACACGATCGATCGTGTGACGGTGCGTCCCGATGGATCGATGATGGAGACCAGCGAGACCCTGGTTTCGTCGGCACCCGCCACAGCGTTGGAGATGACAAACCCTATATCGGTCGAGGGGGACGCGGTTTGCGCGGTGGCGGACCTCGCCATTCTCGAACAGAGCATCGTGCGCATCAACGGCACGCCTTTACCGCCGGACGCCAATGCGGGGGTGATCCGCGCACTTAGCGAGATCATAAAGCCTGCCGAGGGGCACAAAATCTGCGAGAGGCTGCAAATCGAGGCTGGCCAGCTGGTGCTGACCGCGCGGGATAATGGAACGCCTCTACCTCACCCCGCCAGGCCGGTGCAGTGGATCAGCGCAGAGGCCGGCTGGCGCGTGGCGCCGCCCAGCCATGAGCCGGCTAGCTGAGCACGATCGCGGTCTGTCCCGTTAGCGGAGGCTTTTGGCCGGCGAGGAGTGCGGAGCTAATTAGTATTGTGTCCCCGAAATTTGTGACGTGGTGCGCGCTGAGCAGGTAGGC
>Ga0207647_10003005_pt1 | contig 12687 bp, 11 predicted proteins | sample KBSCornC2_FD_184295 | JGI IMG/M metagenome (GOLD analysis project Ga0207647, IMG submission 184295) | Corn rhizosphere microbial communities from Kellogg Biological Station, Michigan, USA - C2 (SPAdes) (version 2) | ecosystem: Host-associated > Plants > Roots > Rhizosphere ...
GTCCATCGGCTTCTCCGGCACACCGATGGCATCGGCACCGCCGGCAATACCGCTCGTGATCGCGATCCATCCGGCATCGCGTCCCATCACCTCGCAGACGATGACGCGGTTGTGCGCTTCGGCGGTGGAGTGCAGCCGGTCAATCGCCTCCGTAGCAATCGAAACCGCCGTGTCGAAGCCAAAGCAGGCGTCGGTGCCACTCAGATCGTTGTCGATGGTCTTGGGCACCCCAACAATCTTCACTCCCTTTTCGACCAGTGCATTCGCCACGCCCTGCGTGTCGTCACCGCCGATAGTGATCAGCGCATCGAGATTGTTGGCCTTGATGCTGGCGAGGCATTTGTCGATGCCGCCTTCGATCTTGCGCGGATTGGTGCGCGAGGTGCGCAGGATTGTGCCACCGAGATGCAGGATGCCGGAGACACTCTCGGTATTCAGCGGCCGGGTCTGGTTCTCCACCACACCCCGCCAGCCCTCCAGAAAACCGACAAACTCATCCTTATAGTGAAAGATCCCTTTGCGTACCGCGGCGCGAATCACCGCATTCAGTCCGGGGCAATCACCGCCGCCCGTCAAAATTCCAACTCGCATCTGTTTCCGTGCTCCTCTCAAGTGACTCAGTCAATCGAATCGGCTAATCGACTCGAATGATACGTGCGGCGGAGCGGTGGATCAAACGCGCGCGTCTAATCAGAGAACACACGAAAATCTAAACTTGACAAATACGAAATGCATAAATATACATATAAATGTATATTTATGCAGTGGCCGCCCGGCGCCCTTCCCGGTGCGGCCTTTTGCTTTGGAGGTTTCAGCACGAGCGATGAAAGTGGAACGGCACAATGCGATCCGGCAACTCGTGACCACACGCGTCGTGAGCAATCAGGACGAGCTGCGCCGCCTGTTGCTGAAGCGCGGGCATGAGGTGACGCAGGCAACGCTCTCGCGCGATCTGCATGCTTTGCGGCTCTTCAAGGGGCCGGGCGGCTACCAGATTCCAACCGCGCCTGGCGCGAACCACGATGAAGACCTGCCGGAAATCGCCGACATCCTGCGCAACTTCGGCCTCCGCGTCCGTCAGGCGATGAATCAGCTTGTCGTGATCACAACGCAGGGTAGCGCGCAGCCGGTTGCTGCCGGCATCGACGACGAAGGATGGCCGGAGGTTGTCGGTACCATCGCCGGAGACAACACAGTGCTGGTCATATGCCCGGATGCCAAAAGCGCTACCACACTCAAGGCACGCCTGGAAGGACTTATTGGTTGATGCAACAGCCCCAAGTGCAAATCGCGGTCCTCGGTGTAACCGGCTATGCGGGTGCAGAACTGGCGCGGCTGCTCCTGCGTCACCGTCGCCTCGCCGGCGCTCCCCCGCTGTTTCTGGGACGGGAGGGCTCCGGGCGCGAGTCGCTGATCGCGATCCATCCACAACTCGCCGGGCTTTCGCCGGATCAGCTCTGCGTCGAGCCGTTCTCCTGGGATCTGCTTGCTTCGCGCGGAGTCAAGGTGCTCTTCCTCGCCACACCGCATGAGCAGTCACGCAAATTGGCTCCGGAGGCGTTGTCTCGCGGTTTACGCATTGTCGACCTCAGCGGCGCCTGGCGCCTCAACGATTCCGCAAATCGCGCTGTCTACAAGTTTTCCGACGAAGCCTCCCTCGCCGCCACGAAAGCACAATCCCAGAGCGTCTACGGATTGCCCGAGCTGCACCGCGCTGATATTGCCAAGGCGCAACTTGTGGCCAATCCCGGCTGCTATGCGACGTCCGTCATCCTCGGCCTCAAGCCGCTGGTTGCAGCCGGCTGGGTTGACCTTGATCGCGGCATCGTCTGCGATGCCAAGTCCGGTGTCTCGGGTGCTGGCAAGGAGCCCACCGCGAAGACCCATTTCATGCACGCGGCAGACAATCTCTCCGCGTATGGCCTCTTCGGCCATCGCCATACCGGCGAACTCCTGGAGCAGTTAAACCTGACATCCGATGCCATTACCTTCACACCGCATCTGCTTCCGATTCCGCGCGGCATCCTCGCCACTATCTATGTCACCTTGCGCGAGAAACGTACTGCCGAAGAAATAGAAACGTGCCTACGCGGGTTCTATATAGAGAGCCCGATGGTCCGCATCCACCCTGCCGGGCACCTGCCGCACATCCAGCATGTGGTGCGCACAAACTTCTGCGATCTCGGCTTCCAGCTCGCTCCGGATGGCCGACGATGCATTGTCATCAGCTGTCTCGACAACCTGCTGAAGGGCGCCGCAGGGCAGGCGGTGCAGAACCTGAACGTAATGAATGGGTGGCAAGAGACGGAAGGATTGTTATGAGATATGTGGTGAAGCTGGGAGGCACGGCGCTCGAAAATCCCGAAACGCTGCACGGCTGCGCCCAGGCGATCGTCGAAATGGTGCGCGATGGTCACCAGGTAGCGGTCGTCCACGGCGGTGGTGTAGCGCTGACCCGCACACTCAAGGCGCTGGGCAAGCAGAGCGTGTTCGTCGCCGGCCTGCGCATCACGGACGCAGAAACACGCGATGCGGCCTTGATGGTACTGGCCGGGCGCGTCAACAAAGATCTCGTCGCTGCCCTGGGCGCGCACGGACAGCCCGCGGTGGGCCTCTCGGGTGGCGATGGCCTGGTCTTTCGCGCGCGCAAAAAGCGCACCGCACCGGACCTCGGCTTTGTCGGCGAGATCGTCAGCTCCGACCCGCGCTGGCTTGAAGCGATCTGGAAGATGGGCGCGGTGCCCGTATTGTCGAGTCTCGCGCTCGGCTTCGACGGCGAGTATTACAACATCAACGCGGACGAGATGGCCTCCGCCTGCGCGGTCGCCGCGCATGCTGACGCACTTGTCTTTCTCACGGACGTTCCCGGTGTACGGGGTGCGGATGGCCAGGTGATGCGTTGGCTGTCCGTCGACCAAATTGCTCCGCTCACCCGCGACGCGATCATCAGTGGCGGCATGCTGCCGAAACTCGGGGCCTGCCGCGAGGCGTTATTGCATGGCGTGAAGCGCGTTCGCATTCTTCCCGCTGAGGAAGCATCGTCCATGCCCGACCTGCTTCAGGCGAAGATCGCGTACGGAACGGAGGTGCTGGTCGCATGACCCGCAAAAACGGAATGAAGACACTCGAACTCGCGGCGGCCCAGTTGCCTGCCGTGCAGGCGGCTGAGGCGAAACTGCTGCTCCAGACCTATGAGCGTAATCCCATCCTGTTCGTCGGCGGCGAAGGCGTGCACCTTATTGACGACAAGGGAGACCGCTACCTCGATCTGCTGAGCGGAATCGGTGTCAACGCCCTGGGTTATCGTCATCCGGCAATCGAGGAGGCCATCGGGGAACAAAGCAAAAAGCTGCTGCACATCTCGAACCTCTTCTTTCACAACGGCCAGGCAGAGCTTGCCGCCCGCCTCACGGAGATGACGGGCATGGACCGGGCCTTTTTTTCGAACAGCGGCACGGAAGCGTGGGAAGCTGCGCTGAAGCTGGCGCGGCTCTACGCCGGAACTCGTCGCAGCAAAGGCGCGAACATCGGCACCAAATTCCTTGCTCTCGACCACAGCTTTCACGGCCGCACTATGGGCTCTGTTGCGACGACGGAAAAGGAAAAATATCGCGCGCCATTCATGCCAGTGATGCCGGGTGTCGACTTCGTCCCATTCAACGACGTCACGGCATTGCGCGCGGCATTCTCCAGTGAATACTGCGCGATCTGCCTCGAAGCCATCCAGGGCGAAGGCGGCATCCGCCCCGTCTCGCAGGAGTTCCTTGATGCAGCCCGCGAGCTGACACGCTCCACCGGCGCACTGTTGATCATCGACGAAATTCAGGCCGGACTGGGTCGCACCGGAAAGTGGTGCGCGTACCAGCACTACAACGTCCAGCCGGACATCACCACGCTGGCCAAGCCACTCGCAGGCGGGCTGCCGCTGGGCGCCATGCTGTGCACCGAGCAGGTCGCAAGCGCCATGCAGTCCGGCCTCCACGGAACGACTTTCGGCGGTGGCCCGCTGGCGTGCGCCGTCGCCATTGCCGTCATCGACACGCTGAAGCGCGAAGAGATGCTTGCGCATATTCAGGACGTGGGCGGTTACTTCCGAGCGCAGCTTGCCCGCTTGGCTGCGCAGCACTCCGCCATCGTCAGCGGTGCGCGCGGAATCGGGTTGATGCTGGCGCTTGAACTCCGTTCCCCCGACACCGCAAAGTCCGTGACCGCCGCGATGATGCAGAGACGTATTCTCATCAACCGCACCAGTGAAACTGTGCTCCGCTTTCTTCCGCCCTACATCCTCGGCAAGTCACATGTTGACCTTGCCATTGCCGCACTTGACGAAGTCTTGCACGGGCACGCGTCTGCCGAGAGCAACGCCGCACCCGAGGCTACACACACAAGAGCCACCCCTGGAGGCACCCAAATTGGCCGCTAACGCTTCTCTGTTGAAGCCCGTTTCCTACAGCAATACCGCTAATGGCCCTTTCGCGCTTGCTGCGAAGTCCCTGGCCGGCAACGATCTCTGCTCAATCGCCGATCTTTCCGCAAGTGAGATTGCCGCACTGCTCAAGCTGGCGCACGCCGTCAAGGCGCGTCCGCGCGATTACCGCTACGCGCTCGATGCCAAGCAGCTGATCATGTTTTTCGAAAAGGCTTCTCTGCGCACTCGGCTCACCTTCGAGACTGCCGTCAACACACTGGGCGGCAACGCGATCTTCGTCGACCAGACCCAGTCGCCGCTCGGTGAGCGGGAGTCGCTCGGCGATATCTCGCGAAATGTAGAGCGCTGGTCGGACGGCATCGTGCTGCGTACTTACGCGCACGAAACCATCACCGAGATGGCCCAGTATGCTGCCGTGCCGGTCATCAATGCGCTCAGCGACTTGGAGCATCCCTGCCAGGCCCTGGCCGACTTCATGACGCTCGAGGAGCGCTTCGGCACCGTGCGCGGGCTCAAGTTCGTCTATGTCGGTGACGGCAACAACGTCTGCCACTCGCTGATGCTCACCGCTGCGTTGCTCGGCGCAAATTGTGTTGTAGCCACGCCGAAAGGCTATGGACCAAAGGCGGAGATCGTCGCCAAGGCAAACGCCATTCTCGGCGACATCGGGGGCTCGCTTACCCTCATGCAGGATGCACAGGCCGCAGTGACGGGGGCCGATGCAATCTACACTGACGTCTGCACCAGCATGGGCTTCGAGCACGAGGCCACCAAGCGTGCACCGCTCTTCAAGCCCTACCAGGTGAATGAAGGGTTGATGGCTCGCGCCGCGCAGCATGCGGTCTTCATGCACTGCCTGCCCGCGCACCGTAATGCCGAGGTCACCGACCAGGTCCTGGACGGGCCTCAGTCCATCGTCTTCGATCAGGCGGAGAACCGCATGCACGCACAAAAGGCGATTCTGCTCATGCTGCTGGGCGCTGCCGTTACACCTGAGCGTCGCAAACTTCCGAAGCCGGCACGCCGCCGCGCTGTTGCCCTTCAATAACACTCAACGCGAAATGCCCGCCAGACGCGGGCCGAACCAGGCTGGCCGCTTCGCGCGGGCCACGCACAGGAGGTTGGATTTCACATGACTGACAAAGTTGTTCTTGCGTATTCCGGTGGGCTCGACACCTCGATCATCATTCCCTGGCTGAACGAAAACTATGGCCTCGACGTGATCGCGATGGTAGCCGATGTAGGGCAAGGCGAAGACATCGACGCGGTGGTCGAGAAGGCAAAGAAGACCGGCGCGAAGAAGGTAGTCGTCCGCGATCTGCGCGACGAGTTTCTACGCGACTACGTCTTCCCTACCGTGCAGGCCGGCGCGGTCTATGAGAACAAATATCTGCTTGGCACCTCGATCGCCCGCCCGGTGATTGCGAAGCATCAGGTAGAGGTCGCGCTGGCTGAAGGCGCCACCGCCGTCGCGCATGGCTGCACCGGTAAGGGCAACGACCAGGTGCGTTTCGAGCACGCCTACCAGGCGCTTGCGCCCGAGCTGAAGGTGATTGCGCCGTGGCGTGAGTGGACCCTCACCAGCCGCGAGGAGTGCCTGGACTATGCGGAGGCACACGACATCTCAGTCGCCGCGAGCCGGGAGAAGATCCACTCGCGCGACCGCAACCTGTGGCACGTGAGCCACGAGGGCGGCGAACTGGAGGACGCTGGTAATGCGCCTCTTTCCACAACCTGGACCATGACCCGCTCGCCGCAGGAGGCGCCCGACCGCGAGGAGCATGTGACCATCGGTTTTGAGCAAGGCGTCCCCGTCTCGGTTGGCGGAATGAAGCTTCCACCGGTGCAACTCGTTGAGTTGCTGAACGAAATCGGCGCGCGCAATGCCATCGGCCGCATAGACCTGGTGGAAAACCGCTTCGTCGGCATCAAGAGCCGCGGCTGCTACGAAACTCCCGGGGGCACGCTGATCGTCGCCGCCCACCGCGAGTTGGAGGCATTGACGCTCGATCGCGACCTCTCGCACTACAAGCAGCACGTCGCACTACGCTATGCCGATCTGGTCTACAACGGCCTGTGGTTTACACCTCTGCGCGAAGCCTTCGATGCCTTCGTGCAGAAGACGCAGGAGAACGTCACCGGAACGGTCACACTCTCGCTCTACAAGGGGAACCTGAACATCATCAGCCGTGCCTCCGCCCTGTCTCTCTATTCGACCGACCTCTCGTCCTTCACCATGGGCGAGAGCTACGATCAGAAGGACGCCAAGGGTTTCATTCAGATCCTCGGGCTGCCCGCCCGCATGCGCGCGCGGCTGCTGCAGAAGCAGAAAGAGGTCGTGAAGTGAAGATGTGGTCTGGCCGCTTCCGCGAGCCGCTCGATGCGCGCTTTGAGGAGTGGCAACGGTCCTTCGGCTTTGACTGGCGGCTTCTCCCCCAGGAGATTGCTGCCAGCAAGGCACACGCGAGCGTGCTCGCTGCTGCCGGCATTTTTACGCCGGCCGAGTCCGCCCAGTTGCGCGATGGACTGGACGCGGTCCTTAGGGACTGCTGGGACGGCCCTCGGCGCGCCTCCCTGGCATCGGACTCGCGTGCCGAGGACGTGCATCATTTCGTTGAACTCGAATTGACGTCGCATATTGGCGAGTTGGCCCTGAAGCTACACACCGGCCGCAGCCGCAATGAGCAGATCGCAACCGACCTCCGCCTTTACGTGCGCGAGCAGGCAGCGCACGCGCGGGAACTGTTACGCAACTGGGCCCTGGCCTTGTTAGAGCAGGCCGAAGCCGCAGGCGACGCCATCATGCCCGCTTACACGCATCTGCAGCGCGCAGAGCCAGTGCTGCTCGCACATTGGCTGCTTGCCTACGTCTCGATGATCGAGCGGGACATCAGCCGGCTTGCCGATCTTGCCGCGCGCCTGAACTATTGTCCGCTTGGCTCAGGTGCAATAGCTGGTGCGACGCTTGCTCTCGATCGCACGATTGCTTCGCGCGAACTTGGCTTCACCGCTCCCACAGCCAACAGCATGGACGCCACCAGCGACCGCGATTTCCTGGTCGAATTTTTACAGGCGCTCTCGACCATCGCTCTTCATACAAGCCGCTTCGCGGAGGAGATCACACTCTTCGCCACCGCCGAATTCGGCTTCATCACTCTGCCCGAAAGCTTCTCCACCGGCTCGAGCGCGATGCCGCAGAAGATGAATCCGGATCTCACCGAACTCGTTCGCGGACGAACCGGCCGGATCCAAGGAGCCGTCACTGCTGCCACCATGCAGTTAAAGGGACTGCCGTTGGCGTACAACAAAGACTTGCAGGAGATGCAGCTACCGCTGTTCGAATCAACAGAGGGCCTGCTCCCCATCATGGAGCTATTGTCGCCTTTCACCCACAAGTTAAGCTTTCGTCTGCAAATTATGGAACATGCGGCAGAAATTGGATTCTTAAACGCAATGGCGGCGGCCACGTATCTCTCGCATCGCGGCGTTCCTTTTCGCCGCGCCCATCACATCATCGGCGAAGCGGTCCGGCTCTCGTTGGATAAGGGATGCGAACTCGATGGCCTCACACTGGAAGAACTGCGCCAGCTCTCACCGGCATTTGCGGAAGATTTCTATTCGAACATCACACTCGCGGCAACGGTTGATTGCCACGACGTGATCGGGGGAACCGCTCGCGCGCGGGTTCGTGAAGCATTGACAAGGGCAAAGGCGCGACTCAACTCCGAAGTCACGCCACCAATGGAGGTTGCCGGTGCCCATTCGTAAAGCCCGCCTCCAGGACGCGGAGAAGGTCCACGCGCTGGTCAACAGCCTCTCCGGCGATGGCACGCTTTTAAGCCGTCCGTTCGCGGAGATCTGCGAAAACATTCGCGATTTCACGGTCGCCGAATCCAGCAGCGGCGAATTCCAGGGCTGCGGCGCCTTGCATCTCTACGGGCCTCATCTTGCCGAGGTGCGCTCCATCGTTGTGCGTCCAGAATGGAAGGGCTGCGGCCGCGGCCGGGACTTGTTGCAGGCGCTGCTCGAAGAGGCCGAACAACACGGCATTGGCTGTGTTTGTCTGTTCACTCGCATTCCCGAGTTCTTTCAGAGCGCCGGCTTCTTTGTCGTGGAAGACCGCGCTGCCCTGCCCGACAAGATCTACAAGGACTGCCAGGTCTGCCCCCGGTTGTACCGCTGCGACGAAGTGGCGATGGCGCACGGAGTCCTGCCTGACGTCTCCATTCTCGGCCCCCGCGAACCGGTGGAACAATTGGTACGCCTCGCAACGTAGACCAGGCCACGTACATCACTCACTTGGCGTTTCCCACGCATCCGGTTATAGTCAGATATATGCGACCGCATCGGTCGCCTTTGGCAAAGCCAGTTTCTTCCGAGGACGTGTTCGAGGTGCAGGTGATGGCGCTCAGTGAGGTCGAGGTGGGAACATCGGCAGTGGTAGCCTCGCTGGAGCTGCCCCATGACATCCTCGATCACCTGATGCATCTCGGCTTCCTCCCGGAGGCCACCATCGACGTTCTACGTCGCGCTCCAGCCGGTGACCCGACGGTCTACCGGGTTGAAGGGGCCGAAATCGCCTTGCGCCGCGAAACAGCTCGCCACATCCAGGTGCGCCGCTCGGTTCAGAATCCAGATCAGACTCGAGAGCAGCCATGAGCTGTCACGCGCCTTCCCCGCCACCGGCGGTTCTCGAGGAATCGCCGCTCAAGAGCGCGCAGCCGCGCGGCCGCTTCCGCACCATCGCCCTTATCGGTCCCCCAAACAGCGGCAAGTCGACGCTGTTCAATCGCCTCACTGGATTGCGGCAGAAGGTCGCGAACTATCCCGGTGTCACCGTAGAGCAGCGCTTCGGCCGCATGAGCGGAATACGGCGCCACGATCTCACCCTGATCGATCTGCCTGGGATTTACAGCCTCGGTGGTTACTCCGAGGATGCGCGCGTTGCGGTCGATGTCCTGAAGGGCGAAATGCCAGGTACCCCGCGTCCCGACGCCGTCCTCATCGTGCTCGATGCGCTCAATCTGAGCCGCCAGCTCATGCTGGCAGGTCCGATCCTCGCCCTGGGACTTCCCACCATGGTGCTGCTGAATATGGCGGACTTGATGGAATCACGCGGCGGAGTCGTAGACCCCCTGGCACTCGCCCAGGAGTTGGGGCGTCCCGTTGCGCTGATTAGCGCTGCGCGCGGCACGGGCATCGACGCCATCGAACGGTTCCTGCAACAGCGTGGCGGTGCAAACTCGGAAATCGCGCGCACCCTGCCCGTGATCCCCATCGAGCTCCCCGTTTTGCAGAATCCGGGCGAGTGTCGTCGCTGGGCCTCGCAGGTCAGCAGCCGCACTAAATACAAGGCACCCGCCTCACCATTGTGGACGCGCCGGCTCGATTCGGTGCTGCTGCATCGCATCTGGGGGCCACTCATCTTTTTGGCCGTCGTAGTCACGGTCTTTCAGGCAGTCTTCACCGTTGGCCAGCCGCTCAGCGACTGGATGGGAAACGGTCTTACCCTGCTCGGCACGAAAGTAGCGCACACTATCCCTGTTCCGTGGCTGCAGGAGCTGGTGCGCAACGGTTTGTGGAATGGGGTGCAGGCAGTGCTGGTCTTCCTCCCGCAGATCCTGTTGCTCTTCCTCTTCATAGGCATTCTTGAGGATTCCGGTTACCTGGCGCGCGCTGCGTTGATCGCCGACCGGCTGATGCGCTCCATCGGACTCAACGGCAAGGCCTTCATCCCGCTGCTCTCTGCATATGCATGCGCCGTCCCAGCCATCATGGCCACGCGCACCATCGAAAACAAACGTGACCGCCTCGCCACGATCCTCGTTGCACCGTTCATGACCTGCTCGGCGCGGCTGCCCATCTACACGCTGATCATCGCTGCCTTTATTCCCAACCGACCAGTGCTCGGCAGCCTCATCGGAATGCGTGCCTGCGTCATGCTCAGCCTGTATGTTCTCGGCTTTCTCGCGGCGTTACTCACCGCAAAACTGCTGAAGTCTTCGGTGCTCAAGGCATCTTCTGCTCCTTTCGTGCTGGAGCTGCCGCAGTACCGCTGGCCCACCGTGCGCTCACTCAGTCTGCGGCTCTACGACCGCAGCGCACTCTTCCTCAAGAAAGCCGGCACCATCATCCTGGCTGTCAGCTTTGTCCTCTGGGTCCTGAGCATCCTGCCGCTCCACAACGGCCACTTCTCTGACCTGGCCGGCAGCGTAATCGGGAAACTGGGTCACTTGGTCGAGCCGGTTTTACGCCCGCTAGGCTTCAACTGGAAGATCGGCATTGGCTTGCTGAGCTCAATCATCGCGCGGGAAGTGATCGTCGGTACGCTGGGTACGCTCTACGGAGTGGACCCTAATACCCAGGCCCTCAGCTTGCAGGCAGCACTCCGACACGACATGACGATCGGCGGAGCCATCGCGCTGGTCGTCTTCTTCGCGTTCGCCATGCAATGCACCTCGACGCTCGCGGTAGTCCGGCGGGAGACCAACAGTTTGCGCTGGCCGGTTATTCAGTTCTGCTACATGAGCGGTCTCGCATACATCGCTGCCTTACTGACTAACCAGATTTTGTTGCATTTGCTGTAGGATTTAAGGCCATTCGTCATTCGGGCTCCAACTTGGAGGTTCTTATGGCAACGCCTTCGCCGGCACGGCAGCTCCATGGATCTAGTGGGTTGTCCATCGTCATTGCGATTCTTCTCATCCTGGCCGGCCTCGCGGCCATCTTTCTTCCCTTCGTTGCCGGAATTGCGGCAAGCATCGCAGTGGCTTGGCTCTTGCTCTTTGCTGGAGTCATCCATCTCTTCTTCGGCTGGCACACGCGCTCTGCAGGAGCAGTAATCTGGAAGATTCTGGTAGGGCTGGCTTACCTCGTGGCTGGTATCTATATCCTCGGTCACCCGGGCCGCGGTCTGCTCACCTTGACCCTGATACTGGCCTTCTATCTCTTCTTCGAGGGCATATTTGAGGCCGTGATCTATGCGCAACTCCGCCGCCTCCCCGGGGCAGGATGGTTCCTCTTCGACGCGATCGTCACCATAGTGCTGGGCATCATGATTCTGATGTCGTGGCCGGTCAGCTCGGTGTGGGCGGTTGGCACGCTGATCGGCATCAGCATCCTGTTCAGTGGAATCGCGCGCCTCAGTTACGCTTTTGCCGCACGACGCGCCGGCGTCGCGGCTGCAGCTTAGTCCGAGGGCCGCATCTTCTGCGACAATAAAGACTGAGACCAGGCAATGATTTCAGTCAACAATGTGAGCATGCGCTACGGCGCGAAGGTCCTCTTTGAGGATGTAACAACCACCTTTATCGCCGGACGCCGCTATGGCCTGACCGGCCCGAACGGCTCCGGCAAATCCACCTTCATGAAGGTGCTGGCCGGTGACCTTGACGCCCAGAAGGGCACCGTCGTCCGCCCGAAAAAAGTTTCCGTTTTACGCCAGGACCAGTACGCCTTCGATGCTTTTCGCGTCATCGACACTGTCATCATGGGCAACAAGGGCCTGTGGGCGGCGCTTGAGGAGCGAGAGCACATTTACGCAAAGCCCGAGATGTCCGACGAAGACGGCATGCGGCTGGGCGAGCTCGAAGGCATTGTGGGCGAAGAGGATGGCTATACCGCCGAGAGCGACGCCGCGATCCTTCTCCAGGGTCTCGACATCCCGGACGAATTCCACGAGCGCAAAATGAGCGAGCTGCAGGGCGGCCAGAAGGTGCGCGTGCTGCTGGCTCAGGCGCTCTTCGGGAAACCGCAGGCACTCCTGCTGGACGAGCCCACGAACTATCTGGATCTGGACTCCATCCACTGGCTGCAGGATTTCCTCGAGCACTTCGAAGGCACGCTGATCACCATCTCGCACGATCGGCACTTCCTGAACAGCGTCTGCACTCACACAGCCGACATCGACTACGAAACGATCATCACCTACACCGGCGGCTATGACGACATGGTCGTCGCTAAGACGCAGATCCGGTCGCGTCTCGAATCGCAGAACGAGCAGCGCGAGAAGAAGATCGCCCAACTGAACGAGTTCATAGCGCGCTTCTCTGCCGGAACGCGATCGAGCCAGGTCACGTCACGCAAGAAAGAAGTTGAGCGGCTGCAGACGACCGAGCTCGCGCGTTCGAACATCGCTCGTCCCTTCATTCGTTTTGACATGCTGCGCCCCTCGGGCAAACACATCCTCGAGTTCGACAGCCTGACCAAGCGCTACAGCGACCAGCAGGTGGTAAAGGACTTCAGCGGCTCCGTGATGC
>Ga0207647_10003006_pt1 | contig 12684 bp, 11 predicted proteins | sample KBSCornC2_FD_184295 | JGI IMG/M metagenome (GOLD analysis project Ga0207647, IMG submission 184295) | Corn rhizosphere microbial communities from Kellogg Biological Station, Michigan, USA - C2 (SPAdes) (version 2) | ecosystem: Host-associated > Plants > Roots > Rhizosphere ...
TGCCGAACACGTTGGTGTCGAACACCGCGCGCCAGCCGTCGAGATCGGCGTCCTCGACGGCCTCCGGAAACGTGCCGTGCACGAATGCGCTGTTCACGAGCGCGTCGATCCGGCCGAAGCGCTCGATCGCCTGCGTCGCCAGTGGTCAGCCGACCCTCGCGATCCCACGTCATACGTCATCAGATGTGGCCGAACGGAGCGGCACCCTCCTGATATTCCCCAATATTTGGGCATATCCCGGGTAAACCCGCGACGCCACGCCCAAAGCTCAGGCGTACCATGTCATACGACGACATACTACTTAAATCACCATCCCGACGCCGACGCGGGCCGCCGCCGCCGCCCCCGTTCGCCGCCCGACCGGAGACACACCCTTGACCTCACCCGCCCTGCCCGGCCGCGACCCGCTCGCGTCCGCCGTTTCGAAAGTGAAATGGCACGTGCTGCCGCTCGTGCTGATCATGTTCATCGCGAACTACATCGACCGCGTGAACGTCGGCTTCGTCGACCGCCACCTCGAAGCGTCGATCGGTATCGGCGCGGCCGCGTACGGGCTCGGCGCCGGCCTGTTCTTCGTCGGCTACGCGCTGTTCGAAGTGCCGTCGAACCTGCTGATGCAGCGCTACGGCGCACGCATCTGGCTTGCGCGGATCATGGCGACGTGGGGCATCGTCGCGGCCGCGATGGCGTTCGTGTGGAACGACACGTCGTTCTATGCGCTGCGCTTCCTGCTCGGCGCGGCCGAGGCCGGCTTCTTCCCCGGCGTCGTGCTGTACCTGTCGCAATGGCTGCCGCCGCAGGAACGCGGCAAGGCGATGGCGATCTTCCTCGGCGGTTCCGCGTTCGCGTCGGTCCTGTCCGGGCCCGTCACCGGCGCGCTGCTGTCGATCCACGGCTTCGGCCTGCAGGGCTGGCAGTGGATGTTCCTGATCGAAGGGATGTTCTCGGTCGCGCTGTGCGGCGCGAGCTGGCTGCTGCTGAAATCGCACATCCGCGACGCGACGTGGCTCACCGCCGACGAACGTGCGGCGCTGCAGAACGCCCTCGACGAAGAGCGCGCGACCCGCGACGTGCGCTCGAAGGTGCACGTGTCGGCCACCACGCTGCTGCGCGACCCGCAGATCATGCTGTTCTGCTTCCTGTATTTCGCGATCCAGCTGACGATCTACGCGGCCACCTTCTGGCTGCCGACGATCATCCGCAAGATGGGCGGCCTCACCGACTTCCAGGTCGGCCTCTACAACACGATTCCGTGGATGATCGCGATCGGCGCGATGTACGGCTTCGCGGTGCTGTCCGCGAAGTGGAAGCATCCGCAGCGCTGGCTGTCGTTCGCGCTGGTGCTGGCCGCGTGCGGGCTGTTCGCGTCGACGTCGCACGATCCCGTCTGGTCGTTCGCGTCGATCTGCTTCGCCGCGCTCGGCTTCAAGGCCGCGTCGTCGCTGTTCTGGCCGATCCCGCAGGGCTACCTCGACACGCGCGTGGCCGCGGCCGTGATCGCGCTGATCAACTCGATCGGCAACCTCGGCGGCTTCGTCGCGCCGACGGCATTCGGCTATCTGAAGCAACATACGGGTTCGATCACGGGCGGCCTGTATGCGCTCGCGATCGCGTCCCTCGTCGCCGCGGTCGCCGCGCTGTTCGCGCGCACCCACCGGCGCAGCGATCCGCCGCGCGGCCTGCCGGCCGACGAGTCCTTCACGAACACCGCGATGCTCCGCCATGCCGAACACTGATCGCCTGACCGTCGTCGTCTCGAATGCCGTCGACGGCGACCTCGCCACGTTCTCGCTCACGTCCGACGGCGCGCTCGCGCCGCTCGCCCGCTACCCGGCCGGCGACGCCGCGATGCCCGTCGCCGCGCAGGCCGATCGCGCGCGGCTGTACGTCGCGACGCGCGGCGAGCAGCCGACGATCGTCGCGTTCCGCGTCGCGAGCGCCACCGGCGCGTTTGCCCGCATCGGCGCGACCGCGATCGACGCGAGCCTTGCGTACCTGTCGCTCGACCGCAGCGGCCGCTGGCTGCTCGGCGCGTCGTACGGCGGCAATTCGCTGAGCCTCTACGACGCCGCACGCGTGCGTGACGGCGACGGTGCGCCGCTGCAGGTCGTACACGGCATCGCGAACGCGCATGCCGTCGTCGTGTCGCCGGACAACCGCTTCGCGTATGTGAGTTCGCTCGGCTCGGACCGGATCTTCACGTTCGCGCTGGTCGAGGATGCCGGCGGCCTGCGTGCGCTCGAACACGGCGAAACGCGCGTGCCGGGCGGCTTCGGGCCGCGTCACCTGCGCTTCGCGCGCGACGGCCGCGCGCTCGTCGCGGTCAGCGAATTCCAGGCGACGCTCGCGACCTTCACACGCGACACCGACAGCGGCCGCCTCGGCGACGCGCAGGTCAGCGCGCGGCACGCGGCCGTCGCCGATCTCGCGCAGGGCCATGCGCGCCCGCCCGCGCCGACCGGGCCCGCCGTGTGGGCCGCCGATCTTCACCTCACGTCCGACGAGCGCTTCGCGTATGTCAGCGAACGCACGTCGAGCCAGTTGCTCTGCTATCGCCGCGCCGCGGACGGCAGCTTCGAACCCGCGCACGCGACGCTCACCGAAACGCAGCCGCGCGGCTTCGCGATCGATCCGTCGGGACGCTGGCTCGTCGCGTGCGGCGAACAGTCGGAACACGTGTCGGTCTACGCGATCGCGCCGAACGACGGCACGCTGGCGTTGCACGCGCGCGTTCCGGGTGGGCGCGGCGCGAACTGGGTTGCGATCGTCTGATTCTGATTGTCGAATGACCGATGGATCGATGCCGTGCGCATGGCCGGCATCGGTCGACAGCGGCCCGCGCCGCCCGGCGCGCCGTCAGCGCCGCTCGCTCGGCGCGACGCCGGTCCAGCGCTTGAACGCGCGCGTGAAATTCGCGCGATCGGTATAGCCGACCCGCGCCGCGATCTCGTCGACCGGCAGTCGCGTGCCCTCCAGCAACCGCAGCGCATCGCGCAGCCGGATCTCGTCGAGCAGCGTCGAATACGTCGCGCCGAATTCCGCGAGCTTGCGTTTCAACGTACGCGCCGATACGTGCAGTTCGCGCGCGACGTCGTCCACCGACGGATAGCCGGCGTCACCGCAGATCAGCAGGTTGCGCACGCGCTCGACGATGCTTTCCGCATAGCCGAGCCGCGCGAGCTCGGCTTCGCATTGCTGGACGATCATCTGCGCGGTCTGCGCGTTCGCGGTGCCGATCGGCTCGTCGAGCAGCGCGGCGTCGCGGCGGATGCGGTTCGCGCTCGCGTCGAAATGACAGCGCGGCAGCCGCGCGCGATAGCGCTCGAACCACGGCGGCTCCGGCCATTCGAAATGCAGCTCCGCACGCGACTGCAGCGTGCGCCCCGGCGCGGGATCGAGCAGCGAGTTGAACAGGATCGCCGTCTCGACCAGGAAGTTTTCCACCGCGAACTGGCGCAGCCGGCCGAGCGCAAACGCCTCGAGCACGTCGATGTCGACGATCCCGTCGCGCTGCGTGAGCCGCACCGAAAAGAACGGCACGCGTGTCGGCAGGTAGCGGATGCCAAGTGCGATCGCGTCGCCGAGCGTCGCGCAACTCATCAGCCCGAAGCCGATCAGCCCGGATTTCGTCAGGCTGCTGGCATGCACCTGCATCACCACGAGGTTTCGGGCGGCGAATCGGATCTCGAGGAATTCGGCATCACCAACGGTGAACGCTGGGGCGTGAAGCGGCTGCTGATGATCGCGGACGGGATGCTCGCCGTCGTGTTGCGGCCGGATGCGATGCGCCGCAAGGTCAGGCAGTACGTCGCCGCGCAGCCGGTGCAGGATGCGTCCGAACGCGCGCAATTGCGCGTCGAGCAGGTGTCGTCCTACATGCCGGTCGGTCACGCGTACTACGCGCTGTGGCATGCGTTCATCGTCTATCACGTCGGCCTGTTCGCGCTGCATGCGTTCGGCCATGCGATCACCGTGCCGCCCGTCGTCGAGCGTGCGATGCACGTCGTCGATTTCCTTGCGGTCGTGTGGCTCGGGCCGAACTTCGTGCGCAGCTTCTGCATCAACTTCGTCAGCTCGAACATGCATTACTTCGGCGACATCGATTCGCGCAACGTGATCCAGCAGACTCAGGTGCTCAACCCGTGGTGGATGCTGCCGTTCCAGCTGTTCTGCTTCAACTTCGGCAGCACGCACGCGATCCATCACTTCGTGGTGCGCGATCCGTTCTACATCCGGCAGTTGACCGCGCGCACCGCGCATGCGGCGCTGCGTGAAGTCGGCGTGCGGTTCAACGATGTCGGCACGTTCAGGCGAGCGAATCGCTGGGGCGCGTATCGTCCGACTCGCGGGATGCGCAGCGTGCAGCGGGCCGACGCGTAACGGCGGCGTGCCGGCGCGGCTCGGCGCCCGCGTCAGTTCATCAATCGCCGATCGGCGGCATCGGTCCGTGCCCGCGGATCCATGCCCAGTTCGCGAGTTCGGCCATTTCCTTGTCGCCGCGGCTGTCGCCGTAGGCGAACAGTTTCGCGGGCGTCCGATTTCCCCACCAGCCGCGCAACCGCACGACTTTCTGCGGGCCCCAGCAGTTCTCGCCGTTCAGCCGCCCGGTGAACCTGCCGCGCTCGAACGCGAGGCGCGTCGCGAGCACCGTGTCGATGCCCGCCGTCTTCGCCCACTTCTCCAGATACAGCGACGGCGACGCGCTGACCAGCACGACTTCATGCCCGCGCGCGCGATGCTCGCGCACCCGTTCCAACATGTCCGGACGCACGAGGTTCGGCAGATAGCCGTCGACGAACCGGCGCGCGAGCGCATCGAGTGCGTCGTCGCCCATCGGGCCGAATGCAAACCACGCGAACTTCGCCTTCGCATCGCCGCGCGACAGCAGCCCGGCTTTCATCGCGACGATCCACGGCAGCGCGCGCAGCCCGGCCCACGCGAAGCGCGGCGTGCCGACCGCGTAACGGACGAAATGGCGGAAGCTGTCGGTGGTCGTGATGGTGCCGTCGAAATCGAACGCGGCGACGATGCGGTCAGTCATGGAGAGGTGGGGAAGCGATGAGATGCGGGGGAAGATAGCAGACTCGGGGGCGGGGGCGGTCATCCCCGGTCACGTCGAACGCGGTGAGCGCGTCGATCGCCGCAACGATCACGCACGGCGGCACGAACGCGCGGGCCACGGAAACCGGATTTCCGGCAGCTTACAGCCGCTCGTCGAAGGGGCTGGCGGGAGGCCGCGGGAGTTTGCTATACTCTCGGTCTTCCGGAGAGATGGATGAGTGGTTTAAGTCGCACGCCTGGAAAGCGTGTATAGGTTAATCGCCTATCGGGGGTTCGAATCCCCCTCTCTCCGCCAGAATCAGTGCGAAAGCCCCGCAAGATCAAACGATTTGCGGGGCTTTTTCGCAACATGCGACGTGACGTCAAATCGTGTCGGCGCCCCGCCGATGCTGTCGCGACCGCCGTGGGAATGGTCCACTCGTCGCAAAGTGTCCGGTCCGGCCCGTCGTGCATGCTTCGTGCTCGAAGGCGCCTAGAGTCGCCCACACTTGTACGTTTTAGTCCGACTGCCTTGTCTCGTCGGCCGACACATTCTCCATATCCGTGGCGTCGCTCTCCGAGACCCATCGCGTACCTTTCCGGCAATCGGACGCCAGGCCCCACCACCGCTGTCTCGATCGAAAGCAATTCGCGTATCAATTCGGCAGGTCCCGGAATTTGATCTCTCTCTAGCCTTAGTGGTGTGCGAACTTCATCGCCTCGGGACATCCACCCTCCGGCAACTCCATGAGGACGTGTCCTAGCCGAATCGCCGATACATGGGGCGCTCGCAGCAAAAACGATGATCCGGCTTTCCATATCGCAGTCATTTTCGAATTGAAACCAGCCGCATTTCGATAAGCGACGAAAATTCACAAAAAGACGCTAGCGACAGCTCGGAGTAAACCTTCAAAGATCGTTACCGCAGAGTTATCGTACCGAACTGCCTTTGGTATGATCTTTCGCGCAATCAATCCAGACTCCGTTCTGGCGAATTGTGATGTTCAGTCGAAATATTATTGAAATATATTGTTATTTATTTGAAAGACTTGATTGCAACGCGTACGCATTCCGGCATTTGGATGTCGAGTGATAGTCGGACGCGTTCTGCACGAAACGGGGTAATCGCATGAGCGGGGAAGTCTTGCTGAAGGTGCTGCGCGGAGGCTACGCGCAGTTCGATCGCATCGTGAAACTTGACACGCCGCTTGGCGACGATTGGCTCACGCCGCTGTACGTCAAGATCAACGCGCGGCTCGGGCGCAATTTCGAGGTGACCGTCGATGCCTCGTCGGTGGTTGGCGACAAGATCAAGCTTAGCGCTCTCATGCTGCAACCCGTCACGCTCTGGATTCGCCAGACCGACGGCGGTTATCTGCCGATCCATGGCTATGTGCAGCGGGCGCGCCGCCTTGGAAATGATGGAACCGTCTCGTATTTTCAGCTTCAGTTCTCTTCGTGGCTGAGCTTTTTGAAGCTCAGCAGCGATCGGCGCGATTGGCAGGAAGCCAGCGGCTGGCAGATTCTCACCGACGTATTCGACAAGCATCCGCAGGCTTCCGGCAACTATGGGCAGGAACTACGCGCGGCGATGCGCTCGTATTCTCACCGCGTGCAGTGGGAGACCGACTGGAATTTCGTGCACCGAAGTCTGGAGGAAGTCGGCGTGTTTCCGCGCTTCGATTTCGCGAAGGATGGCAAGTCGCACAAGGTCGTCATGATGGACGACCTGTATTTCGGGCCGTCGCTGCCGAACTCGGAGATGAAGTTCAGCCATGCAGGTACCGACGAGGATTTCGACGGACTCACCCAGTTAAGCGAACAGCAGGACGCACAAAGCGCGACGCTGACGCTTGGCACCGCCGACTATAAGCGACCTGACCTCGATAAACAGGCGAGCACGCCAGCGGCTGACCTGGATGAGTTACCCGGTCAAGGCGAAGAGTATCTCTATACCGGCTCGCAGACATGGGCCGAGTCCGATGCTGGACAACAACAGGCCCGCATCCGCACCGAGGAATGGGCTTCGCGAGCAAAGCGCTATTTCGCGATCGGCAGCCCGCGCTATGCACTACCCGGCTACTGGTTCAAGGTGTCGGGGCATCCCGTTCTCGATGCCCTGCCGGAGGAAGAGCGCGAATTGTCGATCATCGCGAGCGACTGGCTGATTCAAAACAATCTGCCCGGTCTGGATGCGCTGACGCGGTTTCCGCGCGGCCTGCGCAGCGAGATCGAACAGGTCCAGGCGGCTGGGACGGGTGCGACCGTGAGTCACCGCGATGGCGGCGTCGGATTTTTTCACGTCGAGATCGAAGCGCAACGTCGCAAGACGCCGTTCCGCAGCCCGTTCGAGCACGAGAAGCCGGAGATGCATCTGCAGACGGCAATCGTCGTGACGGACAGCGACGAAGAAATCCTCACGGACGACGGCAACCGTGTGCGGGTCCGGACATCGAACAGCCGGAACGACCGCAATACGAAGTCGACGTCATGGATCCGTGCGGCGATGCCGGACGCCGGCGCGAAGCGTGGCGGCTATTTCCCGTTACGCAAAGACGACCAGGTGCTCCTCGGATTCGTAAATGGCGATTGCGACCGGCCGGTGATCATCTCGAGGCTGCATGGTGGTGCGACGATGCCGGTGTGGCACACGCACGGCCTGCTGTCCGGCTTCCGTTCTCGCGAATACGGCGGTGATGGCTTCAACCAGCTCGTCATGGACGATGCTACCGGTCAGAACCGGGTCCACCTCTACTCGTCGAGTTACAGTTCTCACCTGCATTTGGGCTACCTGATCGAACAATCCGATAACACGCGCGGCTCGTTCCTGGGCAACGGATTCGACTTGAAGTCTGGCGCGTACGGCGCGGTACGCGCCGAGCAGGGGCTCTATGTATCGACGCAGCCAGCCACCGCCCAGCCGCTGAACGTAACGGCCGCCACCGATCCGCTCGCCGGCGCGGAAGCCGTGCTCGAGACGGTGTCGAAGGCTAGTGAAACGAACCGCGCCGAAAGCCTCCAGGACGGTCAGGCCGCGCTGAAGTCGTTCACCGACGCAACGCAGCGCACGGTCGCCGGTTCTGCCAGCGGCGGCCGTACTGCCGGCGGCGGCACGGGCAATGCGAACGGTTTTGCGAAGCCGGTGATGCTGCTGTCGAGTCCTGAAGGCATCGCCGCGTCGACGCAGCAGTCGGTGCATGTCACGGCGAACCAGCACGCAAACGTCGTTGCAGGCAAGAACGTCAACTTGGCCGCCGGTAAAGCGTTACTGGTCAGTGTGCTCGACAAGATCAGCCTGTTCGCGCAAAACCTCGGCATCAAGATTTTCGCGGCAAAGGGATCGGTAGACATTCAGGCGCAAAGCGGCTCGGCGTCGCTGGTGGGGCTGCAGGACGTGAAAATCGAAAGCGCGGACGGACGGCTGATTCTGACGGCCGCGAAGGAAGTGTGGATCGGCGCGGGCGGCTCGTATATCAGCATCAAGGGCGGTCTGATCGAGAACGTGACGACCGGACAGATTCTGGAAAAATGCGGGAATTGGGACAAGTCGAGCGGCGCGAGCGGGACGATTCGCGATCCGTTGCAGGCAACGCCGGTGTCAACTGACGGCGGACGCGGTTCATTCTTCTCCGGGTAACACGACGACCGACACCATTCACGCGGCAATAAAAACGAGAAACGAGAGATTCCGAGAAACATGAGCACAAGCCACCACTCCCCCAAGCATGCAGTTCCGGCCAAGGCAGCGTCCGCGCCGAGCACACCCGCGGCGACGCCCGCTACATCTGCGCCACCTCCTTATAGACCGTTGCGGTGGGCATTTCCGTTCACGCCAGTCGGGCAGGATGACCCAACTAATCCGATGACCTACATGAAGGCACTGGCGGCCGCAGAAGATGGGTTCTATCCGCTCGGCGCGAACGGCATGTGGCATGGTGGCATCCACTTCGACCAAAATACGGCGGCGCAATTAAAGCAAGGTGACGGTATCCGCGTGATCGCTGACGGCGAAGTCGTTGCCTACCGCCTCAATAGCAAGTATCCGGAACAAGACTACCAAGACGACCGCCACGCACTGTATTCGACGGGCTTCGTACTTGTCCGCCATCGGCTGCAGTTGCCCCCGCCGCCGCCCGCTCCCCCGAAAACGGATACAACCAAGAATTCGGCCACGCAATCGGCGACGTCACCCAAATCGACAGCTACATCGGCATCAGTACCGGCAGCAACACCGGCATCGGCAGCGGCGCCAGCATCAGCAGCGAACACGAACAAGCCTGCACCGGACGAAGTGTTGACGTTCTTCAGCCTGTACATGCACACGATGGATCACAACAGCTACCAATCGGCGGCGGAACAGGCGAAAGTCGCCCAAGTCGACCCGTCGAAGCTGAACATGAATCCGATGCCGTATTGGGAAGGCGACCGCTACTATCGGGTCGGTGACAAGGCCAAAGACACGCAAGAAGTTCCGCGGCCGAAGGTACCCGTGCCAAGTAAGCGCGATGTGCTTGGGGAATTCATCGAAAGTGATTTCAAGAAGGTGCCCGAGCCGGTAGCAGATACGAAAGACACCCCTCCACTCCCGCCCCCTGTTATTGGTCTCCGCATCCGTGACCTGCCTAACGGCAAGGTCATCGGCATCCTGCCACGCGGGTCGGAATTGACTGTCGCAACTGACGACCAGACAAAAGCGAAACCAGGCTGGGTGAAGATCAATGCAATCAAGTCTGGCACGCCAGCCAGTGCGGTTGTCGGGCAGCCGGTGTCGCAACACGCACCGTATGGCTATGTGTACGAGAAGGAACTGGACATAATCGTCGACCCTAAGCCGCTCGATACGGTCGTCGTACTAAAAGAGCCATATCCGGTCAAGGCAGGCTATGTGATTGGTCAGCTCGGCCACTATCTGCGCTATCCGGACGCGAAGCTACTTCCGCCGAAACCGACCCGGCCATTGCTGCATCTCGAAGTATTCGCGGGACCGGAATTGGAGGCATTCATCAAGAAGAGTCAGGCCCGAGCGAACGAACGTCCCCCGGAGAAAACGTTCCTGGAAATCTTGCCGGGCGCGCTGTTGGTGACCAACCTTCCCGAGCCTGACCAGAAACTGCAACCCGGGACCAAACTTGAAACTGTCGCCCCCGGTGGAAAAGGAAAGTGGATCAAGGTGCAACCGAAAACGGCAGCACCTGTACATGGGGGCCGCCATGCGAAGCCCGTGTTCAACGACGCCGGCCCGCCTGTATGGGTCGAAAGTGGTTTCGCCAATACGACTGCGACGGCAATCGTGCCTGGCTGGAAGGATTTCCCGCTAAGCTCCTCGCACGCGAAGGGACCGGGCGCAGATTTCCGCAATGTATTTCGACGAGTCGACCTCGAAAAGAACGGTGACGCAAACTTCGCGAAAGACGACAAGGGGCGGCATTGGTACTACGTGACAATCGGCACGAAGGACGGTAACACCCGGGCCGGCTGGGTCTGCGAGCAAAATCCCCCACTGGTTCGAATGTGCGGGCCGTGGGACTGGCCAGGCTTTGAACTGGTCGACAACAGCAGCATCAAACCTGTGGACATGTTCAAACGCTACATCCACGTCGCCGAACAGGTTCTGGCTAACGAAGACAAAACAGAATTCGAAACGAGCGCGGCAACAGTCAATGCAAGCCCCCTCATCTCGAAACTTGAGAAAGCGATTGATGCGAACCATGACGGGAAGGTGACGGCACAAGAGCTGAAGCACGCGCAGGAAACACAATGGACAGCCGAAGCCCTCTCCCATCTTGTAGTACGCTGCGAAAGCGAATGGGGCGGCGGGCTGGGAAAGTGGGAAGCGCTGTCGCCGCTGATGAAGAAACTGCTGTGGCTATGGAAGGCCGAGATTGAGCGAATCGGAAAACTGCAGTGGTGGGAACAGGTCGCCGAAAAAAAGGTGGAGGGATTCCCAAATGAGCCCAACCCATGGCATTTTCATCCGATTGGATTGATCGGCAACTTCATCAATTCCACAATTGGTGACCCGACAAGGATTCTACGGCTGTCTGAACAAGACGTAGATGACCTGATCAAAGTTACGGCAACAGAGGTTGCAGCCAATCTGGATGATGAAACCTTAGCCAATCAGGCTGGCGCAGTTGTCGACACCATCATAAATCGAGTGATGTCGGGCATCAAAAATTGGAGTACCTTTAGGGGCGTAATTAATGATAGATGGCAGTTTTCAGACATTAACGCCCCAAGGGTAGGCGCTTACGGATGCGTACAAAACGTTCCCGAGAGTAGAGTCCCTGCAAGGGTAAGGGCCGTGGTTATCGCTCATTTGCAAGATAGGGCAAACGGCGGCCCGTCCCTTGTTGGCAACAATCTCAGCTATGCAAATCCCTATGTCTTAGACGAGGCAACGGACGCAACGAGAGCATGGGTTGAAGATGTTGTTCGCCAGGCAAGCATCACTGGATATAGGTACGGAAAGGGGCGCGCGGTTCACGTGCATGGAACAACTCAAGGTCTAATGCCTTTTAGACCCGACCCTTTCACCATAGTACTGCCGGAATCATACAATCAGTAATTTTTTATAGAGCCATGAAAAAAATCATCCCGCTTGTAATTTTTCTCTTACCCCTCACCTCTTTTGCCGATGCATGCGTCAATAGCGGAAACGTATACGACGACTTATCGTGCACCAACCAAACCCTGGATAAATCAAAAAAAGAACTCAATACGATTTATCAAAAATTGTATTCTTCCACACAGTATAAAAACGAGTTTGAGCAATCCCAGAAGGCTTGGCTCAACTATCGGGACAAGCAGTGTAACGGATATATCGCAGCCGAGGCATCGCAATCCCAAGGCGCCGGCTCCGGTCTAATTACGAAAGATTGCCTAGTCACGATAACCAAACAACGAGTCGATTATTTAAAAACACTTCTCATAAAATAGTGGGCTGACATGATGAATTTAATTCGCGTCGGAGATGGCACCGACCACGGAGGCAAAGTCGAAACTGGTTCTACGACAATGCGCTTCGACGGCCGCTACGTCGCTCGCAAAGGCGATCGCGTGTCGTGCCCCCAGCATCCCGATGTCTCACCTAACCTCATCGAGGAAGGCGATCCGTCGATGACGGACGATGGCATCCCGATCGCACGGCACGACCATCGCGCCACGTGCGGCTGTCACCTGATCTCAAGTCTCCTTTGATCTTCAGATCGAACAAGCGACACCGTGACACCGCCTATCGCCTATCTTCGGTTGGGCTCGCAGGTGTGTAACACCTCGGGCCCATGACCTGCCCTCGACTATTCGGACCAACTGAACCTCGAGAGAATGGCTTCCAACGGAGAGACGGAAGCCATGAATAAGAGCCGGGTTACCGACGAACAGATGGTGATGATCCTGGGCGACGCCGATAAGATGCCAGTCACCGAGGTCGCGAAGAAGTACGGAATCAGCGAGCACACGACCTACAACTGGCGCCGGCATTTCGGTGGCCTGGATACGGCCATCGTCAAGCGGCTCAAGTAACCCGAGCACGAGAACGCACGACTGAAGAAGCTGGTGGCCGAGTTGAGCCTCGACAAAGCCATTCTGCAGGACGTTGCCACAAAAAACTGGCGCGGCCCGCGCTGAAGAGGTACGCAGTGG
>Ga0207647_10003008_pt1 | contig 12674 bp, 8 predicted proteins | sample KBSCornC2_FD_184295 | JGI IMG/M metagenome (GOLD analysis project Ga0207647, IMG submission 184295) | Corn rhizosphere microbial communities from Kellogg Biological Station, Michigan, USA - C2 (SPAdes) (version 2) | ecosystem: Host-associated > Plants > Roots > Rhizosphere ...
GTTTCTGTTGGCAGTGATTTTGTTTTCCTTGATCGGAGGGCTGCTGGCATGGGTAGTGCGCCGTATTCTGATTTCGCTTCGCTTTGATGAGAGGCTGGGCCGGGGAACCGAGGCGGTGACGGAATGGTCCCCGCACCAGACACCGGCCGGCCTAGCAGCACGCCTTGTCTTCTGGACCTTTGTGGTTATCGGCATCACGGTGGGCGTGGATGCCTTCGGCGCTTCATCGCAATCGGAAATTGCGGTCGGGCTGCTGGAATATCTGCCGAAACTGATTGGCGCGGGCGTCATCCTGCTGGTTGGCAACATTGTGGCGCGCTTCCTGTCGCGCGGCGTGCTGATCGGCGCGGTGAACATGAATCTGCAGTATGCGCGGCTGCTGAGCCTTGGGGTGAAGTGGATGGTGCTGGCGCTGACGACGGCGATGGCGCTGGATCACCTGCGGATCGGCGAGAAGATTGTTGACTTGGCCTTCGGCATCCTGTTTGGGGGCATCGTCCTGTCGCTGGCGCTCTCGGTGGGGCTGGGTTCGCGCGACCTGGTGAGCCGCTCGATCGAACGGGAGGCCTCGCGCGCAACTGCCGCGTCGGCACATGAGGAAGAGACGCTGCGGCACTTCTGATACGCCGCAGCAGCTCAGTGGGAGGGTTCAGTTGTGACCAAGTACGGGATGCGGCTCATACGGCTCTTCAAGTGAGCAGATCTCATCGGGCGTGAGCTTCACCTGCAGTGCGTGGAGCGCGTCCTCGAGGTGCTGCAACTTGCTGGCGCCCAGAATCGGAGCGGTCACACCGGGTTGAGCCAGCACCCACGCTAGCGCGACCTGGGCATTGTTCACGCCGCGCTCTCTGGCGATTTCCGAAACGCGATCCACAACGTCGAAGTCGGAGTCTTTGTAGTAGAGACCGTGCGCATAGTCGTCGGTCTTTGCGCGGAGGGTGCCGCCTGCGTTGTCGCCACGCTTGCGGCTGCCGGTGAGGAAGCCTCGCGCGAGTGGGCTCCACGGGATGAGCCCGACCTTCTCTGCACGGCAGAGCGGGATCATCTCTCGCTCCTCCTCGCGATAGACGAGGTTGTAATGGTTCTGCATAGTGACGAAGCGGGCGAGGCCGTTCTGGCGGGAGAATTCGAGCATCTTCAGAAACTGCCAGGCATACATGGAGGATGCGCCAATGTAGAGGGCCTTGCCGGCGCGGACGACCGCGTCGAGCGCTTCGAGTGTCTCTTCGATGGGCGTCTCCGGATCGAAGCGATGGATCTGGTACAGATCGACGTAGTCCGTGCCGAGGCGTCGCAGGCTGGCATCGATGGAGTGCAGGATATGTTTGCGCGATAGACCACGGTCATTCGGGTCGTCGCTCATTTTGTTGAAAACCTTGGTGGCGATGACCAGCCTGTCGCGACCGGCGCCGAACTCCTTGAGCGCCTTGCCGGTGATCTCCTCACTGCGCCCCACGGAATACATGTCGGCGGTATCGAAGAAGTTGACGCCAGCCTCCAGAGCCCGGCGGAAGAAAGGAAGCGACTCCTCTTCTTCGAGCACCCATTGCCGCCACTGCTTGGAACCGTAAGTCATAGCACCGAGGCAGATGCGGGATACTTTCGTTCCGGTGGAACCGAGATTCACGTAGTCCATTAGACGCTCCTGATAAGTTTGATTGCGCTGGCCGCCTCTGCGATTCGCTCGTCAGAGACAGCATGCGCCGACGGCGCATCCTAATCGATAACGATACCTGTACGGAGGGTGGGGACATGCAGAATCCGAATCAATTGGAGCGCCTGGTCTGGAGTGACGACCAGACCGGCAATCGAGGCGATTATCAATTCGTCTCGGCCCCACGGCCGCTCGGCGTCCATCCCGTAGAAATCACCGTGGACGGGGCAGCGGTACCGGCCGAGGCCGGCGAGTGGCTGATCGATTCGATTCTGCGAGCTCAGGAGCTGGCGCATGTCTGCTATCACCCGCAGATGGGGCCGATTCAGAGCTGCGATACCTGCATGGTGGAGGTGGACGGTGAGTTGGTGCGCGCATGCGGTATGAAGGCCGCCGCGGGACAAACTGTGGTGACCCGGAGCGCACGAGCGCAGGCGGCGCAAAAAGAGGGCTTCGACCGGCTGCTGGGCAATCACATGCTCTACTGCACGGTCTGCGATAACAACAACGGCAACTGCGAGGTACACAACACCACGGCACTGCTCGATGTCGAGCACCAGGCGCATCCGTACAAACCGAAACCCTACCCCTGCGATTTTACGAATCCGTTTTACCGTTATGACCCGGACCAGTGCATTCTGTGCGGGCGGTGCGTGGATGCGTGCCAGACGGTGCAGGTGAACGAGACGCTCTCGATTGACTGGGAATCGGCACACCCGCGGGTGCTGTGGGATGGCGGGCATCAGATTGGCGGATCGAGTTGTGTGAGCTGCGGACATTGCGTCACCGTGTGCCCATGCAATGCGTTAATGGAGCGCTCGATGCTTGGCGAAGCCGGCTACATGACGAAGTGGCCGAAGCAGGCGCTGAACAAGATGATCGACATGGTGAAGGACGTAGAGCCGGAGATCGGCTATGGACCGATACTCAACGTCTCGGAGATGGAGTCCGCGATGCGTCTCGCGGACCGTATCAAGAAAACAAAGACCGTTTGCACCTATTGCGGCGTGGGCTGCACCTTCGAGATATGGACGAAGGACCGGCACATCCTGAAGGTAGAACCGACGCATGGACCGGCAAACGGCATCTCCACCTGCGTGAAGGGCAAGTTCGGCTGGGATTTCGTCAATCATCCGGACCGGCTCAAAAAGCCGCTGATTCGAGAGGGCGAGGATTTTCGCGAGGCAAGCTGGGATGAGGCTCTAGGGCTGGTGGCGCGGCGGCTGGGCGAGATCAAGGCGGTAAATGGGCCGGATTCGATCGGAGTGATCGCTTCGTCGAAGTGCACGAATGAAGACGGCTTCCTGATGCAGAAGTTCGCGCGTGCGGTGATCGGCACGAACAATACGGACAATTGCTCGCGCTATTGCCAATCGCCGGCGACCAAGGGCTTGTGGCGCACAGTGGGCTATGGCGGAGACTCCGGTTCCATTGCAGATATTGAGAAGGCCGAGCTGGTCATCGTTATAGGCAGCAATACCGCGGAATCGCATCCGGTGCTGGCGACGCGTGTGAAACGCGCGCACAAACTGCGCGGCCAGAAGCTGATCGTGAGCGATCTGCGCGAAAACGAGATGGCACGACGCGCGGATATTCACATCCGCCCGGCACCGAGCACGGATCTGATCTGGCTTTCCGCAATCAGCCGTTATCTGCTGGACAACGGACTGGCGCAGACTGAGTTTCTCAACACCTGGGTCAACGATCTCGACAAATATCGCGCGAGTCTCGAGCCGTTCACGATGGAGTTTGCGACGGAGCGCACCGGGATTCCCATAGAGACCCTGAAGACGATTGCGCACGAGATTGCGAAGTCAAAGGCCACGTGCATTCTGTGGGCCATGGGCATTACGCAGCACTGCAACGGTTCGGATAACTCGACGGCCATCTCGAATCTGCTGCTGGTCAGCGGCAACTACATGCGTCCAGGCACAGGCGCGTATCCGCTTCGCGGACATAACAACGTGCAGGGCACGAGCGATATGGGGGCGATGCCGCAGTATCTGGCAGGATACGACAAGCTCGAAGATGAAGAGGTGCGAACGCGTTACGAGAAGACGTGGGGCGTGAAGCTCTCTACCGCGAAAGGACTCGACAACCACGAGATGGTAGATGCGGTCTACGACGGCAAGTTGAAGGCGGTCTACCTAGCTGGGGAAGATATGGTGAGCGCGGATTCCGATGCGAACCGTGTAGCTGGAGCGTTTGAGCGGCTGGAGTTTTTTGTTGTGCAGGATATCTTCTTTACCGAGACGTGCCGGTATGCAGATGTTGTCTTGCCGGCTGCTCCGGCCTTGGAGAAGGAAGGCACTTTCGTAAGCACGGAGCGGCGCGTGCAGCGGCTATACAAGGTCTTCGAGCCGATTGGCGAAAGCAAGGCGGACTGGCAGATCACGATGGAACTGGCGAACCGTATGGGCGCCCATTGGACTTACACACATCCGGCGGACATCATGGCCGAAGTAGCGTCCCTGTCGGAGATGTTTGCTGGCGTTACGTACGATCGACTGGCAGGTTTTCAATCGCTGCAATGGCCGGTCGCTCCAGATGGCACCGACCAGCCGCTGCTTTATACGAAGAGCTTTCATTTTCCGGATGGAAAGGCGCGCTTGTTTCCGCTGGAGTGGAATGAGCCCTGTGAGAAGCAGGATGAGGAATATGACATTCACCTGAACAACGGACGGCTGATGGAGCACTTTCACGAGGGGAACATGACGTATCGCGTGAAAGGGATTCAAGAGGAGACGCCGGAGCGATTCCTGGAAGTCTCGCCGGAGCTGGCGAAGGAGCGCGGCATCCAGAGCGGGACCTGGATCGATGTCACGTCACGAACGGGGACGATTCGCGTGAAGGCGCTGGTGACCGATCGAGTGCGCGGCAAGCAGGTGTACCTGCCGTTGACTTCCTCCGAAGGACCAGTGAATGTGCTGACCAGCAATAGGGTCGATAAGGACGTGCACACGCCGGCATACAAGGAGACCGCGGTGAAGTTGAAGGTGCTGGATTTCAGGCCGATCGAAAACCCGCTGCGTCCGCTGAACTTCCGCTACTCCGGCAAACCGACACCGCAGCGTGGTGTGGAGGTGGAGCGCAAATGGAAGCGCACGGACTACCACATGCCGGGCGAACGTCCGGTGCTGGTGCAGATCCGCAACAACGGTCATGCCGGAGACCGCAAAAGCGGTAGCACACGATAGGAGAGACGCAAATGGCCAAGCCGGTCGCATATCGAGTCTTCACCCCGCCCGACGCTCGCGAGGAGCTGAAGCGCAAGATCGATGAAGCGCCTGCGGAACATGCCGACGCCATATTGAGCGGCTATCGGTTGCTGGAGCAGGCGCACGAAAGCGGGACCCTGGAGCTACTGCGCGGCGCTCTGGCAGCGCAGGATTCGATCATCAATCACGTGGTCGGGATGGTGAGCCAGCCGGAGATGGTGAATGGGCTGCGCAACCTGATTGTTCTGGGCAAGGTGCTGGGCAACATCAATCAGACGCTTGAGACCGGGATCAGCGGTGATGACAAGGCGAGGAGAAGGCACGCGCCACCGTCAATCTTCACGCTGATCAGCCGGATGAACACTCCGGACGCGCGACGTGGCATCGAGGTGGCGGTGGGCCTGTTGGCAGCGCTGGGCGCCGCTGCGCGTCCGCGACAGAAGTAGCCTAGCTCAGGCGATGCTGACTTCCGTGTAGGTACCCATTACTTCGCGCATGGCGGCGCAGATCTCACCCACTGTTGCGTAGGCGCGGACGCAATCGAGGATGTACGGCATCGTGTTTGCGGAAGATAGCTGCCCGGGTTGCGTCGAGGGATCTTCCGCGGTGGCGGTGCGCAGTGCCGTCAAGGCGCGATCTACTTTCTCCTGCGAACGCCGTGCGCGCAGTTGCTTCAGCTTGGCGGTCTGCTGGTCGCGTGCGGTCTCGTCGATGTAGAGGATCTCCTGCGGAGTTTCATCGACGACATAGTCGTTGACACCGACAATGATTTTTTCCTTCTTCTCCACGGCACGCTGATAGGAGTAGCTGGCCTCGGCGATCTCTTTCTGCGGGAAGCCGTGCTCGATGGCTTTCACCATTCCGCCCATTGCATCCAGTTTGCGGAAATAGTCGAAGGCGCCATCTTCCATGTCTTTCGTGAGCCGCTCGACGAAATAAGAGCCTCCCAGCGGATCTGCAGTATTGGCGACACCGGATTCGTAGGCCAAGATCTGCTGGGTACGCAGGGCGATGCGCGCCGCGTCTTCGGTGGGAAGAGCTAATGCTTCGTCGAACCCGTCGGTGTGGAGGGATTGCGTTCCGCCCAGGACCGCTGCGAGCGCCTGGATAGCGACGCGCGCGATGTTGTTCTTCGGCTGCTGCGCGGTGAGCGAAACCCCGGCGGTCTGGGTGTGAAAACGCATCCAGGTGGAACGGGGATTCCGGGCGCCGAAGCGTTCGGTCATGGTGCGATACCAGATGCTGCGTGCGGCGCGGTATTTTGCGATCTCTTCGAAAAAGTCATTGTGCGCGTTGAAGAAGAAGGAGAGGCGCGGCGCGAAGTCATCGATGGCGAGTCCGCGGCGCAGCGCCCACTCGACGTATTCGACTCCGTCATAGAGGGTGAAGGCGAGTTCCTGGAGCGCCGTCGAGCCGGCCTCGCGAATGTGGTATCCGGAGATGGAGATGGGATTGAAACGGGGCGTGTAAAGAGAGCCGAACTCGAAGGTATCGACGACCAGTCGCATCGAGGGTGCGGGAGGATAGATGTACTCCTTCTGCGCGATATATTCCTTCAGGATGTCGTTCTGCAAGGTGCCGGAGATCTTCTTCCAGTCCGCGCCCTGCTTCTCCGCGACGACGAGGTACATGGCCCAGAGGACGGACGCGGGGGAGTTGATTGTCATCGACACGGTGACGTGTTCGAGGTCGATGCCGGAGAAAAGGATCTCCATGTCCTCGAGCGAGTCGATGGCGACACCGCACTTGCCGACTTCGCCCTCGCTTTCCGGGTCGTCGGAGTCGTAGCCCATCAGCGTGGGAAGGTCGAAGGCCACTGAGAGGCCGTCTCCACCCTGCGCGAGAAGGTATTTGTAACGCAGGTTGGTCTCCTCCGGCGTGGCGAAACCGGAGAATTGGCGCATGGTCCACAGTTTGCCGCGATAGCCGGTCGGATGAATGCCGCGTGTATATGGCGGCTGGCCGGGGAGGGGAAGCGTGAAGTCGGCCGGCAGATCGGCTTCGGTATAGAGACGTTCGATCGGTGCGCCGGAGATGGTGGTGAAGCGCGCATTGCCTTCCGGATCGACGTTGATACCGCCGCGTGCGCCGATCGGACGCTCCGGAGATTTAGCCAGCGCGGGCTCGAGAACATCCCGTGTCCAATCGCGCTCCGCGGCGGAAGGTTCACGCAGGGAGGGTGGCGCGGCGGTGGCATGGTCGGACATAGGGTCTCCTTCAGACTCGACGTTCGAGAAACCAACAAGCGTAGAAGATTCGAGGCAGCGGCGGCAAGCACGCGACAAACTGTGGCGCGATGCATCGCGGTTGCACGTTTCTTTGCCAACAACATGGCTTCGCTATAATCGCGCGAGTGAAAACATGCCCACGCGCCCCTTTGAGCAGAATGAAACGATTTGTTTGTGGGGGTTAAGCGGGGTTCTCGCTGCGCTTGCCGCATTCATCTTCTTCTTCCATCAGCCAGGCGGCGTGCCGTACTGGTCCGTGCCGCGAGACGATTTTTACTATTACCTGAAGATCGGGCAGAACCTGGCGCATGGCAGAGGCTCCACGTTCAACGGAATCGTCTCGACGAATGGCTATCATCCGCTTTATTTTCTGTTGATCGCGGCGATCTGCCGGTTTACGAATTCTCTTGACCACATACTGACGGCGGTCTGGCTGCTAGCGACGGCCATGACTGTGGTGGTGTTCCAACTTGGGTACCGTATATTGCGGTGCTTCTCCCCGCGCGTGCTGGTCTGCGCTGCGGCCGCGTGCTTTCTTGCCGTGGCGAGTCTCGATTTGTTTCGCGATGGCATGGAGGTCACGCTGGTGATTCCGCTGGCGCTCGGTCTCACGCTGCTGCTCATGCAGGGCTATGAGTGGACAGCGCGCCGCTGCTTTGTTGCCAGCCTTACAGCGGCGGCCATGGTGCTGGCACGTCTGGATTCAGCTCTGCTGGTGATGGCGCTGGCGGTGCTGTTTGCTTTTTCGCGCCGGGCGCGCGGGGGTGTGACCTGGAGGAAGACAATCGCAGTGATCGCCGGCATGGTACCGGTTGCCATCTATCTCGCGATCAATGTGCTGCACTTTCACTCATTGCTTCCGGTCTCGGGCGAGGCGAAGGAGTTGCGGCTTGTTCACGGGTTCAACAACGAGGCATTTTCGTCTGCGCTTCAGCTCAGTCTTCACGAACACCGGCACACGGTCCCGGCAGTGTTGGCTATCGTCGGGCTCCTGTTGCTGCCCCTCGTGATGCGCGAGCGGTCCGTCGCGCGGCGCGCTGCGTTGGTCGCCATGCTGTTTCTCCCCTGGCAGCAACTGGTATCGCTTTCTTTTCTCAGCGACTGGTTTTTGTGGTCGTGGTACTTGTACACGCTCATCATTGCAGCATGCGCGACGCTCTGCCTGGTACTTGCGACTGCTGAGGTTGGCTATTCGCGCGCCTTGGTGGCGGCCGTGTTGACATCAACATCGTTGGTCGCGCTCGCGGAGGGGCGGCAGATGCTGATTACCCGCGCGAGCGAGGATCTGCCCAACGTAGCGAATGGTCTGCGCCTGGCAGAATTTGCGAAGACACATCCGGGCATCTATGCGATGGGGGATCTTGCGGGCGCAGCGGGCTTTTTTGTGCCCTATCCCATGATGCAGACGGAGGGGCTGGTGATGGATCCGGCATTCCTCGAAAAGATCCGAGGGCAGGAGGACCTGATCGGCGTATTGCGGGCGTACGGCGTGCGCTATTACGTCTCGAGTGTCGATTCCAAGCGCGACGAGCCTTGCTTCGAAGCCGTCGAGCCGATTCGTGCCGGGCCCACCTCGGCGCATATGCGCGCAGAGTTTTGCGGGCAACCGCTGCTGGAGTACGACGTCAGCTGGTGGCGTACCCGCGTGTACGACCTGGATACTCTACCGCATTAAGGAGTCTTCCGTCGCGAACTCTCCCACGCCTTGGCGTATTTCCAACTCACATAGGCCGAGTGGTAGAGGTGGAGCAGGAGGCCTTCGCGGCCATCCAGAAATCCTGCGCGCAGAATGTAGTTGTAAAGGAAGGTGACGAGCGGATTGAGCAGCACTCCGTCGAGAAAGCTGACTAAACCACGGCCAGTGCGGCCGCGCGCAACGGCAATGCCTGCGCCGAGTGTACTGTAGCGCTGCATGTGGTCGAGGTAGCTTGCCAAGGTCGGATAGGCATCGTGTAGCAGGTCGCCGTCAAGTGTTTGAATGTTGCCTGAGAAGGTAGCAGTTTCGTGTACCGGCGTTTCCTGAAAAACCGCTTGCCCTCGGGGAATGAGACGGAGCTTGGCGTCGGGATAGTAGCCGCCGTGACGAATCCAGCGGCCGAGGAAAGAGTTACGCCGTGGCAGCGCGTAGGCGGTGTGAGACGGCGCCGAGGCGACTACCTTCTGGATGGACGCAGCGAGCTCCGGCGAGACCGATTCATCCGCATCGAGAGAGAGCACCCAGTCCGAAGTACAGAGCGAAAGCGCGAAGTTTTTCTGCGCTGCGAAGCCGTGCCAGGGTTCGGTAACCACGCGAGCGCCGTGGGACTGGCCGATGGCGCGCGTTGTGTCGGTAGATCCGGAATCGACAATGACGATCTCGTCGGCCCACGCGATGCTCGCGAGTGTGCGTGGCAGGTTGGCCTCTTCATTCAGCGTGATGATGGCCACCGAGAGTGTGGCGCGGCGGGGCGTCTGCATGCGGGCAATCAGTTTTCGAGAAGCGGTTGCGTCCTACCTTACACCGTCTGAGCTTCTGCCCTAGTGCAACGAGACTGCGCCACCATCGCCCGCATCGACGCCGAGGTGCTGGTTGATGGCGCGCTCCACTACCTCCTTCAGTGTCTCGCCGGTCTTCGGAAGCACAAAGGCCTCCGCTTTGTCCGACCATTCCAGCTTGAACGAAGTCGAAAGCGCAGAGATCCATATCTGTCGGACGGGAGTGTTCGGTGTGATGACGAACTTGCCCGCAGGATCCTCGAAAACGATGTTGAGGGCGCCACTCTGTTCTTCCGTTTCGAAGTCGCCCTCTTCTTCAGCACGGATGAGGCTGCGTTTCAACGCTTCGAGCGCAGCGTCTGCCTGTTTGCGGAATGAAGCTTCATCGAGCATGCGGATAGTGTAGAGCAGCGCACCGGGATCAGTTCAGCCGCTGCAGACGCGCGATCAATTTCTCGGCCAGGCTTTCTCCGCTCTCAGACCAGAGCAGGCGGCTGGAGACGGCAAGATTGTTCTGGATCGCATGAGTAACATCGATCAGCTTTTGCACATTCTGCTGAACGTGGGCTGCGGCCTCTGGCTCAAGCGTGACGTCCTCCTGCAGGAAGGGCGCGTCGGTGCCGAAGTCTATCCGAATATGACCATTCTGCTCGTAGCTGCCCTCATCGAAGTCCGGGCCGAAGCCGATGACGCGCAGAGGACGTGGTTCCTGCCGCCATAGAGTGTCCAGGCCGCCGCCCGTCTCAGGCACCCACAGATCCCACTTCACCTCGAATTCGTAGGCATAATCTTCGTGGAGCATCTCCATGGCCTCGGCGATTGCCGGTTCGGGCTGCGCTGCCTCACCTTCGTCCTCGTCATAGATGCGCTGGTAGACAGGAGTTTCGTTCCAGGAGATCGGATATACGGCGGCTGCCGTCACCGCCGATGCGCCGCCGGCACTCGCCAGCTGGCGCAGCACGCCGAGAGTGGCGGGAGGGAGCGCGGCAAGCCGGAAGTTGGGGAACCAAAGGCTTAGGTAGAGTTGATCTGCCACGGCAACATTTTAGCCGCTCGTTGAATGTGGTCTGGGGCTTGTACTCTTAGAAGGACGAGCCGCCGTGAGGAGCCACGGCATTTGAGTTATGCGGATCACGATTGAGAGGTTGCGCACCTGGATTTTGGTGCTGGCTGGAGTGCTCGCCGCCGTCATCCTTGGTTTCTTCCTGCTCACGCGATATAAGCTGAGCCATTTCGGACGCGATCTTCCCGGCAAGTTGGGCGTGAACATCCAGCAGGATGCCAACGGCTTCACCTTCTCGAAGTCGCAGGGTGGGCACACGCTGTTCACTCTGCATGCCTCCAAGCTTGTGGAGTACAAGGGTGGTCACGCGATGTTGCACAACGTCAGCATTACCCTCTACGGCAAGGACGGTTCGCGCAACGACCACGTCTACGGCAATGAATTCGAGTATGACCCGGCCCAGGGGACGGCGCGGGCTCTGGGCCCGGTCCATCTGGATGTTCAGGCGCCCGCGGGCACGAGGGGAACAGTGCCACAGAACCGCACCGTGCATGCCGAAACGAGCGGTCTCGTGTTTAACCAGAAGACCGGCGAGGCGAATACCGACGCGCCGGTGAAGTTCGCCGTGGCGAATGCGCAGGGCACCGCGGTTGGGGCGGCCTATGACGCGAATGAAGGCGTTCTGATCCTGCAGAAGGACATCCACTTCACGGCGGAGTTGACGAAGGGACCTCTGGTTCTGACCGCCGATCATGCGGAGTTCAACCGCGATACGCGACAGCTTGCCTTGCTGAAGGACGACATTCAGTATGCCGGCGAACACAGCTCTTCCGGCGAGGCCCTGATCTATTTTCGCGAAGACGGCACGGTAAAGAAGGCGGATGCGAGAGGCCGCGTCAACATGAAGGACGATGAAGGGCGTCAATTGCATGCCTCGGCCGTGGAAGTGCTGATGGATGCACATGGCAACACGCAACAGGCGAACCTCGACGGCGGGCTGCTCTTTTCCGCGGACGAGGGCCCGCACTCCATCCACGGCGACGCAAACCAAGGCACCCTACAGCTGGGTCCCGATGGCGAACTGAAGCGTGTTGAGATGCACAACGCGGTGACGGTGGTCGACCAGGAGATTGGGCCACCAGGCGACCCGCACGGCTCCGTCACGCGCGAGGTCCGGGGCTCGTTGGTAGTGATCGACCTTGTGCCTACGGCGCAGGGTCACGCGGAAGCGCAAAAGCTGATGGCCTCCGGTGGTGCGGTCTTGACGGAGCACACGATCTACTCGGACTCGCCGCCACAAAATACGGTGATGAAAGGCGACGTGATCCAGGCGACGCTGAGCGAGGGGCGCGCACTGGACACCCTGCATGCCCAGGGGAACACTTACCTGACGAACACCAATCCCAGCGGAGTGAGCCAGACGAGCACCGGAGACACGCTGGAGATCAATTTTGCGCAGGAGAGCCCGAGCCAGAGGAAGCAAAAGCGCAAGCCGGACGAGATTCCGCCCAGCCTGGTGGAGCACGCAGTGCAGCGGGGACACGTGGCTATCGTGCAGATCAAGCCGGCGACAAACAATCAGGGAAAGCCGTGGCGCAGTCAGGCAACGGCGGGCATTGCGACCCTCGATGGGCCGCGGCAGATTATTCATCTCGAGGGCTCGCCACGGCTGAATGACGATGAGGCGGAGATGACCGCGCAGAGCATCGACTTCTATCGTCTCAGCGGCGCAGTCACGGCTGATCACGACGTCAAGGTGACACTGCGTCAGGGCGCAAGCGCCCAGGCGCCGGTGCATGCGGTGGCGGAGAAGGTCTTTTTCGACCACGACCGTGACGAGGCCATACTGTACGGGACTGGTGGACGGGATGCACGCCTGTGGCAGGCGGCGAACTCTGTGGCCGCATCCACGATCGTGCTAGACCGGCAGAACCAGATGCTGATTGCACCCGAAAAGAGCGGAGAGGGTCGCGTCCATGGCGTCTTTGCCGATCCAGGCTCGAAAGCGACGGGAAGCCAGGCTGTGATCCGGGTGGATGCAGATTCACTCCAGTATTCAGGCGGAGAGCACCGTGCCACTTTCCAGGGCGATGTGG
>Ga0207647_10003010_pt1 | contig 12671 bp, 15 predicted proteins | sample KBSCornC2_FD_184295 | JGI IMG/M metagenome (GOLD analysis project Ga0207647, IMG submission 184295) | Corn rhizosphere microbial communities from Kellogg Biological Station, Michigan, USA - C2 (SPAdes) (version 2) | ecosystem: Host-associated > Plants > Roots > Rhizosphere ...
ACTCGCCGATACCACGCTCACGGTCACACCGGATCACAATCCGTCGTTCACTGGCGGCATCGTCACCTTCACCGTGGGTGTGGTCGTCAATGCTCCGGGCGCGGGCAGCCCGACGGGTTCCGTGACCATCACCGACGGCACGAACACGCTGTGCACAGTGGCGGACATTACGGTTGCCAGCCCGAGCTGCCAGTACACTTTCGCAACCGCGGGGTCGTACGGCATCGTCGCGACGTATTCCGGCGATAGCAACTTCAACACGTCGCAATTCCTGTACACGCAAACGGTCAGCGACCCGACCACGCACCTCGCCTTCGGCAGCACCGTTGCCAACGTCGAGCAGGGTGATCACCTGAGCGGCGTTGTGGTCAATGTGATCGACAACAACACCGGCAATCCGGACACGACCGACAACACGACGCAGATCACGCTGACGTTGAACCTGCAGCCTTGCGGCACCGCTGTCACGTTCGGTCCGGTCACGGTTACCGCCGGCGTGGCGGATTTCAGTGGCCTGGATCCGCGCTTCTACACGATCCAGAGCGGCTACATGCTGACGGCATCCAGTTCAACGGTACTGCCAACGGTGGACAGCAGCACATTCGACGTGGTCGCCGGAAACCTGATCTTCAGTAATGGTTTCGACGGCTGCCGTCTGTAATTTCCCATTACCCACACTCTCAAAAGCCCGCCCTCCGGCGGGCTTTTTTTGGGGCCGCAACACCGCCGTCCCTATCAGATTGACAGTTGCGATCCGGGGTTTCTTGCGGTTTGACTGAAGAGTTTATTTCTTCAGAATCCGGTTCCTTGGCACGAATTTGGCTTAGAGTGTGATCCAGTTCACATTTTTGGGCTCAGCCCTGACCCAATCACGTTCGAGGAAGCCATGATGAGCGCGAATCAACCGGCGACGGCCAGCGGCCGCATCGCACTCTTGCTACTGTTGCTCGGCGTTGTTGCGCCGTGCCTCGGCATCGCACAAATCACGATCAACCCGGAAGCGAAACTCTACGCGCCCACGCCGGCCAGCCCGGACGGTCACGCCGGTGAGGCGGTATCGATTTCCGGTACTACGGCGGCGGTCGGCGCCTCGAATACAAGCAGCGGCAAGGGCGCGGTATACATTTTCGTACGCAATATCAACACGAGCGTATGGACGCTGCAGCAGACTCTGACCGCCAGCGACGGCGTCGCCGGCGACAACTTTGGTGCCGCGGTGAGCCTGTCCGGCGACAACGTTGCCATCGGTGCGCCAAATCGCAACGCGAGTGCTGGCGCGGTATATACGTTCAAACGCAGCGGCACGATCTGGACACCGAGCACGATCCTCACCGCGACCGGCGGCGCTGCCGGCGATCAACTCGGTTTCTCCGTGGCGATCGAGGGGCTCACGATCGTCGCGGGCGCTCCTCATTCCTCCGTCAGCACGCGCACCGACGCGGGCACGGCATATGTGTTTACATCGCTCAATGGCGGCGCGACCTGGCAGCAACAGTTTCATATCCAGGTGACAACGGGGCAAGCGCGCGGCGGAGATCACATCGGTTGGTCCGTCGCACTCTCGCAAGGCACGGTGCTCGCGGGCGCGCCCGACGATGATGTCGGCGGCAAGCTGTCAGTCGGCTCGGCATACGTGTTCGTGCGCAACGGCACGGCATGGTCGCTACAGACCAAGCTCAACCCGGGCGGCAGCTTCGCCAATGTGCGTTTCGGCGACGCCGTGTCACTGGTATCGAATACCGCGATCATCGGTGCCGACGGCAAAACGTCGGCGCAGGGTGCGGCCTACATCTACACACGCAGCGGCACGACCTGGACACAACAGACCATACTCACCGCCACTGACGGTGCGGCCGGCGATCACTTCGGAGCCGCGGTGAGCGTATCCGGCACGCAGGCGGCCGTCGGTGCGCCGAAAGCAAATGCCCCTGGCGCCGGCAGCGGCAAGGCATACGTGTTCTCCTACAACGGCGCCTGGTCGGAGCTCGCGTTCCTGAAGGCTGTCGATAACACTGCAGGCGACAACTTCGGCACCAGCATTTCGTTGGATTCCGGTCGCGATCTGGTCGGCTCGCCTTTCAACGCCAGTAATGCAATCACCGGCAATGGCGCGGCGTATTCATTCGTCTCCCAAAGCGCCAGCGCGACAACGATAACCAACATCACGCCCGAACCCAGCGTGCTCAGCCAGAGTTACACCGTCAGCGTGCAAGTTGCATCCAGCCCCGCCGGCAACGGCACCCCGACCGGAACCGTTACCGTGGGCGACGGCGTCGGCGCAACGTGCCCAATCACGCTTGATGCCAACGGACTAGGCAGCTGTTCGCTCGCCACGGCCTCGGCAGGTACGCAAACCATAAGTGCAAACTATTCCGGCGATGCGATATTCGGCGGATCGGGGGCGACGGCCAGCCACACCGTCAACGGCGCGACGACAACGACGACGATCACCGCGGAAACACCGGACCCGTCCGTAATCGGACAGGCGATCAACGTCAGCGTGAGCGTCACCTCGGCGAGCGCCGGCACGATCACCGGACCGGTGACGGTGAGCGATGGCGGCGCAAACTGCACGATCAACGACATCTCGCTCGGCAACTCGTGCCAGCTGACAATACTGTCGGCCGGAGTGAGCAGCATTACCGCGATCTACGGCGGCGACCAGAACTTCAACAGTTCCATTTCGACTGCCGTTTCTCATACGACGAACAAAGCCGACACGACCACGACGATCCAGTCCGAGACACCGGACCCGTCGACAGTCGGCCAGGCGGTGACAGTGACCGTCGCCGTCGCGCCAGTCGCGCCGGGCAGCGGCACGCCAGCCGGTTCGGTGACCGTCGGCAATGGCACGGATCAATGCACGATCGCGAACATTGCCATCAGCAACTCATGCCAGATCACGTTTACTGTTGCCGGATCGTCGAACCTCATCGCCACTTACGCCGGCAATGCAAACTACAACGGCTCGGCTTCCAGCGGCACCGCGCACACGGCAACACCGGCGACAACGACGACGTCGATTGTCTCCGAGGCACCGGATCCCTCGTTCGCGGGACAGAGCGTGCAGGTAACCGTGAGCGTGACGCCGAGCACATCGGGCACTCCGACCGGCACCGTCACGGTCACTGACGGCTTCGTCTCGTGCAACATCACGTTGCCGAGCGCAAGCAATTCGTGCCTGCTGGTGTTCAACTCGGTCGGTACCACTGCTCTCGTCGCCACCTACTCCGGCGACGCAGGTTTCGCCGGTTCTGCGTCGACGCCGGTCTTGCACACAGTGAACTCCCCCACGGCGCTGCACCTTGCGTTTGGCGTGCAGCCACCGGCAACGGTGCTGCGTGGTACGGAATTCAATGGCGTTACCGTGCAGGTGCGCGACATCAGCGACGCGGTTGTGACCAGCGACAACAGCACGCAGATCACGCTCGCGGTGCCGGCGTGCAGCGGCACGACACTGGCCTTGATCGGCCCGGTGACGGTCGTCAACGGCATAGCAACTTTCACGAACCTGCCCCCGCACTTCTACACCCTCGCGACGGGCTTGCAAGCGGGTGCGCAGAGCAATCCCGCCTACACACCGGACACGAGCACTGCCTTCGACGTGGTCGCCAACAGCGATCTGTTGTTCGCCAGCGGATTCGAAAGCTGCCGTCTATAAGCGGCCACACGGTTTGAACAAAGCCCGCCACCACGGCGGGCTTTGTTTTTTGAACCATGCTGGCCATATCGGCTCTACACTCTGCAAACACCACAAGCGGAGGATTTATGAGCTATATCGATGGCATGGTGGTTCCGGTTCCCAAGAAAAATCTTGCCGCGTACAAACGCATGTCGCGCACCTTCGGCAAGGTCTGGCGTGAACACGGAGCGTTGGCGTGGACCGAATGTGCAGCCGATGACGTCAAGCCCGGCAAGGTCACCTCGTTTCCCCAGGCAGTGAAACTCAAACCCGGTGAAGTCGTGGTGTTTTCGTGGATCGTCTACGAATCGCGCAAGGAACGCGACCGCATCAACAAAGCGGCAATGGCGGATCCGCGCGTTGGCAAGGCCATGAAGGGGATGCCGTTCGACGGCAAGCGCATGTTCTTTGGCGGCTTCAAACCGATCGTGCAGCTGTGAAGCTGCCCAGATCCTTGCCGATACGCACCGCGTCTTCGCTACCGTAATAGCGCGGCAGCGTGGCCAGTTCACGATATCCGCGCGCGGCATAGAACTCGCGCGCAGCGGCGTTTGTCGCGCGAGTTTCAAGGAAAATCAATTCGATACCGGCCGTGGTTGCCGTGCTTTCGAGCCAGGTCACCAAGCCGGAACCGACTCCGCGCCGACGATATTCGGGCTTGACCGCAAACAACAGCAGGTGCGCATCGTCGTCGAGGTACTTCATGATGCCGAAGCCTGCGAGGTCGGCACCGCATTCGGCGACGACAGCGTTCGTCGCGCGATCGCGGATGCTGCGCAACACCCGCGCCGGCGTCCAGCCCCAGCCGAGCCCATCTTCGACATAATCGCGCGACATCGTCGCGATGCGCACCGCATCCTGCGGCAAGGCCAGCCGGATTTCACTCGCGTCGATCATGCATGCATGCTCGCACACTCCGCATTAAGGGCGCCGCAAGATGACAGCCATCATGCGCCTGGGCTGTGATTCGCCAATACCGCAGACCGCGATAGCATGCTAAGTTGCGCGCGTTTTCACGGAGCGCGTCCATGCATGACATGACCAAAGGCCCGATCACCGGGCATCTGATCCGGATGGCCGTGCCGGTGATGATCGGCATGCTGTTCCAGACGTTGTATGTCCTCATCGACCTTTATTTCGTCGCGCACCTCGGCGATACGGCGATCGCCGGCGTCGGCGCGGCGGGAAATCTGATGTTCATCGTGATGGCGGCGACGCAGGTACTCGTCGTGGGTACGACGACGCTCATCGCGCAGGCGGTCGGGCGCAAGGATCACGCCGACGCCAATCTCGTGTTCAACCAGAGCCTGGCGATCGCCGCCGCGTGCATTCTGGGTACGTTGCTGATCGGCTATCCAGTGATTGGCGCGTACATGCGCATTCTCGGCGCGGATGCGGCCTCGCAGGCCGCCGGTGTCGATTACCTCGACTGGTATCTGCCAGGGCTCGCGCTGCAGTTCGCGCTCGCGGCGATGGGCGCGGCGCTGCGCGGCACCGGCCTCGCGCAACCGGGCATGGTCGTGCAGGTGCTCACCGTCATCATCAACGCCGTGCTCGCGCCGGTGCTGATCGCCGGCTGGGGCACGGGACACCCGCTCGGGGTCGCCGGCGCAGGACTCGCATCGACGATCGCGATCGCGTTCGGCGTCGTGCTGCTTGCGTTGTACTTCATCAAGCTCGAGAAATTCGTGCGCTTCGATGCCGCGCTCGCCGTGCCGCTGCTGGCGCAATGGCGCCGCATCCTGCGCATCGGTCTGCCAGCCGGCGGCGAGTTTGCACTGATGTTCGTCTACATGGCGGTGATCTACACCGTGATCCGCGATTTCGGCGCGACCGCTCAGGCGGGATTCGGCGTCGGCAGCCGCGTCATGCAGGCGATCTTCCTGCCGGCAATGGCGCTTGCGTTCGCGACCTCGCCGGTCGCCGGACAAAACGTCGGCGCCGGTTTGTTCGATCGCGTGCGCGCGACATTCCGCTCATCGATCGCAATCGGCAGCGTGATCATGCTTGCGCTTACTCTGATCTGCCAGATCAAGCCGGACTGGTTCGCGCGCGGCTTCACGCAGGACGCCGCCGTGATCGCCATCGCCGCGGAATTCCTGCGCTACATTTCGTGGAATTTCGTCGCCCAGGGCATCGTGTTCACGTGCTCGGGCATGTTCCAGGCGCTCGGCAACACGCTGCCCGCGATGTTCAGCAGCGGCTCGCGCCTGCTCACGTTCGCGCTGCCGGTATTGTGGTGGTCGCGGCAACCGGGGTTCGAGTTGCACCACGTGTGGATGATGTCGATCGCCAGCGTCACGCTGCAGGCGCTGTTCAGCCTGTGGTTGCTGCGCGGTCAATTGCAGCGGCGCTCAGCGCAGCCAATGAATCAGCCCGCGAATGCAACCGCGTAAACCGGTGGCAGGCGCGCATCGAGCTGTGTCCAGCGGTCGCCCTGATCTTCGCTGATCCACACGCCTCCGGTCGTCGAGCCGAACGCGAGGCGGTCGCCGCTGCTGTCGATCGCCAGCGCGTGCCGCAGCACGAGATCGTAAGCATTGTTCTGCGGCAGACCATTGCGTAGGACCTCGAAGCTCTTGCCGCCGTCGCGCGTGCGCGCGACCACGACTTTGCCATCGACCGGAATGCGACGTTCGTCCTTGATCGCCGGCACGAACCACGCGGCGTTGCCGTCGCGCGGATGCACGGCGACCGCGAATCCGAATACCGATGGCGATACATTGGTGACTTCCTGCCAGTCGCCGCCGTCGTGGCGGAACACGCCGTTGTGGTGCTGGACCCAAAAGATGTGCGGCTGATCCCGGCATTGCACGAGGTGATGCACGTCCTGCACATTCGGATCGCGCGCGCGTTCCGGCGGCATGTACTCCGCGCGCATGCCTTGCGCGCACTGATGCCACGTCGCGCCGTCGTCGTTGCTGCCCCAGATGCCTGCGGTGGAAATGCCGACGCGGATCATGCGCGCATCGCCTGGATCGACGCAGATGCTGTGGATACCGGGTTGATCGAAACCGCCACCGAACCATTGCGTGCGTTCTTCCATATCCCACAACGAACGCACCAGCTGCCAGCTCGCGCCGTGATCGTCGGAGCGGAACAGGCCGCCCGGAATCGTGCCGGCCCACAAGCGTCCGGGCTGGTCCGCCCCGCCTGCTTCCAGCGACCAAATCAGGCGCAGCGTCGCCGGCACCGGCGGCTTGCCGTCGCCGGTGATCACCTGATCGCCTTCGCTGAAAGCCGGTACCGCGCATTCGGTCCAGGTGTGGCCCTGATCGGTCGAGCGCTGCAGCTTGTTGCCGAAATGGCCAAGATCGAGCACCGCGTACCAGCTGCCGTCGCGGGAGTCGATTGAAGTCAGCGCGATGTTGTCGCCAAGAAAACTCGTGCGCGCGACTTTCCATTCACCGTGAGCGCGTTCGGCGACGAACAATCCCTTGCGCGTGGAAACCAGCAGCGTGTTCGACATTCATCCTCCGGACAAGGCTTGCATGACATAGATTTCAGAGCGCTCGTTCAACGCTTGCGTCGGATTGCGCTTGTCGGCGATGGCCGTACCATCGACGAACACCGCGACGTGATGGCGCACTGCACCATGCTCGTCCAGCACGTAGCCGCGCAGGTTCGGAAACCGCGAAAAAACGCCGGCCAGCACTTGATCGAGCCGCGTGCCGGGCACCTCCACGGCGACGTCCTGCGATGATTTCCCCGCCGATTCCGGAAGCCAGCGCGACAAGGCGGACGCGAGAACGACTCTGGGCATGCGGCACAGGATAGGCGCAACGCGAACGCCGGCCAAGTACCGGCACCACGTCGACTGATCTAGAATGCTTGTGCCGGAGGGAGGCCATGCATTCCTATTTCGAAACGCACGATGAACTCACCGGCTTGCCGAACCGTCGCTGCGTCGACGATTTGACGCAGGCGCTGCACCTTGACGCGCATGCCGACCTCGTCGTCGTGCTGATCGAACTGCCGTGCCTCGACGACGCGTTGCGCAAAGCCATTGCGGGACGCTTGCGCGCGTGCGCGCGTGGCGACGACATGATTGCGCGCATCGGCGAGGATCGCTACATCATGCTGCTGACGCCACGCATCGCCGCGGAGGAGGAAAGCAAGTTGCTGGGGCGGCTGAGCACGGCCATCGGCACCCACGTGCTCGGCATCACCGCGGCGTTCGGCATCGCGCGCTGCCCGGAGGATGGCACGAGCATCGAGCAACTGCTCGCGCAGGCAAGTGCGCGCATACGCGAACAGACGGTCGCCCATTGATGCCGGCTGGTGGACGCATCCGCGTCGGCATCGGCGGCTGGCTGTTTGCGCCGTGGCGGAACAATTTCTATCCGGCGAAATGGCCGCAGAAAAGCGAACTGGAATATGCCAGCCGCCACGTCACGTCGATCGAGATCAACAGCACCTTTTATCGCGGCCAGACGCCGACCACGTACGCAAGGTGGCGCCGCGAAACGCCGCAAGGGTTCGTATTTGCGCTGAAAGCGCAGAAGGACGCCACCGCCGAAGGCGTGCTCGCAAACGCCGGCGGCCGAATCAAGCGATTCGTCTTCGGCGGCATCGCCGAGCTCGGCGACCGGCTCGGTCCCATCTCGTGGCAATTCCCGCAGCACAAGCGTTTCGAGCGTGACGACTTCGCCGCATTCCTCGACCTGCTGCCGCACGAGCTCAACGGCCTGCCGTTGCGTCATGTGCTCGAGGTGCGACATGAAAGTTTCATGTGCGAGGAATACCTCGCACTCGCGCGCGCGCACCGGCTGCCGACGGTATTCACCGACTCGCCGGATCACCCGTCCTTCGCCGACCTCACCGGCGACTTTGTTTACGCGCGCCTCATGCGCAGCCAAGCGGAAATTGCGACAGGCTACGAGTCGGCACAACTCGACGCATGGGCGACACGTGCGCGCACCTGGGCGAGCGGTGGCGCGCCGAACGACCTGCCGCGCGTGAACAGTGTATCCGCCGCTGCGGACACGCCGCGCGATGTGTATGTCTACTTCATCAGCGCGGCGAAGGAACGCAATCCGGCAGCGGCGATGGCGCTGCTCGAGCGCCTGGGGACGTAGCCCTGCTCTACTTGCCGGATTTCTTCGCCTGTTTCTCGGCGCGTTTTTCCTTCAGCGACTTCGCCGGCTTCTTTTTCGCGTCTTTCTTCTGGTTCAAACCCTTGCTCATGACATTTCCTTTTTTTGGCAATCGCCCCATCGGGCTGCAAAATCGTATCACTGGCGCGGCGTGAGCAGTAGCATGCCGCTGCGCGGAGGAGGACAATCCGCGTGCATCGGCTAACGCGAGGGGACGCCGATAATGGACACCTACCGGATCGAATTCGAGCAGCGTTCGCACTATCTTTACGTCAGCGTGCGCGGCGAGAACACGGGCGAAACGATCCGCCGCTATCTCGCCGATATTCATGACGCTTGTCTGCGCCTCGCGCAGAAGAATGTGCTGCTCGTCGTCGAACTGCAAGGTCCGGGCATGAGCATGCTCGACGTCTACAAGGCCGTGGCGGCCGGCTTCGATGCGGCCGCGGGTACCGGCATTCGCGCAGCCTACGTCGATCTGCTCGATCGCAGCCTCGCCAACCGGATGCTTGCCGAAAACGTCGCGATCACGCGTGGCCTGCCGGTGCGCACTTTCGGCGATGTCGCGAGCGCCGAGGCGTGGCTGCTGCTCGCCGAACGCGTCTAGGCTGGTTCACGCCGCAACGAGAAGAAACCGATATCGCGACGCAACTGGTAGCCGAGTTGCTCGTACAGTCGCAGTGCCCGCGGGTTCTCGTGGCTCACGTGCAGGAACGGCAGCCGCCCACGCGCGAGATTGTCGTTGGTCAGGAACGCAGTCAGGCGACGCGCATAACCACGACCGTTGAAGTCCGGATGCGTGCAGATCGCGCTCATTTCCTGGGCATCGTCGGTACCGAGGCGCTCGCCGATCATCGCTGCGAGACGACCGTCCTGATAGATGCCGAAATAGCGACCGAGCTCCATCGTGCGTCGACGGAAATAATGCGGATAGACCAATGCCGTCAGCGCGAGCACGTCGCTGCGATGTACATCCGACAACTCGATGACCCGCGGACCATCGATTGCTGCGATCGGCGTTGTGCAGACCATCTGTGCGAGTGGCGCAAACGATTCCAATGTCCAGCCGCGCGGGGCGCGCGGGGCGACACCGATCAAATACACCGACTCCGCAGGCGCGACCAGCACCTCGAGCGCTTCACCGGTATCCACATCGCTATTGACCACGCCGAGGAATGGCGCGAATTCCGCCGGATAGCGCGCGACCTCGCCGACGCTGCGCGCCAGGTCGCGGTGACGGCTGCGCAGCGACGAATAGAACGGATTGTCCAGAGGACTGGACGTCATCTCGCCGACAATCGGCTGGCATGACTGGCCGCCAGCAACCAGTGTCCATCCCGGCGCACATAGGTGTCGGTGAACTGGAAATCCGCGGCAAACGCATCGCCTTTTGAAGTGCCCTTGACCGAGGTGATGCCGGTCACGATCGCGGCATCACGATAGACACGCACCTGCTGATCGTGATTGCGGAAAATCTCGTAGCGCGGCTCGCGGCTCGCCACTTCCGCCAGGTTCTGCGCGAAATCGCTCACTTCACCGTGTGAGTTGGTCAGGGTGAATGTGACGTCCAGATCCTTGCGCAACGTCCCGGCGTCGCCGATCTCGAACGCGTGGCACAGCTGCGCCTCGACACGGCGTATTTCGCGCTCGTCTTGAGCGGCGTCGCGCGCATGCACCGAACTTGCGATGCAATACAGCCCTATTGTCAGCAAACCTGCGTAATTCATGAGTCGCCCCGCAAAGCCCTTGCATAATCGTAGCGCAGCGCCGGCAGTAGGAGGAGAATGGCCGCGACGATGCAGGGTTTCGCTGGGGAAGCCGGCATGGATCGATACCGTATCTCGTTCGAGCAACGTCCGAAATATCTGTATGTCACGGTGACGGGTGACAGCTCGAGCGAAACGATCGCTCGCTACATCGCGGACATCCGCCATGCCTGCGTGCGCCTGGGCGTATTCAGGGTGCTCGCTGTCGTCCATCTCGATGGCCCCGGCATCAGCATGCTGGATCTTTACAAGGTGGCAGCGGCCGGCAGCGACGACACCGCCGGCATCGGCATTCGCGCTGCCTATGTCGAGTTGAACGCTGCGCGCAGCGACGCCAACATGCAGATGGCCGAAAACGTCGCGCGGACTCGCGGGATTCCCGTGAAGACGTTCCGCGACATCGCGGCAGCGGAAGCCTGGCTGCTGACCGAACCCGCGCACTAGCGGAGTTCACATACCGGGCGAACTCATTTACGCTGCACGGATGACTGAACCCGCCAAACGCAAAGCCGGACCGCTGATTCGCGCTGTCATCCTGCTGCAGCTCAAACTGCTGCTCGGCGCCATGCGCGATCTGATACTGATGCCGATCGCCATGGCAGCCGCACTGCTTGATTGGCTGCGCTTGAAGAATCACGAGCCGCACTATTTTCGCCAGGTGATGACGCTCGGTGAACACAGTGATCGCTGGATCGACGTGTGGTACGCCAATCACGATCATCGATCGCCGCCACGAGAAAATGTCGACTCCCTGCTCATCAGTCTCGAAGAGGCTTTGCGCGATCGCGAACTCGGCGCACGCCGGGCACGTGTGCTCAAGCGCTGGGCGGAGCGGCAAATCCAGCGCGCGAAACAGCGCGCAGCGGGAAAGCGGAGCTGAATGACAAAAGATAGGTCAGGCTTCGCACCGGCCTGATCGGCGCCGTTTCACAACGGCTCGGCGCAAGCGCGCATGAGCGCGTTCCGGCTTATTTCACCTCGGCATCGGAATGCGACTGCGCGTTCTTTGCCGCTTCCTCGTCGCACGCCTTGAGCGCATCCGCGTAAGCGTTGTCAGCATTCGTCTGGGCGTTGCGCTTGGTCTGGCGTTCCTCTGCGAGCGCCTCGTTTATCTTCTCCCTCGTCTGTCGCGCAATCGGATCGTCGATGAGTTTGCCCGAGCCGTCCGGCGCGTTGGTCCTTTGCGCCGCGAGTTCATTCAGGCTTTGCTGATAATCCGCGATGTGGCGATTCGATTCCTCGATCTGCGCGCCAACTCCTGCGTAGGCGTTTTGCTTGGCGCGCGCGCGGCAATCGGGCTCAGCGCCGTTGGCGGATGTCTCCACACCATTACCGCTACCACTACTGTCGGTGCGCAGTGCGGCCGAAGTGTCCACGACCTTCTGCGTCGCATGCGCATCGGAACAAGGCGTCGCTGAAAAAGCCACGCTGCCGTTCACCCCGGTGCATTTGTATACGATCGCGTTATTGTGCGGCGTCGGCGGTTGCGTGTCGGATTGCGCCAGCGCGGAATCGCAGGTCAGCAGCGTCGCAGCAAGCAGCGCAACACGCGTGATGGTCATATGCATTTTCCCGTCGCCGCAAAAGTAGCCGAGAGCCGCATGATTCCGCTGTTGCGCTGCCAAAGCAAGTTATTCAGGCTGCCGGTGGCCTTCCGTTTTGATAACGCCCCCTGAACGCTTTTCTTCGAATAACAAAATTCGAACGTTGCCGCCGCGCCTGCGTGCCACTCTTGCCCAAACAGGGTGAGTTCGTTCGCTATTGAGGAGGTGCAACATGGCTCAGGTTGAACAACCTTCCGCTGCAGTGAATGGCAAGACGCCGGAACTGTCTGCGTCCGAAAACAACACGCGCCCGACCGGCACCGGCCCGTTGCTGGTGGCAGGGTTATTGGCGGCACTGGTGATTGGCGCGGGTGCCTATGTCTACTATCAGAGTGAACCAGAGCCGGACACGGCTGCTGTCACCGCGCCGGCAACATCCGGCAATACGGCGTCCGCGCCCAACGAATCGGCGCCGCTCCGGACCGAGGGCCCGGCGTCCTCGGCACAACCGACGAAACCGTTGCCACAGGATGAGTCGCGTGCGCGTGCGATTGCCAATGCCGCACCTTCTTCTGGCCACTCG